>Ga0316189_10000748_pt1 | contig 32525 bp, 24 predicted proteins | sample LowCovwburrow_MG_FD_204930 | JGI IMG/M metagenome (GOLD analysis project Ga0316189, IMG submission 204930) | Coastal sediment microbial communities from Maine, United States - Lowes Cove worm burrow | ecosystem: Environmental > Aquatic > Marine > Coastal > Sediment | place: USA: Maine...
CCACCAGACCCAATTTCCAGAAACGCCATTGTTCCGTACAATATCTGTTACTAAATTTGGTGTATCCGTAGAAAACGTAGTTGCTACCATCGATACGCCTAACAACCACCATGGCATACTTCGTCCTGACAAAAAATATTCTGCCGAACTTTTTCCAGATTGTTTCGAAACATAAATGCCAATAAAAAGAGTAATTGCAAAGAATACTACAATGAGTGTAATATCAAACGTTGATAAATCTACCATGTGAAGTCTTTAATGTTTTAATTCAATTTCCAAAAAATAATGTCCCAATCTTGGCGATTAGAACGATATGAATATAAGGTTTTAAATCCAATTGCGTAATGCGCATTGAGTGACCTTGTGTTTTTTTTATCTACCTCTGTAACAATACAACTGTATTGATGTTTTAATTCTTCCCTCATGGTATTATAGAGCCCTCTAAAAATACTTTGCTTTCTAAATAATTTATCTATACAAACTTGACCCATTACAATATATTTAATATTTGCTTCCAAGTTGTTTTCAATTTTTTTAAACATTGGTTTTAAAACCTCTATATCTTCCTTAAACTCTGGTACCATGCAGAGAGCGTAACCAACAACCCTATCATTGCTACTGGCAATAATGTGAGCACATCTATCGTTCATTGCCTTTAGAATTTCAAACGTATGATGTACTGTTACAAAGCCTTCTTTTTCCTTCTCTACTTCTGAAATTACCGATGGAATATTTGCCCGTTGCAATTCAAGAATTTGAAATAATTCTTGATTACTCTCGGCTCTTTTATAAATAATATCTGCCATTAAAATTGTTTTTCCAAGCCTTTAATTGCTCTCAACTCAACCTTCAAATCTTGAAACATTTTAGCTATACTACTTAACTTTAGTTCTTCTTCTTTATATTCTTGTGTGTTGATACAACATGTAAACTCCCAAAGTTCCATTACATGCTTTATATTGACTTTATAAGGCACATATGTTTTATTATCTGAATGCAATATCAAGGATTCATCTTCTTTAATTTTATTGTAAACACGTTTATAAACTAATCCGTCATCCTTTGTAAGAACAATATAAGTTCTCCCATCTTTCACATCATTAATATCTTCGACAAATCTAGCCACAACAAAAGAACCATCCTTTACGGGAAGCATTGAATCTCCACTAATAGGAAAAGCTCTATGTGTTCCTGTAGGTAAAAAAGGTAATTTAATTTTTTGTAACTGCTCAATATATTCAGGATCTGCATAGCCTTGAAGATATCCTGCCGAAGCCTTTGCCGGAATAATATCAATCAAATCTTCATTAATTTCATTAACAGTCACAGGAAATAATATCCGTTTATTCCCCACTTCTATAAACGATGTGTCTTTAGCTGCTCTTAAGTCATTCTTTACTAAAATATCAATAGGAATATCAAAATAGTTAGACAAAACAATAAGTTTATCTATTGAGGGTTCAGAGCGTCCTTCTTCGTAAGATCCGATTATAGATCGTGTCCAACCTAACTCCTCTGCAAAAAGTTCTTGAGAACATTTTTTTAAAGTTCTTAAGTGCCTAATATTTGTGTGTATAAATTTCATATTACTACAAATATAAGCAACAATTACTATATAATGTAGCTAAATTTGTAAAACCTATCATGTACCTCAATTGTCACACATATTACAGTTTACGCTATGGCACTATAAAGCCTGAAACACTACTTGCTATCAGCTCTAAAAATGGTTTACAGACCTTGGCTCTAACCGATATTAATAACACCTCTGCGTGTTTAGATTTTATGCGTCTTTCTTCTAAATATAAAGTAAAACCTGTGCTTGGTGTCGATTTTAGAAATGGTGCACAACAGCAATTTATCTTGATTGCTAAAAACAATAACGGTTTTCATAATATCAATAATTATCTTTCTTTATTCTTACATAATCACGATTTAAAAATTCCTGATTGCGCTCCTCAGTTAAAAGACTCGTTCGTTATTTATCCCTATCAGCACAACAAAACTTACAATCTTAAAACCAACGAGTTTTTAGGAATAAAACCACAAGACCTCAACAAGCTTAAATTTTCAAAATGGAGCAATTTTCGAAATAAGTTAGTAGTCTTACAAACGGTTTCTTTTGAAAATAAAAAAGGATTCAACTCTCATCGGTTACTTCGTGCTATTGACAATAATACTCTTTTAAGCAAGCTTCCTAAAACCGAACAAGGCCTAGAAACAGATGTTATGTTGCCTTATGACGAACTCTGCGAAGTTTATCAAGAATTTCCAGAGATATTAAAAAATACGTCCTCTATTTTAGAGGCCTGTTCTATTGATTTTGATTTCTCTCAAGAAATCCCCAACAATCAAAAGTCATACACTAATAATGAAAATCTAGATTATAGGCTGCTTAAAAGACTTGCTTATCAAGGTTTAAGTTATCGTTATAAAAATCCTAATAAAGTGATATATGATCGCATTGAAAAAGAAATCGACATTATACACCAAAAAGGTTTTGTGTCTTATTTCTTAATCAATTGGAAAATCCTAAAATATGCTCGACATAAAGGCTATTTTTATGTTGGGAGAGGTAGTGGAGCCAATAGTATTATTGCTTATTTGTTGAGAATTACGGATGTTGACCCTATAGAATTAGACCTCTATTTTGAGCGTTTTATAAATTTATTTAGAAAAAATCCTCCTGACTTTGATATTGATTTTTCGTGGACAGATCGCGATGACATCACACAATTCATTTTTAAGAACTTTAAGAATACCGCGCTTATTGCAGTATACAATACATTTAAATTTAAAGCGTCTGTTAGAGAACTAGGGAAAGTGTTTGGTTTGCCAAAAACTGAAATGGATGCACTTACTAAAGGGAAATATAATTTTAAAGATTTAGACCAATTATCCCAACTTGTTTTAGTCTATAGTAAACAAATCCAAGGGTTCCCAAATTATTTAGGAATACATGCTAGCGGTATTATCATTTCAGAAAAACCTATTCATTATTATACGGCAACATTCATGCCTCCTAAAGGGTTTGCAACTACACAATTTGATATGGTCACTGCCGAAGATATTGGGCTTTATAAATTCGATATTTTAAGTCAGCGTGGATTAGGAAAAATTAAAGATGCTGTAGAAATTGTAAAATATAACCACCCTGAGAAAGCACCTATAGATATTCACGATATTAAACGCTTTAAACAAGATCAACGTATTAAAGATTTATTGAGAAACGCTAAAGCTATTGGTTGTTTTTATGTAGAATCACCTGCCATGCGCATGTTGCTCAAAAAATTACAAGTTGACGATTATTTAGGCTTAGTTGCTGCTAGTTCTGTTATTAGGCCAGGTGTTGCAAAATCTGGTATGATGCGAGAATATATTTTACGTTATCGCTATCCAGAACGTCGCAATGATGCACACCCTATTTTACTTAACATTATGCCCGAAACATATGGCGTTATGGTCTATCAAGAAGACGTTATAAAAGTAGCCCATATTTTTGGAGGACTCGGGCTAGATGAGGCCGATCGATTACGCCGAGGAATGTCTGGGAAATTTCGTTCGCGTGATGAGTTTTTAAAAGTAAAACAATTGTTTTTCGATAATTGTAAAGCAAAAGGCGAATCAGAAACTTTAACCAAGGATATCTGGAGGCAAATAGAAAGTTTTGCAGGCTATGCCTTTGCAAAAGGGCATTCTGCATCGTATGCCGTAGAGAGTTATCAAAGCTTATTTTTAAAAGCCTATTATCCCTTAGAATATATGGTTGCTACCATCAATAATTTTGGAGGGTTTTATAGAACCGAACTCTATGTGCATGAGGCTAGAATGCATGGTGCAATTATTGAAGCTCCTTGTATAAATAATAGTTTTAATGAGACTGTAATACGGCATAAAATCATCTATTTAGGATTTATGTTTTTACATGCTCTTGAAGCAAAACCCATTAAAACACTTGTTCTAGAACGTCGCAAAAATGGAAATTTCAAGAGTTTAGATGATTTTATAGATCGTGTACCAATCTCTATAGAACAAGTTTCAATATTGATAAAGATTAATGCCTTTCGCTTTACAGGAGTTAATAAACGTGAACTTCTTTGGGAAGCACATCTTAAGATTAGTAAAATCACTTTTGAAGAACATGTCACAACATTGTTTAAAACAAAAAAAATCAACTATAAAACTCCAAAGCTTATAAGCACTCAATTAGAGAATGCTTTTGATGAAATAGAGCTTTTAGGATTTCCCCTTTGTAATCCTTTTGAACTATTAGAAACACCCTTGGTTAGTCAAACAGACGCAGAAGATTTACTATCTCATAAAGATAAAGTCGTTTGCATTAATGGTTATTTAATCACTACAAAAAACACAGTCACATCAAACCAAAAAATGATGCATTTCGGGACGTTTTTAGACCATAAAGGGCATTTTATTGATACTGTGCATTTCCCTCCTGCCGCATCAAAATTCCCCTTTAGGGGCAGAGGTGTTTACAAAATAACAGGCAAGGTTTTAGAAGAATTTGATTGCGTTAATATAGAGGTCATTTCTATGTATAAACTCGCTGTTGTCCAAGACCCTAGATATAATGACAACACAAAATCTATTGCTGTATAAATATGGAAAATAGAGCCATTGTACATATGGATTTAGATACTTTTTTTGTGTCCTGTGAGCGCTTGTTGGACAACCGCTTAATTGGAAAACCTGTGCTAATTGGAGGCACGTCAGATAGAGGTGTTGTCGCATCATGTAGTTATGAAGCGCGTAAGTTTGGAATACATTCGGCAATGCCAATGCGCATGGCAAAGCAATTGTGCCCAGAAGCCATTATATTAAGAGGGAATTCTGGGATTTATAGTAATTTCTCAAAAAACGTTACAGATGTTATTAAAGAAAGTGTACCGCTTTACGAAAAAAGCTCCATTGACGAATTTTACATTGATCTTACAGGAATGGATAAGTTTTTTGGTTGCCATAAATTGGCTTCTGAGTTACGACAGCGTATTATAAAAGAGACCGGTTTACCAATTTCGTTTGGGATGTCTATCAATAAAACCGTTTCTAAAGTGGCTACAGGAGAAGCCAAGCCAAATAATGAAATTAGAATTTTAAAAGGTAATGAAAAACCTTTTTTGGCTCCTTTATCCGTTAGAAAAATCCCTATGGTTGGTGAAGTAACTTATAAATCTTTGTGTGACTTGGGTGTAAAACGGATTAAAACCGTTCAAGAAATGCCTATGCAATTAATGCATCGGGTACTGGGGAAAAATGGATTAAGTATTTGGAAAAAAGCAAATGGTATAGATAATAGTCCCGTTTTACAATATCATGAACGTAAATCCATTTCTACTGAGCGAACTTTTGATAAAGACACCACTGATATTGTTAAATTAAAAAGTATTATTATGGCTATGGCAGAGAATTTGGCATATCAATTACGTCGGGGTCACAAACTTACAGCATGCGTAACCTTTAAAATTCGATATTCTGATTTTCAAACCTATACACAGCAGCAACGAATCCCTTATAGTGCGATGGACCATAATATTATTCCTGTGGTCTTGGGCTTATTCAAGAAGCTTTACAACAGGCGATTATTAGTTAGACTTATTGGGGTTAGATTTAGTCATTTAGTTGAAGGAGGGTATCAAATAAACTTGTTTGAAGACAATGAAAAGCACCTCAATTTAAGTCAGGCCATAGATAATATGCGCGAACGTTATGGAGATAGAGCGGTTATAAATGCGGCGGGGATGGAGGCCAGAAGCATTAGCAGATGGAATCCATTTGCCGGTGAGCCACCTCCCTTGTTAGCAAATAGGAGACAATAAACTATTTTTATTAAATTAGATGCTATGTGTTATTCAACAGCATTAAGAAAACAAAGAAAAGAAATTGAGCAAATACTATTGGATCAAATTCCAGCCAGTTTTCAATTCCCAGAAGAATACAAGCCGTACTTTCATTTAAATGGCTTTTCTTATGGAAATTTGCAAATTATAAAAATGGATGAACCGGGTACTATTTATCAAGCTAAATGGGGATTAATACCAAATTGGGCATCACATAATCCAGAAACATTTAGAAAAAAAAGCAACACATTAAATGCAAGATTTGAAACGATATTTGAAAAAGCATCTTTTAAAGAAAGTGCCCATGAAAAAAGATGTTTAATTCTCTCTGATGGCTTTTTTGAACCGCATCACGAAAATGGAAAGGCAATTCCGTATTTCTGCTATCAACCAACTAAGAAATATCCAGAAGGCAATCTTTTTTTGTTTGCAGGACTTTATAATGAAATAGAAGACAATACATTAACCACAACAATTTTAACAACTGAAGCTAATACGTTTTTCTCTGAGGTACACAATAAAAAGAAACGAATGCCTCTTATCTTAGAAAAAGATTTATTTGACGATTGGTTAGATGATGGGGCAAGTTCTCAATCATTGAATGAAATTATGGCAACTGGGTTTACCAGAAATGAATTCAAAGCTCATCCGGTAAGTAGAGATTTTTATAAAAAAGGGATAGACACCAACAAACCATATATCGTTGAGCCTGTTCAAAAAAATACACTTTTCTAATTTTTGGCACCCAACCAATTTCCCCTAGCAGCTTTTTGCTTATCACTTAATGCTATACCGCTTGCTTCAAATAGCGACAAATAATAAGTTGGATCAGATTGTAAAACCAAAGTAGTTTCTTTCAATTGACCAAAGCGTGAATACTCGACATTTACGGTGCTCTTTGGTTTAAGCTTAGAGATAACTTTATCAATAGTCACTAAATTATTCAAAGAAAAATTTCCAACTTTAATAATTCTATCATTTATGTCTAATCCGGCAATATAAGCCGAAGAGTCTATTTTGGGTAAATCTATAATTATACCATTTTCAATTTTGGCACCAAAAGCCACTTTGGTTTCATCTTGGGATAGAGTAACACCGACATTAGTAAACAAGCGCTTCATATTTGGCATATTGCTTTTATAAATATATTTATCGAAGAAATTGTTAGTAAATTCAAGCCCTGCATAACGAATCAATGTATCATGTAAATCTTCGACCGCATATGGTTTTTCTTTTTTTCCAAAGTTTGTCCAAACCAACTTCATAAAATCATCAAGGGATAAATTCTTTTCCCGAAGGGACAAATCTAAAGCCAATCCTAAAACAGCCCCATAAGAATAATAGGATATATAAGTGTTCCCTTTATTAACTTGATCTACTGACTTTGCCGCGTCGACAAAAGGAGCTTGATAACTCATCTCGATAGGATTGAAAAAATTTCGACCAGGTGAATTCCATACCTCATTGAAATTTTTTAATAAACCATTAATATAATCTTCATGACTAATCAATCCCGAACGACACAATATTAACGATGTATAATAGCTCGTAAATCCTTCTGCAAACCAAAGTTCCCCACTCATATTGGCTGCTTCAAAATCAAAAGGTTCTATGGATTGCGGTCTTATGCGTTCTACATTCCAACAATGAAAAAACTCGTGAGATACGGTTCCTATATTTTTTGTCATACCGCCATAGGCAAGGCTATTAGTACTCGTAAGAACCGTAGAATTTCGGTGCTCCATACCATCTCCAGTGGCGTTAGGAACATAACACGCTAAAAAATAATAATTGTTATAATCGTAATTAGGGAGTTCACCAAAAACGGCTTTCTGTTGTAATACTATCCTTTTTACTTTTTCAAAATAATCATCTAACTCGGCTTCTGTACCGTTATGATGCAATACAAAATTTATGGTTTGATTGTCAACTTTAAAAGAACGCACGCCATGATTACTTATTTCTGTTGGACTATCCATAAAATATTGCAAATTATTAGCATAATATGTATTGTCTTTTACATGTTTTAATTGGGTTGCAACTTTCCATTCTAAGTCTTCACGCCCATTAAATGTAACCTCTATTCCATCTTTTTCAAGATTTGGAACATACATAAATGTAGCAGGAATGTTTAGGTGTGCATGTGTTTCGTCAATCTGTGCATAAGTCCCATCTCCATGATTAGCAAATAGTGTATACTCTACTTTTATAGTTCCATCGTGTCCATTTACCTTCCAAGAATAAGGGTCTGGTCTCGTAGCTTTTAAAACTTCCCCTTTACTATTCGTGACTTTCACAGCATACACATTTTTAACAAACTCATGCAATGCATAACGTCCCGGTGAAGTTCTACTCATTCTAAACTCTACATCGACCGTATTTAAATTTGTAAAAGTAGCCTTAATTGTTGCTTCATGATGCACAGCGTTTTCAAAAGAAATTATATAACTGGAAGAAACCTTACTTGAACTCTTTTGGGCATAGGTTTTATTTAAACTCAAAAGAATCAAAAAAGAAAGTAGGTAAAGAATTTTTTTCATGATATAAAATTACGCAACTAAGATAGTATTTTTGTAGTATGAAAAGATTCCCTGAAAAGTTAAAATCGAAGCTAGATACTCGTTTTGCCAACAACACATTACGAGAACTTGGAAATCAAAATAATTTGGTGGATTTTTATTCAAATGACTATTTGGGATTTTCAAAATCTGCATCAATATTTAATCAAACACATCAATATTTAGTGGATAATAAAATTGCTCAAAATGGTGCAACTGGTTCGCGTTTATTGTCTGGAAACCATAGTTTATATAATGTTGTCGAAACTATGCTTTGTGAGTTTCATAATTGTGAAGCGGCATTGATTTTTAATTCTGGTTATGATGCCAATATTGGATTTTTCTCATCTGTACCTCAACGTGGGGACATCATCCTTTATGATGAATTAATCCATGCTTCTATTCGTGATGGCATTATGATGAGCAATGCCAATGCGTATAAGTTTGACCATAATAATCTTAATGATTTAAATACTAAATTATCCATTAGAACAGATTCAAAAAGTAGAGAAAGTAATATTTATGTTGTTACTGAATCTGTGTTTTCAATGGACGGTGATTCGCCAGACTTAAAAGTCATGTCCGAAATTTGTAAAAAACATTCTGCTCATTTTATTGTTGATGAAGCTCACGCTCTTGGAGTATTTAATACTAAAGGTTTTGGGCGAATACAAGAACTAAAATTAGAAAATGAAATTTTTGCACGACTCGTTACGTTTGGGAAAGGCCTAGGTTGTCATGGGGCCGCAATCCTAGGGGGTTTCACTTTAAAACAATATTTAGTGAATTTCGCACGAAGTTTTATCTATACTACTGCACTAACGCCACATACTTTGGCCACTATTAAAACAGCTTATGAGCATCTTGTACTTTCTAAAGAGAATGGTAACTCTCATCATGATATTCAAAAATTAAAACATAACATTAACCATTTTAATTTAGAAGTAAATAGATTGAATCTTGAAAACCATTTTTTAAAAAGTAATTCAGCAATACATAGTTGCATTATTTCTGGAAACGAATCTGTGAAATCTATTGCCAAAGAACTTCAAAATGGTGGATTTGATATTAAACCAATTTTGTCTCCAACAGTTAAAGAAATGCATGAACGTCTTAGGTTTTGTTTACATAGCTATAATTCAGAAAAAGAAATCACGAAAGTTTTAGAGTTACTCGCTACCTTTGTTCATGTATGAGTGACACTTTTAAAACTTTAGCTAGATTTCAATATTCATCTGAAGCGCAAATAATAAAAGGAAGATTGGAAGCTGATGGTATTCAAGTTTTTCTATCTGACAATATCACAATAGACACAGACCCATTGATAAGTAACGCCATAGGAGGGGTTAAACTCAAAGTGCTAACACATCAAGCAAGAGAGGCACAACTTATATTAGATGCTATTAGAAAATATTCTATTGATGATGAAGGAATTACTATAAATTGTCCGAATTGCAAAAGTGTGCGCATCGAATTATTTTCAACTATAAAAGATGTAAAATCGTTATTCTGGTTTATTTTTGGGGTTTTATTTTCTTCACTTCCATTTTACACAAAGCATAAATATAGATGTGAAGATTGTAATACTGAATTCGATTTAAAATGACAACATACTTTATAACAGGAATTGGGACCGATGTTGGTAAAACCATAGCGTCGGCAATAATTACCGAAGCCTTAGAAGCCGATTATTGGAAACCAATTCAAGCTGGTGAGTTAGAAAATTGCGATACAAAAAAAGTTGAACGATTGGTTTCAAATACTAAATCCAAATTTCATTCAAACACATATGCATTAAAAACACCAATGAGCCCGCATGCTGCTGCTAATATTGATGGAATTGTCATAGATTTAAAAAAGATAACAGCTCCTAAAACTAAAAACAACTTGGTTATTGAAGGTGCTGGTGGATTATTGGTTCCCATAAGTAATGCACATACGGTTCTTAATCTCATCAAGCCCAACTATAAAGTTATTGTTGTATCCAGACATTATTTAGGAAGTATTAATCACACGCTGTTAACTATAAAAGCACTTAAAGAGAGAGGTCATAATGTATCCTTAATCTTCTCTGGAAACGAACATAAAACTACCGAAGATATTATTGTTTCAATGACAAATGTTGATGTGATTGGTAGAATTGATGAAGAACCTTACTTTGATAAAAATGTTATTAGGGGATATGCGGATGTGTTTAAAAAAGAATTTGAAAAACTATAATGAATTTACAAGACCGCGACAAGAAACATCTTTGGCACCCACTAACACAGCATAAATTGCACCCTAATCATTTGGCAATCGTTAAAGCCAAAGGAGCATTGCTATTTGACGAAAAGGGTAACGATTATATAGATGGAATAGCATCTTGGTACACTTGCATGTATGGACATTGCAATGATTATTTGATCGATAAAGTAAGTCAGCAAATGCAACAATTGGACCATGTGGTTTTTGCAGGGTTTACGCATGAGCCTGCCATTAAATTATCTGAAGCCCTAATCAATATTTTACCAAATAACCAACAAAAATTATTCTTCAGCGATAATGGTTCAACTGCAGTTGATGTCGCCATAAAAATGGCGCTTCAATATCATTTTAATAATGGTGAAAAAAGACCTAAAATAATTGCGTTTGAAGATAGTTTCCATGGAGATACTTTTGGAGCCATGAGTGTTTCAGGGTTATCTGTCTACAATGGTCCTTTTGAAGAATTTTTTATCCATGTTGCTAGAATTCCTGTCCCAACAAAAAGCAACTTTGATAGTGTAAAACAGCAGTTTATTACTCTACTTAAATCTGGAACTATTGCTGCTTTTATTTATGAACCTTTAGTACAAGGTGCTGCTGCAATGAAAATGTATAACGGTGCATTATTAGATGAATTATTAACCATGACAAAGCAATACAACGTATTAGCTATTGCGGACGAAGTGATGACGGGTTTTGGAAAGACAGGTAAAAACTTTGCTTCGGATTATATGACTAACCAACCCGATATTATATGTTTGGCAAAATCGTTGACGGGTGGAATGGTTCCAATGGCAATTACTGCGTGTTCACAGCACATCTATGATGCTTTTTTAAGTGATGATATTGCTAAGGGCTTCTTTCACGGACATACCTATTCTGCCAATCCAATTGCATGTTCAGCGGCATTAGCAGGTATTGAGTTATTAAAGTCGGCTAATATTCAAAATGATATAAAACGTATAACCAATGCTCACAAAAATTTTGATATTCTCATAAAAAATCATCCTAAAGTTTCTCAAACGCGACAATTGGGAGTTATTTATGCTATTGACTTGAATATTGAAATGGAACGTTATGGTGATTTACGTAACCGTCTTTTTTCTTTTTTTATGGAAAACGGTGTCTGCTTAAGACCGCTAGGGAACACCATTTATATTTTGCCCCCATATATAATTACTGATGAGCAGTTGAAGAAAATATATCAAACTATAGAAATGGCTCTAGATACCTTCTAGGACTTTGTCCAAAAGGTTAACTTTCTCGTTAGTTTCTTTTATTAAAACATATAATTTTTCATAAGTCCATTCACCACCAACCTTTTCCCCTTTTACTATCAATGATCCCTTTCCGTTTGGTCCTATTAATGGGATTTTAAAATCAACATCCCCACCACCATTGTTCAAAGAAATATTTCCATTAAGCATGCCATCAGTTTCAATAGTATCACCAAGTTCTGCAATCACGTCCGGATGATTGGAAGCCAGCTCAACAGCATACTCATAAGGTGTAGAATTTCTTAGGGCATTGGTCACTCCAAAAAAGATAGCGCCAATACCAAATACAAAAAGTAAAATAACAGTCAAACAACCACCCACAGGAAGTACCCATGGCCAATTTCTACCCCACCAACTTTTTTGATTTTGACCTTCCATTGTATATGTCTTTAACTAAAGATAAGTATTCATCTTGGCGCTTTTGTTACATTTTAAGAAAACTTACCTTTGCCAAAAGTTTGAAACTTTGAACAAACCTATATCAATCACCGCCATTGCATCTATCTCTCCTTTGGGAACATCTCAGAGTGAAATTTGGAAAAATTACAACAGCAAAAATCACTTTTTTTCGGAAAAACAATTTACTCATGACAAAGCTCTTGTTGCTGAAATACCTGCTGAAGCCAAAAAACAAATAGACCAACTTAGATTATCCGATAATAAATATAAATCACTTGACGATTCCGTTCTATTCGCTGTTTATGCATCTCGAAATGCAATTAAAGATGCCGGTTGGAAACCTCAAGACAATTTTGGAATCAACATTGGATCGTCTCGAGGAGCCACAACAGTTTTTGAAAAATATTATGAAGAATTCCTAAAAAAAGGAAAAACCAATCCCTTATCATCACCAACAACAACACTCGGTAATATTTCATCTTGGGTAGCGCACGATTTGCAAACCAAGGGTCCAGAAATTAGTCATTCTATAACATGCTCAACAGCCCTACACGCTATGCTTAATGGTGTTGCTTGGATAAATTCTGGCATGTCAAATAAATTTTTGGTTGGCGGGAGTGAAGCATCACTAACAGCATTTACAGTTGCACAAATGCAAGCCTTGAAAATCTATTCAAAATCAAAAGAAGATTATCCTTGCGGTGCATTGGATTTAACCAAAAACAAAAATTCAATGATTTTGGGAGAAGGCGCCTCGACCGCTTGTCTGGAAAAGGGAAAAACAAACAATGCTCTAGCTATAATAGAAAATATGGGTTACGCTACAGAAGTTTTAGAACATAACGTATCACTCTCCACTAATGCTAAATGCTTTCAACGGTCAATGTCTATGGCCATAGAGAATTTAGGCTCTGAAGCCATTGATATTATAATAACACATACACCAGGAACCATAAAAGGCGATGAGGCAGAGCTTAATGCCATAAAGCATCTTTTTGGAGATAATCAACCTGCTTTGACTACAAGCAAATGGAAGTTTGGTCACACCTTCGGTGCCAGTGGATTGTTTAGTATAGAGATGGCCGTTTTAATGCTACAAAAACAACAATTTATTCCTGTTCCTTTTTTAAACCAAGATGCTCCAGATTCAATTAACAAGGTATTGGTAAATGCTGTAGGATTTGGCGGGAATGCAGTGAGTATATTGCTTTCAAAATAATTATATTTACTTTTTAAAATTTAGTATATGAAACCTATTTTTAGATGTATATGTGCATTATTCATGTTTTCAATCAGTTTTGTGAATGCCCAACAATTACCACAACCTGATATTTTTGATCAATATGAATCAAAATTTTATGAGATTGATGGTTACAAAATAAATGTTGAAATAAAAGGTACGGGTGATCCTATCTTCTTTTTGCCTGGTGGACCTGGAAATTCTCATGATTATATGCAAGGGAATTTTGGTCAGTATTATATCACCAATACACTTGTGTTTTTTGACTTTCTAGGTAGAGGAAAAAGTGACGATGCTAAAACCACTTCTGAATATTCTGTTGAAAATGATGTTGCATTAATTGAGAAATTAAGAGTTCTTTTTAAGTTTGATAAAATTTCTCTCGTTGGACATTCTTATGGTACGGTCCCTGCTCAAGCCTATGCCCTTAAATACCCGAATAAAGTTGACAAAATGGTATTGATTAATGGGTTTCACAGTGGCGCTATGTGGCAGGCCAATTGCGATAGTTACAACCATTATGCAAAAACACATTTTCCAGAAAAATGGAAAAAAGTAGATTCAATGCGTGCGCTGGGCTACCTTTCAAGTGAAAGCCCACTAAAAGAAATCTATGGTAATTTTCCAACCAAATATATTTATTATCACAATACCAAACTCAAACAAAATTCGCCGACTTATAAACATAGAAGAATGGCTAGTGATGTTTATGTGGCGATTATAGGAAAGGATGGTGATTTTGATGTTAGCGGAAGTATGATAAATCAAGATTATAGAAAAGATTTAAAATATGTAACTGCTAAAACCCTGATTTGTGCGGGCAGATATGATGGGGTCTCTACTCCAGAATTTGCCGTTCAATATAAAACGTTTATGCCTCAAGCCAAATTTGTGATGTTTGAAGAGAGTGGACATAATCCCTATCTCGAAGAACCTGAAAAATTTTATGAATTGTTTGAAGACTTTATGAATATAAAATAGATTATTTTTGAATAAATATTTGCAGCTATATGAGTGAAACTAAGCACAACTGGACCAAAGAAGAAATCCTTAAGATATACAACAAACCTTTAATGGAGCTGCTTTATGAAGCATCAACCATTCATAGAGAACATCACGACCCAAATGTAGTGCAAGTGAGTACGTTGTTATCTATAAAAACAGGAGGTTGTCCAGAAGATTGTGGCTATTGTCCTCAAGCTGCTCGCTATCATACCAATATTGAAGGCAATGATTTGATGACTGTGAAGCAAGTAAAAGCTCAGGCTTTGAGGGCCAAATCATCCGGAAGTTCTAGGGTTTGTATGGGAGCTGCTTGGCGTAATGTTAGGGATGGGGCTGAGTTTGACCAAGTATTAGAAATGGTACGTACCATAAATAAACTAGAAATGGAAGTATGTTGCACGCTGGGGATGCTTACCGAAAATCAAGCGCAGCGATTAGCAGAAGCTGGATTGTACGCCTATAACCATAATTTAGATTCGTCTGAAGAGTATTATAAAGAAGTAATTTCTACAAGAGGTTACCAAGATCGTTTAGATACCATAGATAATGTTAGAAAAACCAATGTTACCGTTTGTAGTGGTGGGATTATTGGCATGGGCGAAAAAGAGGAAGATAGAGCTGGAATGCTAGTAGCGCTTGCAACCTTAAACCCACAACCAGAATCAGTGCCAATAAATGCTTTAGTAGCTGTAGAAGGGACTCCCATGGAAAATGAAAAGCCCATTGAAATCTGGGATATGATTCGTATGGTAGCAACAACCCGAATTGTAATGCCTGAAACCCAAGTACGCTTGAGTGCAGGACGTACACAAATGAGTCGTGAAGGACAGGCCATGTGTTTCTTTGCAGGTGCTAACTCCATTTTTGCTGGAGATAAGCTCCTTACTACGCCAAATCCCGATGTTCATGAAGATATGGAAATGTTTGAGATGCTTGGGATGAAGCCACAAAAACCATTCTTAAAACATGTACATCCTCAAACCGTTGAAGCTGAAGATTCTCAATTTGAATCCTTAGGCGAAAAACCAAAATGGACACGACCAGAACATAGCATAGACCGTAATGAAATGGCTAAAGAAAAAGCCAAATCAATTAAATAATAGTGCTAATTATTGTTTAAACACGTTTTCTTAATTTTGATTTAATAAATTTAAACTTTGGAATTGAACCTTCAAGATGTTCCTCGTGTAAAAACAATTACCAAGGAGGACTTTATTAAATACTACTTCAAACCTCAAAAGCCTGTCGTAATTGAGCGCTTTGTTGAGCACTGGCCTGCTTATAAAAAATGGAATCTTGATTACATAAAAGATATTGCGGGTGATAAGGTTGTACCGCTATATGATGATAGACCAGTCGACTATAAAGACGGTTTTAATGAGCCACATGCTAAAATGAAAATGAGTGACTATGTAGATTTGCTAAAACGTGAGCCTACCAAATACAGAATTTTTCTTTGGAATATTTTAAAAGAAATCCCTCAACTTCAAAACGATTTTAGCTATCCGGATTTTGGTTTACGCCTTATGAAAGGGCTGCCGATGCTGTTCTTTGGTGGAAGTGATTCACATACTTTTATGCATTATGACATTGATTTGGCCAATATATTCCATTTTCATTTTGAAGGTAAAAAACAGTGTATTTTGTTTGACCAAAAACAAAGCAAACACCTCTATAAAGTGCCCCATTCACTTATTACACGTGAGGATATTGATTTTACAAACCCTGATTTCGAGAAATGGCCAGCGCTCAAAAATGCCAAAGGTTATATTGCCAACTTAAATCACGGTGAAGTATTATATATGCCCGAAGGCTATTGGCACCATATGCGCTACCTAACTCCTGGGTTCTCCATGAGTTTACGAGCCATTGCCAGAAACCCCAAAAACTTTGGCAAAGCCATTTATAATATCACCATTATGCGTAATATAGATAACGTAATGCGCCGTTTAAAAGGTCAAAAATGGATAGATTGGAAAAACGAAAAAGCGCTTACCAGAACGCATAAAAATAATGGAGTAGTCTTTTAGCATTCAAGTCATTCCGAACATAGTGAAGCAATCTGTTTATGTAGGGTTTCCATTTGCTAGACTACTTCAGTCAGGTCGAGCGCAGTCGAGACCTATTTACTTTTCTATAAATAAAAGACCTTTATTTAATCAATTCGTTGACCTTAGCATATACTAAATGTGATTCCCAACCACGATACAGTAAATAATCGGCCAATTTCTTCTTTTTCTTGGTTTTGTTGGTTTCTTCGATAAAAGGAAGGCGCTTTTCGGCTAAATCATTAAAAACCTCGGTATACTCACCCTCATTTATTTCGCTAAGTGCTTGATTTATATTAAATTTGGAGATGTCTTTTCGCTTTAATTCAAAAGTTAATCGACGGCGTCCCCAACGCTTAATTTTAAACTTACCGCTAACAAATGTTTTGGCAAAACGTTCTTCATTAAGAAAGTTATGCTCTAATAGGTGTACTATAATTACATCTATGGCTTCAGGAATCATAGACATATCCTTTAGCTTTTGAGTTACCTCTTTATGACAACGTTCTTGATAAGCACAGTAGTGTTCCAACTTTTTTTTGGCTTCATCTACGGTGTATGTCTGTTTTTGATACATGATTTCAAAAATAACAATAGTAAATATAAAAGTGAGAATTTAAAATAGAATACCAAATCTAATATTTTAAACTTAACATTATGAAACATAAAATTACGTATATAAAATCGCTAGCTGCAATAGTCATGTTCTTTTGTGCTATGGCTTTTGGGTATGGGCAGACAACTCTGGTAGCAGGAGATATAGCTATTACAGGATTTAATTCTGTCGATCCGGATGAATTTACATTTGTCTTATTAACTGATGTTACAACAGCTACTGAAATCAGGTTCACTGATGAGGGTTGGTTAGCAGCAGGAGGATTTAGAGGAACTGGAGAAGGGTTTTTAGCTTGGACAGCAGATTCCGATTTAATATGTGGAACTGAAATACTTATAAAAGATAGCGGTGCAACGTATGCTGCAAGTACTGGCACTGTTACTATACCCATTGGAGGAGCAGGCTTTGGTCTTGCTGTCGCGGGAGATCAAATATTAGCCTACCAAGGGACTGAACTTGTGCCTTTTTTTATATACGCTGTGAATTTTGATGGTGCAGGTTGGTCTGATGCTACATCCCCAAATGATTCAGCTATACCGACTGGACTCACATCTGGTACTGATGCTGTAGATCTTGGTGAAACTGATAATGGAAAATATGATTGCTCTGTAACCGCGGATCAAGCTCTAATTTTAGCGGCTGTATCGACCGACACCAATTGGACTGAACAAAATACAACCCCCTTGACTTTAGGAGGATGTACGTATACATGTGATGTTACTTGTCCTGGAGCAATCTATACGTGGGAATTAACTGGTTGGAATATAGCAGGCGTTCCCGTAGCTAGTGTTCCTGACACTGATAATCCTGTTTTTATTAATGATGATTATTTTACAAATGCAACCAATGTTAGTTTTAGCTGCTGTGACCTTACAATTAATACTGGAAATACATTGACTATAAATGATGGGTATTATGTTGAAGTCAATAATGACCTATCAGTTGATGGTGATATTATTGTTACCCCACAAGGAGCTTTCGTTCAAAATAATAATGATGGAGGAGTAGCTGTTTCTGGATCTATCACCGTTGATAAAGAAACCGCTCCCATGAATGTTTGGTACGAGTATACCTATTGGAGCTCTCCTGTTTCTGGAGAAACTATTGGTAATGCTTTATCTTTTGCTGATGTAAATAGACGATTTTTATTCGATGGAAGTCTATTTCTTGATTCTACTGCCGAAACTGGAAATGATGGTGCAGCGCTTCCTGGTCAAGACGATATTGACGACGATAACAATGATTGGACCTTAGTTGCTGGCACAGATACAATGACACCTGGAGTTGGATATGCCGCTACACATTCAGAAGCTGCATTCATTACCCCACCTGGTCCATTTGTTCCCCCTCAGTTTAAGTATTCTTTTATTGGTCCTTTCAATAATGGGGTGATTACAGTTCCTGTTTACAGAAATAACACTGAAACAGCTGATAATAACTGGAATTTAATCGGTAATCCATATCCTTCTGCAATAAATGCGGACCTATTTTTAGCTACTAATACTGATATTGCTACCAATGTAGTCATAGACGGTGCCATATTTTTATGGTCTCAAAACACGCCTCCTTCAAATACTAATAACGGTAATCAAAATTTAAATTTTGCTGGATCTGATTATGCAATCATTAATGCTGTTGGGCAAACAGCTGGAGGAGATGGGATTATGCCCTCTAGAAATATTCCTTCAGGACAAGGTTTCTTTGTTGTGTATTCAGACGCTGCGATACCTGTTTCAACTATTGGTGATATTAGCCAAGGTAATGTTGTATTTAACAATTCAATGCGAGTAAAAGGAGCTACCGATAATAGTCAGTTTTTTAGAATATCTGGGAAACAATCTAAAACAAATAGTATTGCAAATAAACTTTGGTTAGACCTAACATCTGATAATGGAGTTTTTAACCAAACCCTTGTTGGTTATGTACCTGGTGCTAGCAATAGTAATGATGGGACGGCTTATGATACCACAAGAAACCTATCTACAGGAGCATCTGCAATTTTATATTCCAATATAGCAGATTCAAACAAAAAATTTGCCATACAAGGTAAAGCAGAAAATAGTCTAACCGAAGACGAAGTCATCTCTATTGGTTTTAAAACATCTATTGACGTGGCTACTATCTACACCCTATCCATTGCTCAATTAGAAGGTGATTTTTTAACTAGTAATGCTATTTACTTAAAAGATAATTTGCTTAACACCTTGCGTAATCTAAAAGATGGTGATTACAACTTCACCTCAGAAGTTGGTGAATTTAATGAGCGTTTTGAAATTGTATTTAACTCAGAGGCATTATCACTTGATGAATCTGCAATTACCGATAAAGCTTTATCAATAATAGAACTTAGTAATGGAGAGGTACAGTTTAAACTTACTGGTAACCAAACCATGAAGTCTATTCAAATTATAGATTTACAAGGCAGGACAGTATATAACTTTAAAACCAATAGTGTCGCAGAAATTTATAATTTGTCTAATCTTAGTCAAACAGCATATATTGCAAAAGTTGAATTGAGCGATGGCTATGTAATTACCAAAAAAGCAATAAAAAGATATTAGAGTTAAAATTGACTTTAAAAAATTACAAACGCCATTAATTATATGTTAATGACGTTTTTTTGTATTCTAAATGTTTTGATTCAGTGCGTTAGCCAAGGTCATTGCGAATCTTTCGACTGTCGCTCAAGACAGGCTAAAGTGAAGCAATCTCATAATTTTGTGTTATTAAGTAAAGTAATAATATAAAGACTGCCACGTCGTAAACTCCTCGCAGTGACGATTGTTTTGATTATTACTATAATGACAAGGATTCACTTTAGCCGCAAACTATATATTTTAATGTTTAACTAATTATCCTAAACTTATAGCTAAGAATCTAATTAGTATGAATTTTCCTTCAATAGTTTTGCTAATTACCTTCTTTTTCATATATTCACAGTCTGAATTAGCTATTAATTCATAATTAGTTCTACCTCCAATGTAATACCTACTTAAAAAAAGAGCATGGCAATATGCGTGCTTTTTAAATGTGTTGTGCAAAATATTATAGGTTGTGTTTTAACCTATGGCTTCAAGATTAATAGCAACATCTTAAGCTTTTATTGAAATTCGTTGTTGAAAGAAACAATAGTATTTAAGCATATTGCTTTTACTATTGCGTCCTTGTTTATGGCACACTATTGTGACTAAGACAAGGTATTGAAACAGAGTACTGAATTTAATTTTGTTAATGAAAGCAATAACTATAAAATCCCTCAGCTTCATAATTGGCTTCTTGTGTGCCGTGACTTTTGGCTATGGACAAAACGTAATTTCTAACAATATAGATGGGGTTTCTCCCAACTTTCCGAATAATTCGGATCCTTTTACTGATGGTCAAATCGTAAATCCAAACGTTGTAGCTACTGGAATTAGCAAAGGTCCTGGAATCACAGACGTCTATATCGATGATGTATTTAGTGCAGCAGGATGGGACGATGTTGCCATAGATGATGACTATTTTGAATTTGTAATTACGCCAAATGCAGGTTACGAAATTGATTTTGATAGTTTTGAATACAACTGCGAAAAAACCCATGTATGGTTAGACTCTTTTGCTATTAGATCTAGTGTTGACGGATTTACATCAGACATTGGCAAACCCATTATTGGTAGCAACAACATTGATTTATCTTCGGCAGAATATCAAAATATTTCTGGTGCTATTACTTTTAGAATTTATGCTTGGGGACAGCCTAGTGGTAATGGATCATTTAGTATCAATGACTTTGCTTTTAATGTTACTGTTGCTGCTGCGCCCTGCAGTGCAAGTACTACATGGAATGGTTTTAACTGGAGTTCACCGCCTACACTATCAAAAATAGCTATTATTAATAATCCTTATGATACTGCAAATGGAGTCAAACAAGTTAGTTTTAGTGCTTGTAGACTAATTGTGAATTCAGGAGTTACGCTGACTATAGATGATGGTGATTATGTTGAAATTCAAAACGATATTACCGTTAATACTGGTGGCACTATTATTGTTAGACCCCAAGGAGCAGTAGTTCAAATTGATGATACAGGAACGGTTCTTAACAATGGTATCATAACTGTTGATAAAGAGACTGCACCCGCAAATTATTGGTATGAATATACCTATTGGAGCTCACCCGTTAGAGATGAAACCATAGCTCTAGGTCTCGCAGAATCTGATGCAAGTAGACGGTTTTGGTTTGATGCAAGCAAATTCTTAGATGCCACTGCGGAAGACCAAAATAATAATGCTGAAGAAGATGGACAAGACGATATTGATGATGATAATAATGACTGGCAATATGCCCCTGCATCAACAATTATGACTCCTGGCATGGGCTATGCCTCTACACATGATGAATTTTTATTTAATGTTTCTCCTGGCAATCAATTTATTTACACCTTCGAAGGCCCCTTTAATACTGGTGTCATACAAGTTCCTCTTTATCGAAATGACAGTGAAATGAATGATATTAATTGGAATTTTATTGGTAACCCCTATCCCTCAGCAATTAGTACTGATTTATTTTTTGACCAAAATACATACGACTTTACGCTAAATCCAACAGGAGCACTGGAAGGCGCCATTTATCTTTGGTCGCAAAATACAACACCTTCCAGCTCAGCAAACGGAAACCAAAATGTAAATTTTTCGCAATCAGATTATGCCATTATAAACCGCATTGGCGGGGTTGGGAATAATACGGGTGGAGAAACTGTTATTCCAAATGATTTTGTCCCTTCTGGTCAAGGCTTTTTCGTGGCACTATCGGATGATGCAACTGTAATAGATGCACCCAACAATCCTGACCCAGATGTAAAATCTACGGATGTTATTTTTAATAATGCAATGCGTGTAAAAGGCGCTACTGATAACAGCCAATTTTTTAGAATAAAAAATAAAAAACCCAAAGTTGACAATAAAGTCTGGTTAAATTTAATATCAGACAATGGCATATTTAATCAAGCCCTTATTGGTTACGTTAATGGTGCCACAAATAATTATGATGGGATGGCTTATGATGCTCCTAGAAATTTATCTACAGGAACTTCTGCTATTTTATATTCCAATATTGAAGGTGCTGACAAAAAATTTGCCATTCAAGGTAAAGCGGAACATAGTTTAAACAAAGATGAAATTATCTCTATTGGATTTAAAACAACCATAACTGTTGCTACCATTTACACACTATCTATTGCACAACTTGAAGGTGATTTTTTAAGCAATAATGCAATTTATATTAAAGACAATTTCCTTAATGTATTATACGATTTAAAAGCAAGTGATTACAATTTTACTTCAGAAGTTGGGGAGTTTAATGAACGTTTTGAGATTGTGTTCAACTCAGAGGCATTGTCTATTGACTCATCAGAGATTAAAGATAAAGCTCTATCAATATTAGAGCTTCAAAACGGTGATGTACAGTTTAAATTATCCAGCAACCTAAAAATGAAAACAATTCAGATATTGGATTTACAGGGCAGGTTGGTGTATTCTTTTAAAATCAACAACAATTCACAAACCTATAATTTATCTAACCTAAGTCAAACAGCTTATATTGCAAAAGTCGAGTTGAATGATGGGTACGTGATTACCAAAAAGATGGTAAAGAGGCGCTAAACGATTTACAAACTATATTTTAAAGCTAAAATAAAATTTAATCCAGGTGCCGAAATCCCGGAAGAATAAGTTCTATAGCGCTGATTTGTTATGTTTTCTACGGTAGCAATAATTGATGTTGTGGTGTTTATTTGGTATTGTGATCTGAAATTTATGGTGTACCAAGATGGTGAATAGGGATTTCCGTTAGCATCTTTAGCATAAATATAATCCTTATCAATCTCGGATGGCGCTAACTGATTAAAAGAAAATTCACCGTTATAATTTAAAAACGCATCACATTTTAATTGTTTTGTATCCCATATAAAATGGGTGTTCCCAAAACTAGGAGCTACATGTCTTACAGGTACTTCTACGCCATCAATATCTTCTTCAGTACCTCCAATAACACTGTATTGAGACGTTAGTTTAAAATGCTCTGAAAAATTAATTTTCACACCTGCTTCCAAACCATAGATCCAAGATTTTGATGCATTTTGAATAGCTTGAATATCGCTTAATTCACCATCGTACATCATTTGAGTTTCCCCATTTATACTAAAATCCCTTCGCACCAGTGCATTATCTAAATAGGTATAGTATGTTGCAAAATCAAAAATAACATCTTCATTAATGTTTATAGCTAATCCTAATTCTCCACTATAGGCATATTCCGATTTTAAATTTGTATTGGGCACAACAACCGATCCTGGTTCAGAATCAAAAATCTTACCTACATCGTCAATGTTTGGAGCTCTAAATGCAGTAGATGCGTTAAATTTCCAAAGTAGCGTCTTATTTGGGGCCCAACTAATACCAGCAGTCCCTGTTAGGGCTCCAGTATTAATATTAGCATCATTAAATGGTAAGTTTAGAAAAGAATTATTCGTATCAAGATTGGCTTTTATAATAATATGATTAAACCGAACTCCCGATTGAAAAGTGAATTTCTTATTTGGCTTATATTTATAACTCACATATGCTGCTAAAGATTGCCATGAAGAACCATCAGGGTATCTAGATGCTATTTTTTGTGAGACATTAGTTGTAATATCAACTTCTCTACCTTCAGACCCTACGGTATTATAAATATATTCGGCACCATAAAATAGTTTTGAAGCGTCTGAAACAGTTTTTTCAAAATCAATATTTCCCGAAATTGCATCAACATTTTCTTCTCTAATGCGTCTGTCTAGAGAATATAAATTTCGATCTATTCTACTTTCCTGGAAGTTTTGAAATGCTGTGGTTATCTTAAATTTATCATACAAATTTGAGTTACTACTTAGTCTTGTAATCTGAAGGTTTCCTAAAAACCAACGTTGAGGACCGTAGTTCCATTCTGCAGAACGCAATTCATCACCATTATAGCGTATTAGCCTATCATATCTAGAATAATCAGAAGTTGTTGAATAATGCAAGCCCAAATCAAAACTTAAATTATCGTTAGCTTGAAAATGTATTTTTTCTAAAAAATTTATTTGATTATATCCTGTGAATTTTTGTGATTTAGGGTTGGTGTTTTCTACTATATTATCTTGTCCATTTATGGTTTCAACATACTCAAAACGTAAATAATCACTGGGGCCATTTTTTCCCATTTTTAAATCATTAAAATCAGTATAGCTAGCACTTGTATAAAACGCCCATTTCTTGTATCCTAAGTTAAAATCAATATGCCCCGTCTTTTCTTCACTCGCGCTGGCATAGCGTAAAACGGCGTTCGCTTTAAAATTTAATGAATCAGACTCTGACAGTTGTGGTTTCTTCGTATAAAAATTCATTACTCCCCCAATAGCATCACTACCATAAATAATAGATCCAGAACCCAAAATTACTTCAGTGTTTTGAATTGAAAAAGGATCTATTGATATAACATTTTGAACATTACCTCCTCTAAAAATTGCATTGTTCATTCTTACGTCATCGACTGATAGTAGTAACCTGTTGGTAGAAAATCCTCTTATTAACGGACTTCCTCCCCCCAATTGGCTTTTTTGAATAAATACCTGCCCACTGTTTTGTAACAAATCTGCACTTGTTTGAGGATTGGAAAATACAATGTCTTCTGTTTTAATACTTACAATACTTTGTGGCACTTCCTTTTTACTCTGTTGAAACTTAGAAGCAGAAATTACAATCTCATCTAAATTTTGAGCTTTGGCTTTTAGGTATAAAATTTTTGGTGTTGTTGACTTAATATAAGTAGCCCTAACATGTGAAATATGATGAAAAATCAACTTTTCATTATCTGAAAACATACTGATAGAAACCTTTCCGTCAATATCAGATGATGTACTTATTGTTTTGGAAGGGTTGTAAACCGCAACTCCCGAAATGGGCTCCTTAGACAATTCGTCCAGAATGACAATCTCTTGAGCCTGAATTGCAAAACATGACAAACACAATAAAAAGAGAATAATGTTCTTCATATTCTAGCTAAAAACTTGATTTAAGATTGCTACGGATTTAGGTTGTTTAAAACCGTGCAAATGTAACTTAAAATAGAGTAAAATCATACTTAAAAAGTCTCGTTTTTGAGTTGAATTAATCTCTATTGATTTACTTGCATCAAATTTTATACCCAAGAGCTGTTTTAACAACTTTAAATTATTTCCTGAAATACAATATTTGCTTGTTTTGTCTTGTTGAAATCTCCCTTGCTCTAAATTAAAATAAGCCAAATTATTTGATGCCATTTCTGGATAAAACCCTAAATACTTCGTGAGTTTTAATAAAAAGATTAAATGAAAATTTGAGTTGGTTTCGCTTTCATCGAACCAAATTAATGCTGTTTCCAGAAAATCATATAACTGCAAATTTTCTTCTTCTTCTTTTAAAATATTGGATAAAATTTCAGAGAGGAACATTATAATAGTACTCTTAGTTATATTTGAGTGTAAAGTATTGTAATTATAATGAAGATGTATGTCTCTAAAATAGTTTAAAGAGCGATTATCTTTATGTTCGGCTTGAATTTTTAACAGTGTTAGAGGCTGAAAATATGCCGGTTTAAATTTTCCCTTTCTCGTCTTAACCGCATTTTTTATGATATAACTACTTATCCCTAAGTCTTGCGTATAACATTTTACAATGAGGTCGTTGTCTTTATATTTTATTTTTGATAGTACAAGAGCCTTAGTAGAAACATGCATTATCTAACAATCATTAATTTTAAGACCTTGGTTTCAAAATTGTCTAAATCTGATAGCATAATTAAATATACCCCTGATGCCACAGTATTATTGGCTAAGTTTTTACCATTCCAATAGGCTGTGCCTCCATCAATTTCTAAATTATATCCTCTGTATCTTAAATTGTTTCTAGATTGCGCTTCGGCAACCAAATTGCCTTCTATGTCTGTAATTTTAATATTTACATTATCCGTGATGCCTTTAATCTTTATTTTATCATTTGCAGCATTAAATGCTGGTCTAACTGGGTTTGGATAAGCATAGGCATCTGATAATTCATTTGATGGAGAAGACCCCCCTGATTTAAAAGATAACAAGCCCTTGTCAGTAGCTATATAAACAACTCCAATATCTCCATCAACACTAATATCATTAATATTATTAGAGGGTAATGGAGAATTGTCTTTGGTAAAATGATATATGGTTTGTTGGCCATCAGAAGACAAATAAAACAATCCTGCTCCTACTGTTCCAACCCATTTATTATTAGAGCCATCCACTTTAATATCAGAAATAAATTGGTCCTCTAAAAGTTCTTTTGGAATACCATCTTCAAGAATTACTATAGCATCGGTCGAAACACTGTCAGTAAAAAAATTTGAAGTATTATATAATACCCTTAGTCCATTATCTGTGCCTATCCATAACTGATTCCTAGTATCAATAGCCAAAGCACGAACTGATTTAAAGGGCAAATTACCTTCGCCATCACTAACATTATTTATCAATTGATTTCCATTATTTTCATTAAACCCAATAACACCATAATTGAACGACGCAATAAAAATGGTTCCTGAAGGAGTAATCTCAATTTCATTAAACCCTAATTCATCAAACGCTCCTGGTATTAATTCTGTGAAATCAAAGCTTCTCCATTGATTGGTTTCTGGATTGTAAGACTTTAACGGCTTCTCTAACAATGAAGTTATAGACCATAACAATCCATCATTATCAAACGCATTTCCTGATAATCTTAAACTAATAAAGTTAGGAGCTCCTGGCAAAACCAAAGACTCCAGGCCACTATTAGTTTGATCATATCGCATTGTTGGCACATCATCATTTATCTCTAACATTCCATCTTGAAATGAACTGATAAATACTTGCTTTGGGTTTAAAGGATTTATTGAAATGGAGTTTAAATTCCTTAAGTTAAAAATACTATCGTAAGGAATATTAGTCCAAGTCTCATCGTACAGATGACTTACACCGTATTTTCTCATTGGACTCGGGTTGTAATAAATTGTATAATCGCCATAAGTTGCCCACAAACTTCCATAGCCAGATTTAATAGAAAAAGTATTATTTCGTAATGGTCCATCTGGATGTATTTCCTCAAATAATGCTGTATTAGTTTGGGATGTTTTTAAAATCCCAAAATTATCTGTACCAATATAGATGCCCTCATTTGTTGTAACGGCAGAGGTGAAATCTGTGTTAAATTCATTACTTACACCTGGATTTGCCAACAAATTAAAATTGCTGTCATAAATAAAAATAGCATCCTTAGTCGTAACACTCAAGTAATCATTTGAACTTTTTAAGTCAAGAGTTGCAGTAGAGTAAACAAATAATTGGATTAAAATGGTATCATTTATTTCATAAATTCTATTATTTGTTGATGTACAAAAAAGTTTGCTTGTAGATGCTTCTACTCCAGAAAAATTACCGGAAGTAATTTGAGTCCAATCTTGAAAATCAATTAAATTAGAGCTGCTTAACAAACCTCTACGGATTCCACTATTATCCAAACATGCCGCATAAATAAAGTCTCCAAAAACAGTCGTTTGACTTATTTTAATTTGTGAGCCTCCATTTCCAATATAATACGTGTCCTCAAATTCATGTCTTGATAAATCATAAACCGAGATTCCAAAATCCGTCGCTATATAAATAACTCCATCATATTCATTAAAGTGATTTATTCTTTTATCATTCGGCGGAATCGTTTGCTTATCAACTATATCTACTATAGTAACAACCTCTTCAGTCGCTTCAATGAAAATCTCAATCAAACCATTTTCGTATCCAATAATTAGTTGATTAAATGTTTCGCTAAAATAAATTGTAGAAATAGATTCCCCTGATAAACCATTTACCGTAGATATTTTTTCTATTTGAGCAGTGTCCAGATCGTAGGTGAAGATGGCATTCTCGGAAGCGGCATACACCTTAGCATTCCCTTGTACAACATCTTTAATATTTAAATAGGAATAATGCCCTTCCCATAAATTAGTAAAGTTTTGTGCCTTTGTAATTAATGTAATTAATAATGCAATTATTATTAATGTAGGTCTCTTTTTCATTCAATAGTATCCAAATTCAAATATATTTATAACTAACGACAAATACTTTAAATTCATACATATATAATAGAAAAAGCTCTCAAAAAATATTTGAGAGCTTTTAAATCTGTATTTTATGATTTATACCACACCCTGTGCTAACATGGCGTCTGCCACTTTAACAAAGCCAGCGATATTCGCGCCTCTTACATAGTCAATATAGCCATCTTCATCTTTACCATATTCTATACAAGAATCGTGAATATTAGACATAATTTCTTTAAGTTTTGCATCAACTTCATTTCTAGTCCAGTTAATCCTTAAGGAATTCTGACTCATCTCTAATCCAGAAGTAGCAACTCCACCAGCATTTGATGCCTTTCCTGGGGCATATAATATTTTTGCTTTTTGAAACGTATGAACCGCATCTATAGTAGATGGCATATTTGCCCCTTCGCTCACACAAATACAACCATTATCTAATAATGCCTTAGCATCATTATTATGTAATTCGTTTTGTGTAGCACAAGGTAATGCTATATCGCATTTAACTTCCCAAGGTGTTTTTCCTTTAACAAATTTAGCATTAGGGTAAGATTCTAAGTATTCGCTAATCCTACCTCTTTTCACATTCTTCAAGGTCATAACAAAGGCAAGCTTTTCTTCATTTATTCCATCAGCATCGTAAATATATCCTGAAGAATCAGACAGTGTTAATACTTTACCTCCTAACTGAATTATCTTTTCGGCAGCATACTGAGCTACATTTCCAGATCCAGAAATAACAACATTTTTCCCCGTAACAGAATCTCCTTTGGTTCCCAGCATACTTTGAGCAAAATAAACAGTACCATAACCTGTAGCTTCTGGTCTAATTAAAGATCCTCCCCAAGTTCTTCCTTTACCGGTTAATACACCAGTAAATTCATTGCGTAATTTTTTATACATACCAAATAAAAACCCTATTTCACGACCACCAACACCAATATCACCGGCTGGCACATCGGTATTTGCACCAATATGTCGGAAAAGTTCGCTCATAAAAGCATGACAAAATCGCATAATTTCATTATCACTCTTCCCTTTTGGATCAAAGTCACTTCCGCCCTTTCCACCACCCATTGGCAAAGTGGTCAAACTGTTTTTAAACACTTGTTCAAAGGCTAAAAATTTCAAAATACTCATGTTTACTGTAGGATGAAAACGTAACCCTCCTTTATATGGTCCAATTGCAGAATTCATTTGAATTCTATAACCTCTGTTGACCTGAATTTCTCCTGTGTCATCAACCCAACAAACTCTGAATGTAATGACACGTTCAGGTTCAACCATTCTTAGTAAAATGTTTTTACCATGATAAATATCATGTTGTACAATGTAAGGAATTACAGTTTCTGCAACTTCTTCAACAGCCTGTAAAAACTCTGGTTCGTGACCATTTCTTTCTTTTACAAGATCTAAAAATGCATCTATTTTATTTCTCATTACTAAAATTTTTGAAGTATTTATATTTTAACGTATTTTACGACTACAAATATACGATATCTTTAAAAATAACTATCTTTTTTTTATAATTTCACAATAATATTTCACTTAAACCTGTTATTAATATTGTATTGTGATTTTTAATAAAAAATGCATTTTATCCGATTTTTTTGTTATTTCGTCGAAGTTTTATATATTTGTCCCGTTAATGCCCAAAATCATTACACCGATTATGATTAACCTTAAAGAATTACTTTTTTCATTATGTTTTTTGGCAGCATCTTATACGGCATTTTCTCAATTAGGGTTTTCTCATGAAGTTGGTGTTATAACTGGTCCGGTAGAGTTTCGATCGGACTATGGAACTCGTTTAAGTGAAAAAACAAACTTCGGGAATTCTGGATATGGTATCGGTATTGTTCACTATATAAATTTTGCCTATCGTGCAGATTGTAATTGTTATACTACGGATACTTATTTTAATGATCATTTTAAACTTAGAAATGAAATTTCTTACAACAAATCTAAACTTGAACATTTTGGAGAATGGGTGAAGCCATCCAGAACAACCCCGGAAGCAGATAAATTAAGGGCACATGAAGGGGTTGCTGAAAACTTTGATATAGGGACACAAATTGAATATTTTCCTTTAAGTATTCGCTCCTTTCAAGGTTTTGGATATAAATATGCTCCTTTTATAAGTCTTGGTGTCCATTACACCTATTCCACACCAAAAGTTTCCACAAGTTATGGCGATGGAGATATAACAAATCCAGATAATTTTTATACGTTTTGGGATCCAGGCTCAATAAATCCAGAATCAACTGGGGATTGGTCATTGGTTACCAGTATTGGTGTTAGATATAAAATTGGTGTATTATCAGATTTAATGTTAGACTTAAGGTGGCAGTATTATTTTAATGATTGGGTAGATGGCCTAAATCATCAACTAAACTCTAATAAATATAATGATTGGTTATTATGGTTAAATTTTGGTTATATATACTATCTGGATTAACCCAAATAAAAAAATACAATAACAAAAATGCCCTTGAATTATCAAGGGCATTTTTGTTATTGTAACGCTTGTTTTAAGTCATTTATTAAATCTTCTGCGTCTTCAATACCAACGCTCAGCCGAATTAATGAATCTACAACACCCGTTTTTTCACGTTCTTCTTTAGGTATACTTGCGTGTGTCATGCTCGCTGGATGACCAGATAGTGATTCAACTCCACCTAAAGACTCTGCAAGAGTGAAAATTTTAAGGTTCTCAACAATTTTTATAGAAGCTTCATAACTACTCCCTTTTGTTGTAAAAGATAACATACCGCCAAAATCATCCATTTGCTCTTTTGCAATTTTGTGATTAGGGTGTGTTTCAAATCCTGGCCAGTAAACATTTTCAATCTTTGGATGAGATGCCAAAAATTCAGCAATCATCTTTCCGTTTTCGCAGTGTCTTTGCATTCTTATATGTAAAGTCTTTATTCCCCTTAAAACCAAAAAACTATCTTGAGGCCCACAAATAGCACCACTTGCATTCTGTATAAAATATAATTTATCCGCAATCTCTTTGTCATTCAACATTAAAGCTCCCATTACAACATCACTATGACCGCCCAGATATTTAGTGGCTGAATGCATAACTATGTCTGCGCCTAAATCCAATGGCCTTTGCAAATAAGGTGTTGCAAAGGTGTTATCTACCGCAAAGAGTATATTATGCTCTTTTGCAATTTTTGCAACCGCTTTAATATCAATGATATTTAACATTGGGTTTGTAGGCGTTTCTACCCATATTAGTTTCGTGTTCTTGGTAATATAAGTTTCTATGTTAGCAGCACTATACATCCCAATAAAATGAAACTTAATTCCGTATTTCTCAAATATGCTCGTGAAAAGCCTATAAGAACCTCCATACAAATCATTCGTAGAAATAACCTCGTCACCTGGATTTAAAAGTTTAATTATTGCGTCAATGGCTGCTAATCCTGACCCAAAGGCTAAGCCGTAATTTGCATTCTCTATACTAGCAAAAGCATTTTCTAAAGCTCTTCGCGTTGGATTGTGTGTTCTAGAATATTCAAATCCTTTATGTCCACCAGGTGTACTTTGGGCATAAGTCGTTGTTTGATAAATTGGTGGCATAACCGCCCCATATGCTGGATCTAACTCCTGACCTCCATGTATAGCTTTTGTATTGAATTTCATTCTTTAAAAATTTTAGAGCAACAAATTTAATCTTTAATTCGTTGTATTGAAATCTATGCTTTATCTTAGTATAAAATACAATAAAACCTTACTGAAATGAAAAAAATATTGGTTTTAATGTTTGTGTGCATTTCTTTTTCATGTATAGAGGAATCTCAACTGTCCTTTAGTGAAATAAATTTAAAGTTTAATGATAATGCTATTGTAGAAATTAATGTGCCCAATGCTGAAGGAGAGTCGTCAGTAAGTAAATTAATTAACGCAACAATTGAGGAACAAATAGGTAATGCTCTCAATTTTAGTGAAGATGAGTCTGACAGTATTTCCCTTCCAGATGCTATTAAGAAATTTGATACAGAGTATAAGGAATTTAAGAATGATTTTGAAGAAAATGCTTTGGTATGGGAAGCCGTTTTTGATGGTGAGATTACTTATCAATCTTCAGAAATCATTTCTATAGCTATTAATAGTTATCTTAATACTGGT
>Ga0316189_10000749_pt1 | contig 32520 bp, 21 predicted proteins | sample LowCovwburrow_MG_FD_204930 | JGI IMG/M metagenome (GOLD analysis project Ga0316189, IMG submission 204930) | Coastal sediment microbial communities from Maine, United States - Lowes Cove worm burrow | ecosystem: Environmental > Aquatic > Marine > Coastal > Sediment | place: USA: Maine...
GTATCCCGCGCGTCATCGTCCAGCCCGTCGTCGTCTAGCCCGTCATCGTCTGGATCCCCAGGGTCATCGAATCCGGAGTCATCGACCCCATCGTCTCCGGGGGGGCCGAACGCGAGCGCGGCGGACCACGGCAAGAGGGTGACGAGCAGAGCGACGAGGAACGGGAGTGCGGTGCGTGATGAGGACAAGGGCTGTGTACCTGGTCGTGCGAGGCCGGCTAGCGGCAGTTGTCGGCGTCGGTATCGACCGCGTCGGTGCGCGACACTCCCCACAGCGTGAAGTCGACCCCTTTGATATCAAGGCCCGTCTCCGTGTTGACCCACGTGTGGCACTCACCGTCCCAAGGCCGGTAGTACCGAATCTCTCGCACGGTGAAGGTCCCGTTGAGCGACCCGGGGCGGGTCAGGATTGCGCGGTAGTCGGCACAGCGATCTCCAGACCCGCCGTACCCGCTGAACTTCTTGGCGTTGGTGCGCAGGAAGCCGAGCGCGCCTCCGCTGAGGTCCAACGTGACGCGAGTTTTTGGCGATTGATAGTCGCCATCCGACCCCGGAATGCACGAGAACGTGAACTTCTTCGAAGAAGCCGCCAACGGGTGCTTGGTGACGGACTCCTTCTTGGTCTTCTGGCGCATCGCCGTGTTGGCTGCGGCTGACTTTTTTGGCTTGGGGCGGCTGGCGGGTTTGTCACCGACCTCGTCGATGGAGTCGTCAGCGCTGTGGTCTGGCTCGTCGTCGTCGAAGCTCTCGTCGTCGTCGAAGTTCTCGTCGTCGTCGAAGTTCTCTTCGTCGCCGTCGTCGTCTTCGCCGTCGTCGTCGTCGTTCCAGCCGAAGTGCTCCGCATCATGCCAGTCGGCCTCGCGATCGTGGTGCTCGTCGTCGTACCACTCGAGATCGGTCTCGCATGGCTCTCCGCCCGCACCGCGAAATCCCTTTCGCTTTGCCTTTGCCTTGCCCGGGGTCTCCTCCGCTTTTGCCTCGTCGTCTTTCTTGGCGTCCTTTGCGGCAACGACCGTCGGCGTGACCGCTTTGGGTGTCGCCGCAGCGGCTGGCGCGACCGCGGCTTTGGGGGTGGCGGTGGCAGCATTCTGGCCAGAGGGCTTCTTGTCGTCGCATGCGAGACACAGACAAGCCATCAGAACCAGGTTCAGGTTGCGCGTCGCGAGAACCATGTCGTGAACATAGCGAGCGGTCATGGATTCGCATCGTCGAGATCACGAATTCGGCGGGTGAGGCCAAGCGTTGCGTCGTGACGCAGACCGTCCCAATGGTCCCGTCTGACCGCGTGGACGGTCCGGACAGTTCGGACGGTTCGACACATATTCGATGTGCGATGCGGGCTCGACGAGGCTCCAAGATGCACTACGTTTGTCGACGGGTTTTAGACCGTCACGCCCGCCAAGTTGGTGACGCTCGACGCCCGAATCAAGCATCCCGATGCCCGAGTCGCCGATTCATTCGAGGCCGAGCCGATCCACGCAGCGCGGCGCGGATGACCCATCGCCTGGCTGGGTCGGCCGCATGGGTGCGGCGCTTTGGTTCCGCGATGTGCCCGCACCCCGCGGCCCCGGAACAACGGTCACGTGCGCGCGCCCTTCGCGTCGGGCCGGCAACGCCGCTCGCGGCAAGCTAGGGCCGCTTTCGCGGTCGGCCTCGCGGAGCCCGGCGGGTGTACTCACTCGATTTCCGTTCTGGTTGTGGAATCGGGCAGGCTCGACACCAGCGATGCTTGGGGGCGAACCAGACACGCGCGGACTCGACGAGACCGCAGACGTCCAGACGGGGGATGCGCCTCATCCGACCATGACGGAGCCCTCGCCCGCCGAGCCACTGGCACCCGGCACGCACGTTGGGCGCTACGTCGTCGTCGACAGGATCGGAGCCGGGGGGATGGGCGTCGTCTATCGCGGCCAGGATCCTGAGCTGAACCGTCGCGTCGCACTCAAGCTGCTCCGCGACGGCGAAGACGAGCCGGGCGGCGAGCGCCGCTCGCGTCTGCTCCGCGAGGCCCAAGCGCTCGCCAGGCTGTCGCATCCCAACGTGGTCGGGGTGTACGACGTCGGCCTGTTTGGAGACTCGGTCTACCTCGCGATGGAGTTTGTCGAGGGGCAGACGCTGCGCGCATGGCTGGATGAGCGCCCCCGAAAAACGGCCGAGATTCTTGCGGTGATGATCGGTGCTGGCGAGGGGCTTGCCGCCGCGCACGCCAAAGATATCGTCCACCGAGACTTCAAGCCCGACAACGTCATGGTCGATGCCGACGGCCGCGTGCGGGTGGTGGATTTTGGCCTGGCCCGAGAGCCCGAGTCCGCGCCCGGTCGTACGCCGCCTGTCAGCGAGGACCCGACACTCGACACGTTCTCCGCCCTCACCCGCGACGGCGCAATCTTGGGCACGCCGGGTTACATGGCGCCCGAGCAGCTGCGCGGGCAGTCGGTCGACAGGCGCACGGATGGGTTCAGCTTCTGCGTCACGCTATGGCAGGCGCTGTACGGCGTACGGCCTTTTGGTGGCGAGACCCCTGGCGATCGGCTCATGGCCACCCTCGAGGGAGTGCTCGCCGAGCCACCGTCCGGAGTCGACGTCGCACCCTGGCTACGGCGCGCCTGCACCCAAGGCTTGGCCGTCGAGCCCGAGCAGCGGTTCGCTGATATGGAGTCGTTGCTCGCCGTGCTGCGTCGAGGGCGATCCCGGGCGCGGACGCTCAAGGCGTTGGTGGCGGTGGCGGTCGTAGCCGCGGTCGGTGTGGGCACGCTGGGCTATCGGTGGGTCGCGCGCAACCAGGCCATCGCGAGCTGCGAGGCTGACGGGGCAAGTATTGCCGAAGTCTGGGGTCCGACGCGGGAGGCCAAGTTCCGAGAGCAGTTCGTCGCTGGCGGCATCCCGACCGCGTCAGACACGGCCGACAAGACGATTCCCTGGCTCGACCAGTATGCGCAGAGTTGGACGGAAGTTCGAACGGCCGCGTGCCTTGGCGCCACGGTCGATGGCACATGGACGCCGGACAACTTCGAGCGGTCGCTGTCCTGCCTCCAGGAGCGAGAGGTTGCCCTCGACGCATTGGTCACAGCGTTGTCGCGCGGCGATGCCTCTATGGTTCGCCGGGCGGTGGGCGCCGCATCGGGGATGACGTCGCCGCAGACGTGTGGCGACTCCGACCGACTCGCTCGCCTTCCTGCGATGCCCTCCGGTCAGCGTGAAGCCATCGGGGAGGTCCGCGCCCAGCTGGCGCAGGCCAGGGCGCAGTTCGACGTGGGGGCCTACCCTGAAGGGCTGGAGATCGGCAGAGCCGCCCTACAGCGCGCGGAGGCTCTTGGGTGGGCGCCGCTGGTCGTTCGGAGCCTCTCGATCGTCGGTCGTCTCGTCAACGGAGCGGGCGACTACGACGAAGCCGAGGCCACGTTCGAGCGAGCCTACTTCGAGGCGATGAAGGTCGGGTTGACCGACTTGGCCGCGGACACGGCGGAGCGCTTGGTCATCACGGTGGGGATTCGGCAGCAGCGCCACGACGATGCCGAGCGGTGGTCGCAACACGCGCAGACGGTGCGGGCGACGATGCCCGACGGCGGTGGCACGCGCCGCATCGACGGTCTGCGAAACCGAGCGAGTGTGCGTTGGGCGGCGGGGGACCACGAGCTAGCCCTGGCCCTGTTCCGGCAGGCGGTCGAGCTGCGAGAGGCGGAGGTGGGGACCAGCGATCCAGAGTTCGCGCTGACGCTCGGCGATATGGCCAACGTTCACCTCGATCGCGGCGAGACCAAAGAGGCGCTGGCCCTCATGGAGCGCGCGATCCCGATTTTGGAGGCAGCGCTCGGCCCCCGACATCCCAAAGTCGCTGGCAATCTCGGCACCCTGGCCGGGGTGTACTTCGGGATGAACGATCTGCCCAAGGCGCGAGCACTCTTCGAGCAGGCGATCGATATCCAGGAGGACGTTCTTGGCCCACAACATCCGCAGCTTGCCGCCTCGCTGCAGAATCTGGGAATTGTGGTGGGCGAGATGGGTGAGCCGGATGCCGCCAAGCCGCTGATCGAACGCGCGCTTCGGATCCGCATTGCAAAGCTCGGCGCAGATCATCCCGCCGTCGCCTCCACGCAGAGCAATCTTGCGATGGTGCACCACAACCTGGGTGCCCACGCGAAAGCACAGGCGCTGCACGAGGAGGCACTGAAGATCCGAGAAGCCGCACTGGGCCCGGACCACCCTGAGCTGGCCTATCCGCTCGTGGGCGCGGCGGAGGCAGCCGTTGCCCAGGAGCGCTTCGTCGAAGCGACCGCGTATGCGGAGCGCGGGTTGGCACTCCGAAGGGCCGCCAAGTCTCGGCCAACCTCGATCGGCGTGGCCTGTTTTGTCCTCGCCAAAGCGCTGTGGGGGTCGGGGGCCGACCGTCCGCGCGCGCGGGTCCTGGCGCGGGAGGCCCAAGCCGCGTTCGAGGGAGCCGGGGGCGGGCCGTTCCTCGACAAGATCAATCAGTGGGTCGCGTCACGGGAGTAGGTCCAACGACCGTAGCCGTAGCGTCAGCGCGCGCGTCGAGACCTCCAGCGATTCGGCGGCGGCCACAACGTTGCCCCCGGCTGCGGCGAGGCTGGCCTGTGCTTCCTCTGGGGAGATCGCGGTCGCTCGGCGGATCCGCGACGACCCGTCGATCAGACGATACAGGGAAGTGCGCGACAGGTTGAGCGCGCGGGCGGTGGGTGCCAGTCGCCATTGATTGGCCTTCATCGTTGCGACCAACTCGTCTTCACTCACCTCGGTCGGGTGACGAATCCCTCCCTCGGGGCCCTGCGCATAGGGGCCGACGTCGATGGGCTCCGCGGTCGCAGGCTCGGCCGGGAGGTCGCTGGTGGACGTCCCGAGCAGCGCATCGAGCTCGGCGCCCCCGCCGATGGTCGGTTGGTCTCGACCACTCATGACGAGCTGCCGCACAACGTTGGCGAGTTCGCGGACGTTGCCGGGCCAGTCGTGCATCGCGAGCCGGGCGACGACGGATGCAGACAGCCAGACCTGCTCCGCGTCGGGCTCGTCGATGTAGCGCGCGAGGCCACGCTTCGCGAGTTCGGTGCGGGCGAAGTGCAGCGTGAGCGCGCCGATGTCCTCGCGTCGAGTTCGGAGCGGAGGCACTCGGATCTGAAAGCCCGCGACACGATGAAGCAGAGCCCGGCGGAAGGACCCATCGTCGATGCGTTGCTCGAGGTCGACGTCTGTAGCGACGATGATGCGTACGTTGACGGGTCGCTCTCCGGGCGATCCGACCGGGCGAATCGAGCCCGTCTCCAGGGCGCGAAGCAGCAGTGCTTGTGTCTCGAGCGGTGTCTCCGAGACTTCGTCGAGCAAGACCGTCCCGCCGTCGGACCGTGCAAAGCAGCCGTCGTGGTCGCTTTGTGCGCCAGCAAACGCGCCGCGAACGTGCCCGAACAACTCTGAGGCCGCGTGCGTTGCCGACAGCGTGGCCATGTTGAGTGTGTCGTAGTGCTGACCGGCCCGCAGCCCGGTGCGGTGTATCGCTCGCGCGACGAGCTCCTTACCCGTTCCCGACTCTCCAGTGATCAGGACCGGTTCGTCGACCACGGCGGCGGTCGCAATCTGTCGGCGGACGGTATCGATCCCAGCGCTGTGGCCAACGATCCCCAAGTCGTTGTCCCCCTCAAGCGAGCGCGAGGGGGCCACGTAGTGGATCAGCAGCGCTACACGACCCCGTAGGCAAAGGACGACACCCCGTCGCAGTTGCTGTACGCCGAACCGAGTCCGCTGGCTGATTCGCTTGCCCTCGACCACGACGCGGGTTTTGCCTTGCCCGGGGCCGATCGAGATGCCGCCGTGCGCGTCGCGAATGAGCTCGATCGGCTTCCGGCTCACGTACCGGTCGTTGAGCGGCTGGGGCAGGCCCCCGCTACGCGACTCGAACTCGGGCGCGCTGCGCGAGAGCTCGGCGGTCACGCGCGTCCAATCGCCGACCCGAGTCGGGTCTGGGTGCGCGAGCACCGTAAACACCAGCATCGTTCGCGCTTGTGCGGCGTGCCCGTCGTTGGGCGGACTCATCGTGGTTGAGTCGCCCGTTGGCTCCTCTGCGCGTGTCAACGGCGCTCACGGCTGAAAATGGCCCGCACCAGGGAATGATACCCGCGAAATGCTGGCGGGCTGTGGTGCAACCACGCACAAAAAAGCCGGCCCTGAGGCCGGCTCTTGCTGCTTGGCGAACGTGCGTGGCCTCAGCCCGTCGGGGGCACGAAGTTCTCGCAAGCGCCGTCGATGATGGCGATGGCTTCTTCGAAGAACGGGCCGTAGTCCGCGGTGCAGATCGGGACCTCGAATCCGTTGTCGCCCCACAACGCGGTGAACACCGAGCGGTCGACGGACTGCCCGCCACCGCATCCTGCCGTGGGACCGTCGATGATCGACATGATGACCACGTTCTCCGGGATGTCACCGCGCGCAGCAACGACGTCGTCGTACCAGGTCTGTGGCGTCCCAGGTGAGTTGTCGAACTCATCGCCGATGTTGACGATAACCAGCAACGAGTCGTCCCGTAGGAAGCCGTCGTTGCACTGGCCCGGGCCGCCATCGACCCGTTGCACGGCTTCGATCATGGCTTGCATGGGCTGCTCGTTGCCTGAGCCGCTCGTGCCGACCTGCGCGGCGCATCCAAACGCCGAGGCGAGGTTGTCGGCCTCGGTCATGAAGTTGCCGCCGTCGTCAAACGGGCCGCAGACCATGTTGCTGGAGAAGTTTCCGCCAGTGGTGGAGACCAGCGAAGAGAGTCCAGCGCAGCCCGGCGAGCCGTAGCCGTAGTTGTCGGTCGTGATGACGCCGACTTGGTACGACGAGGCGCTGTCGAGCGTGCCGAGGATGCCGTTGATGAAGCCCGGGAAGCTCGCGACCAGGTTTGCCTGGTACGTCTGCATGCTGCTCGAGTTGTCGATGATGAACAGGAAGTCGACCTTTTGGCAGGCGGACTCCATCGGCGGCGGCGCGTCGGGAATCCCACCCAGGTCGAACACCACGGGCCCGGGGTCATCGTCGTCGGCGTCGTCCTGCGTAGGCGTGCCGTCGGTGGAGCCGGTGTCTTCGGGCGTTGCGTCGTCTGCCGTAGGTTCGGGCCCATCGGTCGCGGGGGCGTCGGTTCCGCCGTCGTCGGCCGCGACGGTCACGCCGACGGTGTCGTCGTTGGCTTCGCCCGCGTCGTCGGAAGGGCAGCCCAGGGCAAGCAGCGGGAGTGCGGCTGCGAGGGTGGTCCAGTGATACGTCGAGTTTCGGTAAACCATCGTTCTGTCCGCAGTCTTAGAGGTGAGGTGGCGCGTTGCTCACGACGCCCGGAAAGGTACCAGGCGGCACGCCGGTCACAACTTCGCCGACATTGTTGTTGTTGTATGGCTGCGGGAAGTACAGCGCGTCGTACACCCAGCCGTCCTCGCCCGTGCCCCAGACCAGCCCGTGCGCATAATGCCCCTGGTTGGCTGGATCCCAGAACAGGATGCCGTCGCCCCCAGGCGACATGCGCCACATGTTTCGCGAGCTGTAGTCGGTCACGTAGACGTAACCGCAGGCGTCGACGGCGACCCCATCGTGCCAGTTGCTGCCCGACAGCGTCGCGTCGGTCGTGAAGATGTTGGTCGGGCCTGGGTCCATCGCGCCGTTGAAGTCGACGTAGTAGACGGTGCCGCCGCCACCGATCGTGCCGATGTACATGCGCGTGCCGTCGATGCTGAAGCCCACCGAATGCAGCGTCGGCCCAGGGGAGGTGATGATCGTTTCGATGTCACCCGAGATGGGGTCGAGTCGTTGGACCGTGTTCCCGCCGTTGCCCGTGGTGATGTACAGCTGATTGTCGGGACCCAACACGACCCCGTACGCGCCCACTCCGGGCCGGATGACCTCGGTGGTCGCGTCCAAGCGAATACGAGTGATCGCGCCGTCGCTCGTTGCGTGGGCCAAGTCGTTGTCGGGCAGCCAGTCCATTTGCTGGCCAGCGCCGATACCCGGGATGAACACGCCCCAGTCACCGTTGGACGTCGAGTCGATGAGCGAGCTCCCGTCGCTGCCGAGCATCAATCCGTTGCTCGCGATCTCCAGGCCGTGGTAGCCGCGCGGACCCGAGATGAGCTGAAACGAGACGAACTCGTCGGGCACGTCATTGCAGTCAAAATCTGGGATGGGCTCGGGGACCTTTGGCGCATCGGGGAGCACGCCGAGGTCGAAGCTGACGGGCGGCATCGCGTTCATGTCGTCGCCGGAGTCGGCCGTCCCGACCGTGCCACCGGTGTCGGAGTCTCCGCTGACCGAGCCAGTCGTGCCCGGGTCAGGGGTCTGCGGGGCGTCGTCGCCTGGCGTTGGCGTGCCTGAACTCGGCGCATCCGCCGTTGAGCTCGAGCCCTCGGCATCCATGGGATCTGAATCCCCGCAGCCGGCAAGGGCTGCAGCGGACAAGAACACGACTCCACAAAACTGAGCTTTCAAACGCATGAGTATCTCCAAGCGACCGAGATTGGGCTTAGCCCAATCCCGCTCCCCCACCGACGAAGTATCGCACCCATGGCCATCTATGGGGGTAAATGCTCCCGACCTTCAGCACAGATCGCAGCAACCCCGGGACGAGCGTCGGCCGCGCGCAGCATGCCGGGCCGAAATTCCTGGCCCATCTTGGGTAGTAAGCGCGACCGGTCGCGGCACGCATCACCCATCCGTGTCCTAGCCCACGCGGGCCAGGACAGGCGAGATGTAGGGGCTGGTCCGCCCTACTCGCAGGTCTGAATCGGCACGTTGCAGATCTGCCCATCTGGGCATTCAGACGAATCGTTGCAGGCGGTGTGCCCCTCGACGTTGATCGTGACTTCCGTGCGGGCGCGAATCCGGAACTCCACGCAGCCCGTGTCGGTGTTGGTCGAGTCCACCGTCTGTCGGTAGATGTTGGCCGACGGGAACCCGGAAGTGCCTGCGTTGATCAGTGCGTCGACGACCGTGGCGGGCACGCTGAACTCGCCGTTGTCGGGAACGTTGCAGTAGAGCGTGGAGGGCGACGTGCCGTGCTGGTCGATGTTGAGCTCGATGCGCACCATCGCGCCCGTGTCCTCGGCCTCCCACGTGATGTCGACGGGTGCGCCCTCGGCGAGCTCCAGCGCGCCGGTTGTGGCGACGAGCGCGGAAAAGCCAGCGCCCTGCATGGTGAACCCGCTGTACTCGCCGCCGTCGACGTCGAGCGTGATGTCGGCACCGCTGGCGATGGCGGGGTGGGGCAGGTCGGTCTCGAAGTAGCGCTTGTCCGACGCGGGCTCCATCGAAACGTCGGCTTCTAGGCCAGTGATATCGACGGTTCCCAGCTCGACGCGCGGCGGGAACTCCACGCAGCCGTTCTCCGTACAGGCATCACCACCGCTACAGGGCGGGTTGCAGAACGGGAACTCAGCCTTCACGACCTGGCAGCCCGCTTCATCGGCCGCCACGGTGAGGATGGCCATCTGCACGAGGTTCTCGCGCACCTCGCCATCGATGGCCGAGTAGCTCTCTTCGAGGATGACATCGAAGTGACCGACGGCTTCGCCAAGGTCGCAGTAGCCCGCGATGGGATCGCCACCGTCACCGGTGTCGTCGTCGACGCCGTCATCAGGGCCGTCGTCGTTGCTGTCGTCGACGCCGTCGTCGCCGCCATCATCGCCGCCGTCATCGCCGCCGTCGTCGCCGCCGTCGTCGTTGCCATCATCGCCGCCGTCGGTCGCGCTGCCGTTGGCGTCGCCTGAGCTGCTGTCGTCGCCAGAGCAGCCGAGCACGAGAAGCCCTGCGAGGGAAACAAGAGAGACTTTCATCACAAGGGCGTAATTTTTCATCAGTTCAGACCTACTCGCCGAAGGAGCAATGGCCCCCAAGACTGGCATCCTTCATCGCGCAAGGGAACGAGTCTTCTTGCTTCTGCTAGGATGCAGCCGGCCTACTGGTGGTACCGGGTGTTAGGGAAACTTCAAGCCCGATACGGGTGAAGCCCCGTCCCCCGTTTGACCATCCAGCAAGGAGAACTCGGCTTTTATGGATATCAACCCAGTCGTAAAGCAGATGCGAAGCCTCGCGCTCGGTTTAGCCACCCTCACATTTGGCCTCTCGTTCGGCTGTAATGGGGGTGATGGCGACGGCGGCGAGCCCGCACTCGTCTGCCACCTCGAGGAGAACGCCGAAGTCGACTTCTCGCAGAAGATCGGTTGCCGCGCGGACTACGACCAGCTCGCGGCCAAGCCGCTGAGCTCGTCCAAGGCGGGCGCAGTGTCCGCCAAGACCGTCTTCGATACGATCGATCAGCAGTGGTACCTGCAAAACACGCAGCTGTATCCGATCCACTGGGAGTTCACGTTCGAGCACCTCTCAGGCAACGGTCTGCCGATCGTTCCTCAGCTCGCCGAGTTCAACCAGTCGGAGTACTACACGCCCGATCGTCGCTTCTACTTGGGCGCGATCACGTACTACGAGGGCCCCGAGGTCTGGACGTACGAGATCTCGCCCTACGACACGGCGTCAGCCGAGATGATCGAGATTGGCTATGAGCAGATCAAGGCGAACGCCTACTTTGGCGACGAGCTCTACTTCCATCCGACGTCCGAGGGAGTCCAGCGTGAGGCCGACAAGCTGCCCTCGTCGGTAAAGATCATCACCACCGAGGAGCTGTACCAAGACCAGCAGTTCCAGATCCTCAACACGGGCGAGACCTACGCGCAGCTTCGGTTCATCAGTGCTGAGGACCTCGAGACGGAGTTCGTCAGCTTCCGTGAGCTCGTCGTGCTCGACAACGTCCCGAACGACATCGCGGTGGTTGCCGGGATCATCACCGAGGAGTTCCAGACCCCGCTGTCACACATCAACGTGCTGTCGCAGAACCGAGGGTCGCCCAACATGGGCCTTCGTGATGGGTTCAACCACGAGGAGCTGCGACCGCTCGCAGGCAAGTGGGTGCACCTGGAGGTCAACGCCGATGGCTGGACCATCGAGGAGACAACGCAGGCCGAGGCCGACGCGTGGTGGGACGACAACAAGCCCGCCTCGGTGATGGTGCCCGACAAGGACCTGTCGATTCAGGAGCTGACCGACATCGAGGACATCCTGCCGTCGGGTGTGGAGATTGCCGACGGCATCGACATGCGGATCCCGGCGTTTGGTGGCAAGGCCACGAACTACGCGGTGCTGCCGCGCATCGGTGGCCTCAACCCGCCCAAGGCGTTTGGTGTGCCGGTCTACTTCTACGACCAGTTCCTCAACGAGAACGGGTTCGCAGAGCGCATCGCCGACATGCTGGTCGACCCGGCATTCACGGGCGACGTCGCCACGCGCTCAGCCATGCTCGAGAAGCTCCGCGACGACATGATGAACGCGCCGCTCAACCCCGAGTTTGAGGCGGCGATGCTGGAGAAGCTCAACACCGAGTACAGCGGCATTCGCATGCGGTTCCGGTCGAGCACCAACGCCGAGGACCTCGACGGGTTCACGGGGGCGGGCTTGTACACCTCCAAGAGCGCTACGCCGGGTTCACTCGATGAGCCGGTCGCAGACGCCATTCGCACCGTGTGGGCCAGCGTCTGGTTCTTCCGTGCATTCGACGAACGAGCCTTCCGTGGCATCGACCACCTTGCAGTCGGCATGTCCCTGCTCGTGCACCGCTCGTTCCCGGACGAGGAAGCCAACGGCGTCGCGTTGACGGCGAACATCTTCGACCAGACGGGCGCCGAGCCTGGCTTTTACATCAACGTTCAAGAAGGCGAGGCCTCCGTGGTCAAGCCCGAAGCGGGCGTCACGAGCGACCAGCTCGTGTACCACTTCGACTTTCCGGGGCAGCCCATCGTTTATGTCGCGCACTCCAATCAGGTGCCGCCAGGCGAGACGGTCCTGAACCTGGCCGAGATGTACGCCCTGGGCACCGCACTCAAGTCGATCCACACCTACTTCGCGTCGATCTACCCGCCCAACGAAAACGGCTGGTACGCGATGGATGTCGAGTTCAAGTTCGACGACATCGGTGAGTTCGACGAGCCCGTGCTCTGGATCAAGCAAGCCCGACCGCACCCCGGCCTCGGGAACTGAGTCCGTCGCTTCTGGCCTTAGGCCAAGGGGCCGCGCTATCGAGGGATGACCTCGGCGGCGCGGCCCGTTTCAATTGTGGTGCGTTAGAGCGAGCACGCGCCGTCGACGTGCAGAACGGCCAGGTCGCGCACGTGCGGGACGATGTCGGTGTCGCTCATGACGGTGCCTTCGGCCCACGTTGTGCCGTCGTCGCTGTAGAAAAAGTGGGCGCCGTTGGCTTGTACGGCGGCGTAGGTGCCATCGGCGTAGCCGACCTCGGCAATGTCTTGGTCGGGCGAGATCGTGCCACTGAGCGACCACACCGCTCCGTCGGATGACCGCCACAGATCGCGCTGGGAGACAAAAGCAAAGCCGTCGGCATCTGCCAGCACGTCACTGAACTCCGCGATGTCGGGTACGGGCACGGCCTCCCAGTTCAGCCCGCGATCGGTGGACCGACACATCGCGTCCGACGCTACGACGAGGGTGTCACCCGACTGCGCGATATCGCCAAAGTGCTGGATCCCCATGCCGCATTGCGGGTCGTACCCACGGCCCTCCGTCCAGGTCGAGCCGCCGTCTTCGCTTGCGATGATGAAGTTGCCCACGGGGTGGCCGCGGCCGGACTGACTCTCGACCGCCAAAACGATCTGGCCATCGGCAAACGCCCGCCCCTGCCGGAGTTGATCGACCCCCGCGGGGAATGTCGCCTCCACCTGGGACCACGTCGTGCCGTCGGTCGAAGCCCACCGACGGTTCGCAAACGTCAAGAACTGCTGGCCATCAAACAGGACGGCGGCGGTCCACGAGTCGTAGCCCGTGCGTCGTTGCCCCACAAAGGCGTCATTCGGCAGAGTGTCCCAGTTGGCCCCGTCCGTCGAGCGCATGAGGGTTCCGGGTGGGCCCCAGCCAAACCCAGCCACGAGCGCCCCGTTGCCGGCGGCGAGTCCCCCAAATGCCGACCACGGGGAGTGGTCCTTCACGTCGTCGGAGAACGCTTGCGTGCTCCATGTGCGGCCCGCGTCACAGGAGTTGGCAAACCAGCCTCCGTCCCCCACGGCGACGAACACTGGGGTGCCGACGGTCTCGCCCGTGTCCGAGGACTCGTCGTCGGTGTCCTGGGCTGAGGGCTCGCCTGTGTCCTCCCCCGAGCTGTCGTTGAACGGCGTCTCGGCCGAGGTCGCCGTGTTCGTCGGCGAGCCGCCGGATGTCTCGCTGGCCGCGCCCGACGAACCGGTTCCATCCGCGGGGGCCTCGTCGTCTGCGGCGCCACATCCGAACACGGCAAGGGGAAGTGTGAGGGCCAGGTAGAGCGGTGCCGGTCGCATGCGCACGATGGCTGGAGCTGCCTCGTCGCCAAAGCGGGTGAAGTAAAACTCGCACACGCGTGTGCACTTGGCGCGATGGGGGCGGCCGTGGTTGGGTCGTGCTCGCGGGCCGTGTAGGCTGCGCCCCGATGCAGGCAACGGACCGCGAACTGCTGGACCAATGGCGCGATGGCGACAAAGAGGCCGGCAACGCGCTCTTCAAGCGCCATTTCGAGTCCATTCGCCGCTTCTTCCGCAACAAGACGGACCTCAAAGAGACCGAAGACCTCATCCAGCGGACGTTCCTGGCCTGCGCGGAGTCGGCGCATGGTTATCGTGGGGAGGGGAGTTTTCGCGCCTATCTGTTCGTCATCGCCCGGCGGCAGCTGATCGACCACATCCACCGCAAGACCCGTGACGAAGGCCGCGCGGAGCCGGATCTGACCGTCGCCTCGATCGCCGACATCGGTTTTTCGCCGAGCGCTATCGTGGCCAAGCTTCAGGAGCACGAGATCATCGCCGAGGCGATGCGTCGCATTCCCGTCGATTTTCAGATCACGCTCGAACTCTACTACTGGGAGCAACTGCGGGGCGCCGAGCTGGCGGCGGTTCTCGGCGTGGCACCTGCGACCGTTCGCACGCGGCTACACCGAGCCCGCGAGGCGATGCGCGCGGCACTGGCAACCCTGCGGACCGATGGCGTGGAATCGGATGTCGAAGACTCGGTCTCCGCGCTCGGCGCTCATCTGTGAAGGCCCTCGATGAGCGCGAGGCGACGGCTACGTCGGTGACTTCATTCCGAGCTTGGCCTCCAGGCGTGCGAGTCCCTTGCGGAACTGCGGGTGAGGCAGCTGCTTGCCCAGAGCGCTTGCACGCGCTTGCTCGGCCGCGGCGCGTGCGGCCGCCTCATCGCCCATAGCGAGTGCGATCTCACCGCGTTCGACGTCGAGCCACACTCGATCTTCGGGCGGGACGGCGGCGTCTCCCTCGAGGATGTCGTTGTGCGCATCGTTGAGCATCGCGACCGCCAACTCGGGGCGGCCGACGTTGCGGTACACGCGGGCCATGTTGACGATCGCGTTCCGCCACTGACTTCCCGTGCGCCCGTACGCTTGTTCGAGCACTGGGCGGGCGAGCTGAAGCTGCTCGAGTGCGGTGTCCTTGCGGTCGAGTTGTGCGTCGACATCCGCGAGGTTCATGCGCGCGGTGGCAAACGTCAGCGGCATCGAGTCCCCAGGTTCAAACGCCTTGATCAGTGAAGTGAGCGCAACCGATGACTCCTTGAGTCGTAGCCGAGCCTGCAGCGCGTTGGCCTTGAACAGCCGAATATGAAAGACGGCGCTGTCGGTGGGCCCGAGGACTCGCGTGTAGATCTCTTCGGCCTTGACGAAGTGCGGGACGGGGTCGCCTTCGGGCAGCATCATGATCTGCAGCCCCCGAAGCTCGTGAACGCGACCCAACAATGAGGGGCGAAACTCGGGGTTGGCGACCAAGATCGCCTCGGCTTGCGCGGCGTGCTCCAGCACGTCGGGGTCACGGGCGCGCACCCCGATGTTGGCGATGGCCAAGTGCGCCAAGGCGGTATCTGGGTGATCGGGCCCTAGAAGTTGCTGGTGAACCTCGAGCGCGCGCTTCAATGCGTCGACGCTGTCCTCCAAGCGTCCCGAGAGGAAGTAAGCGTCGGCGAGAGACTGGAGCACGCGTGCAACTTCGGTGGAGGTCTGACCTTTGCCGGCAAGCAGCGCCAGCGCCTCCTCGCCCTTGCTGATAGCTGCGGCGGGCTTTTGGAGGTCGGCGTGCAAAGCGGCCCATCCGCTCGCGACTTCGGCCAACAACTGGCCTGAAAGACCGCCCTCGGTCGCGAGATTGTCGGCGCGACCCAGCCGGAAGCGAGCCTCGTCGTAGTTGTGTGCGTTGCGGGCGACCGTGGCCAGCTGCAGCCAAGCCTGCACGCGCAGGGCCGGGTCTGCGGAGAGCTCGGCGTAGTCGAGCATGTGCAGTGCATCTTCGGACAGCGCTGTGGCATCGCCGTCGAGCCCGATGCCAAACAACCCCTCGTACGCGCGGGCACGAACCCGGGGAAGTCCGTGCTTGGGGAGGGCTTGCAGCGCGTCGTTGAGCACCACGCGGGCGTCCGATAGCCGATGAAGCTCGCGCAGCACGTGCGCTTGGTCGAGCTTGGCCAAGGTCGCATCGATGATGTCGTGCCCGGCCTCGTCGGTGGCGAGGTCGAGTACGGCGTCGTCACAGCTCGTACGGTCGCCGAGACCAGCGACCGTGCGTGCGGCGTGCCGCACCGTGTCTCGGTTTGCGTCGACGAGTTGTTCGGCTGTGAACGCGATGGCCACGCGAGCACGCTGCAAACAGACCTCGCGTCGGCTGGCTTGGGTACGGATGGCGGGGTCTGCCGAGGCGGACGCGCGACACGCTTCGCCTTTGGCGCTGACCCAAGCATCGTTCGCGGCCTCGAACCCACGTTCGACTCTGTCGGCCGCACCGTCGGCGTAGGGAGCCCCCGTCGCGCGGAAGGCCGAACGTACCCGTGCGGCCATCTCAGGGCTCCACGCAGACGCGAGCTCGGCTGCGGCGTCTGGACACGGTGGGGCGATGTCAGCCCCGCGGTCGTAGGCCAACGCACTGGCGACGCAGACGGACGCCAGCGCCACGCCACCAAGCATCGCGGGCGCGCGCGACCGTCGGCGTCGCACAATCTCCGCGACGATCGCGTCCATGCTCGGCCACCGACGCGCTGGATCGGCACACAGCCCGCGCTCGAGCAGACGACGAATCCACCCGGGCACGCCAGGCGTCGTCGGGGTGTTGGCGAGCGTCTGGCTCTCCATCTCTTCGAGGAGCTGCTGCATCGTTCCGCCGCCGAACGGTCGCACGCCGTACAGCGCCTCGAAGAACGTCGCGCACCAACCGAACTGATCGCTGCGTTCGTCGCACAGCCCGTTGAACTGTTCGGGAGCCATGTACGCGGGAGTGCCCACGATCTCGCCCGTCATCGTGAGGCGCGAGTCGCCATCCCTCGTCGCTCGTCCCGCCGAGGACGGTGGCTCCGACGCACCCGATGCGGTCGCTGCCATCTCCAACGGCCCTTCCGCGGCTGGAATCGGCTGCTCTGTGGCGGCCACGTCGCGGGGGCGTGCCAGTCCAAAGTCTGCCACGCGCAACCGACCGTCCTCGTCGACAAGCATGTTGGCCGGCTTGAGGTCGCGGTGCACCAGGCCAGCTCGATGCGCGGCGGCGATGCCCCGTGCAGCCTGCAGCGCTAGCTCGACGACAGCGGCGGCGCGCCCCTGAGTCTCGGCCGGACGCGCCCGACACCATTGCACAAGCGTGCCTCCGGCCACGTACTCCATGGCGACGAAGATCTGCCCCTTGGACAAGCCGACCTCGTGAACGGCGACCACATTGGGGTGCGACAGGCGAGCCATCGCTCTCGCCTCGCGCTCCATGCGAGCGGAGGCTTTCTCCGCGTGGTCTTTGTCGGAGCGGCGGAGCACTTTGACGGCGACGCGGCGATCCAAGTCCGGGTCGTGCGCGAGGTAGACGACGCCCATGGCTCCCTCGCCGAGCACCCGCTCTATCGTGTAGTTGGCGATCCGTGTCTGCGTGGGGGCGTCGAACATGCTGGCTTCGAGCCGCGCCATAAGACCCGCCGTCTCCACGCCCTGGGCTTCGGACTCTGGCGGCCGAGGGAGGTTGGCCAGGGGATCGTGCTCGACAGTCTCCATGCGCCAAGGATGTCTATCACCCGCCAGCGTACTTGCAACGCCTCTTGGAGCGGCTTTTACCGGATCGTGAAGAATCGAATTTTGTTGGGAACACTTTGAGCGGCTGGGCAGACTGCTCGGTTGAGGGGCTCAATTTTGTGCCGCTCCTCGCGTCGGTCGGCCTGAGTCTGCGCCCCCGACAGGTTCACCGTGCGGCTCGGAGTCTGGCCGCTTACGCGCAGACCTTGCGGTTGTCGGAGCCACCGCCCGTCGACCGACAGCCGAACTCGGCGTGTGCGTACGTCGAGCAGTACTCGTCCGCATCCCCTTCGACGTCGGCGGACTCGCACGACAAGAAACACATCATCATGCCCGTCGACTCAAACGGCGCGCACACCTGCGGTCGTCCGTCGCACTCGCCCTCGGCGGCGCAGCAGTCGGCATCGGTCACGCATTCGTGCGTGCAGTAGCCGCCCTCGACTCGGTCCAGGCACAGGACTTCGCCTGCGATAGCGTCTCGATCGGCGTCTTCGTAGCATTGCTCCGCCGCGTCGCAGCTCTGGCCGGCCGATTCGCCTTCGGCCCCTGAGCTGTCGTCTTCTCCGCACGCCGCCGCAACGGCAAACCCGAGGAGACTACCCACTAGTGTTTGGACGACGGAGCGACGGACGAGCATGGGCTTCAGTCTAACCCGTCTCACGCTCGGCGGCGTCGTAGCCAAACGCCCGACATCAACCCCCACGCCAACCAACCCAGCCCACGCTCTCCAGAGCGGTCTGCAGTGCACGCGCAGCTGCTTTCTTGACTGCTGATCGCCGAGGTCAGGTTCGCGCTGTTTGCCTCGCCGAGCCCAACGCCCGAGCCTGCCCCGGTATTGTCGTCCGTACCGCTGTCGGCGTCGCTGCCGGTATCGCCGTCGTCGCCGGGCGTGGGCGGACCCGCAAGTTCGGTGACGCGCAACGCAAGATCAAACGAGAGATCGGTCGAGCGTGCAGAGTTCGCCTTGACCATCACGGCAATCACGTTCTCGCCCTCGTCCAGACGCAGTGGGTTGATCGCAAAGGTGCGCACCTCGCTGTCGTGAGACCACGGAGACGCCGCGTAACTCTGAGGCGACGAGTCGGCGGCGTCGTCACTCAGAACCTGAAAGCCGTTGATGAAGACGACGATGCCGTCGTCGTAAAAGAGCGACAACTCGGCGACCACGGGCGCCGCTTCGAGCGTGAACGGCTTGCGAAGATAGACCGTGGGCGCGTTGGGGTCGGCGTTGTCGAGGACGGTCGCCTCGTCGCCATCACCGTAACCGAGCTGCGCGGGGCCGTGCTGCCAGTCGCTGTCGTCGTAGTCGGTGGCGACCCACTCGGTGCCCAGGTTCTGGCCCTGGTCGTTGTAGCGCCATGCATCGCCAAAGTTGATCGCCTGGGTGCGCTCGGGCGTGACGACGGAGAAGACAGCGTTGGATTCGTCGGAGACTCCAACGCCGCTTGCCGCATCGCGAACGCGAATCAATCCAGCGGTGGTTTCAGCCTTGGGGAGCATCCACTTGAAGGCCCCCGTGTTGGGCGCGGAATCTGCGATGGTGGCCCAGCTCTGGCCACCGTCATCGGAGTACTCGATCCGGACCGTGCTGACGTCGGCGCCCACGGTCCGCCAGGCAATGTTGTAGGCGGTTCCGGGCAGCAGGTGCTCGTTGCCGTTGGGCCGCGCGACGACGAGGGCATCCCCCTTGACCAGGTCCATGCGGTCGGTGATCTCGCCATCGTCGCGGACGTTCGTCAGGGTGAGTCGGTTGTCCTGGATGTCGAGCAAGCACGAGCCGTGCTTCCCCTCGGCAAACGCCATCAGTGGGTGGACCTCGCCCTTGAAGACCGATGCCCCGCCATGCCCCGCCACGACGTACACCGTGCCCCTGTGCGGCACGAGTCCGGAGGGCTTGCTCAACGGGCCGTCGCCCAGAACCTGAGCATCGCCCTCGTTGAGCACGCCCTGGCCCGCCACCGAAGGCGTCTGGTACGCGCTGTCGAGCAAGTAGCTGCGCTCGTAAATGTGGGAGTGGCCCGCAAACACCATGTCGATGCCACCCGCCTCGAGGATGGGCAGCACATCACGGCGGATGTCGATGAGGGCGCTCTCGGTATCGGAGTTGTGCGTGCCCTTGGAAAACGGCGGGTGATGCCAGTACGCGATCGCCCAGTCCTGCTCGGTCGCCGCCAAGTCGGCGAGTGCCCACTGCAGCATCGGTCCGTCGGGATCGCGATTGGTGTCGTACGAGTCGAGCACGATGAAGTGCACGTTGGCGTAGTCGAACGAATAGTAGGCCTCGGTTCCAGACTCGACCCCGCCGGCCTCCGCACCCGACGGCAGCACGAAGGCGTCGTAGTACGGCCCGACCTCCGTGTCGGAGTCCGCCATGCCTCCGTCCGCGTTCCCAAGCGTTGGCCAGCTCGGCGTGTTGCGAAGGATGCTCTGGTAAACGCCGAAGAACTTGTCCGTGAACTCGTCGTAGGCGCCGCTCCCGTAGGCGACATCGCCCAGCGTGAGCACCAGGTCGGGGCGCTGTCCGGTCGTGGCACTGAGCATCGCGGCGAACACATCGAGCTGGGCGTCGCTGCCCGAGCCCGTGTCGCCAGCGACCCACGCCCGGAACTTCTTGGTCGTCCCAGCGACGGGGGGTGTACGGAACCAGTGCTCGGCATCCCCGCCCGCCACGACCTCGTCGTCACTGCGCACGCGATAGAAGTACTTTGTGTCGGGCTGCAACCCGGTCAGCCGCACTTGGTGCATCGTCTCGATGAGCTTGGCGTCGACGCGTTCGGACAGCGCATCGATTGAGGCTCCGTACTCGACCGCTCCAGTGGAGTCTTCGGTCGTCGTCCAAACGATCGTGACCTCCTCGGGCGCGGACAGCTGGAGATAAGGCTGGCGCTCCAACGGCGCCGCGTCGGCGCCCTTGGGCGCGAGAACCGCAACCGCTGCACATACGATTGCGCCGCCTCTTCGCACCCGACTCACGTTGCGTCAGCTTAAGAGATGTTCTGCAAACGTGCGATGGGGCAGGCCGTGCCTGGACAGCCTGCCGTATCCGCATGACCGTGCTGCGGATTTCGCAGGTGTCGCGATCGACTACGTGTCGAGGGGTGTGCGTACCGACCCGCCGGTTAGGGCACCAGAATCAGGGCCTGTCGCGTGGGTCCGATGTAGCCGAATCCGTTCTGGTGCAACCCAAGGGCGTGCGCTTGGAAGGTGCGTGCCCGAGATGCCGGCGACGCCCGAAAAACCCGTTACAATGGCATATCCGTTGCACACCGCGCCCATGGCTGTCATGGGATCGCGACTGCCGAAAGGGCCCACATGTGAGCCGAGGTGGCACCGCTCTGACGCCCCCTTGGGCGCGCGTGTACTCTGCCTCAGTCTCGCTTCGGATGAAGGCCTTCCGATGCACCCACTGGAGCTTTATTGAATGGCGGAAGCTTCTCCCAGCATCATCACTCGGCGGGAGTACAAATTCCTGATCGACCACGCCACTGCGGCGGAGGTCCGTGAGGCGGTCGCTCCGTTTTGCGACATCGATCCGCATGCAGCGGGCTTGCCCGGCCAGCGGTACACCATCGACACGCTGTACCTCGACAGCGACGAGCTGAAGTTGTTCTGGGCCAACGACCTCGAGCAGCTCGACCGAATCAAGCTGCGCGTCCGCGACTACTCTGACGCTCGGTCGTCCAAGGTGTATTTCGAGGTGAAGCGGAGGATCAACGATACGATCCTCAAGAGTCGAGGGCGCGTCTCGCGAGACGCCTTTAAGCGCCTTCTGAGTGACGATACGACCGAAATTCCCGATTCGTGCGTTGGCGGCGACAGGCTCGCGGTGGAAAAATTCCTGTTCTTTGCGAGAACGATGCACGTGAGGCCATTCACCCTCGTGCAGTACAAGCGCGAGCCGTATTTCAGCACGATCGACGACTACGCACGGGTCACGTTCGATACGCATATTCGCGCCCATCCGATGGAGACGCTGGGTTTTGACCCGGATGGCGGCGGCTGGCGTGCTCTGGACGACGCGATCAGTCAGTCCACGTTGGAATCCATGGTCGTGCTGGAGTTGAAGTTTACAAACATGGTGCCGCTTTGGCTCATCAACATCACGCGCAGCCTGGGCCTCGCCCGCCGCGCGTTCTCAAAGTACGGCAACTCGATTCGCGCTTTTTATGAGCCCGGCGGGTCGCGCGTTCTCCGGAGGTCGCTGTGAACGAGCTTTTCTTGTCTGGTCCTGCTGCCACCGCAACGCCCGAGCAGGCTGCGCTGGCACTTCTATTGGCGTTTGGCCTCACGCAGGTCATCGGTGCCACCTACGTCTGGACGTTTCGCGGGATGTCGTACGCCGCGGGGCTCGTCCACGCGATGATCCTCGGCAGCACCGTCTCTGCGATGCTGATGCTGGCCATCGGCAACAGCATCGCCGCCGGCCTTGGCATCGCGGGCGGCTTGGCGCTTGTTCGCTTTCGTACCGCGCTCCGCGACCCGCGAGACATGATGTTTGTGTTTGCGGCGCTGGCCACAGGCATCGCCAGCGGACTGGGTGCCTACGCGGTGGCTGTTTCGTTCACGCTCGTGTTCTGCCTCGCGGTGTTCACGCTCACGCTCAGCGAGTTTGGCGCCGAGCGGCGTTTCGATGGGCTGATTCGGTTCCAGCTGCCCACCGCGACGAACGAAGCCGAAGTCATGAGTCTTCTGCGCAAATACAGCAGCTTCGTGGCCATGGTCACCTTGAGAGAGGTCGCCCAAGGCGAAGCGATGCTGCACGCCTATCAGATTCGTTTGTCCGATCGAAACCGCCGAGTTGAGCTGGTGCGCAGCCTCGAAGAGCTGCCCGGGATTCAGGACGTGTCACTGCTTCTTCAAGAGCCGACGGTGGAGCTGTAACGATGTCAGCAGGATTCCTACGCAGGCGGGTATTGCCGTGGACGGTATGGCTCGCAACGATGAGCGCAGCGGCCTACCTCTGGCACGGGACGGTCGCCCAATCGGGCGTTCGCGGCTACGTACAGGGGGTTACCTACGGGGTGATGAGCCCGCAGGATGGGCGCCTTCGCCAGATCATGGTCGTGCCTGGTCAGCAGGTTCACGCGGGCGACGTCATCGCTCGACTCGATGACGCCGAGCTCCGCGCGGAGCTTGAGACCCTGGCCGCCAAGCGCAAGCGCGTAGACGCCAAGCTGGGTGCTGTCGCTGTCGAGACGGACCTTCGGTTGGGCGAGACGAACCGCGGCATCGAAGAGACGGTCGACACCGCCGAGGTCGCGCTCAAGCAGGCCCGTGCCGACCGAAGCGTACAGGCCACAGAGTTCAAAGCCATGGACGCGCAGCTCGCGGCCGTGAAGAAGCTGGTCGATGAGCGCATGGCCGACAGGCGTGAACTCGCCGATCTCACCGTCAAGCATGCAGCCCTACGCAAAGGTCTGCAGGTCGCCGACGGCCTCATCAGTCAGCTCGAGGGCAAGGCCCGGTTGGCGCGAGCCCGTCGAACGGGAGAGTCCACCGACACGACCGCGCTCTTGACCGACCCCCTGCGGGTCGAGCTCGAGGTCATCGACGCCAAGGAGAAGCTCCTCAACCTACAGATCGCGGCGCTCTCGCTGCGTGCACCCGGCGACGGCGAGATCACGACGGTCCACCTGAGCGCGGGCGAGTTCGCAAGCTCCGGGACGCTGGTCGCAACGATCCGTGGCTCTGAAGCGGCCACCGCGAGCGGTCGGTCGATTGTGTTTGCATGCGCGAGCGAGGCCCAGACCGCCAAGGTTCGTGTGGGCGAAGAGGTGATTTTGCAGGCCACCGAGGGCGGCGGCGTCGTGTCGGGATTTGTCCAGCGACTCGCTCCGGAGGTCGCCGAGCTGCCCTTGCGCTGCCGCAAGGACCCGCAGCTCCCCATGCTGGGGCGCGGCGTCTTCGTCGCGACGCAAGAGCCGCTGCACCTGCTCGCCGGACAGACGTTCTTGGTGCGGTTCACCGGTCGGCTGTCGGACCAGGCCGAGCCGCTCGTCGCACCACCCCCTGCGCCAACCCCCCCTCTCGTGCCCCACAAGCCTGAACCATTGGCGAGCAAAGCCATCGTCGTCCCCGACGCCCTCGCGACGCGCACCCGCTTCGAGCCGTCGGGCATCCTCTGGTCCGCCGTGCGTGGTCGCTACTTGGTGGTGAGCGATGACACCGGGCTGGACTCTGCCGACAACCATGCGCCATGGCTGTTCTCGATGGATGAGACGGGCCAGGTCGACGATGCGCCTATCGTCATCGAGGGCGTCAAGAAGCTCAACGACATCGAATCGATAGCCCCAGCTCCGGACGGTGGCGTGTACATCCTCGCCTCGCAGAGCCACAACAAGGGCGGCAAGCGCAGCAAGTCGCGCGAGTTCTTTGGGCACATCGATCTCACCGCCGACAGCGCGCGGGTGACCCACTCCGTTCGGCTCGGTGATCTCGTCGACGACGCGGGCAAGGACACGCTCGCAGCACTGGGCCTCGGCGATCCAAAGGCGCTCGACATCGAGGGCATGACCGCGACCGCCGAGGGCGGCTTGCTCCTGGGGCTCAAGAGCCCGGTGGGCCCAAAAGGGGCGCAGATCTGGCATCTGGCCAACCCCGACGTGTTGCTGCAGACGGGCGACTTGTCCAAGGCTGGCCTGACGCTGTGGGGTCATGTGCCGTTGACGATCATGGCGGATGGCGAGCCAACGCCAGCCGGCATTGCCGACCTGCTCGAGCTTCCCGATGGCACATTGCTCGTGGCGGCGACCGCATCGGGAGCCGCGGACCCCAAGTCGCAGGATGGCGCCTTGTTCAAGGTGGCGGGCCAGCAGGGGCTACCCAACCCAACGCTCGAGCGCACCTTCCCCGGGCTCAAGCCTGAGGGGCTGGCGCGTGCGGCGTCCGGCGAGAACATCGTGGTCGTGTTTGATACTGGTGCCCAGACGCCGTTGTGGACGGAGTTGCAGTGGTCCGCGACCTGACTCCACACGCATCACCGCGGCCTCCTAGGGCGCGGACAAGGGCGCTGCTGCAGGGCGGCGCATCGCTGCTCAGCCTGAGCCTTGGGTCGGGCTGCTACCACGCCGCGCCGTACTCCCCAGACGTCGCTCAGGCGCAATGGCTGTCCATAGGCGACACCAGCTACACCGCGGCTTCGGAGGCGGGCGCCGCCGATGCCGAGGCCCCTGCGCCCCAAGTGCTCACCGCCGAGCAAACCTACGAAATGGCGATCGCCAACAGCGAGGCCATTGCGGCTTCGGCAGCGCGGGCCGAGGTCGCCACAGCAGAGATCGGCGCAGCGCGTCAGCTCGAAAACCCGCAGCTGCGGCTGACCGATCTGAATGTCGAAGATATCCGGGCCGACGATACGTCGATGGATATTGCGGTTCGTGTGCCGATCCCTCGCCCTGGCTCGGTGAAGACCCGAGTCGAGGGCGCCAAGCAAACCGCTCAAGCGCAGGAAAGCCGCACCGACGAGGAGCGACGGCTACTCAGGGCGCAGATCTACAAGCTGCACGCGCGCTTGGCCAAGCTGTCGGCCGACCGAGAGCACACCGCCAAGGCCACGGAGCTTCGCGCGGCTCGGCGCGAGCAGATCACGGCTCGGGTCGAGAGCCGGGTGGCGACAAACCTCGACGCCGCGCTGGCCGAGGTTGCGCTGGCCGAGGCCAAGCGGGACCAATCGGCCGTTGACGATGAGATAGCCGCCACCGAGCGCGAGCTTGCCCTCCTGGCGGGCGTGACCGGGCCCGTGCGGTTTGCCGCCGATGCATCGCAGCTGACACCCGAGACGGGTGCCATCGATCGCGACGCTTTGGTGGCGCGGGCCATCGCCACCCGACCCGAGCTGCATACCGCGCATTACCGCGTCAACGCGGCCCAGGCCGACGTGCACTTGGCCAAAGGCGAAGCTTGGCCCTGGTTTGAGTGGGCGCAGCTCCAGTACATGGCGGCGCCCAACTCCAGCCCCGCGGCGTTTGGGTTTGGCGTTGCGCTGACCCTGCCCGTGTTCAGCTGGAACCGCCGCAAAGTGCGTGCGAACGAGGCGCGGGTCCACCAGCGCGAGCTCGAGCAGCGCGCAAGCATCGTCGCGGTGGCGGGCGAGGTCGCGACGGCGGTTGCCCGTGTCGAGCGCACCGCGAAAGTCGCGGCCGAGATCGAGCGGGATCTGCTTCCTGCGGTGGAGCGAGCCCGCAAAGAGGCGGAACTGGCCCTGGATGCGGGGGCCCTCGATCCCATTGAGGCCGGTGATATCGAGGCGCGGGCGGTCGAAGCCCAACGGATCCATCTGGCTGCCCAGCTCGACCACCGTGAGGCATTGATCGATCTAGAAGCCGCCGTGGGCGGACCGATCCGCAGCGGCCAACCCCGAGACGTGCCATGAAAAACACCTTCGCGCTCCGAAACTCCGTTTTGATGGTGCTGGTCGCATTTGTGACCTCAGCGTGCGGAGGCGGCGAAGACTGCCCGGCCTGCGGCTCACCACGCAGCGAGGGCCAGGTGGAGAGCCCCGACCTGGTGGAGCTTTCGGGGGTGACTGCCAGCGCACGCTTCGACAACGTGCTGTACGCGCACAACGACTCGAGCGACTCCTCGCGGTTGTTCGCGATGTCGGCCGTGGGCGAGCAGCTGGCGGTCTACAACGTCGAAGACGCCGCGAACGACGACTGGGAGGACATTGCCTACGGTCCGTGCGCGGTGGGCCAGTGCCTCTACGTCGGCGATATCGGCGACAACGACGAAGAGCGCGCGACGTACGACATCTACCTCGCAGAGGAGCCGGAGGCTGTCGAGGCGGGCACCATGGGCTCGCTGCCGTCGAGCCGGGTTTCCTTCACGTACCCCGACGGCTCGCACAACGCAGAGGTCCTGCTGGTGCACCCCACGACAGGCGTGGTCACCATCGTGCTCAAGGCCGAGAGCGGCCCCGCGTCCGTGTACGAGGTTGGTCCGCTTGTGCCCGATCAGACGCTCGAAGCGCGCCTGGTGGGCGAAGTCGATCCACCCGAGGGCAAGGCAAAGTTCACGGGCGGCTCGATCCATCCCGACGGGACGGGAATCCTGCTGCGCACGAACTCGCGCCTTTTCCACTATCCGATGAGCGAGGGCGAGACGGCCGCGGAGGCGCTCAGCGCCGAAGGGTGCCCGCTCCCCGTGGCTTCGGAGGCACAGGGCGAGGCGGTTTCGTGGCTGCGGGCAGGTGACGGGTTCGTCACCATCGGTGAGGGCCTGGGCGCGCCCGTGAACGTGTCCGACTGTGACGGCGGCTGACCGGCTGAGATTGATTGGAGCGGTAGAATGATGAACTTGAAACAGACCTCAGCGTTCTTTTGGATGATCGCCCTCGCTGCGCCGATCGCGTGTAGCGACGACGAAGGCGGTGGAGCCAGCACCGGAGGAACTGGCACGGGTAGTGCAGACGATGGCGGGACAGCCGGTCCGGCTGAGTCCAACTGCGGTAACGGCATGCTCGACGACAATGAAGAGTGTGATGGCGAGCTCCTCAACGGAGCCGCCTGTAGCGACGCCCATCCGGCGTACGAGGGCGGCACGCTTGCGTGCGGTGGGAGCTGCACGTTCGACGCCTCGGGGTGCACCGTCGCCGCCGACACCCCGCTTGTCGCCATCAATGAGGTGACCTCCGATTCTGTGGAATCGGGCGAGTTTGCGGGCAAGAACGACGCCATCGAGCTGTACAACGCGGGCACCGCGTCCGCAGACCTCGGCGGCTGGCTGCTCTCAGACGACTCGGGCTTCCCGCTCGACAAGACCTACACCTTCCCCGCTGGCGTCACGCTGGCGCCCGGTGAGTTCCTGGTGCTGCAGTCCGACGACGGGACGATGGGCGCCGATGGAACGGGCGGAGGCGTGACCGCCGACGGCGGCGACACGGGCGGCGGAACCACGAGCGGCGGGACTACCGGCGACACGGGCGGCAGCGACACCGGAGGCACTGGCACAACGGGCGCTGGCGAGACCGGCGGTGGCAGCGACACGGGACCCACGGGGACTGTCGGCGGCCTTCCGTTCGGGCTCAACGCCTCCGGCGAAGAGACGGTCAGCCTGCGCAACGGCGACGGCTTTGTGTCCTCGGTTGTGGTCGACGGATTCAAGGCGCGCGTCTCTTACTGCCGCGTCGGCGATGGCCACGGTGCGTGGTTCCAGTGCGAGCAGACGTTTGGCGGTGCCAACGAGGTCGCGCCCAATGCCTGCGGCAACGGCATCGTCGAGAACGAAGAGGAGTGCGACACCCCGGACTTCTCCGGCCTGACGTGCGAGGGCATGGACATCGGTTTCGAGGGCGGCTCGTTGAGCTGCACACCGGCCTGCAACCTGCGCACCGACTACTGCACGACCAACAGCCAGATCGTCATCAACGAGTTCGAGGCGAGCACGGACGACATCGAGATCTACAACGGCAGCGACGAAGAGGTTGACCTGTCCGGTTGGGTCTTGACGGACGGCCGGATCGACGGTGACTACATCGTCGGCATGGACGACGAAGCCCTGGTGTTTGCCGATGGCACCACATTGGGGGCAGGCGAGTACCTCGTCGTGCCGTTTGGCGTCGGTGCAGGGCAGCACCCGTTTGGCCTCAACCTCGGCGGCGAAACGGTCGTGCTGACACAGGTGTCGCCGATCACGATCATCGACCAGGTCACGTACCCCGCAGACTCGGCCACGATCTCGTACTGCAGAATTCCCAACGGCCCCGACGGCAGCTGGACGGCCGACTGCGCGCCGACCATGGGCGCGGAAAACTAGGATCCATGCGCAATCAGTTCCATACCAAGACCGGCCCCTTGTTGGGGGCGGTGGTTTTTGCATGCACTCTTGTTGGGTGCTCGGGAGACGACGGTGCCGCGAGCGACACCGCGGCCGGGACCAGCGCTGCGGACGATGGCGGCGACGATGGTGCGGATGCCGACGGCGCGACCGGTGGCGGCACGACGGTGGTTCACGCGCCGTGCGATCGGGCGAGCTACGCGGGGGGCTTTGTCGTGCAGCTCGAAGACGGCTTCACGCAAGTCGAAGGGCAGGTGCTCGCTTCACCCAACCCCGCGCCCAAGGTCGAGATCGCCGCGGTCGACAACTGCAAGCTGCTCGAGGCTGAGCTGTACTTTTGCGACCCGGTCTGCGCCGCCAGCGAAGTGTGCACCGCGGCGGAGACGTGCGAGACCAAGCCCGAGGCCATGTCGGTCGGCAACGTGACGATCGACGGGCTCACCGGCGACGTGACGATGGAGCCGAACTTCATCAACTTCTACCTGCAGACCGACGCGCTGCCGCACCCCGCGTTCGACCCGGGTACCGAGATCGCTTTGTCGGCCGACGGGGGCGATGGCGATGCTTTCGATCTTCGCGGCGTGGGGAGCGAGCCCTTCGAGGTTGTGGGCGGCGACGTCAACGTCAGCATGGATAACCCCATCGTCCTGACGTGGACCCCACCGGCCGGAGAGGCCGTGACCGCGCTGCATGTCGAGGTCGACATCGGCCATCACGGCGGCTCGCCCGCAACCATCGAGTGCGACGTCGACGACACCGGCTCCTTCGAGGTCCCTGCAGAGCTCGTCAACCAGCTCTTCGAGTTTGGCGTGGCCGGGTTCCCCGAAATCAACATCACGCGGCGCACCGTCGACTCAGTCATGATCGGCGACAGCTGCGTGGAGTTTGTGGTCGCACCGAGTTCAACCGCCCTCACGGTGGTGATCGACGGTTTGGCCTCCTGCAATACAAACGAAGACTGCGCCGATGGCTTGACCTGCCAAGGCGACCTGACGTGTGGATAAGCGACCAACCATGACCCTCTCAATCAACTCCTTGTATCTATCGGTGGCAGTGCTCGCTTTGGCTGCCGGTTGTGGTGGCGACGACAGCGGTGGTGGTGGCTCGAGCGGCGGAACGGCAGGCACCTCGGCCGCCGCGACCGGCGGCACCAACGCCGACGACGGAGCGGACGACGGCACGCCCACGACCGGCGCCTCCAACTCCGCGGGATCCGACCAGGCGGATACAGTAGGCGATTCGGGCGGCACCATGGACGGCGCGGACTCGGGGAGTGAGTCATCCAGCGGCGAGCCGGTCGAGCTCGATGACTTTAGCTTCTTCCTGACGAGCTACGAGGCCATGGCGGAGCTGTCGGGGAGCCCCGATGGGTTTGGCGGCAACCTCTCGTACGATGGCGAGACGGGTATCGCGGGCGCCGACCGCATCTGCGAGACCATCGCGGAAATGTCGATGCCTGGGTCGGCAGCCAAGGGGTGGCGCGCCTTCCTGAGCACGAGCACTGAGGACGCAATCGACCGCGTGGGGCCGGGCCCTTGGTACGACCGCAACGGTCGTTTGCTCGCGATGGACATCAACGGGTTGCTCACCGATCGCCCCAATGGCGACAAGGCACTGGCCAACGACTTGTCCAACGAGTGGGGCATCCCCAACAGCAACCCGGACGGTACGATGGACCTCGACAATCACGACACGATGACGGGATCGGGCCCGGACGGTCGTCTCTTGCTGATGGGCGGCGGCGGCGGCCCCGGGGGCGGCGGCAACTTCAGTACCTGCATGGATTGGACATCGGCGGAACCGGGCCAAAGCCCTCCCGCCATCGGTCATTCCTGGCCTGCCAACAGTGGCACCAACTGGCTGTTTGTGGGCGCCCACGCCACGGGCTGTGAGCCCTACGTTGAGCTCGCACAGAACGGACCGTGCCCACCAGGGGCGTTCGGCGTTGGGTGCGGCGGCGGTTACGGCGGCTTTTACTGCCTCGCGCTGGAGCCCTAGCCGGCATCGCGGGACGACGCGCTCATGACTCGACACCACCAGTTCAATCGGATTTTGACCATGCTGAGTTTACCCAGACTGAAACGGTCGCTGCTGACGCGTAGCGTTGGCGTCGGCCTGGCCATGACCTGCGTGACCAGCTGCTCCGACAGCGATGGTGCGAGTGATGAGCGCGCGTGGGAGTGTGTCGTCCCCGAAGACGGCGACGTCGACTTCACCGACGAGATCGGCTGCGATGCCGACTTCGCGTTGGTGGCGTCCCCACCGCTGGACGCGACCACGCCAGGGGCGCTCTCGGTGAAAACGGTGCTCGACCGCTTCGACGAGAACGCGCTGCACTACCAAAACAGTCAGCGGTACCAAGTCCACTACGACTTCATCTCGACCAACCTCTCGGGAGACGGCTTGCCGATCGTCGGATCGCTGGCTGACTTCAACACCACCGAGTACTACTCGCCCAGTCGGCGGTTCGCGCTCGGGGCGGTGACCTACTACGAGGGGCCCGCAATCTGGACGTACGAGATTTCTCCGTACGACACAGCCTCGGCCGAGCTCATCAGCGACGCCTACTACGCGATTCAAGCGTCGAGCTTCTTTGGCGAGGAGCTGTACTTCCATCCCACGTCCGAGGCCGTCGAGCGCGAAGCGGCGAACCTGCCCGAGGACGTCCTCGTCATCACGTCCGATGAACTGTACGAGGACATCGACTACCAGCCGCTCAACCTGGGCGAGAGTCTGGGCCGCCTTCGGTTCATGACCGCCGAAGAACTCGAGACGGAGTACGTCACCTTCCGCGACATCGTTGTGCTCGACAAGGTGCCCAACGACATCTCCGTGGTGCTGGGCATCATCACCGCCGAGTTCCAGACGCCTCTGTCGCACATCAACGTGCTGTCGCAGAACCGCGGGACGCCGAACATGGGGCTGCGGGACGCCCACGCCAACGAGGAACTGCGTGCCCTCGATGGAAAATGGGTGCGCCTGGACGTCAACGCGCTGGAGTACGTGGTCGAGGAGGTCACGCAGGCCGAGGCCGATGCCTGGTGGGACGAGAACAAGCCCAGCACGGTCGGTGTCCCGGACATCGACGACAGCATCACCGACCTGCGCAACGTCAAGGAGATCATCGACGACAGCATGCCGCTCGTCGACGCGGTCAAGGCCGGTATCCCTGCGTTCGGGGGCAAGGCGAGCCACTATGGCGCGCTGGCTCGCATCGACGGCATGCCAACGCCCGACGCGTTCTCGGTCCCGATCTTTTATTACCTGCAGTTCATCGAGCAGAACGGGTTCGACGTGCGCATCGAGGAGATGATCGCCGATCCCGCGTTCACCGATGACCCCGCGATTCGCGACTTGATGCTCGAGGAGCTGCGCGACGACATGCTGGTCGCACCCGTCGACCCAGACTTCGAAGCGCTGCTCATGGACAAGCTCGCCGCCGAGTATCCGGGGATCCGGATGCGTTTTCGGTCGAGCACAAACGCCGAGGACCTCGAGGGCTTTACGGGCGCGGGCTTGTACACCTCCAAGAGCGGCGACCCCAACGATCCGACCCGGCCCGTGCTGGATGCGGTCCGCGAGGTTTGGGGCAGCGTTTGGGGGTTCCGGGCGTTCGAGGAGCGAACCTACCGCAGCATCGAGCACACGGCGGTCGGCATGGCGCTGCTTGTGCACCGCTCGTTCCCCGACGAAGAGGCCAACGGCGTGGCGCTCACGGCCAACCCATTCGACCTCGCTGGCATCGAGCCCGGCTTCTACATCAACGTGCAGTACGGCGAGGCCTCGGTGGTGCAACCAGAATCGGGGAACACGACCGACCAGTTCATCTACCACTTCGATCTGCAGGGGCAGCCGGTCGTGTACATCACGCACTCGAACCTCACCCCAGGGGGCGAGGCCGTGCTGAGTGCCTCACAGATCAACGAGCTGGGTCAGAAGCTCGCCGACATTCGGAGCGGCTTCATGGAGGCCTATGGTCCGCCCGCCGACGACCCCACCGCTTGGTACGCGATGGACGTCGAGTTCAAGTTCGACGGGGAGCCGGGCGAGGAGCCCGCGCTGTTCATCAAGCAAGCCCGCCCGCATCCGGGGTGGGGCCAGTAGGCTCTCATGGCCCACCGCTGCGCCCGCTTGCTGTCCGCTGGTCGGGCTTTGGCGTGCGCGGTGTTTGCCGTGGGCTCGTTGGGGTGTAGCCCCGACGCCGATCCTGCCGAGGCGTTTGGGGGCTGGCCCGGGGGGCTCGAGGGCGACCGCGACGCGTGGGTGGTCGACGCCATCACCGATTGGAACGCGGGCTCGAGCCCGGAGGACCGAGAGCGCAAGTACAGCAAGATGGTGACCGGGCCGTTCGGGTTCTTCCGCGGGACGAACCACCTGTACTGGTACGACATCGCGGGTGATACGCGGCGTGAGCGGTACGGCACCGAGCAGACGGTCACCTTCATCCAGGGCGACTCGCATGCCGTGAACTTCGGCTCGTTCGCCGACGACGATGGGCTGGTCGTCTACGACATCAACGATTTCGACGAGTCGCTCGTCGACGACTACCAGTTCGATCTTTGGCGCCTCGCGGTGAGCATCGTGCTCCTGTCGCGCGAGAACGACCTGTCGCCAGCCGAGATCGATGAAGCGTTGCTCGGGATGGCCGACGACTAC
>Ga0316189_10000750_pt1 | contig 32468 bp, 28 predicted proteins | sample LowCovwburrow_MG_FD_204930 | JGI IMG/M metagenome (GOLD analysis project Ga0316189, IMG submission 204930) | Coastal sediment microbial communities from Maine, United States - Lowes Cove worm burrow | ecosystem: Environmental > Aquatic > Marine > Coastal > Sediment | place: USA: Maine...
TTGGTTAGCGCATTAAACAGCGTAGACTTGCCCACATTGGGTAGTCCGACGATTCCACATTTTACGGCCATTACTTGTCTCTATTTGATCTATTTAGTATTGAGCATTCGTTATTAAGCATTAGCTGTGCAACAGGCGCATGGCTTCTTCCCATTCACCTTTCACTGCCTTCGGCGTTACCCGAATCGCGTCTTCTATATTCGACATGATGACATCGGCTTCCGATCTGGAAGGGTTGCCAAGCACATAGTTCGCGACCATGGACTTGTGACCCGGATGCCCTACACCTATGCGCAGCCTATAGAAATCTCGCTGATTTCCTAGCGCGCTGATGATGTCGCGGATGCCGTTATGACCGCCGTGACCACCGCCCTGTTTGAAACGGGTGACGCCCACTTCGAAATCGATCTCGTCGTAGGCGACCAACATATTCGCAGGCTCGATCTTAAAGAACTTGCACACGGCAGCTACAGACTTGCCGCTGTTATTCATGAACGTAGTCGGGAATAGGAGCTTGATGTCATCGCCAGCAATATTGATGCTGCCGAATTCGCCGAAAAACTTACTCTCTCCACGCAGATTGCCTGAATAACTCTTGGCCAGGTGGTGGAGAAAGATGACGCCGGCATTGTGCCGGTTGGAGTCATATTGCGGGCCTGGATTACCCAGACCCACAATAAGTTTTAAGGAATTGCCTGTCATAAGATTTTAGGGCTAGCCTAAAAACAGGACTAGTCTTCCTTCTCTTCGGAATCATCGCTGCCAGTTTCTGACTCAGGTGCGGCAGGTGCGTCAGGAGCATCGGCTTCGACTTCGACTTCCGCTCTAGGCGCTTGCACTGTGGCAACACTAAGATCATTTCCTGAAGCTAGAGCAACACTCGCTACACCTTCAGGTAAGGCGATGTCTGCAAGGTGAACAGCTTCGCCGATTTCTAGCGCGATCATATCGACTTCGATAAACTCTGGAAGGTCTTTCGGGAAACAGATGATCTCGATTTCGTTCAATGTCTTGATGATGCTTCCGCCGCCAAGCTTAACGCCAGCGCACTTGTCTTCGTTGAGGAAGTGAAGCGGTACATTAACTGTAATCTCGACCTTATCGCTCACGCGCTGAAAGTCAGCGTGCATGAGGATATCTTTGGCAGGATGACGCTGCAGTGCCTTGATCACAGCTTTCTGCTTCTTCTTCGCAATGTTCAAGGTAATGATGTGTGCGAAAAAGGCTTCATTCTCTGTAGCCTTCTTGATGTCCTTATGGGCGATCGTCAAGGAAACGGGGTCTTCACCACCACCATATAGTACGGCGGGGATGTCATTATTCAAACGGCGTAGGCGGCGGCTCGCACCTTTCCCTAGATCCGTTCGAACTGTGCAGTTCAATTCAAATTCTTCAGCAGACATAATGTCTCTCCTAAGAAGTGCTATAGCTAGCTTGCGACCGGCTAGTTACAGTGTTTAAAAAGATCAGATGATAGTAAATTATCACCGATCATGGCTTATCCGCTTGATGCCTAAAAAACTCAGAACAAAAGCCTAAGTGTTGTCGAACATCGCGCTTATGGATTCTTCATTGCTCACACGACGAATAGATTCGGCTAGTAATTTAGCCATGGACAGTTGTCGTATGCGCTTACAATTTTTAGCAGCTTCGCTCAGAGGGATAGTATCGGTTACTACCAGTGAGTCGAGGCTGGAATTCTCTATGTTTTCAATCGCTGGGCCGGATAGTACCGGGTGAGTACAATAGGCCATTACCTTCGCGGCGCCGTGTTCTTTCAGTGCGTCTGCAGCCTTGCAGAGTGTGCCTGCCGTGTCGACCATGTCGTCCACGATAAGACAGCTGCGTCCTTCTACATCACCGATGATGTGCATGACCTGTGCGACATTCGCCGACGGTCTGCGTTTGTCGATAATGGCTAGGTCCGTATTCAGTTGCTTGGCAACGGCTCGTGCTCTAACCACGCCGCCGATGTCCGGCGAGACGACTAATAGGTTCTCGTACTTCTGCCGTTCGATATCGTCGGTTAGTACCGGTGAGCCGTAGACGTTGTCCACTGGGATATTGAAAAAGCCCTGTATCTGTTCTGCGTGTAGATCGACGGTGAGTACGCGATTCACGCCCACGGTGCCGATCATGTCGGCAACGACCTTGGCGCTAATGGCAACGCGCGCCGAGCGAACGCGACGATCCTGTCTGGCATAACCGAAGTAGGGAATAACCGCTGTAATTCTATTTGCCGAGGCGCGGTGTAAGGCGTCGGCCATCAACAACAATTCCATGATGCTGTCATTGGTTGGTGCGCAGGTAGGCTGAATGAGGAATACGTCCTTGCCGCGAACGTTCTCGTTGAGCTCTACGGATATTTCACCGTCGCTGAATTTGCTAATGCTCGCATAGCCCAAAGGAATACCGATATGCTTGGCAATATTGTCTGCCAATTCTGGATTGGCATTACCAGTAAAGACCATCAAATTATTTGGCACGGTGAGTTCCTATAAGTGTCGGGGCTAGCAGTTCGGAATGAATCGTTCTATTTGGTATGGATAATCTTTTTAAGACAGCTACTTTTATTCTTATTCTAATTTAACTGTGTAACTGTCCTGGAAAATGGCTGGGGTGGCTGGATTCGAACCAACGCATGCAAGGATCAAAACCTTGTGCCTTACCACTTGGCGACACCCCAATAATTCGTCTCTTCTTTATGCTGTTCTACTCTTTATAGCTTGCTATAAGGAGTGTTCTAGCGAATCGATGCCCTTGGCAACGAAACCCGGTAGATTGTTCGGCAGTGCATTCAACACTTCCTTGGCAGCTGCTTCACTTTCGAAGCTGGCAAAAAGGCTTGAGCCTGTTCCGGTCATCCTAAAATCGGCAAATTGGGCCAATATTTCGAATGCCTGATCTACCTCTGGATGCAGTTTTCGAGTGACTGATTCGCAGTCATTTCGGGCGCTGCCTGCCAGAAAGTCGGCCATTTTGATTGCTTGGGAGTTCCGTGTCAAATGTTCATGACAAAAAACCTCTGCAGTAGAGACCGAACACTGCGGGGATATCACCAGATACCAGCTATCCCCCAATTCTACAGGGCTGAGTCGCTCTCCGATTCCCTCGGCCCAGGCCGATTTACCACGGATGAATACGGGCACATCGGCGCCTAAATTGACACCGATCTCGCAGAGCTTGTCTGTGCTTAGTTCTAGCCCCCAGAGTCGGTTCAAGGCTGTTAGAGCGGTGGCCGCGTTCGAGCTTCCGCCGCCGAGACCGGCTCCGCTTGGTAGTCGCTTATGCAGGCTGATGCTAGCCCCAAGCAGCGGATTTCCTGCCTCTCGCCTTAGTAGCGCTGCGGCGCTAGTCACCAGGTTATTGTCCAGTGGGGTGTCGGTCTCTAGCTTATCGTCAAAGGATAGATGCAGGCTGAGTATGCCGTCATCGCTCGCCTCAAATGTCATCAAATCGCCAAAATCCAGTAGCTGGAACAGCGTCTGCAGCTGGTGATAGCCGTCTTCACGACGTCCAAGGATATGCAGGAATAGGTTCAGCTTGGCGGGTGCCAGGAATTGGGTGGATTGCTTAGTCATTACTCACTCTATTCTTCGGCCAATTCGTCGGCAGTCCAGTTGAGCCTGAAAAAGCGCAGTCGAATATCGTTGCGCGGCCGAGTTAAGTCTACGCGACGGGGAAGGCTAATCGGCCCGTATTGGCGCATATCACTCAAGTTAATGGTCCACTCCGCCTGCTCGATGGTGGTGAGCTGGTTTAGTTCGTTGAAGCTTAACTGAAACTCGGAATCGGGAGCGGGGAGGCCCTTAATCCAATAATTCAGTTGCGAGACGGGAAGTTCATAGCCCAGCTGCTGAAGGATCAGTTCCTCTGGGCTGTTCGCGCTTCTCGTCTCACCACCGTTTTCGAGAGTCACGTAGTCGGGGCTACCGACTATTAAGGTGCTGCCGGCATTTAGAGTTCCCCACAGGCGTATGTGGTATTCGACGTTCTGTTGCAGCCAATTGATGTTCGGCGTATGGGAATCGTTGTCGTATCGAACATTGACGCGTCCACGCAATTCCCAGGAATCGAGATTTTGTAGTTGCTCACGCTGGCGCGCCCAATCGCTGTTTTCCTCTGCAGGAGGCGCGAGAGTACTGCAGCCTGACAGCAGTGCCGCTGCGAGAAGTGTGCTCGCCACGGTGCGAGCTATCGCCTTAGGTGAATTGTCTTGCTGCAATATGATGCTCATTCTGTTACTTGCAGTCTTTCCATAGCCTCGGCAATAAGTGGGCTTTCAGGGTCGGTCAGCAGTGCGTCTTGCCAGACGCGCATCGCCTCATCAAAACGCTCCAGTGCCCAAAGTACCTCGCCAAGATGGGATGCCACCTCGTCGTCGGGGAAGGCGGCGAAGGCGCGGCGCATCTGCACCAGGGCTTCCTCTAAGCGACCAACCTTGTATAGCGCCCAACCGTGACTGTCGATGATGGCGGGATCGTCCGGAGAAATTGCGATGGCGCGTTCGATCAACTCCAAGGCCTCTTCATGGCGCGTCGTCTGATCGGCGAGCATATAGCCGAGGTGATTCAATGCCCGAGAATCTTCGGGCAGCATGCGAATAATTTGCCTCAGGTCGCGCTCGGATCCCTCTCTGTCGCTTTGCGAGTCGTAATACAGGACGCGCGCGAACAACAGGTCCGTCTCGTTCGGGAATTTGTTCAGGGCAGTGTTAAGCAGCTGCTGCGCCGCATCGGGATGTTGTTCCTGAATAAGGAGTGATGATTCGATCGTTGTAAAGAGAACCTCGAGTCGAGGCTGTCCCCGTGAGAGCTGGCTTAGCCAATCATGGGCATCAGTGAGGCGTCCACTCTGAATCGAGAGTCGCGTCGCCTGTTGTTGTGCGCTAAGAAAATTATTAGTGCCGATGCGCACTTGTCGAAAGTGTTCAATCGACTTCTCTAGATTGCCCTGTTCCTGATAGATGATTCCAAGGTTGTACTGACTCTCATCGGCGCGCTGATCCACGCCAATTAACTTGGTATAGGCCGCGATGGCGCGATCGAAATTCTCTAATTGTGTATCTAACAAGGCAATGGAGTAGAGCGTCTCCCAATCCTGCGGGTCTTGCTCTACCAGAATCTGAAATTGTTCCTGAGCAAGTTCATACTCTTCATTCTGAATGAGCATGCGTGCATAGCTCAGACGCAATGTCTTGTCGGTTTCGAACTTAGCGATACCGCTGCGCATGACACGGATTGCGCGCTCGGGTCGATCCAAGTTCGCCAGAATCTGCGCCTCGAGCATTACTATGTTTGGCGTGAGCTCTGTTTCATTCTTTAACAAATTCAGCTCAGCGAGTGCTTCTTCAAAATCCCCATTCTGTGCCAGCAATTGCACCAGGGTTAGATGGATGGAGTTCTGGCTATTGAATTCGCCTTTTAAACGCCGCAGATTTTCGATCAGCACCGATCTGACTTTAGGATCGAGGCGGCCGGTACGGGAAGAAAGGGCTGCGAAATCCATGTTGCCGCCCAGTTCCAGAACTCTCGACATATGGGAGATAGCTTGTTCGAAGGCGCCGCTCTCTAGAAACTGAATGCTGAGTAACAGTTGTGGTTGTGGATTTGTCGGCTCCAGCTGTGCCCATAGCATGCCCAGCTGCAATAGGGCGTTGATGTCACTATTGACCGAGGCGAACTGAATAGCACGCTGAATTATGGTGATATCTCGGGTGGCCACCGCCAGATCAAAATAGCTCTCGCCAGCCTCGGAGACTAGGCCGCGCTGGGCGCTCAGTTCGCTGACAATGGCTTCATACAGTTGATCTTCGGTAAAGCTGCCGTACTCGATTTCGGGAGCGGATTCCCGGAGTACCAGTGTGGGCATGGGCTGAGCAGGGGAGTCATCGGTCTCGCTAGGTGCCACGGAGGCGGCACATCCGGCAAGGGCGGTGCAAGCTAACGCAATAAGTAAGTTGTTGATTTGTCTCATAGTTTAAAGTCTGAGCCCCCGAGGGCGGCGTGTTTGCTTAGGTAGGCATTGTAGCAGCTACTCTCGCCTCCATCAGTCTAGTTTTTATCCAGATCAGTTGCTCAGTCTCTAATGGGAACTGGAGTGGATATTTAGTAACATAGCGGCCCCTTTAACTTGGCAAATAATCCGCGGCGATTACCGCGATTTCACCACCATCCGCTTTAACGGTTAATCCATGGCATTGGTACTAGTAGGTATAAACCACAACACGGCGAATATCGAAATGCGCGAGAAGGTGGCTTTTCCTCCGGAGATTGTGGAATCGGCTCTCACTGAGGTTCACGGCTTGGCAGTGATCGAGGAAGTGGTGATTGTCTCTACCTGCAATCGCACAGAGATCTACCTGGATTTTGTGGAAGATGATGCAGAGGTTCCCGCCACTGATGAGCTTGCTCAGAATCGTCAGTTGCTAGATCGACAAGCAGAAGTCGTGGCGTGGCTTTCCAAGTTTCATGATATAGAAGCTAGTGAGCTAGAACAGTGCAGCTACTCTTATGCTAGCGAAGATGTAATTCGACACTTGATGAAAGTCTCCTGTGGCTTGGATTCGATGGTGCTGGGTGAGCCGCAGATATTAGGGCAGATCAAATCAGCCTACGCCGTATCGAAAGATCAAGAAGTCGTCGGGCAGTCCTTGGGTCGTGCATTCGAGGAGGCGTTCTCGATAGCGAAGCAGGTGCGCACCGATACCGCTATCGGTGAGAATCCAGTTTCTGTCGCCTATGCGGCGGTGACTCTGGCAGAGCGCATCTTCTCAGACTTGCCTAGTCTCAGTGTATTGCTTATTGGTGCCGGTAGAACAATCGAGTTAGTTGTTAAGCATCTCGTGGACAAGGGCGTGAGTGAGATAGTGGTTGCGAACAGAACTCTAGACAATGCCTTGGAGATTGCTAACCGTTTTGATGCGCACGGCGTATTGCTCTCCGATATTCCGGAGCAATTAATCAAGGCGGATATCGTCGTCTCGTCGACCAACAGCCAATTACCTTTGTTAGGTAAGGGCGCAGTCGAGCGCGCTCTGAAGCAACGCAAGCACAAACCTATGTTATTAGTAGACCTCGCCGTGCCACGAGATATAGAGGCAGAGGTCTCAGAGATCGCCGATGCTTATCTATACAGTATCGATGATATCAGCGAAGTAATCGAAGACGGCGTGAAGAGTAGGGCCGATGCCGCGGCACAGGCTGAGTCGATCATCGAGCGCGGCGTGGAAGAATATCGCAAGCAGTTGCGCTCGTTGAATGCAGTAAGCACGCTGCGTGCATTTCGCGATAAGGCCGATGGGATTCGCGAACGGGAATTAGAGCGAGCACTGAAGGCACTAGAGAAGGGTGGGTCAGCAGATGCTGTACTCACTAGTCTTGCTAGGTCGCTTACGCAGAAACTTATACATTCCCCTAGCGTGCAGATGAAGAAGGCCAGTGCACAAGGGCGCGATGAGCTATTGGAATTAACGGCGGAGCTGTTTGAGCTAAGCTCGGAAGTTAATCCTGAACCCAAAGCCGGTGAAGCAACGGACAAAAAGAAATAAGCCATGAAAGACTCGATACGGAATAAATTAGACAACCTAAAGGATCGCTTCGATGAGCTGGAGGCCTTGCTGAGTGATGCGGAGATCATCTCCAATCAGAATCGTTTTCGGGACTTGTCTAAAGAGTACGCGGAGATCGAAGAGGTGGTGAAGAATTATGATCGCTTCGCGCAGGTAGAGGAGGAGCTGGAACAGACAAAGGAGATGCAGAAGGATGCAGATCCAGATATTCGCGAGATGGCAGACGAAGAATTTCGCGACAACACAGAAGAATTAGACGCGCTAGAGCTGAGCTTACAGACCCTGCTGCTGCCCAAAGATAGTAAAGACAGGCTCAATGTATTCGTGGAGATCCGTGCGGGTACCGGCGGTGACGAGGCGGCAATATTCTCCGGTGACCTGCTGCGCATGTATTCCCGTTATGCGGAGCTGCAGGGCTGGAAGTTAGAAGTCATCAGCGAGCGACACGGTGAGCATGGCGGCTACAAGGAAGTCGTTACCCGTATCGAGGGAAAGAACGTCTTCGAGAAGCTTAAATTCGAATCCGGAGCTCATCGCGTGCAACGTGTTCCCGAGACGGAGACTCAGGGCCGTATTCATACCTCTGCATGCACTGTGGCAATCATGCCGGAGATGGATGAGATAGATGATATCGAGATCAACAAGGGCGATCTGCGTGTAGATACTTTTCGCGCCAGCGGTGCAGGCGGACAGCACGTTAATAAGACAGACTCTGCCATTCGATTGACCCACATACCTTCAGGCATAGTCGTCGAATGCCAAGACGAGCGTTCGCAGCACAAGAACAAGGCGCGGGCGATGTCGCTGTTGTCAGCGAAACTGATGGACGAGGCGCAGCAGGCACAGCAACAGGAAGAGTCGGACAATAGGCGCAAGTTGGTGGGCAGCGGCGACCGTTCCGAAAAAATCAGAACCTATAATTACCCCCAGGGTCGGGTTACCGACCACCGCATCAAATTAACTCTCTACAATTTAGCGGAAGTGATGTCCGGTGATCTCGGTGCCGTGATTCAGCCTCTGATCAATGAGTACCAGGCAGACCTGCTGGCGGGCTTGGCTGAAGACGAATAGGCACGGGCTTGCAGATGGCAACGATTAAGCAAGCGTTAGCGCAGGCCAAGACACTGCAACAAGTTAGCGACAGCTGGAAACTCGACGCCGAACTGCTGCTCGCCGATTGCATCGAGAAATCCAGAGAATATTTATTTACCTGGCCGGACCAAGAATTAACCCAGCCTCAATTCGAGAGGTTTGTCAGCTATTGCGACAGGCGCCTGACGGGCGAGCCTATCGCCTATATTCTAGGCAGGCAGGCGTTCTGGGATTTCGATTTGATAGTAAACCCATCGGTTCTTATTCCACGCCCCGAGACTGAACTATTGGTGGAAGTAGCGCTTGGCTTGCTTGATAAATCCTCTAGCGCCACAGTCCTCGATCTCGGCACCGGCAGTGGCGCTATTGCCCTAGCACTGGCTGCGAATGATAAAAGTTGGGCTGTTACCGCAGTTGATAACAGTGAATCCGCTCTCGGTGTTGCCGCGGATAATGCAAAATTGCTGCAGCTTTCGAATATTGAGTTTAAGCAGGCATCGTGGTGTGATGGACTACCGACTGCTCACTTCGATCTCATTGCGGCGAATCCTCCCTATGTGGAGGCGGGGGATAAGCACCTAAGTGAAGGCAGTCTGCCTTTCGAGCCGATCGCTGCTCTGGTTGCTGAAGAGAATGGGCTGGCGGATATTCGCGCCATCGCCGAACAGAGTCGTCACTGTCTAAAGAAGGGTTCATGGCTATTGATCGAGCACGGCTTTCAGCAGAAGCAGGCCGTTGAAAAAATCTTAGTCGAAACCGGCTATGGCAATATCGAATGTGTAAGAGATCTTGCTAACTTAGATAGATTGACGAAGGCGCAGTACTTGGAATAGCAGTACTCGGAAAAACAATACTTAGAATAATTGAATTCAAAACATAAATTTTATCGAAAATGTAGAAGCACACAGTAATGAAAGACGAACAGCTACTCAGATACTCTCGCCAAATAATGCTGCCGGAGATGGATGTCGCCGGACAGCAGAAGCTTATCGATAGCACTGTGCTCATCGTTGGCATGGGCGGATTGGGCTGTCCCGCAGCTATGTATCTCGCCGCTGCCGGGGTCGGCCATCTTATCATCGCCGATGATGACGTGGTCGAGTTGACGAATCTGCAGAGGCAGGTTGCCCACAGTCAATCGATGATCGGTGAGCCCAAAGTGGTATCGGCTCAACAAGCCTTACTGGGCCTCAACCCGGATTTAAAAATCACGGCGCTACAGAAGCGCCTCGAGGGAACGGACTTGAGCGAAGCGGTCAGTCAGGCCGATCTTGTCGTCGATGCATGCGACAATTTCACTAGCCGGTTTGCGATCAATAAGAGCTGTATCGAACATGGTATTCCCCTCGTCTCCGGTGCTGCTATTCGTATGGAAGGGCAGGTGGCTGTGTTTGACAGCAGGAGTCCAGATAGCCCCTGTTATCAATGCTTGTATTCACAGGGGGATGACGAGGATGTGAGCTGTTCTGAGAACGGCGTAATGGCGCCATTGGTGGGTATAATCGGCGCAGTACAGGCGATGGAGGCGATAAAACTACTCACTGGCATAGGTGAATCTCTCACCGGCCGGCTACTCCTGCTTGACGCGAGTACCCTGCAATGGCGCGAGATGCGACTCCCGCGCGATAGTAGTTGTGGGGCCTGCGGCGCTTAGCCGCTGCTATTTCAATTCAAGCCTTAAGGGCGGCAATTGCTGTTTCTTCGCTAAATTAGCCTGCACAAAGTTTGAAGTGTCTAGCGCATAGGGCTATGATGCTGGCGCTTCAGTCGGTAGCCTCTTTTATTTATTGAATACCTTAAACCCTTTTTTAATTGAATTACCCTCTCTATGGAATCACAGCCAGAACAGTCAGAAACACTAGATCAGCCGGATAAGCCTGAGCAGGAAAAGCTGCCCTTTAGCACATTCGATTTGCAGAAGCCTCTCGCTGATGCCATCAAGAAGATGGGTTTCGAGTACTGCACGCCGATCCAGGCGCAATCGCTGGTACATACGCTCGCCGGCCATGATGTGACTGGCAAGGCGCAGACGGGTACTGGTAAGACGGCCGCATTTCTTATTACTATCATTAACGACCTTCTCTCGAACCCTATCGAAGAGGAGCGCTATATCGCCGAGCCGAGAGCGCTAGTAGTTGCGCCCACCAGAGAGCTTGCTCAACAGATAGCCAGTGATGCGCAGCTATTAACACATGATTGCGGCATGAGTGTTGTCACTCTGGTGGGTGGCGAAGACTACCAAAAACAGAATCGCGCTCTCGATGCTAAGCCAGTAGATATCGTCGTGGCGACTCCCGGTCGCTTGCTGGATTTTGTGCAGAACGGCAACCTTCATCTGGGCGGAATCGAAGTCCTCGTATTAGACGAAGCAGATCGCATGCTCGACATGGGTTTTATCCCACAGGTTCGAGCAGTGGTCTCGCGTACGCCAAAGAAAGAATGCCGCCAGACGCTGCTGTTTAGTGCCACGTTCACGCCGGCAATTATAGAACTCGCTCAGCGCTGGGCGGTCGACCCGATCATGGTGGAGATAGAGCCATTGCAAGTAGCGGCAGACGCGGTCGATCAGGTGGTTTATCTAGTGACTACGGCGGACAAATACAATCTGCTATTTAATCTGATTTCTGAGCCTGAAGCCGAGAAGATTATTGTATTTAGTAATCGTCGCGACCAGGTCAGAAGGCTCGCCGACAACCTCTTCAGAAACGGAATCGAATGCGGCATGCTATCCGGTGAGGTTGCGCAGAATCAAAGAGTGCGCACGCTGGAAAATTTTAAAACTGGCAAGCTGAAAGTATTAGTTGCGACCGACGTGGCTGGGCGTGGTTTGCATATCGATGATGTTACACACGTGGTTAATTACACGCTGCCGGAAGAGCCAGAAGACTATGTGCATCGCATAGGACGAACCGGTAGGGCTGGAGCGATTGGAACTTCGATTAGCTTCGCCTGCGAGGAAGATTCGTTTCTACTGCCAGATATCGAAGAGAAGCTGGGTGCGAAACTGGATTGCATTCATCCAGAGGATGCGATGTTGGCTAAGGCGCCGGCCTTCGAGAGAGCTTCTAAGTTTAAAGCAAAGCCCACTAGCCGGACTTCTGGGAAACCAGGTTCAGGTAGACGCCCACCGCGCTCGCGCTAGCTATCCCTCCCGCTAGCTCCAGCCTGCTTCAGTATTTCCCTGTATTCACTCGACTTTCTGTGGCGTGACACTAAATCCAGGAAGGTGCTGCCATCTTCCAGGCTGACGTTAATGTCGTGGCCTGCATCAGCATAGAATGTAATGAAGCGGGCGAACAGTTCGGCAGTCATGCCACGATAGGCGCGTAGCAAAATATTGTAGTCAGCGGGCAGGCCTTGCGGAGGTAGAACATTGAGACCAGCCTTCAGGCGCTCGTCAGACCACTCTTCATTCCGAGTTGCCTGCTGGGTCCTCTGCGCTCCCGACCTCTTCTCTTCCTTCATTGCATCTTCTCTTTAAGTAGCTTGTTAACCTGCCCAGGATTGGCTTTGCCTTTCGATAGCTGCATACACTGGCCGACAAGAAAGCCGATTACCTGCTCCTTGCCGTCCTTGTATTGCTGTACCTGTGCTGGGTTGTTCTCGATAACCTCTAGCACCAGCTTTTCGATCTCGCCGGAGTCGGTTACTTGTTTCAAGCCCTTGGCTTCGATTATGGCATCCACAGCGGATTCATCATCGATCATGGTCTCGAACACGGTCTTGGCGATCTTGCCGGAGATTGTATTGTCCTTTATGCGTGCAATCAGTGTCGCTAGACGCTCAGCTTGAATAGGTGAGTCAGTAATTTCCCAGTTGTTCTTGTTGAGCAGGCCTAACAGATCTTGGCTGACCCAGTTTGCGGCAAGCTTTGCATCGCCGCTCTTACTCGCGACAATTTCATAGTACTCTGCCATTTCGCGGCTACTCACTAGGACGCCGGCATCGTAATTGCTTAGTGCGTATTCTTGAATGAAGCGTGCCTTTCTTGCATCAGGAAGTTCCGGGAGCTGTGCTTTGACGGCGGCGATGTATTCATCATCGATAACAACGGGCAGCAGGTCTGGCTCGGGGAAGTAACGGTAGTCGTTTGCTACTTCCTTGCTGCGCATGGAAGTTGTTAGGTCCTTGTCGGCGTTATAGCGTCGAGTCTCCTGAATGATCCTGCCGCCGTCCTCGAGAATTTCTTGCTGGCGTTCTACTTCGGAGTAGATTGCCTTCTCCACAAAGCGGAACGAGTTGATGTTCTTGATTTCGGTGCGCGTACCAAGTTCGGTAGTTCCCTTGGGCCGTATCGAGACGTTAACATCACAACGCATGGAGCCTTGTGCCATGATCGCATCAGAAATATCCAGATAACGAATGATAGTGTGTAACTTCTTCAAATAGGCTACTGCTTCTTCCGCGCTGGTGATCTCCGGTTCGGAGACTATTTCTAAGAGAGGTTCCCCAGCGCGGTTCAGGTCGATTCCGGACATGCCGTGAAATTCTTCATGTAATGATTTGCCTGCGTTCTCTTCGATATGTGCGCGTGTAACGCCGATAACCTTCTCGCTGCCGTCGGCGAGAGTGACGGTCAGTGATCCCTTGCCAACGGTAGGAAAATCCAGCTGCGTCACTTGATAGCCCTTCGGCAAGTCGGGATAGAAATAGTTCTTGCGATCGAATACAGATCGCTTGCCGATCTCGGCGCCTATGGCAACGCCAAAACGAACCGCCATTCTAAGTGCTTCTTCATTGAATACCGGTAGTGTGCCAGGCAGGGCACAATCGAAAATATTTGCCTGGGTGTTAGGCTGTGCACCGAAATCGGTGGAGCTGCCGGAAAATAATTTCGATTTTGTGGATAGAGAGACGTGAACTTCTAAGCCTATGACTGTTTCCCATTCCATGATTAGGCCTCCCCTTGGCTAGCCACTATCGTTGTTCTTTGCTTGTGCCAATCTGTGTGCAGCTGAAACTGATGAGCTACATTGAGGATTTTTGCTTCATCAAAGTATTTGCCGATTATCTGCATACCCATAGGCATGCCATTGGCCATGCCGACGGGAATTGACGCGGCAGGTAGCCCGGCGAGATTAACCGCGATGGTGTAGATGTCTTCGAGGTACATCGAGACCGGGTCGCTCTTCGATCCTAGCTTGAATGCGGTGTGTGGCGAGGTTGGGCCAATGATTACGTCGACCTCTTCAAAGGCTCTATCGAAATCGTCCTTGATCAGGCGACGGATCTTTTGCGCCTTACGATAATAGGCATCATAGTAGCCAGCTGATAGGGCATAGGTGCCGATCATGATGCGTCGCTTCACCTCTTCGCCAAAGCCTTCGCTGCGCGTTCGCTTGTACATGTCTTCAAGATCGACAGGGTCTTCGCAGCGATAACCATAACGCACGCCATCGAAACGCGAGAGGTTGGCTGATGCTTCTGCTGGGGCGACTACGTAGTAGGCAGAAACGGAGAGATGGCTATTGCTTAGATCCACCTCCTTGATTATTGCGCCTAGCTTCTCGTATTCGGCGAGTGCATCGCGAATAGCCTGTTCTACGTCTCTGCTTAGCCCCTCTGCGAAATGCTGCTTCGGAATGCCGATGCGTAGCCCCTTCAAGGGTTGATTGAGAGAGGCGGTAAAATCTTCTATCGGTCTATCTATACTGGTGGAGTCTTTCTTGTCCAAGCCCGACATAACATTCAGCATCAGGGCGGCGTCTTCGGCGCTCTTCGTTATGGGCCCGGCCTGATCGAGGCTGGAGGCGAAGGCGATCATTCCCCAGCGAGACACGCGACCGTAGCTGGGTTTAACTCCTGTAACGCCGCAGAATGCTGCGGGCTGGCGGATAGAGCCTCCGGTGTCAGTGCCTGTCGCCATTGCGCAAAGGTCGGCTGCGACTGCTGCGGCCGATCCACCAGAAGAGCCACCTGGCACACATTCTGTATTCCATGGGTTCTTAACGTCACCAAAGTAGCTGGTTTCGTTGGAGGAGCCCATAGCAAACTCATCCATGTTGGTCTTGCCTAGCAATACTGTGCCAGCATCGTTGAAGCGCTCTACGACGGTTGCATTATAAGGAGAGACGAAGTTATGCAACATGCGCGAGCCGCATGTGGTCAGAATATCCTTGGTGCAAAATATATCTTTATGCGCCAATGGGATTCCGAGTAGCGGACTAGCGTTACCCTTCGTGCGAGCGTCATCAGCAGCTTTTGCGGCTTGCAGAGCAGAATCTTCGCACACTGTTATATAGGCATTGAGATTGCCGTTGAGAGTGGCGATGCGATCCAAATAAGCTTGCGTAATTTCAACACTGGAAATGTCGCCCGCAGCGAGAGCGGCGGATATTTCGGCGACAGTACTATTAATCATTTGTGAATTCCATTTGGCGTAAGTTAATTGTAGAGATGCTTTTTACGGTTAGTTGCTCTGTGCTATTACTCAAGTACTTTTGGTACCAGATACAAGCCATCTTCGCTCGCGGGAGCAAGTTGCTGCAGTCTGTCGCGCTGATTCTCTTCGGTGATCACGTCAGCACGCAGACGCTGCACCACATCCAAAGGATGGGCCAATGGCTCGACCGCCTCGGTATCTATTGATTGCATCTGATCGATAAGCGCCAGGATGTCAGTGATTCGCGTTGTCACCTCTTCGGTCTCAGATTCATCAATGTGTAATCGTGCCAAATGGGCAATTTTTTCTATTTCTGTCTTGTCCAAAGCCATCGAAATTCTCCGGTTTTTTTCGTGTCGGGAGTGAATTGCTTGCAGTATTTGCGGTGGCTCAACTATTTGTATTCTGCCGCTTGCTCAAAGCCCTAGCCGTTGCTACAGTGCCGCTATTCGCGCGAGAGGCGAGATTATACTTGAATTTTGCCGATGTTCCCAAAAAGAGAAGCCGGTCAATCACTCTAGGAGATTCCCGCCAGTGGCCATCTCAGTCCCAAATAGGGTGAGAAAGGCTTGCTGGTACCCATTAATTCGTTCCGAGCATGAAATAAAAGCGATCAATCGCTAAATCATTCGGCAGAAATGCCGTTTAACTAACAATGCATGCCAGAAATGGAATCTTTAAATTGAGGTCTACGAAAATACATGTTCAAAAAAATTAGGGGAATGTTCTCCAATGATCTGTCTATTGATTTAGGCACGGCTAATACGCTGATTTATGTGCGCGAGGAGGGCATTGTCTTGAACGAGCCTTCTGTGGTTGCCATCCGCACTCACAATGGCCAAAAGACCGTCACTGCAGTGGGTTCCGATGCTAAGCGCATGTTGGGGCGCACGCCTGGCAATATCACTGCCATCCGACCTTTGAAGGACGGCGTTATCGCCGACTTCCAGGTAACTGAGAAGATGCTGCAGCACTTCATTAATAAGGTGCATGAGAATAGCTTCTTCCCACCCAGCCCGAGAGTTCTGGTCTGTGTTCCTTGTAAATCTACACAAGTAGAGCGTCGCGCCATTCGTGAATCGGTTGCAAGCGCCGGCGCCCGTGACGTGCGCCTAATCGAAGAGCCTATGGCGGCTGCTATCGGTGCCGGTCTTCCGGTAGAACAAGCAAGTGGCTCCATGGTCGTGGATATAGGCGGTGGCACCACGGAAATTGCCATTATTTCTTTGAATGGTGTGGTTTACTCGGAATCGGTACGTGTCGGTGGCGATCGCTTCGACGAGGCAATCACTACTCATGTGCGCCGCAACTACGGCAGCCTTATCGGTGAGGCCACAGCTGAACGCATCAAGAAAGAGATAGGTTGTGCCTATGTGGGTACCTCCACAGAGATTCGTGAGATCGACGTCCGCGGCCGTAATCTGGCCGAAGGTGTACCGCGAAGTTTCACTCTAAACAGCGATGAGATACTCGAAGCCCTGCAAGAGCCGTTATCGGCGATTGTGCAGGCTGTAAAGAGTGCATTGGAACAGTCTCCACCGGAATTGGCCTCGGATATTGCGGAAAGCGGCCTCGTCCTAACGGGCGGTGGTGCCCTGCTTAGAGATCTGGACAAATTGCTCTCCGAAGAGACCGGCCTGCCGGTTATCGTTGCAGACGACCCGCTATCTTGCGTGGCCCGTGGCGGTGGTAAGGCAATGGAGTTGATGGATACACACGATATCGACTTGCTGACTCTGGAATAGAGCTCCGTTCGGCTACCTCGTCTACGCCTTACAGGCCTGATATACTTTGGGTTTTTCCTTATGGGTCTAAGTCGAAGGGTTCTTGAATTAAGCCTTCTAGTTAGTTTTCACTTAGGTCTAAGGTTCCAGTGAAGAGGTTCAGCAGCCATCGATAAGACTCTGTTTATAAAAGGTGTCGCTCTCGAGTACCGGGCGCTCACCTTTATATTCTTTTCCGTCTGCATCATGTTCGCAGATGCTCGCTTTGGCTATCTGGAACGAATTCGTTTTGGCCTCGGCTATGTTACCTCTCCGGTTTATTGGGTCGCGGACATACCTACCCGCGTCTCCTTCTGGATCGATGATGTTTTTGTCTCTCGCACCGACCTCCTAGAAGAAAATGATGGCCTTCGTGCCAACCTACTCATCGCGCAGCGTGAGCTGCAGCTGCTTGAGAGCCTAGTGAGCGAGAACAACCGACTGCTCGCATTGAATCAGGCCACGAGAGGAATTAATGGCGATGTGTTGGCCGCGGAGATTATCAACATATCACCCGATCCCTATTCGAAGAGGGTCTTGATCAACAAGGGCGCTCGCGAGGGGGTCTTCATCGGCCAGGCTTTGCTAGACGCGAATGGATTGATGGGGCAGGTGGATGAGGTGCTTCCCTACACCTCCTGGGTCTTGCTGATCACGGATTCTCATCACGTGACGCCTGTGGAAGTGAATCGTAATGGCGAACGTGCATTGGCCAGAGGGAGTAGCACTACAGCAACCGAGTTGGAATTGGTGTTCGTAACACAGACTCAAGACATGAGGGCAGGAGATAGGTTGGTTAGTTCGGGTATGGGTCAGGTCTATCCTAAGAACTATCCCGTTGCCGAGATTGTCAGCGTGTTCGCCGACCCCGGTCAGGACTTTGCTACGGTTAAGGCGCGACCACTGGCACAGCTCGATAGCACGCGCCATGTAATGCTGGTTTTTAATAGGGAAGAGGCGCAAACGAGCGTGCGTGGAGCAGCGGATATTCTAGAACTCGAATTACCTATCGACGAAGTGGGGGAAGCCGCTAACGATCAATTGGCCCCTGCGGTTTTGGAAAGTGTCGAAGAGTCGACTACTGCCGATCAATTGGCCCCAGCCGTTCCTGAAACTGCAGTGCAATAGGCAGAGCGATGCAAAATAGACCACATTCGATCTGGGTAATTTTTCTAAGTTTCTTTGTAGCGTATCTTCTGGCAATTGTTCCCTTTCCCGAATGGGCGATGAATTTCCGTCCTGAATGGGTGCCTATGGTGTTGATCTATTGGACCATGGCCTTGCCCTATCGCGTTGGCATCGGTTCAGCTTGGGTAGTAGGGCTGGTCTTGGATGTTCTTGAAGGTTCGACTCTGGGCGTGAATGCACTGGCGCTAGTGGTTGTCGCCTATGTGGCGCTTAGCTTACACCTTCGCATGCGCATGTTTTCTATGTTGCAACAGAGCGGCTTTGTGCTCGCTCTAGTCGGCCTCAATCTGATGCTCTGCAATTGGTTGCAAATCGTGACCGGACAGAGTGTCTCTTCCAATCTCATGTTCTTAATGGCCGCGCTGACCAGTGCGGTGATTTGGCCTGCCTTCTTTCAATTGCTTCGCCGGGTTCGCCGTAGCTTCGATGTGCATTAAGCGATGCCCGTGATGAAGTCGATCATACTTGCCTCAGCCTCTGCCAGACGGCAGGAGTTGCTCAGCCAGATTGGCGTGGGTTTCACCGTTCGTAGTCAGGACATTGACGAATCGATTCGACCTGGTGAACTTGCGAATGACTATGTTATTCGCATGGCGCAGGAGAAGGCGGGCTCTGCGCTCAACGCACTCCATGCTAGTAAGGATTTAAACGACAGCCTAGTGCTGGCAGCCGATACAAGTGTTGTCTGCGATGACGCCGTGTTAGGTAAGCCGGTAGATGAGGCAGATGCTGTCGCTATGCTGCGGACCCTATCTGGGCGAGAGCATCGTGTACTCTCTGCAGTAACGCTGGCCATGCAAGATAAGCAATACAGCGCATTGTCGGAGTCCCGTGTTAAGTTCCGTGAGATCAGTGTTGCAGAGGCGCAGCGGTATTATCGAAGCGGCGAGCCTGAGGGCAAGGCAGGAGCCTATGCCATACAGGGCTACGCCGCGGTATTCGTAGAGCAGCTAATTGGCAGCTATAGCGGTGTTATGGGGCTGCCTTTATTCGAGACGGCGCAGTTGCTCGCCAAATTCTCTGTGCCCACCCAATTAAGTAATTCAGTGGTAGTGAAATAGGCTATGAGCGAAGAAATTCTCATCAATGTGACAGCGACGGAGACTCGAGTTGCGCTTATCGAAAATGGTCTGCTGCAAGAGATTTTTATTGAGCGCCACAACCATCGCGGTCACGTGGGGGATATTTTCTACGGCAAGGTCATACGCGTGATGCCGGGCATGGAGGCCGCCTTCGTCGATATTGGTTTGGAGAAAGCGGCGTTCATTCATGCTTCCGATATAGCGGCAATAGATGCCGACGGTTTCGAGACTAGAGACCAGGACCCAAAGTCAATTCAGCAGCTATTGCGCGAGGGGCAATATATTGTAGTGCAGGTTGCCAAGGATGCGATTAGCACTAAGGGAGCACGTCTAACTACTCACTTAACATTGCCATCTCGTAACTTGGTCTATCTGCCTCGTAGCAAACATCTAGGCATCTCGCAGCGCATCGAGGCGCAGGGGGAGCGGCAGCGATTACTGGAACAGCTCGAGCACTGCCTTGAGCAAGAATCTTGGGATGGCCATGGCGGGTTCATAGTGCGTACCGCCGCTGAAGGAGGTCATGCGGAGGAGTTCAGTGAGGATGTTCGGTACCTACGCCGATTGTGGAATAAAGTGAAGCAGCGAATAGAGAGAACCAATAAAATTAGCACCGTATATGGTGAAGTGCCGCTCTACTTGCGAACCACCCGTGACTTGATAACAACGGACGTCGAAAAAATCCGCGTCGACAACGAGCACTCACTAGGAGATATCCAACAATTCCTAGAGGACTTTATTCCCGAGTCAGTCTCGAAGTTAGAAGCCTACACTGGCGACCGACCGCTGTTCGATTTGTATGCTATCGAAGATGAGATCAATAAGGCCCTAGGTAGGCAAGTAATGCTGAAATCCGGTGGCGATCTAATTATTGATCAGACCGAGGCGATGACGACAATCGATGTGAATACCGGCGGCTATCTCGGGAGTAAGAATCACGCCGAGACGATTTTAAAGACGAACCTTGAAGCGGCAAATTCGATCGCCAGGCAAATTCGCATCCGAAATCTTGGGGGGATTATTATCCTCGACTTCATCGATATGCTCGATGAGGAGCATCAACGTCAGGTGCATCGCGCCTTAGAGAAGGCTCTAGGGAAGGATCCGGCACGTACCTCGATTACTGGAATTTCGGAAATCGGGCTTGTGGAGATGACGCGCAAGCGAACCAGGGAGAGTTTGGGTCAGATATTGAACAGTACCTGTCCAGTTTGTGAAGGTCGCGGAACGCAAAAGTCTGCGGAGACGGTCTGCTATGAAATATTCCGTGAAATTTTGCGTGTGGTTCGTGCCTACGAAAATGATGTGTTGCTAGTAATGGCCTCTCAGGTGGTGGTTGATCGATTACTCGATGAAGAGTCGACTACTCTGGCTGAGTTGCAAGAATTAGTGGCGAAGACGATCAATTTTGAGGTGGAACCCATGTATACTCAGGAGCAGTTCGACGTTGTTCTTTCTGGCTGAAAGGCTAAGAAGGCACCTTATATCAGTAGAGTTGTCGTTCGCTCACTTTCAGTTACGGTTCAGCGAACTTGCGCTATACCTTATAGGAAACCGAAGCCTGCGCGCCTATTCGAGAGCTGGCAGTAGGGCATTAACTGAGAACCCTATCAAGATCCGAGCATGCTAAGTTCAATTCTTAAAAGACTTCGCCAACAGCTTGTACTAATGCTGGCTGTTGCATTGGTGCTGGTTGCTGCCTATGTCAGCGCCGGTCGTCAATTTATGCCGGCGGTTTCCGGCTACGTCTCAATCTTTGAAGAACAAATCCTTGAACGCACTGGTATTCCCATCAGCGTGGAATCGTTGGTCGGCGACTTCGAAGGCTTCAACCCCATCCTCCATGTTAACGGTATGACGCTGCGAGTTGCAGACGAAGAAACAGAGGTGGGAGAAGCGGCACTTTTTCTACAAAGTGCTACGGTAATAGTCGATATTCCTCAGAGCATTTGGCAGCGCACTTGGGTTCTGGAAGATTTCGTAGTCGAATCATTGGAGATAAATCTCGATCAATTAGAGTCAGGTACGTGGCAACTACGGGGGCTGTCAGGCGGTGAAGCCGGATCGGTTGACTTTGATAGTCTATACCGATCTCTACAACAAATTCCTCAGCTCAGTTTGCGCAACGTGGAGATAAATCTGCATGCTTTTGACGGCGAGGTGCTTAGTTTTCACAACGGACTCGCTAGCATAGCGAATAGAGATGATACGCATTATCTACATGCCAATCTCAGTTTGCTCGACTCATCGGAAGAGATGGCGCTCTCCTTTGAAGTCACTGGCAGTGAGTTCGCGGATATAGACGGGCAGCTGCACGTTGAGCTACCGCAGGCCGACTACAGCGAGCTATTTCATCGACAGACATTGCAAGATCTGAGCATCGATGAGTTGTTCGGTGGCGGGAGTTTTTGGCTTAACTTCGCAAGAGGCGAGTTGAGTGAATTCACCACCGTACTCGAACTGGATACTTTAGCTCTGCTTAGCAATGCTTCTGATTCTCTTTCTCTGCGCGATTTAACTGGTAAAGCTAGGCTGCTTAGGCAGCCGGCTGATGATGGCTGGGAATTGTCGTTGTCTGATATGGGGCTGTCGTGGCAGGAACTAAGTTGGTCGCCTTTCAATGTCACTGTGTCGCTTAAGCCAGATACCAGCGTAGCTGTGCGGGCTGACAGTATTGATGTCTCCCTGATCGCGCAGTTTGCAGAGAGCAGTGGCCTGTTAGGAGAGAGTGTGCGAGAGCAGCTTGCTCAATATGCCCCTAGAGGACGGTTGGAAAATTTTAGTATGCTGCTGCCGCTCGAAGAGAGCACGCAAGAGCATATGCTCATTAAGACAAATTTGAATAATGTCGATGTTGGCTCGGTGCGTGGTTCTCCCAGTATGTGGGGCTTAGATGGTTACGCACAGATCGACTTCGATTTTGCCAACCGAAGTGCCACGGGTTTTGCAGAGGTTGAATCGAACCGCTTCCGTATGAATATCCCCAATGTATTTACCAGCACCTGGGATCATAACTATGTCAACGGTAGCATCGGATTCAGTCTTGATCTTAGCGAGGGCATGCATCTGCGATTAAAGAGCAATGCTGTAGTTGCACAGACAGATGTTGTCGAAGGGCGTGTGCAATTCACTTCGATTATCGATCGTCCGAATGAGGGGGAGCCGAAGGGAGAGTTGGAGTTGCTTGTGGGGGCTCTTCGCTTCGACGCCGAGGGTCGAAGCGCCTATCTTCCCGATGCGCCGCAGGTGAACGAAGGATTAGCGAATACCATGCAGTGGCTCGATGGCGCGATACTCGATGGCATACTTGCAAACAGTGGTGCGATCTACCGAGGCTCTACGCTACCGAATTCGGCAGCACCGACTAAGACGTTCCAGGGCTTCTATTTGCTGGATGATGGCGAGCTCAATTTCAGTGACGAGTGGCCCAATCTGAGTGAAGTGACCGCCTTCGGGATTTCGGACGACAACAATATAGATATCGAGGTGCAGCGAGCGACTAGTCTCGATGTCGTTGCGACCTCCGTGAAGGGCCTTATTAGAGAGAATGGTGACGGCGAAAACTGGTTGTCTATTCAGGGCGCGGCCGATGGAGCAACTAGCGACGGGCTAAACTATTTACAGAACGCCGCGGTCGGCGAAAGTCTAAAGACCGCCTTCGCGAATTGGCAGGCTCAGGGCGACTTCAGTGCGGATATCACGGTGGAAGTGCCACTGAATCGTCCGCAGTTGCAGACCGAGGTTCGTCTTGATATGAGTTTGGAAGACAATAATCTGCTCATCCCGGACTATGCCATACAGATAGATCAGTTAACTGGGCCAGTGATCTTTGATACTCGCACTGGCGTCGAAGATAGCGAGCTATCGGGACGCTTATTCCAGCAGATAGCAAATGTTCAACTGAGTTCTAATTTTGTGGAGGGGAGTCTCGAATCGATTGGAGTCGCTGCAACCGGCTTAGTAACACCGGAACAACTCATAGCTTGGCCAATGCAGAGCCAGTTCGTACAAGATATATTGGGCAGCATGGAAGGGCAGCTCGCTTACGAGGCTCAGCTTAGCATTGATCAGACTGCTGTTGGCGATGTGCCGAACCGCCTGACTATAGACTCTACACTGCTAGGCGCCTCGCTGGCTTTGCCTCACCCTTTTACGAAGTCGGTTGAAGTTGAGTTGCCTCTTAAACTCGATATGGAGTTCTCCGGAAATCAGCAGAAGATTATTGGCTCTCTTGGGCCTACCTTGAGCTTCGATCTGGAATTAGAGCAAGGAGACATCCGCGACGGGCTGGTATTTATCGGTGAGGCTCAGGGAAATTTTGAAAATCTGCGCGACAACGAATCTGAAGGTTTGGCGGTGCTCGGTAATATGGACCGGTTTCAACTAGAACAGTGGAGTGATTTTCTCGCTGAGTTTAACAGCGATGAGTCTGTGTCCGAGGGCTTGGGCAGTAGCATAGAATTCGTAGACTTACAGATAGAGAATTTTCAGTTCTATGGGGAAGAACTAAGTGATGTGAACATGCGCATTACCCCGGCCCTAGCACAGGGTAATTGGGAAATTGCACTGCAGAGCAATTCAGTTGCGGGGCAGGTCAGACTCCCCTTCGACAGTGCAGACTACCTGAGTCTCGACTTACAGTACTTGCGATTGCCCGGTGAAGAGAGTGATCGAATCGGTCCTCCACAGGAAGCGGAAATTGAGCAGCTATTGCTTACAGAGGAAGATCCTGTCGATGTTCTTGCCGACATCGATCCCCGTGAATTGCCGCGCATGCACTTCTCAACAAACGAGTTCTTCATAGGTGACCGTCCATACGGAAGCTGGAGTTTTACTCTCAATCCAAATTCTGAGGGTGCAGAAATAGATGATCTCGCCTTCGACTTTCGCGGATTACGGCTAGGTCTGGATACAGTGTCCTCAGCAGAAACTGAGGATGAGCCGCTGGATCAGGAGGCAGGCGAACCGCTGTTGGTTCCTCATTTCAGTTGGCACTTCGACGGCAGTACGCACGAGAGTGCCTTAACCGGTGTTCTAACAGCCGATAATATGGCTGAGGTGTTGACAGCAAACGGTTTCGCGGCGAGCTTAGAGAGTAGCTCCGCTGAATTTGTTGCTGATATAAGCTGGCCAGGTAGCCCTGCCTTCTTTACGGCGGCGAATCTTAGTGGTGACATTGCGATAAACATAGAAGAAGGGCGATTTCTGCAAAGGGCCGGTGCTGCGGGTGCGCTTAAGCTAATCAGTATTCTTAATTTCGATGCGATTATGCGTCGACTGCGATTCAGCGATGATCTTCTGCGAAGCGGGCTGGCCTACGACGAAATTACAGGACAGATGTCGATGGTCGACGGACAGGTGCATATCGAGGATAGGCTGGTAATTTCTGGACCATCTAGTCTCTATCAGATCACGGGTGATCTAAATTTAAAAGACGAAAGCATCATAGGCGAGATGTATTTGACGTTGCCCGTTAGTGAAAATATTCCCTGGATTGGGCTGTTAACCGCAAATATTCCTTTGGCGGTAGGCGCCTATTTGTTTGATCGAATATTCGGCAGTCAAGTGAACAGTTTGACCAGCGCTGTTTATACCCTAGAGGGCCCGTGGGAAGATTTGGAGCCTGAATTTAAGCAGGCTTTCGGTTCACCCGATTCAGTTCCCCAGGCAAGTGATGTCGTGCAATAGTTACAATAACAAGCTCTAAGGGATTGCGATGACTGCCAAAAAAACCATCAGGACTTTTCTTATTCTGTTGCTATCTTATGTACTGCTCGTGGTCATATTTGAGTCAGCTCTCGGCTACTTTCAACCGGAAAATGTCAGTACCCTGCAGATCAGTACCTTGGACGATGAGGATAATCTCAGTTCACGCATTGTGGTTCGTATAGAAAGAGAAGGTAATCTTTACGTCGCCGCTAATCATTGGCCACGAGCTTGGTACCGCGAGGCATTGGCGAAGCCGTCTGTGCAAATAGTCTCAGAGCTTGAGCAAGGTCGTTATCTGGCAGTGCCTGTTGACGGGGATGAGCATGATCGCGTGAATGCAGATCATTCACTGGGCTTGATGTTTAGAATTCTGACGGGCTTCCCGCCGCGCTACTTTCTGCGCCTCGATCCCGCAGGCTAAATTCCTTCCGCACGCGCTCCGCGCAAAATGTTTCTCAATGCGTAGTTGCCAGCATGACAGGCGTATTCGAAAAGTCTTTCGTCGACCCGCGTCATGGGCATGAGAATAACTATTCGATCTTGAAATGTGTCGGGATCAATAATGGTAACTTCGTAATCCAGAGAGCCTTCGGCGGTAGGCGTGAAACGCTCAATAAGCAATCGATTCTTTGCACTGCCATAGGCGACCTGCCTCATCCCAATGCTGGCAATGGAGTCGCTAAAGTTTCTGGATTCAACGACTAGAGTGTTGCCTTCAAAATAGCCTCTTGAGTCCCCAGACCAGAGTGTTATGGCTGGATCGACGTGCTTCGTCTTCTCGAGCGGCACGATGCGCGCATCAAAACCCATCTCAGCTAAGATGACGACGTGGTCGCGGTTCTGAAAGATCTGCATATTATTGTTATAGGGGCCGCTGAACATGGGCGGCCCAGAATTAAAGACGATGCAGCGTTCAGATAGGCCTCGATCTTCGGGCCCATCGCTACTGATGCCTCCGTGGGTATAGCGTACCGGGCGTTCTCCGGGTATCACTGTGACGCCGTTAGCATCACTGCGCTGAATTCGGGTTCCTGAAACTACATCCGGAATCCTGCCGTTTTTCGGATAGATCACGAGGGAAGTTCTGCCATTCTCTCCAAGGGCATCACCCTCGAACCAGAAATTATTTACAGCTTCAACTGAGCGCGCATTCTCCGTACTCAGGATACGCTCCGAGGTGGCAGCCTCTCTTGCCGCTGTGGCAGCGATACTATCTACTCTGGACTGCAATATACTCTCTAGCTCTTCCTCGGTCAGAAATTCTTGGTTGCCGAAGCGTTCGGGTCGTTCTAGGGGGGTCTTGTTGGAAAAATTCCAGACACCGCGAAAGTCCGGATGGCCGTACTCTGTCAATGTTGGGTTGAATTCTTGAGCGTAAATGAAGGGAGAGGTAGAAATTATGGCGCCACAGAACAGTGAGATGGCAATTTTTAGTATATTTTTCATAAAGTTATGTTTGACTCAAGAAATCAGCTTTCCATCATATTATAAATTTGGATAGGTCGAAAGCTCTGTTCTTTTGCATCTATTTGGTGTCGTTCAGGCATCTATAGTGTAGAAGTAAATTGTAACTTTTAGGCGGCATTTGAGTCTTATTAAGCATGCACACTAATACAACAACGGCTACCGGGGATTGAGAGATGATTCGACTGAAGGACTTAAGCAAGGTATATCGAACCGCCTATATGGAAACGGTGGCTTTGGATAAGATCAATATTCATATCCGCAAGGGTGAATTTGTCGCCGTAATGGGCCCCTCGGGTTGTGGTAAGTCTACACTTCTGAATATTGTTGGCATGATTGATACTGCGGCGAGTGGTGAATATTTTTTCGATGGTGAGGAAATCGCCAATCGCTCTGAGAATGACTTGGTTAATCTGCGCAAGCAGAACATCGGGTTTATCTTTCAGAATTTCAATTTGATCGATGACTTGAGTGTTGAGGAAAATGTCGATCTACCACTCCTCTATCTAGGCTTGTCAAAAAAAGAGCGCCGCCAGAAAGTTGCAGAGGCTCTCGCGCTAGTAGGTTTGGAGGGCCGTGCCAAACACAAGCCTCAGGAGCTTTCAGGTGGGCAACAGCAGCGTGTAGCCGTGGCCCGCTCCGTAGTAAGTGATCCCAAATTAATTTTGGCGGATGAGCCAACCGGAAATCTTGATACCAAGAATGGTGACGACGTGATGAATATGCTGGCTCTATTAAAGAGAAAAGGCGCCACCATCATGATGGTAACCCACTCCCCAGAGCATGGTGCCAAGGCCGATCGCATCATATCGATGCTCGATGGGCAGGTGGTTGAGGGAGCGGCTGAGCACGGTTCCCACGATGCTGTTTCGAACGTTACGGCACTGAAGCAAAACTAGATAACAGCAGGGAGTTACAACATGATCGCGCATTTTTTCAAGATGGCCCTGAAGGCTCTGCTCAGATTCAAGCTGCATTCGACAATCAGCCTGCTTAGCTTGGTATTCGGTTTTCTCTGTTTTATCTCCGCTGTTCTGCTGTCCAACTATACGCAAAGTTTTGATCAGCATTTCCCGAATGCTGGCAAGATCTACAATGTCATCATGCGCAATAGCGGGGGAGTGGGTGGCCCCGATAAGTTCCCCATCATCAACGAGCCGGCCGCTCGCTACCTGCGTACTTACTTTCCGGAAATACCGAACATCACAAGGGCGAGTACCGGCGGAGGAAGTGGTGATGTGATAGTGGACGGTCAGGCACTTACCCTGTTTGTGCGCTATGTAGGGCCAAGATTCTTCGATATTTTTCCTATACCTACGCAGCATGGGATGGCAACCGGCGGGGAGTTGCCGCCAAACTCTGCCCTAATTACAGAAGAGGCGGCGATACGAATTTTCGGACGCACCGATGTGGTCGGTGAGCGCATGTTATTAAATAATCGTTCGGATATTGTCATTGCGGGTGTTGCAGCGAAGCAGGAGAATCCGTCTCATCTACAATCTTCGATACCTCTGTTTCAGACGGACATCTTCGTGCCTATGGAAGTTGCAGACAGCATTAGACGGGAGCGACGGGCAGCGGCTGGCGCCGATCCCAATGCAGATCAATGGGGCAATCAATCTGACTACGTCTACATAGAATTTCCGGAGGATATGCAGCTTGATGTGGCAGATTTTAATGAGCGCCTTGATGAGTTTGTTCAGGCGACCTTGCCGGAAGAGCGTTCCGAGTTTATGACCTATGAGTTACAACCGATTAATCAGTTGGTTACCTCGCAGATAGCCTTCGTTACCGGTGGTTTCGATATTACCGATATCCTCGTGGTCGCTGGAGCGTTAGTTCTGTTGATCGGCTGTCTAAATTATTCCAATTTGGTAATTGCCCAACTTTCACTGCGCAGTCAGGAAATCGGCGTGCAGAAAATTCTCGGCGCTAAGCGGGGTTTGTTAGTAGCGCAGTATTGCTTCGAGAGCGTGCTTTTTGTCATGGTAGCTCTCTCGATTACGTTGCTGCTCTTTTGGGTCGTTCTTCTGCGATTGCAAGGTACGGGTGCGGTAGGTGTGTCGGCTTCGATGTTATTCGATGCTCAACTGTGGCTCGCGCTGCTGGCAGTGATCGCGGTTATTATCGCAATCGCGGGTGGCTACCCAGCGATTCGTACGGCTACGGTTCCTTTGGTGTCACTAATGCGCCCCAAAGGATCAAGCGGCTATTCGAGTCGGCTTCGCTCGCTAATGGTCGGTGTTCAGTTCTTTATCTCCGGCACCTTGATGATTCTTGCCGTTATCATGTTCTCGCAGAATTCGGCGATGACTGGACAATTAGACGGTCAGGTTGCAGACCCAAAGATAGTCGTCTCCACACCAGTAGATACTTATACCGTCGATCCAGAATTGCTCATAACTCAGCTTAAGCAACATCCAGCTGTGCTTTCTGTAACTCAGGTCGGTATACCGCCCTGGGAAATAAGCATGTCGACGGATAGCATGGCGAGAACTGCGGAGCTCGGCGAAGTTACGGTGCAGCTGAGCAATCAGAATGTCGGCTACGAATTTACCGAGACGATGGATATGCCTCTACTGGGTGGTCGCGATTTCTCTCGCGATCGTTCTGGCGATGTTTTTCCCTCGAATTCTGAGCTTACGACTAGCAGTGGACCCTATGGCATACTAATAAACGATGCTGCTGCGCAGACACTGGGGTGGGAGAACGCCGCCGAGGCAATAGGTCAGTCGGTGTTCAAGCACTTAGAGCCGCCCTCAGTGCAGACCCCTATTGCGGTAGAGATGACAATAATCGGCAGCGTCGGCGACCAAAAATTTAGGTTCATCAATTTCGAGAGTTTTGGAGTAAGCGGGAGCATGTATACGCTTAGGCCGAATACTGCAAACTATCTGGTCATCAAGGTGGCGAAAGACAATGTAAACGGTTCACTGCTTCATATTGATGATACATGGAATCGGCTAATGCCTACCGTTGCTTTAAAGAGGGAGTTTGCAGACAACCTTTTTTATGAGGCCTATAATTTGTTTCTAGCCATAAGTGCTTCAATTGGTGCGCTTTCGATGTTTGGATTTTTTATAGCCAGCATAGGATTGTTAGGAAATGCAACCTTCATAACTAACATTCGACGTAAGGAAGTTGGCATCCGTAAGGTGATGGGGGCGAGTAGTGGCACATTACTACGCATGTTGCTATTAGATTTTGCGAAACCGGTCATGATTGCTAACGCCTTCGCCTGGCCTCTGGGCTATGTTATCGGCAATGTGTACACAAGCTTATTTGCCGCACAGTCTGAACTAACTTTACTGCCTTTTCTGGTCAGCTTCTTCCTCTCCGTACTAATTGCCGTCGGAGCCGTTATCTCTCAATCCTGGAAGAGTGCTCATGTGCGTCCGGCGATGGTGCTGCGCTACGAGTAGATCGAGTGCGTTAGAGGGTAGTACTATTTAATCAGAGGCCCCTAGGCCGTAGTGGGTTATAATTTTAGGTCATGGCTATGGATCGCGTTTTAGAACAGAAGAAAATGCCTGCCTGGAAGTGGGCTTTGATCGCTATCGCTGCGCTGACAGCGGCTTGGTTTGTGTACGGAGTCTTGGCCGATGCCTCAATTCGTACTTATCGCGTTCCTGCCGAACAGCTCATCGTGTCTAGTGTCGAATTCGGCGCCTTCGAAGATACGATTCCAATACGGGGCACTATCCAGCCATTCAATAGCGTTTTCCTGGATGCGGTTAACGGCGGGGCGGTTGAAGAGGTTTTTGTAGAGGAAGGGAGTTTCGTCGAGGCAGGACAGCCCTTGCTACAATTGAGTAATACCAATCTGCGCCTCAGTGCCGCACAGAATGACACCAATATTACAGAGCAGCTCAATCTGCTGAATAATATCACTGATGGATTCGAGACCACGAAACTAAGTACCGAGCGCCTGATTATCGACACTGAATATAGGTTGATAGTGCTTGAGCGGCAGAAGCTTCGTCACGAGCAGTTAGTGGAGGACGGCTTAGTATCCATCGAGCAATACGATGCCATCGTTGACGAGCTGGAATACCAGTCGAAGGTCTTGGCGAACCATCAGGCACGGCAGCAACTCGAGAATAGAATTCGCGAGACACGTCTGGTGCAGATCGAGACGCAGGTGGAGAAGCTGGAGGAGAACCTAGAGGTTTCCCAGAGCAGTTTCGAAAGCCTTCTGGTGCGAGCACCGATCGCAGGGCAATTGACTTCCCTGCCTGTGGAGATAGGTGAGAGCAAGCAGGCAGGGCAGCGACTCGGGCAGATCGATGTAATTGATCAATACAAGGTTGTTGCTCAGATTGATGAGTTTTATGTCTCCCGGGTATTCCCTGACCAGACTGCGTCATTCTCCCTAGCGGGTCGCGAATACGTTACACGGCTGTTAAAAGTCTATCCAGAAATCACCGATGGTACCTTCGAGGTGGATCTAGTGTTTGATGGGCTTAACCCGAGTGATGTTAGGCGTGGACAGAGCTTACAAATGGAGCTGACACTCGGCAGTCCGGTGGAATCTATGCTACTGCCCATCGGCGGCTTTATTCAGGATACCGGTGGCAATTGGGTTTTTGTGGTCGATGCAGATGGCATCTACGCAAATCGCCGCGACATTCGTGTAGGACGGCGCAACAATCGCTACGTTGAGGTGATCGAAGGCCTGCAGCAGGGTGATCGCGTGATTACTTCTAGTTATAGGCAGATGTCTGAGATGGAGCGGGTTCAGCTCAGTCAGTGATAGCAGCTATTGCTAAGCTAGGACTGCCTGGCGTTTCCTTCTTACAAATCCCCATACCCACTTGCTCCATCCGGCGGTGATCTATTAAGATGCGCCGGTGTCTTCTAGTCTCACCGATAACGCTCCAAGAGGTTTACCATCAATAAAAGTATTCTCAGCAATCTCATTGCAGCGGGCCTGGTTATAGTCGGCCTACTCGTGGAATGGCCTTATCAGGCCTATGTACTTAACACTGGCTTATTTGCACTCTCTGGAGGCATTACCAACTGGTTGGCCGTACATATGTTGTTCGAGCGTGTTCCAGGAATCTATGGCTCAGGTGTAATTCCCCTGCGATTCGAGGAATTTAAGCTCGGCATACGGCAGTTAATCATGGAGCAGTTCTTCCATAAAGATGATTTGGAGGAGTTTTTCCACGGCGAGGGGGATATCTCCGAGAAGATGGCGAGTCAGCTAAAGCAGGCTATCGATGAATTGGATCTCGATGGGGCATTCGAATCGTTGCTGGATGTGATCATGAGCTCCTCGTTCGGCAGCATGGTGGGTATGTTGGGTGGTCGAGATGCGCTGGGAGCGCTGAAGGCGCCGTTCGTCGAGCAGATGCGCAATTTCTTTGGTGAGCAATTGACTAGTGGCGGATTTCAGGAACAAATACAGAGTGCCTTAAGCTCCGCTATGAATGATGAGGCGATACGCAGCAAATTGGAATTTATGATAGATGATCGACTGAATCAAATGACGCCAAAAATGGTCAAAGAAATAATCCAGCAGATGATTCGCAAGCATCTGGGTTGGTTGGTCGTTTGGGGCTGCGTGTTTGGTGGCTTGATCGGGCTAGTCGTGACGCTATCTACTACCCTATAGCCCATTCATCATTTGTAGGAATTCTGTTCTTACTTGAATCTCCATTCTAGCTATTGTCCATCTGCACAGGCTGTTTGTAGCAGCTATTTTCGTGGTGCTTAGGCTCTTCTCTAAGCGGGTAGAGCGTGACGGAGATCAAATTGATGCCCTCAATTAGCGCATTTATTTTCGTGCAACATATTCTAAATCAATTCGTGGGTAAAAGCGGGAAACTATCATGCACATTGGCTGTACAAATAGAATCGCTATACTACAATGGCGCGCTTGGAAAATATGCTAAGGATCACGCGTAAAATGTAGGTATTACTAAATGCGCAAATGACTTTTTAACCACCCATTCACTTTAAAGCACGGATTGAGTAGAGAATATGGCACGACCAGTAGAGTTTGATGAAGACAAGGTTTTAACCAACGCGATGGAACAGTTCTGGCGTGAAGGATACGAGGCTAGCTCCGTTCAGAAATTGCTCGATTGCACGGGTATCAACCGAGGAACCCTCTATAACTCCTTCGGTGACAAGGATACGTTTTTTAAATCTTGCGTCGATCAATACAACAAAGTGGTAGACACGCAGATTGCAGCTACTCTGAAGAATTCTAA
>Ga0316189_10000751_pt1 | contig 32464 bp, 29 predicted proteins | sample LowCovwburrow_MG_FD_204930 | JGI IMG/M metagenome (GOLD analysis project Ga0316189, IMG submission 204930) | Coastal sediment microbial communities from Maine, United States - Lowes Cove worm burrow | ecosystem: Environmental > Aquatic > Marine > Coastal > Sediment | place: USA: Maine...
TTGAGCGTTTTTGACCAACAGCAACGTAGATACAATAGAGTTTTTTGCTCTCATCGTCGCCAGCGGCGTCGTTGTAAGCTTTCTGATTCAGGATCGTATCCAACGCAACGGCAGTTTTACCGGTTTGGCGGTCACCAATGATCAGCTCGCGCTGGCCACGGCCGATCGGGATCATAGCGTCAACAGATTTCAGGCCCGTCGCCATTGGCTCGTGAACCGATTTACGCGGGATGATGCCAGGCGCTTTCTGGTCAGCAACAGCGCGTTTCTTTGTTTTGACCGCGCCTTTGCCATCAATTGGGTTCCCAAGGCCGTCAACAACGCGACCAAGCAGTTCGTCACCAATCGGAACGTCCACAATCGATTTTGTGCGTTTAACGACATCGCCTTCTTTGATGTCACTGTCTGAGCCAAAGATCACGACCCCTACGTTGTCTGCTTCCAGGTTCAGGGCCATGCCCCGAATTCCGCCCGGGAACTCGACCATTTCACCGGCTTGAACATTGTCCAACCCGTAGACCCGCGCAATACCATCGCCAACAGAGAGCACACGGCCCACTTCTGCGACTTCAGCGTCTTGCCCGAAGTTTTTGATCTGCTCCTTGAGGATCGCAGAGATTTCGGCTGCTTGGATACCCATTATCCGACCTCTTTCATTGAATTCTGGAGGGTGTTTAGCTTGGCCCGGATCGACGTATCGATCATTTTCGAGCCCACCTTAACAATAAGGCCACCGATGAGGCTTTCATCGACGGCCACGTTAACTTTGACATCTTTTCCGATTGACGCTTTCAGCGTTTTGGCAAGTTTGTCCGATTGCGTTTTGGTCAGCGCTTTTGCTGCCGTCACGTCTGCTGTCACCTCACCTTTTTCATCAGCAATTTGCTGACGCAGTTCGGCGGCCAGATAAGGCAGCACAAACAGGCGGCGTTTGCTTGCCATAAGGCTTAGCGAATTAGACACCATTGGCGATAGTTTCATTTTTTTGGCAAGCGCACTTAGGGCCCCCGCCTGATCTTCGCGAGAATAAACTGGCGAAGAAATCAATGCAGCAAAATCGCTGCTTTCGGCAATCGCGGCCTCAAGCGTATCAAGGTCGCCTTCAAGCGCTTTAAGGCTTTTGCCTTCTTTGGCCAATTCAAAAATGGCCGTGGCATAGCGCTTAGCAATGCCTGATGAGATCGAAGCTGGTTCTGACACGTCCACCCTTCCGATGTCACGAGCCCCGACTTACATCTTCTCAGGATGCATGGCAGGGCGGCTTATAAGCGCAAACGAATGTAAGCGCCAAATTCGGCAGGGGTGTAGCAGACGCATTCTCACCTATCAACTGCCTTTGATGTTATTCCGTTCATTCTCTAGGCCTGTAAAACAAGGGTTTAGGCCGGGTGCGACGGAATGCGCCACGAAAAACATAGAAAAAAATTAAAGAATCCCTGTCTCTAGGCGATTCCTATTGACTAGATTGGTTTCACTTCGGGTTTCGTGAAACCATCAAGAACATTTAACGGACGACGGATCGCTTCCGGCAATCCGGGCTTCGTTGGGGCGAAAACCTGCTTCGTCGCCTCTACAATCAATACCCCGCCTGCAAGGTACGACGAGATTTTTCGCCCCCCTTTTTCCCAGATTTGTCCGGTGCGCAGCCAGAAGCGCCGATCACTCGGTGGGGCGAATAATGCAGCGACGTGGCGTTCCGGAACAAAGTTGTGACGGCGCAACTGGTTTTCCAGTTGGATCAAACTGTAAGGGCGCCCGTATCCAAAAGGTGTTTTGTCGCGACGGGCCCACAGCCCAGCGCGGTTTGGTACAACAAACAGTGCTCGACCACCGGGTCCGAGTACGCGCCAGCATTCTTCGAGCAATGCGGTTGGGTGCTCACTGGTTTCCAAACCGTGCATCAAAACAAGCTTATCAACCGAGCCCGTCTGCAATGGCCAAATCGTTTCCTCGCAAAGCAAGGCGACATTCCGTTCCCCCGCAGGCCAATGCATCACACCCTGCGGACCGGGCATAAGCGCCATAACGCGCCGTGCATCCTTTAAATACGGCCGCAACAAAGGTGCTGCGAACCCGAAACCGACAACGGTTTGCCCCTTCGCTTCTGGCCAGAGTTTAAAAATTTGATCACGCACTGCTTTTTGCGCAGTGCGTCCCAGCATACTGCGGTAATAAAAGTTCCTTAAATCTAACACGTCGAGGTGCATAAAATTTCACCATTTATAGTGGTGTCAGGACAGACCATACTCAATGAGAGTGAAATTGCCACGTCTACATTAGCAAGTATCAAATCGGGATTTTAAATATTTTTGGGAAACGAGCGACAGGTTGTTCGCTGGCATTTCAATCTGCTCGACACGGTCAAGTCCCGATTCCTTCATCTGCTGCCACATCCAGGCGACATCTTTGTATCCAATTTCTGGGTCGTGTGCGGTCAGGTTTGAATCGAACTGTGCATCGCCATCGCTGCGATACCGTCCATCTTCCTTAAACGGGCCATAAATAAAGACACGTCCATCATTCCCCAACGAATCGGACATCCCTTTAAGAACCGCCGCTGCATCCTTTTGCGAGATCAGGTGGAATAGGTTCACGACATAGATCAGTTTCAAATCTGTAAGGTGATCGTCCCATTTCCCGGCGGCGTTAAGTTGAAGCGCCGGTAAGAGGTTTTCCAGATTAACCGCTTTCCGCCACGCTTCGATGCTACGCAGCCGGTCAAGGGCAATATCGCTGGGTTGCCAATTCACCCTCGGGAACCGTTTAGCCAGAGTCGCAACATGTTGCCCCGTCCCGCTTGCGATCTCCAGTGCGGTCCCCTGCGCTGGAACATGGTTTGCGAGCTGCTTAATAATCGGACCAAGATTACGCTCCGCAGAGGGGGAAAACAGCTGACCATCCTCATTATGTTCTTTTAAGAAAGGGGCATCAGGCATGATCAGAGGTGTTTTTGTCATATCATCACTATATTTTTGCTGTGCTTTTATTGCCACTCAATATTGCGCTCGCCAATTCTTTGGGCAAGACTTTGGGAACTCAAAAGAAAGGTCTCCTCCTCGTGCCCCTCGAAATCATCACCGTTCCCTGCCTATCCGACAACTATGCTTTCCTTATGCATAGTCCGGAGCATAACCAGACCGCTTTGGTTGATGCGCCAGAAGCAGCCCCAATCATAGAAGAACTTGACCGACGCGGCTGGTCGCTCGACATGATCCTTCTCACACATCACCACTATGACCATATCGACGGTGTCGCTGCGCTTAAGGAGCGTTACGCACCGGTCATCGTAGGTGCTGCCGCTGATAAGCATCGGTTACCCGCACTTGATACCGCTGTGTCAGATGGAACGGAATTCACGTTTGCAGGCCAAAATATACGTGTTTTAGACGTTTCGGGCCATACAGTTGGTCATATCGCTTATTTTGTCCCCGCTGCCAAAGCCGTCTTTACAGCCGATAGCCTCATGGCGCTTGGATGCGGAAGACTGTTTGAAGGGTCTGCCGCGCAAATGTGGAACAGCCTTTCAAAGCTTGCGACATTGCCCGATGATACAATTGTGTATTCCGGGCATGAGTACACTCAAACGAACGCGCGCTTCGCGCTGACTATTGAACCAGGCAATGCGGCACTTATATCGAGGGCTCAGTCAATTGCCGCAGCCAGGGCATCGGGCCGCGCGACGGTCCCTTCAACCCTGACAGAAGAAAAGGCGACCAATCCGTTTCTCAGGGCGCATTTGCCATCAATGAAATTAGCGCTTTCGATGGCGGATTCCGATGATGTCTCTGTCTTTGCTGAAATTCGCCGTCGAAAGGACAATTTTTGAGGTTTTAAAAAAAAGAACAGTGTCAAGCGACATTAATTTCGCCCAATGACATGAAATGTGACATGATTTGATAAAAAAGACCTTGAAGCTCGCGGGAACACAACCGAACTTTAAGAGTAACAGGCCACGGTCAAGGTGGGCTTCCCATCCGGACCAAATGAAAGGAGCACCACGTCGTGCCTTCATTTTCAAATACGCTCGAGCAGGCAATCCATTCTGCGTTAGCCTTAGCGAACGCACGTCGACATGAACTTGCCACCCTGGAACATTTGCTTTTGGCGCTGATTGATGATCCAGACGCAGCGAAGGTCATGTTGGCCTGCAGTGTTGATCTGTCAGAACTGCGCCAAACTCTAAGCGAATTCATAGACGATGACCTGAACACGCTCGTCACTGACGTTGAGGGATCTGAAGCTGTGCCAACCGCAGCTTTCCAGCGCGTCATCCAACGCGCGGCCATCCACGTTCAGTCTTCGGGGCGTTCTGAAGTAACGGGTGCAAACGTACTTGTGGCTATTTTCGCGGAGCGCGAGAGCAATGCGGCTTACTTCCTGCAAGAACAGGAAATGACACGTTACGATGCGGTGAACTATATCGCACATGGAGTCGCCAAAGACCCGGGCTTTGGCGAAGCCCGTCCAATTACAGGCTCCTCCGATTTTGAGGAAGCGACGCAGGTTGCTGAAGAAGAGGGTAAAGAATCTGCCCTTGCAAAATATTGCGTCGATCTGAACGCGAAATCACGCAAGGGCGATGTTGACCCGTTGATTGGCCGCGAACACGAGGTAGAGCGCTGCATTCAGGTGCTATGCCGCCGCCGCAAGAACAACCCGCTTTTGGTAGGCGATCCCGGTGTCGGGAAGACTGCTATTGCAGAAGGTTTGGCACGCAAAATCGTACAGGGTGAAACACCTGAGATCCTTTCTCAGGCGACGATTTATTCGCTTGATATGGGCGCGCTTTTGGCGGGTACACGTTACCGCGGGGATTTTGAAGAGCGGCTGAAAGCTGTGATGTCAGAACTCGAAGAGCACCCCGATGCGGTTTTGTTCATCGATGAAATTCATACTGTAATCGGCGCCGGCGCCACGTCTGGTGGCGCAATGGACGCTAGCAACCTGCTGAAACCCGCGCTTCAAGGTGGCAAGCTGCGCTGCATGGGCTCTACCACTTACAAAGAGTTCCGTCAGCATTTTGAAAAAGACCGCGCACTTTCGCGCCGGTTCCAGAAAATTGACGTGAACGAACCTTCCATAGAAGACACTGTGAAAATCTTGCGCGGACTCAAGCCATATTTCGAGGACCACCACGATATCCGCTATACGGCTGATGCAATCAGGACCGCAGTGGATTTGTCAGCACGCTACATTACGGACCGTAAGCTGCCAGATAAAGCCATCGATGTGATCGACGAAGCAGGTGCTGCGCAACATCTTCTAACGGAATCCAAACGCCGCAAAACGATTGGCACCAAGGAAATTGAGGCTGTGGTTGCAAAAATCGCCCGCATCCCACCGAAAAGTGTCTCCAAAGACGACGCAGAAGTTCTGCGCGATCTTGAGAAATCTCTGAAACGGGTGGTCTTTGGTCAGGATAGTGCAATCGACGCGCTGTCTTCGGCTATCAAACTGGCCCGTGCCGGTCTGCGTGAACCAGAGAAACCCATTGGAAACTATCTATTTACCGGTCCTACGGGTGTCGGCAAGACCGAGGTCGCCAAGCAGCTCGCTGATACCCTGGGTGTCGAGCTTTTGCGCTTTGACATGTCCGAGTACATGGAAAAACACGCGGTATCACGGCTAATCGGCGCACCTCCGGGTTATGTCGGGTTTGATCAGGGTGGTATGCTGACAGATGGCGTCGATCAGCACCCACACTGTGTACTGCTGCTTGACGAAATGGAAAAAGCGCACCCGGATGTTTACAATATTCTGTTGCAGGTCATGGATCACGGAAAACTGACCGACCACAATGGCAGAACGGTTGATTTCCGTAATGTGATTTTGATCATGACTTCTAATGCTGGCGCGGCTGAACAAGCCAAAGAGGCAATTGGGTTTGGTCGTGATCGGCGCGAAGGCGAAGATACCGCAGCGATCGAGCGGACATTCACACCAGAATTCCGCAACCGTCTGGATGCGGTGGTCAGCTTTGCGCCTCTCAGCAAAGAGGTGATCCTGCAAGTGGTCGAGAAATTCGTGCTTCAGCTTGAGGCACAATTGATGGACCGCAATGTCACGATAGAGCTTAGCCGCTCTGCCGCAGAATGGCTGGCCGACAAAGGGTATGACACAAAAATGGGTGCGCGCCCGCTTGGCCGTGTCATTCAGGAACACATCAAGAAACCGCTGGCCGAGGAACTGCTGTTTGGCAAACTGGCGAAAGGCGGCGTGGTCAAAGTTGGCACCAAAGGGGGCGAGCTTAAAATCACAATGTTAGCACCAGAAAAACGACAACTTTCAGGAAAAACACCGCCGCTGTTAACTGCCGACTGATCACATAGGTCAAATGTTCAAGAACCATCTCCCGCTGCGTTCAACGTTGCGGGAGATTTTGTTTGCAACCAAACCACAGCATTCCCTATTTCTCTGTAAACTTAAGCTCAATCCGACGGTTCTGCGCACGGGCCTCGCGCGTCGGTTCTGGATTGATTGGATGGAATTGCCCGAAACCCGCAGCGGCCAGCCGATCTGGCTGTATTCCAAGCTCTTCAATCATATATCGAACCACCGATAACGCCCGACCTTGACTTAGCTCCCAATTATCCTGGTACTTCCCGGTGCTGATCAATGGAACATCGTCCGTATGACCATCTACACGAATGACCCAGTCAAGTTGGGGTGGAATGTCATCGACAACTTCCTGCAATATCCGGGCGACTTTCGCGATTTCACCGCGACCTTCCTCTGATAGATCAACTGCGCCGGGTGCAAACAAAACTTCGGATGAGAAAACAAACCTGTCACCTTCAATTCTAACACCTTCTTGTTCGCCCAAAACATCACGTAACTGGCCAAAAAACTCTGACCTGTAGCGCTCCAAGTCCAGCGCCCGTTCTTCCAGACGTTTGCGTTCCGCTTCTTCCAGTTCACGTCTTCGGCGTTCTTCAGCTGCGACTTGCGCGAGGGCCGTGTTCAACTGTGATCCAAGTGCTTCGATCTGAACATTTGCTGCTGCATCTTTTGCAGCGGCTTCGTCTAGAATAGCTTGCAAAGACCCAAGCTGTGAGCGCAATGCTGCAACCTGTTCACTGAGCAATGCCATACGGCGTTGACTTTCGGCTGACTGTGCTTCCTGTTTTTCCAACTCGCGGTTTGCTGTTTGCAAAAGAAGGGCGCGTTCTTCAGCGCTGGTCAGTGCTTCTGCTTCTCTTTCTTCTGCTGCCAGTTTCGCCGCAAGTGCCTCGGCCAGAACGGCATCACGCTCATCAGCACTTGCAAAGGCGCGTTCGGCGGCTTGTTCAGCAGCCATTTGGGCGGCAAGCGCTGCTACAAGCTGCGCCTCAATCTCCTCTTTGGTTGCAGCAACGTCACCCAGTGCTGCGACCTCTGCGATCATCGCTTCTAGCGCTTGTTCAGCTACAGCCAGGTTTTCTTCTGTATTGTTTTTCGCAAGCAGGGCTGCAGCCAATTGCGTTTGAAAATCGTCTCGCGCCTCGGTCGCTTCCTGTCCTGCCGTCAAGGCCGCAGCGAGCCTTACGCTCAAATCTTCACGCGCGGCTTGGGCGGCCGCAAGAAGGGTCAGCGTATCTTCCGCCTTTTTACGTTGCTCTTCCAAAGCAAGCGTCATTGCCGTCAACTCGCTATCTGCGTTTTGCAGTCTTTCGCGTAGCGCTTCTGCAGCCGCAGCTTCGGCCAGGCGCAAACGCTCTGCGTCGCTAAGCTCCGATTGCGCAGTTTCAAGTTGTGTCTGCAGGTCTGTATTTTTCTGGCCAGCCTCAGCATTTCGCTGGCGCATATCGGCAATCAACGCATCCAGTGCCTCGCGACGGGCGGCAGCTAAGCGGGCCGTTTCAACCTGCACATCTATTTCATCACGTGCCCGCGCCAGTGCCAGTTGCAGCGCTTCCTGATCGCTGATCAGTTCTGCGCGCGCGGCTTCCAGTTCTTCAACGGCGACAGAAAGTACGTCACCCCGCTCTAGCGCATTGTCGCGTTCTGCCAGCAAGGTTGCGACCTGTGCTTCAAAGCTGGTGATGCGCGCACGTTCTGCTGCAAGTTCCTCGGCTTGTAATGCAGTCTGCGATTGCAATGTCGCGATAAGTGCTGCCTGAACTTCGGCTGTGTTTTGCGCACCTTCCAGCGAAGCCCCTAAACGCGTCACTTCAGACTGAAGTTCACGCGCGCGGTTTTGTTCGAGCCCCAGCGCATCAGCGAGGCTCATAATCTGTTCTGTCAGTTGATCAAGTTCCGACTCTTGCCCGGTGATCGTTTCACGCAGCACAAACTGGACGACCATGAAAATGGTCAGAACAAACATAAGCACCAACAGCAGCGCAGTCATCGCGTCAACAAAGCCCGGCCAAATAGAGGCCTGCAACCTGTTTCCTGTTCGACGACTGAGCGCCATGACTTATCCTTGTTCCTGTTCTGTCGATAACTCTCGGATTGTTCGGTTTAATTGTGCCAGTTCCCCGCGCAGCTCAGCAGTTGATTCCTGCCTGCCCGCAGAAATCTCTTCGAGGATACGCAACAGTTGCACATCAATAGACCGTAGACGCATGCGGCTTTCAGCATCAACATGGGCACCGCCACCTTCTTCCAAGGAAGCTTCTATTGTATTGATGAGACTGGCTTGCCCTTCAGCAACCTGGCCGAGCGCTTGTATCACAGTTTCTGTGCCGGATTGCCCTTTTCCAGCGGTTTCGGCCATCTTCTCAACCGATTTGACCAGTTTTCCAAGTTGTTCATCCAGAGAGGTGCGGCTCGCATCGGACTGGCCGAACATCTCTCGCATGGCCTCCATCTGCCTGGACATTTCGTCAAGCACCACTGCAACCTGCCCGTGTTCGCCGCTTCCTTCGGTTTCACTTGTCGAAAAGCCAACCCGTGTGATTGTCGAAAGCCATTCTTCCAATTCGCGGTAAAAACGGTTTTGCCCGTGGCCCGCAAACAATTCCAGCAGCCCGACAACCAGTGATCCTGCCAGGCCCAACAGAGACGATGCAAAAGCAGTGCCCATGCCACCAAGCTGGGCCTCAAGGCCGCTCATAAGGCGGCCAAAAACTTCGATCCCGCCTTCGCTATCTTGCGGTGCAAGGGATTTGATGGTTTCCACAAGTGCCGGAACAGTCGTCGCAAGGCCATAAAAGGTACCCAGCAGACCAAGGAATATCAGAAGATTGACGATGTAGCGCGTGATGTCCCGGGCTTCGTCTATTCGGGTCGCTACTGAATCCAGAATCGAACCACTGGATGAAGAACTGATTTGCACCCTTGTGCCACGCGACCGTAACAGCCCCGCTAAAGACGCAAGCAACCGCGGCGCTTTGGTCATTTCATGGCCAAGTCTTTGTGCTGCGAAGCCTTCAATCCAGCCTACTGAAGATACAAGCTGAGCAACCTGCCAAAAACAGGCGAAAACCCCGATAACAAAAACGAACAGAATAAACCCATTCAGATACGGATTTGCTAAAAAGACTGGGGCGACCTTAGGAAAGGCCACATAGGCTCCAAGACCCACCAACCCTAAAACGATCAGCATCGTCATTATCTGACGCACTGGTTGTGTAAAGTACGGCTCGGCCTCGCGATCTGGGTGGCCCATCATTTGGACATGTCCTGACGCTGTTGTTGTTTCGGGCAGAATAGGGGTTCGCGCAGCATTCGCCAACCTTCAATCTTATTTGATTAACCGGACAATGCCCGAACATGACCAGACAACCATGAAAGGTCTGGATCACGGATGCCCAGTTCTTCCAGATGTGCTGCGGTGTTAAACAGGTACTCGGTATTTGGCCCCCGGCCCCCAATGGCTTTGGCAATGATCCCGGCCTGTTCTTCCAGCGGCAACCCACCGCAGTATTGAACGTGGTCCGGATCAACAATATAAGTGACCGACGTGACCAATCGACCATCTCGGAGTTTGATTTCAAGTTCTGCCTCAAGATATGCGGAAGAAATCAATTCCCGCTCTCGCAACCCAGCCAAGGTTTCGTCCGCATGTTCGGGCGCAACGCAAAAGGCCAGCCCATCGCAGCTTGCCCCTGCAGCCCGATCAAGTGCCAGTACCAGACCCGGCTCTTGTTCTGTTCCTCGATGGTGGATGGACCGCATACAAAAACACCTGTGAAAATCCGACAAAGTCGCAATCTGGCGTTCCGCAAACGGAAAACCCGGGTTCCACATCAGTGAACCATATCCAAAGACCCAAAGGGGCGCATCTGCCATTGGTCTGGCCCTTTCCTTTTTACGCCTATAAACACCAAGGCGCAGGATCATGGAAGGGGTGATAATGCGACTGCTAAGTATCATTGTCGTGACCGCTGCATCGCTTTGGGGTGGTTATTGGTTTGTCGGATCGACTGCTGTCGAAAAAGGTCTTGTCACGTGGTTGGCAGAGGCACCTAAAAACGGCCTTGCTGCCGAGTACAGCGCCTTGGAAACGCGTGGTTTCCCAAACCGGTTTGATACAACGATTGAGAACGTTTCTTTTTCGCACGCAGCAAGCGGCATCACATGGCAGGCACCGTTCTTTCAACTTTTTGCGCTAAGCTACAAACCAAACCACATCATCGCTTCCTGGCCCGATGAGCAACGTTTGATTCTGCCCGGTATCACGCTTGATATTACCTCCGAAGACATGCGCGGCAGCTTTGTTTTCGAACCCAATACCAGCCTAGCGATAGATCGCGTCAGGTTTTCGATCGATAATCTGACCATTGTTCCGGAAGGCACCGACCAATTTGAGGCAGAGCGCGTTTTTTTTGCATCCCGGCAGACAACTGCCCGTCCCTTCGCGCATGATGTGTCGCTGCAGCTTTCAATGCTGAAACTGCCAGAGACCTTGAGCAATATCCTTGACCCAACGCGTAAGTATCCAAACCTCGTCGATGGGCTTACAGCCGATGCGACGCTGGGCTTAACAAACTCTCTTGGCCGCATATCGGCAGGAAGCCGGCCACCTGAAGTGACTGATGTTACGATTAAAACCATTCGATTTGATTGGGGTGACATGGAACTTAGCCTGAGCGGAACGCTCAAAGCCGACGATCTGGGATATGCGGAAGGGACGCTTGATCTTCATGCAGCAAACTGGCGTGAGGTTTTTCAGCTTCTTGTAAAACTTGGGCTGGTCGAGCCCGCATGGGAAGGCGCACTGGCACCGCTCTCAAAAGATGTAGCCGGGGTGGCAACGCTTGATATTGCGCTCACCTTCGAAAACCAGGTTTTCTATTTTGGGCCGCTGTCCTTCGGGACAGCCCCACGTCTGCGCTAGCGGCAGTAAGACCCGCCCCTGTGTCTGGCCGTGTCGAGATGAAAATGATCCCGGTGATGACGATCTGCATCAGGACCAAGCACTGTTCCAAACAGGCCACAGGCGGAACTGTGTATTCTGCGCAGCACACGTCTTTGAGTACGGTCCCGCCAACCTGTTAAAACCGTCAGCGAGCTGCCGTTGTTAAGGTTAATAGCCGCGATATCAACGGCCTTACCCCTGCCATGTTCAGATACTCGCGCACCGGGTTGGTTGTTGCGCGTGCGACACGAATAATGCGCAATTACCCGCAAACTGGAAACGCCTCCTCCAAGCCTGCCAACTGCGGGGCGCACGCCATTGTTAATCCAGGTTTTTAATGCGCGTGCCGTTTCGCAGTTTATTGTTGCTGGCTGAGTCAGGCTAACACCGTCGATTTCGGTGACACGTACTGGGCTTGAAACCCCGCAGCCGCGCAGCCGACCGCGAATAGACGAAATTTCCTGCCCCCTAATGCTGCGATCTCCGCAGACCGAACCCCGTCGTATCTGACGCGCACGCTGGCGTCTGTCTTGCCGCGTTTCCTGTCTTGGAGCGGCTTCTGCCTGTTGTGAGGATGCAACTCGGATAGGAGCTTGCGACTGACGCTGAGCTAGAGTTGCTAAATCACGCGGTCGCGCAACTGGCCGGAGCGAGCGTGCAAGACCCGAAACTGAACTGGGGATGCGAACAGCAATTAGGGGCCGGTTGGCGGCGCGGACAATCTGCTGTGCTGGTTCGCTCGAACCGGTCAGACCTGCTGAAGGACGCGGTATTGGACGGATAGACGCGTTGTAATAGACCGGAACGGTGGTTTCTCGCGGCAAGATAAATTGGCTGGCAACAGCACGCGCTGAAGGGCGTAAAGAACGTTCCGGTGCGTTCGCTAATGCTGCAGATATGGTCCAAAGACCAACTAAAACAAGCACCAAAGCGGTTGCGCCTCTTCTCATTCCTTCGCTGCTCCTCGCCCAAAATCGGGGGCGTCCGTGTCTTGCCCTGCCTCAATAATACCACGCCGGATCGCCCGTGTGTGGGTAAAATAGTCGAACAGATGATCGCCATCCCCCGTTCGGATGGCACGCTGCAGCGCAAAGAGTTCTTCTGTGAAGCGCCCCAGAATTTCCAATGTTGCATCCTTATTTGTCAGAAATACGTCGCGCCACATTGTCGGGTCACTTGCCGCAATGCGGGTAAAATCGCGAAAACCGGCTGCCGAATATTTGATGATTTCACTGTCTGTGACGCGGCGCAGATCATCCGCAACACCCACCATCGTGTATGCAATCAGGTGCGGTGCGTGGCTCGTAACAGCAAGCACCAGATCATGATGATCGGCCTCCATCTCGTCGACATTGGCCCCCATCGCTTCCCAAAGCTTTCTTAACCGCGCGACGGCTTTGGTATCTGCGCCTTCTGGCACAAAAAGGCACCAGCGATTTTCGAAAAGCTCTGCAAAACCGGACTTCGGTCCGGAATGCTCCGTTCCGGCCAGGGGATGCGCCGGAACAAAATGAACATCTTTTGGTAAATGGGGCTGAACAGCTTCTATGACCGCACGTTTCACGGACCCGACATCGCTGACGGTTGCGCCTTTTGCCAGATGCGGTGCTATCTCGACAGTAACAGCTTCCATTGCACCGATAGGTACACAGAGCACGACAAGATCCGCGCCCTCCACTGCCTCTGCTGCGCTTTCGCAGACGCGATCACACAAACCAATTTCACGCGCAGTCGCACGCGTCTTTTCAGAACGCGCGTAGCCTGTAACCTCGCCGGCCAAGCCACCCCGCTTCATCGCCCAGAACATTGAAGACGCGATAAGGCCAAGCCCTATCAGGGCAACCCGATCATAAATCTGGCTCATTTTTCCAACGCCTTGAAACCCGCCACCGCATGTGCAACCCGGCGGCAGGATGCCTCGTCTCCTACGGTTATCCGCAGGCAATTTGGCAAATTGTACCCGGCAACACGCCGCACGAGAAGCCCCTGTGATTGCAGGTAATCATCACATGCTTCTGCTTCGGCCTGATCCGCAAACCGGGCAAGAATGAAGTTCGCACAAGACGTGTCTGACGGCACGCCCAGTTCAGCCAGCGCTTCTGCCAACCACGCCCGCATACGGGTGTTTTCTGTGCGACACTTTTCAACATACGCCCGATCTTTCAATGCCGCTTCTGCGGCATCCAGTTGCGGTTGTGAAAGGTTAAAGGGGCCTCGAATACGGTTAAGAACGTCAATGATTTCCTTTGGGCCATATCCCCAGCCGATCCGCAATCCGCCAAGACCGTAAAGTTTTGAAAAGGTCCGCGTCATAAAGACATTTTCGCGCGCTTCAACCAACGCAGCCCCGCCGTCGAAACCTTCGACGTATTCTGCATAGGCTCCGTCCAGCACTAGCAAAGCCTGAGGTGGAAGCCCGGCGGCAAGGCGTGCAACATCATTCCCACCAATCATTGTACCAGTCGGATTGTTGGGGTTGGCAATAAAGACAAGCCTTGTCTTCTCGTTGCACGCAGCAAGGATTGTTTCAACGTCCGCGACGCGCTCGCGCTCAGGTACTTCGATAGGCGTTGCACCGGCGGCAAGTGCGGAGATACGGTACATTGAAAAGCCATGTTCTGTGAAGATTACCTCATCCCCTTGTCCGGCATATGCCTGACAGAGGAATGTGATAATTTCGTCGGAACCGACGCCACAAATTATCTTATCAGGATCCAGCCCGTGAACGGCGCCAATTGCTTCGCGCAATGATCGATGATCCGTTGGGGGATAGCGGTGCAATTCATGTGCGGCACGGCGGTAAGCTTCTATCGCTTTCTCAGACGGGCCAAACGGATTTTCGTTAGATGAAAGCTTAATGACTCTGCTTGCACCTTCGATGTTGGCCTTGCCTCCCTGGTAGAGCGAAATCTCCATAATCCCGGGTTGTGGCTGAATCTCTGTCGTCATCTGAAATCTCCTGCTCGGGCTTTTCTATTCGGTGGCGACTGCCTTTACTACACAAAATGACAAACTGCTGTGCGGGCGCCAAACGACTGTGGTAATTCTTCTTTTCGGCCACCGTGCCTAAAAAATCTTCTGCTCATCTCGTGAACCCATCGACCTGCCCGAACACATTGAACGAAAAAGCCGCGTCGGTTTCCCGGCGCGGCTTTCTGAATTCGGTGTGGCGAAGATTAGTTCTTCGCGTAGAATTCCACGACGAGATTTGGTTCCATCATCACCGGATATGGCACATCGCCAAGGCCTGGTGTCCGCACGAATGTTGCGATCATTTTGGAATGGTCTGCGTCAAGGTAATCTGGCACGTCGCGCTCAGCCAGTTGAGTGGCTTCCAGCAGAACCGCGAGTTGCTTAGAGCGGTCACGCACTTCGATAACGTCACCCTCTTTTACAAGGTATGAAGGGATGTTGACCTTTTGGCCGTTCACACGGACATGCCCGTGGTTCACGAACTGACGTGCTGCGAAAATTGTGGCGACGAATTTAGCACGGTACACGATCGCATCGAGACGGCGTTCCAGCAAACCGATCAGGTTTTCACCCGTGTCGCCTTTCAGGCGCTCGGCTTCAGAGTAGATGCGGCGGAACTGTTTTTCGGTCAGGTCGCCATAGTAACCCTTCAGCTTTTGCTTTGCGCGCAGCTGAATGCCAAAGTCGGACAGTTTGCCTTTACGGCGCTGACCGTGCTGGCCGGGGCCATATTCACGACGGTTAACCGGAGATTTCGGACGACCCCAGATGTTTTCACCCATCCGGCGGTCGAGTTTATGCTTGGCAGCGGTGCGTTTCGTCACGGCTGATATCCTTCTAGTCGTATGAAGGGCGTTGTCCTTTGTCTCCCCCTTAACGGTTTGACCGACAGGCATCCCCTTGCGGGGGCCACCAACACCAAATAAATGCCCCGGCCATCGCTGACCGGGAACGAAGCGGGGTTTAGGGGGCTGTCAGCTCAGAGTCAATGGCAAACACCATCTTTTCAGGCAACCTTATACCTTAAGATTGCTGCTTCTGAATCAGATAAGTTGCGGCGCGCAAAACCACCATAGTTGTTTGGGTCATCCGCGATATCGGGGAACCTGTGCAACATGCGCGCACGCTGCTCTTTTTCTACAGAACTCAATGAGGTGTTGGCCGGATGGAAGCTCTCGGTCTCAACACCATTTGCCCAGACGATTTCGTGCGAGTCCAATAAAAGGTGAATGTAGGTAATTTCCCGGGCGTTATGATCAATCAATATCGTGCGGTCGTTCAATAGATCTTTAGCAGCAACCAATACTTCGGGCGTGTTGAACAGGATTTGCGCTTCGTTTCCCTTGATCAGAATGCGATGATCGGGCGAAACGATCAGGTCCTGATCAGGCTCACCGCCCAAAAGAGCACCGGCACGTATACGAATGGGCCGCAGATGTGGAAGTGCGTGCAGGCGCGCGCCAGACATCCGGCGCTGTCCTATCCAGCAAATCTCCTGATCACCGCTGTCTTTTGTGCAAACCCTATCGCCTTCGGCCAGGTCTTCGATCAGCCTGGGGCCATCAGGGGTGCGAAGCCAAGTCCCGGGTGTGAAGCAAATCACCCCGTCTTTCGAACGTTCGTCTAAATTCACTGTGTGATCGCTCATGATGCGATGAACAATCCAAAGGTCAGTGTCTGTTGGTGGCAACTCATCCAGCATCATCAACAATGGTGGTGTATCTTTCGTAACATCAATGATCGTAACTGTAAAAACGCGCCTGCCATCAGTGACGACAAAGCTGCTTTCAAAAAGCGGGTCGTCTATATCAATAGAATTGATGTTTTGGGTCGGTTCCAGCGCGACGCCTACCAACCTGCGGACAACTCGTGCTGCCCGTTTTCTTAAGTCTGCCTCTCCATTGGCCATACCCAGACATAAAACGTCGCTCGAGCCATCCACCCGAACTGGTCGCCCACTCCAGCGCCACGTCGCGCCGATGGCTAACTCGTCTGTCGTTGTGGCCTTTTGACCATCAACTTCTGTCTGCTGCCAGGAGATTACAAACGTGCCCTGAAAGCCCGTCATCATGCCTGAATGCCTGCTCTTTTATTTTTTTATTACCAAGAAGGTAACAGGAACGAATCAGTCTGGAAAGGGGGACGATCGCCCGCTCGTCTCTACCGGATCATCCTGTGTCCAATTGGACTCAAAAATTTAATCTCAGATTGATCGAACCAACGATCTGACTGTCATTCTGTGCCTCAAATTCGCGGCCAAGCCACGTCAGACCGTAAAAAACGCCTGTACGCTCTCCTTGCCAGTGAACGCCGGCACGAAGCCGGTCGCGGGAGTCTGTGAGAACGTAACCATTGGCATCCGGCAAGTAGATCGAGCTATCCACTTTAGCGATGTCCCCGCCCACGACAAAACTCGTACCCTGGTCTCCCTGCCGGACAGCACTATAAAGCTGACCTGATGAGACATCGCGCACGAAAAGGTCACGCTGACCAAAACGCCCGATAATCATATCTGCGCCGATGCGAACCAGATCTTCGGCGCCAACCTGCATCTCAACAAAAGGACGAACCATGGCCGTTTCCGAAAGACGGAACGGCCGCCCTGCCTCATAGGTTACCCCCGGATGAAAGCCATCGACGATCTGGTTACCCAAGACAGTTGGAACATCCGCATCAAGCAGTTTGTGCGCTTCGCGTTGAAACGCGCCCAAACCTGTTTGTGGACCTGTCACAACCAAATCAGCGCCAAGGCTCATTTCGGTTTGGCCGCGTTGAAAATGCGTGTGCATCCCCAATGACAATGCGCCCGCATATCTGCGGTCACCAGCTGCAGGTGTTACCAGATTGTCAGGAGCCAGAATCTCGGCCCTAAGTCGAAACTCCAGCAGGTCACCAAATGCTTCGGGTCTTTCGCCATCCCATTGATAGCCCCGGATTCGGCTCATTGCATAAGAGCCGGTGCGCCAACGGTCTTCACCGTCTCCAAGAAAATCGTTGGTGAAAAGACGCCCATATCCAAGCGTCTCGCGCTCAAGCGGAACGACAGTAGAATCCTGCGCATTTACAGGTAAAGCAGAAAGAAAAAACGCACAAAAAATTCCGGCGAGGGTCGTTCGCATCAATACTTCCAGTTCGCATTGCCCCCCCGGGCAGCATTCTTTTGAGTTGTGCACTGTCAACGAAACTTGCGCAAGCCCGCAACTTGCTCGCGAGCAAAAAAACAATACGACGGGCTTACTTAAGAGATGAAACTGCCCGTGCCAGAACGTTATTCACCACCGTTCAGGTTTAGTGTTGGGTCATCCAGCGTTAAATCGAAGCGATCCGGAACAAGCCCTTGATGAAACCAGTTCACAAAACTGTAGATCGAATAAACAGGCAAACCCGTCAACTTGCGAATATCTGCTGCATAGGGCGTCATGTTGGTACACTCCAAAACGATTGCACCAATGTCATCATGTTTTGTCATCAACTCCCGTGCAGCATCCAGCAAATCAAGGCGGCACTCCTCAAAATTAATACTGGGCTGATCGTCCAGAATTCCGTGCGTGAAGGCGCGCCCGTTGTCCGTTCCGACAATTGGGGTATCAAGCGGCGCGCCTGCTGCTTTGAGATGCTCCTCTGTGAGGTTTGCCTTTGAAATGGTTATTACGCCGACCCGTTTGGACTTTGGCAGCAATTGTTGAACAACGGGGATCTGCATCAAAGATGATGTCGCGACAGGCACCGGAACAGCCTCGGAAATCTTATCCTGGATCAGCGCAAGAAACCCGCAGTTCGTCGTCAAGCCGTCACATCCGTGTGCTACAAGGTCTTTTGCCGCGGCAATAAATCCCTCCACCAACAGGTTTGGGTCCTTGCGAACCACGTTATCCGGCGTAGCGCCACGCACGATCCGGTACTGGACAGGGAACGACCATGTAGCCGCATTGGCGATATCGCCAAAAATGCGTGGAAACTGGGTTTCCAGCATCAGGACTCCGATATTCGCGCCGTATATGGTTTTACCACCGTATTCGACAGACATTGGCTTTCTCCTAAACATGTTTCGCCTAATGCGAGGGAACGTAAAGTTGTGAATATGCGATGCGTACCGCTTCGGTCGTTTCTTCGCGGCGCCGCTCAATGTGGCCACGCAATGCGTTCACGGCTGCTGTTTTGTTGCGACGCGCCACTGCCTCTATGATCGTTCGATGTGCAGAAAGCTTTGCACCATCGGCAACCAGACTCTGGTTCCCTGATCTTAACAATTGCAAATTGATCAGCCGCACATACCGAATGCGACTGTTCAGATTTTCAAGAAGCCGCAAAAGCTCTCCATTGTTGGAAAGTTCAGCCAGACGCATGTGAAAGGCCTCATCCATCTTCAAAAGCTCTGATAGATCTTCGCAAGTGTCATACGTGTCTTCCGTCTGATCAAGATAGTTGACCACCGCTTGAATTTCTTCATCAGTTGCCCGTTCAATCGCTCGGATCACCGCCTCCGTTTCAACAGCCGCGCGCGCTTCATAAAGCTCTTGTATGCGCGATGGGCTTAGGGCACGGCAAAAGAAGCCCCTGCCGTTCTGGAAGGTTAACAAGCCTTCGGCGGCAAGACGGTTCAACGCTTCGCGGAGAGGCGTGCGGCTTGCGGCCAACTCGACAGAAAGCGCGCTTTCGTTCAGCCGTTCTTCGGGCTTGAACTCAAAATTGACCGCCATTTTACGCAGGCGTTCATAAACACGTTCGACGCTACTTTCCTGCTTTGCCATTTCAGACTCGCTCTCTCAAACCAGCAATTGGTTCTTTCCTACGCATATCTGGCCTTGCAAGTTCTCGCAAGATTTTTGTCTTCACTTCTGAATTTATTGCTGTATACAATTTCAAGAACGCGGTTTTCGACGGACGGATCCTTAACTTCCGCCTGTGGTGATCTTGAAGCTTTGGAACGGACAGGTGACCTTTGACGAACAAACTGAATGGCGCAGAAGCAATGGTACGAATGCTGGAGGCACATGGTGTTCAGCACATTTTCGGCCTCTGCGGAGACACGACACTGCCGTTTTATGATGCGATGCTCCGGCTCGATCACAACATCACCCATGTTCTGACGCGGGACGAACGCTGCGCAACCTATATGGCTGATGCCTATTCCCGCGTGACAGGCCGAGTTGGGGTTGCCGAGGGTCCGTCAGGCGGCGGCGCAACCTATATTTTGCCTGGGCTGATCGAAGCGAATGAAAGTTCTTACGCCGTTCTTGGGATAACAACCGATATTTCAGTTGCCTCCTATGGGAAATACCCCCTGACAGAAGTCGACCAGGATGCGTTGATGAAACCGCTGACCAAGTGGAACACGGTCATCAAGCAGTCTCAGCACATTCCCCGTATGGTGCGATCTGCATTCAGGGCGATGACGACTGGCCGTTCCGGCTCTGCCCATCTCGGCTTGCCTTATGACATTCAGTATGACGCTGTTGATCCGGGTGACATCTGGGCTGACCCAAAGCTCAGCACCTACCCGGCGTATCCGACAGGGCCGGAACCCGGTGCGGCCGAGGCCGCAGCAGATGCGATATTGTCAGCCAAAAAACCGCTCATCATATGCGGCGGTGGCGTTGTGATTGCTGGTGCGATGGAAGAACTTCATCGCCTTGCAACACGCCTCGACATACCAGTTGCCACTTCAATTTCTGGCCAGGGCTCGCTGGCGGAAACCAACCTTCAATGCCTTGGCGTTGTCGGCTCGAACGGTGGGACGGATCAGACCTGGGAACTGATGGAAGCGGCTGATCTTGTCGTGTTTATGGGATGCAGGGCTGGCTCTACCACAACGTCCCGATGGGAGGCACCAGCCGCCGGCACCCGGATCGTCCATTTTGACAATGACCCGATGGTGATCGGTGCGAACTACCAGACCGAGGTTGGCGTCGTCGGCGATCTTCGCCTGTCACTTGCCGAAGTAAACGCAGTTCTTGATGCACGCGATCAGGGTTCCGCGACCTTTGGCGGAGCCGCTGCCATCGCGGACATAAAGAAACGCAAATTCGAAATTTTCGATAAACTTGCCCAATCCAATGAAACACCCATGCGGCCCGAACGTGTTATTGATGCGATGATGAAAACGCTGCCGGAAGACGCAACAGTGCTTTCGGACCCCGGCACAAGTTGCCCTTATTTCTCTGCCTATTACCAGCTGCCAAAAGCCGGGCGTCACTTTATAACCAACCGGGCGCATGGTGCGCTCGGGTATTCTTTGTCTGCCGCTTTGGGCGCCTGGTTTGGACGCCCTTCATCCAAGGTTGTCGCCATGATGGGGGACGGTTCGTTCGGCTTTACATGTGGCGAGCTTGAAACCGTCTCGCGTTGCCGCGCCCCGATTACGTATATCGTATTCTCAAATTCCAACTTTGGCTGGATCAAGGCCAGCCAGTTCGCTGACAAAGATGCACGTTACTACAACGTTGACTTCAACCGCACTGACCACGCTGCAATTGCTTCGGCGTATGGTGTAAAATCATGGCGCGTCGAAAACCCCGAAGACCTTGAGCGTGTGATGAAAGAGGCAATCAACCACGACGGCCCAACCTTGATAGATGTTATCTGTCAACCGCTTGAAGAATCGAACGCCCCTGTCCGTCGCTGGATGGGCTGAACGTAATTTATTTAGGGAGAAAACGCAGTCGTCTGATTTCAGAACGAAAGAAACAAATACCGTAAAGTCTTGACCGGTGGGTCTAAAAGGGGTCGACTGCGCGAGTATTTATGCACAGCTAAATGTGCGAATCTGGACCTTGCTGTCTGTCATACAGAAGGTTCAAACAAAAAAACGGAATCCATGGGAGGATAGAATATGACGAAAACTCTGACAAAAGTGGCTGCAACACTGTCGGTCTCAGCGGGTGTTGCTTTGGCGGCGAGCGCTGTTGCTGCGGAAACCTGGGATATGCCTATGGCCTATTCCGCAACCAACTTTCACTCAGCGGTTGGTGCGGAATTTGCGTCCTGTGTAACAAGTGGCACGGGTGGCAATCTTGAGGTTGTTGTGCACCCTGGTGGGTCGCTCTTTGCTGGCGCCGAAATCAAGCGCGCCGTGCAAACAGGGCAAGCCCTGATTGGGGAACGCCTGCTGTCTGGTCACCAGAATGAAAACGCGCTTTTTGGTTTTGATTCAATTCCATTCCTCGCGACATCCTTTGATGATTCAGCACGGCTCTGGGAAGCGGCCAAAAGCCCGTTGACAGATTTGCTGGCAGAGCAAAACCTTCATCTTCTGTATTCTGTTCCTTGGCCGCCGCAAGGATTGTATTTTGATCGCGAAATCAATTCGGTTGCTGAAATGGCAGGCATCAAGTTCCGTTCGTACAACAGCGCAACTGCACGGCTTGCAGAACTATCCGGCATGTTGCCCGTTCAGATCGAAGCAGCTGAGATCAGCCAGGCATTCGCAACGGGTGTTGCTGAATCGATGATTTCTTCGGGCTCTACCGGATACGACCGCAAAGTCTGGGAAAGCCTGACACATTTTTATGAAGTTGATGCATGGCTCCCACGCAACTATGTCTTTGTTAACATGGAAGCTTGGAACGGCCTTGATGAAGGCACCCAAAACGTCATGCAAGGCTGTGCTTCGCTCGCGGAATACGCGGGCAACTGGCGTTCGGTTCAATACACCGATTTTACGCTGAAAGAACTTGCTGCAAACGGCATGACTGTTGGTCCTGCAAATGACTCTCTGAAAGACGAGCTTCGCGAATTTGGCGTCATCATGACCAATGAGTGGCTGGAAAATACGGGCGACGCGGGCAAGGCCATTGTCGATGCGTTTAACGCCTCCGCCAACTAAAAACATCTGATCCCAAAATACCCCCGGCGCCCGTCGCCGGGGTTTTAAACATAAAAGGGAGACAGAAAATGGTTGGATTTGGTAAGTCGTTGCGTCGGTTTCTAGATGGTCTTTATCTTTCTGCTGGCATCCTATCAGCACTTTTTCTGATTTGTATCCTTGTTCTTATCGTCATTCAGATGATTGCCCGCTGGACCGGAGAAGTCTTTGCCGGGGCACCTGACTATGCGGGTTATTGCATGGCAGCATCTTCGTTTCTTGCACTTGCTTACGCGCTGAACAGTGGCAACCATATCAGGGTGAGCCTGCTGTTAAACGCCCTAGGGCGGTTCAGGCGTTTTGGTGAAATCTGGTGCTTTGGGATCGCGACCTTCCTGTCACTGTTCTTCGCACGTTACGCGGTCAAGGCGACTTATGAATCTTATCGTTGGCACGACATCAGCCAGGGTCAGGACGCAACACCAATATGGATTCCGCAACTCGCGATGAGTGTCGGAGTCGTCATTTTGGCAATTGCGTTCGTTGACCACCTCATCCGACTGATCTTCGTTGGTAGCCACAACATCGAAGAAGAAGCGCTTGATGCGCATACGGAGTAAGGGCCATGGAAGAATTCTATCTCATTTCGATTTTCCTCTTTGCCCTGTTCTTCCTATTGGGAACAGGCGTTTGGGTTGGACTCGCGCTATTCGGTGTAGCCTATCTTGGGCTGGAAATGTTCACCTCACGCCCCGCAGGCGACGCAATGCTCACGCGGATCTGGACATCAAGTTCCAGCTGGACTCTTACCGCCCTGCCCTTGTTTATCTGGATGGGCGAGATCCTTTACCGAAGTCGATTGTCCGAAGACATGTTCCGCGGCCTCGCGCCGTGGATGGCACGCCTGCCCGGCGGATTGGTTCACATTAACATTGTGGGCTGTACGATATTTGCTGCCGTTTCAGGCTCTTCTGCCGCCACCCTGACGACCGTTGGCAAAATGTCGATCCCCGAACTCCGAAAACGAAAGTACCCCGAGTACATGATTATCGGCACGCTGACGGGCGCGGCAACGCTCGGCCTGATGATCCCACCTTCCCTCACGCTGATCGTCTACGGCGTTACGGTCGAACAAAGCATTTCCAAACTGTTCATGGCTGGAATTGTGCCGGGTATGTTCCTGGCTCTTTTGTTCATGTCTTATGTCGCCGGTTGGTCCATATTACGCCCCTCCGAAGTTCCCGTCATTGCCAGCAAGATGAGCTTTTCGGAAAAGGTTTCAGAATCCCGCTTTCTGATCCCGATTATCGCGCTAATTCTGATTGTGATCGGATCGATGTATGGCGGCTGGGCGACGGCCACTGAAGCCGCCGCTATAGGCGTTATCGGCTCTCTTATCCTGGCAGGAGCACAAGGTTCTTTATCCTGGCGCGCTTTTGTTGACAGCCTTTTGGGGGCCACACGAACCTCTGCGATGATCGCATTAATTCTTATGGGCGCAACCGCACTGACGCTTGCAATGGGCTTTACCGGCCTGCCCCGCGCTTTGGCTGAGTGGATCGATACCCTTGGCTTATCTAGGTTTTCGCTGCTCGTAGTGCTCATGCTATTTTACATAGTTCTAGGCATGTTCCTCGACGGAATTTCATCGGTGGTTTTGACAATGGCAATCGTGCAGCCCATGGTCGAAAGCGCGGGAATTGACCTCATTTGGTTTGGTATTTTCATTGTGGTTGTCATTGAAATGGCGCAGATCACACCGCCGATTGGGTTCAACCTGTTCGTCATGCAGGGTATGACAAAGCATGAAATGGGGTACATCGCCAAAACCGCTTTGCCACTGTTTGCGATCATGGTCCTGATGGTCTTTATCCTGATCGCCTTTCCGGAAATGGCGACTTACTTACCAGACAACATGCGCGACGCCGCGAGCAGGTAGCCACTAAAGGACAGACAGGGACGATCATGGTACAGGCCATACATGCCGTCCTTGTCTGGACCGGCGAACGCGCCCGCTGGGTTTTGCTCGCAGGGTGTTTTCTGGCGTTCCTTCTGCCATTTTTGTCGAGCGCTATGCGGCCAATGCTTCCTGCCCTCATCGCACTGGTTCTTGGGTTGTCGGTGGCGCGGCTTGATCTAGCGGCGTTCTGGCGGGGAATTTTTTCAGCGCGTCGCATCGCGTTGCTGATTGGATTAACCGTATTGCTGATGCCCGTTACAGCCCTTTTGTTGTTTTGGATTATACCGCTGCTCGGTCTGCCCGATGGATTCACAAAATCCGCCCTTCTGTTTGCCCTTGCTCCGCCAATTTCTTCTGCTGCAGGGCTTTGCTTTATTCTGGGGTATGACCCGCGCCGCGCGCTTGAACTCACGCTTGTCGCGACGCTGCTCACACCCCTTATTGGCCCGGCCGTGCTGGTCTTCTTGATACCCGGAGTTCCGGGGCTTGAGGTATTTCCTCTGATGGCGAAACTAAGCCTGATGATTGCCTTGGGGCTTGCGATTGGGTTTGCCATCCGCGCTGCCATTGGTGGTGACAGAGTTGCAGCACTAAAAACGGAGTTTGATGGGCTGTCTGCCATCGGAATGGTTCTATTTGTTATTCCCCTGTTCGAAGGTGTGGGCCCTGAAATTATAGCCCGGCCTATGCTTGCCTTTGGTGTCGCTGTGTTTGTTCTCGTCCTGAATTTCGGAAGCAACTATTGCGTCAAGACGATTGCTCACATCACCTCGTCTCCTGAAATCGCGGGGGCGCTTGGGTTGATGTGGGGGAACAGGACAGTTGCGTTGTACCTGGCGGCATTGCCGTTTGATCCGCTGTTCAGCCTGTTTGTGGCACTCTATCAATTCCCGATGTATGCAACGCCGTTGGTCTTCAGGCGGATTTCATCGACGTAACGTCGCTGAAAGTCTGATCTATCAAAAAAATTTGGTTCCGAAAAAAATTGGGCGCACCGGATTTCCCAATGCGCCCATACTCGTACTAAAAACCAGCTTCGTAACTTATTACCTATGTGCCGTATCGGGCATAACTAAATACAACCCCAGAATATCGCCCCCACATGACAGTCCATTGACAAATATCAAAGTGAGAGAAGTTTTTTTGGTGAGCCCTGACCTATGGCAAACAAGTACAAAACAATGTCGCCTTCGATTTGAAGGGTAGCTTGCTTTCGCTATTCCATTTCGATCGCAGGAAAATCAACCGAGCAATGTCAGCCAAACCCATGCAGATAGCACAGATCCGGCCGTTGCAAAAAGCACCGCCGATGCCGCAACCCTTTTCGCGCGACCATACATATTTGCAAACACATAGGCGTTGATCCCGGGCGCCATAGCACTTGTCAAAACTGCAGACCGAAACGCACTCTGAGAGATTTCCAGTGCGCTGCCCATCGTCCAGACGATCGCCGGATGCACAAACAGCGATACGACGCATATATAGGCGATGGTGCGCATGTCGCCTTCGGGCCGGTATTGAACCAGCACTCCTCCCAGACCGAACAGCGCTGCGGGAAGTGCTGCACGCACCATCAGGCTGATCGCGTCCATGAACACGCCGGGCATCTGGATGTTGGATAGATTTACGACAAACCCCAGCGCAATTCCGATCACAAGTGCATTTCGGAACATAGCCCGGCTAACGGCACGCAAGGTCTTCATTCCACCGCCACCGCGATTGCGCACAATCTCCATCACCGTAATGCCAAGCCCATAGCAAAACGGCGAATGGAGCGCGATGATTGCGTAGTTCGCAGCAAGCGCATCCACGCCATATGCGCGCTCGGTTATTGGCAGGCCCAACAGAACCGAGTTTGAAAACAGGCAGCAAAACCCGATAGCAACCGCATCTTCCCAAGGCCGATTAAAAATATACCTTGCCCCGAGCAAACCCAGTATGAACCCCGATGTCGCCCCAAGGTAAAAACTGAACAACAGCCGGGCGCCAAAACTTTGCGATAAATCCAGCGTCGATATCGCGTTGAACAGGAGGCAGGGAATAGCGAAATTCTGGGTGAATTTCATCAGGCCATCTACGCCTGCCGGGGAGAACAGGCCGCGCCAGACTGCGAGGTACCCAAAACCGATGACGAAGAAAACCGGCAGGATAACCTCGATCAGCGCCTGCATGTCAGTCTTCTAAAACGATGGTCATACCATCATAGGCAGGTGTCACATGGTCGGGTGTTTCTTCCTCAACTGTCAAATAATCCAGGTCATTGTGCATATTCGTCAGGATCGCACGTTGGGGTGTCATTTTTTCGATCCATTCCAGCGATTGCGCCAGATGGGTGTGCGTTGGGTGCGGCGCGCGCCGCAATGCATCCAGCACCCAAACCTCAAGCCCCTCGAGGAAAGGCCAGGACTCCTCGTATATTTCGGCCACGTCTGGCAGATAAGCCAAACCGCCCATACGGAACCCAAGGGATTCAATTGCACCATGTCCGACCCTAAAGGGCTTCAGGATGATATCACCGCCTGCGCCGCTGATCACAATGTCACCGTCAATGGTATGAAGATCAAGAATTGGCGGATAGGAAGAGCCTTCGGGGCGTACAAACGCATAGTTAAACCGTGTCAAAAGCTGCTTTTGCGTTGGCTCATCAGCCCAAACAGGAATGCGGGCTTTCATATTGAAAACGATCTGGCGCAAGTCGTCGAGTCCATGCACATGATCCGCATGTGAATGCGTGTATACCACAGCGTCCAACCGGCTGACGCCTGCATCTAAAAGCTGCGCACGCATATCAGGCGAGGTATCAATCAGAACCTGAGTTATACCTTCATCTGAAACCCGTTCGACCAACATGGAACAGCGCCTGCGGTTGTTTTTTGGGTTCGTTGGATCACAATCACCCCAGTTATTCCCGAGCCTTGGAACCCCGCCGGAAGATCCACTTCCCAGTATTGTAAAACGCAGCTTCGCCATTACGCAGCCACCTGTCTGAAACTCGCGACTTTGGTAAAAAGCCGGTCAAAGTTCTGTTGGGTCTGAACCGCGAAATCCGCATAGTCCATTCCAAAAACGTCTGCACCAACACGGGCCGTGTGTACCGTATAACTCGGCTCGTTCTGCTTTCCACGGTACGGCGGTGGCGCCAAATACGGCGCGTCGGTTTCAACAAGAATACGTTCGACAGGCGCGCTTGCAAAGATATCTCGCAGGTCCTGTGATTTTGGGAAGGCAGCGATACCCGACATCGACAGGTAGAACCCTAAATCAAGGGCTGCTTTCGCCAATTCTGCGGAAGATGAAAAGCAATGCATAACGCAGGAAAACGCGCCGGCGGCGTGTTCCTCGGTCAAGATGCGCATCATATCGTCATCTGCGGCCCGGGCGTGAATGATCAAAGGCAAGCCGGTCTGGCGTGCGGCCTCAATATGGATGCGCAGGCTTTCTTGCTGCACTACCTTTGACTCGACTGTGTAGTGGTAATCGAGCCCAGTTTCTCCGATCCCTACGAACTTCGGGTGTTTTGCAAGCGAAACGAGCTCTTCCACAGAAACAAGTGGTTCTGAGGTCACGCTCATCGGATGCGTGCCTGCCGCGTAAAAAATAGGCGCAAACCGCTCTGCAATGGCGCGCACCTGCGGTTCAAGTTTTAGTTCGGTGCAAATCGTAACCATTCGGGTCACACCCGCAGCAATTGCCCTATCAACCACCGCTGGCATTTCCTCGGCAAATTCCGGGAAATCGAGGTGGCAATGGCTATCTGTAATTTGTGGAGTATTGGTCATTAAGTCGCCTTATCGGGCGAACGTTTTCGCCGCCGTCTGATCTATCTTAAGAACCATATCAAGGATGAGCGCGGCGGGGTCAAGGTTGACCGCCTTTCCATGACGTGCGCGCGCACCAAGGTGTTGCTGAAGTTCCGCCCAAAGGCGCCCCGCATTCGGGCCGGGTGCGAGGCGTGCCATCATTTCAGCTTCACCAGGAGCAGCCTCTGTCAATGGCCGGCCCGAAACACCTGCGCGCGCCAGTCGGGCCAAAAACAGGTCCAGCAAAGCAAGCAGCAGACCAAAGCGTGGTTCGGCATTTTTACCCACAGCAGATTCGGCAAGTTTTAAGGCACGCTGGCGATCAAGTTTCGGGGCGGTAGAAAACAGCGAAACGATCTCGTAATAGGTTTGAATACCACCAAGGTTGATAAGTCGAAGCGCCTCGCCGACCGACCCGGCCGCAAGCGTTGCAAGGGCTACCGGGTCTGTTTCAACCGGAACCTCGGCAACTTCCAACGCCTTTGCCATATCCTCGGGTGACAACGGATGCAGCCTGAGCACGCGGCACCGGGACCGGATCGTAGGCAGCAATCCGGAAGGCTGATGGCTGATCAGCAATAACGTTGCATCTTTCGGCGGCTCTTCCAGCAGTTTCAACAATGCGTTGGCAGCAGAGGTGTTCATTTCGTCCGCAGCGTCCACAATCACAACTCTTCGACCACCATCCGCCGCTGAAAGAGCAAAAAAGTTTTTCAAGCCCCGGACTTCATCAACCGTTATTTCCTGACGAAGACGGTCCTTTTTTTCGTCATAAGGACGGCGCACAAGGTAAAGGCGTGGCTCTGATAGCGCAGCAAGACGGTGCGAAACAGGGTGATCATCCGAAATATCCAGTGACGTTGGCTTCGGTGGGGTATCACCGAACAACCCCCCTTCACCAACGGCGGACTCTGCCAAAAGAAACCGCGCAATTTTCCAGGCAAGTGTGGCCTTTCCGACCCCACGAGGACCCGTGATCAGCCATGCATGATGTAATCGATCACGCCCATAGGCATCCAGAAAATCAGCTTCTGCCGATGCCTGCCCGATCAAGACTTTCGTATCCCGCGGATGAATTGCCCCCGCGATGCGATCTGGTTCAGGCCTGTCGCTCATGCCAGTCGCTCAAGCGCCAGTTCTGCAACTTCTGCCGCGACAACATCTGCGCCACGATTTCCATCAACGACCAGACATCGATCAGAAAATTCTTTGGCTATGGCCAAAAATCCAACGCGCATTTTTTTCTGCAATTCTTCACCAAAATCTTCAAACCGCTCTTCCGAAGTCTGACGCGAAAGCGCACGGGCAAGACCCGTGGCAGGGTCCATGTCGATGATAAAGGTAATATCCGGCTCTCGCCCAATCATCAGGCCATGCAGTGTATCGACCACACCTCGAAGATCGCCCCGCGTTATTCCCTGATAAAGGCGGGTAGAGTCGGCAAATCGATCGGAAATAACGATTTTTCCGGCATCCAAAGCAGGTTGAATGGTTTTTTCCAAATGATCACGTCGCGCTGCTGTAAACAGCAGTATCTCGGTCTCAGCGGACCAGCGATCCGGATCGCCTTCCAGAACCAAAGCCCGGATTTGTTCAGCGCCAACAGACCCGCCCGGTTCTCGCGTCAGGACAACATCTTTCCCAGCTGCGCGTAAGGTCTCGGCCAGCATTCGTGCCTGGGTGGATTTACCAGAGCCATCAATACCCTCGAAAGTGATGAACACGCCTGAACCTTTCACTGCACGCCTAGCGCCTTGCCCAAAATCTGGCGCACTAAAACGCGCGCTGACGTTCGCATAAGAGGCAAGAAACCACCTCGCTCGACAGCTCTGTCAGAAACAAGCGGCAAATGTGTATCTGGCAAACCGTTCAACGAAACAACAAGCTCGCCCAGCTGCTGACCCTGTTCGATCGGCGCTTCGATCGGGGTCCGGTATTCTACCTGAGCTGTCAAATCATCTTGTGACAGCGCCGGTACCAACAGCGTGAAATCCTTTGGTGCAACAAGGCCCACACGTGTTTCGGAACCAAGCCAAACCTCTACTTCTGCAAATTGGGTACCCTCAGTAGCGATTTTTCTTTCAGAAAATTGGCGAAAGGCCCAGTTCACGACACGCTCAGCCTCTTCCGCACGATCAATTTCGCTTGCAAGACCACTGATCACAAAAACGATCCTACGCGTTCCCTGTGTCGCTGAGCCAACCAGACCATAACCTGCCTCGCTTGTATGCCCGGTTTTTAATCCATCGGCACCTATACTAAGCGAAAGCAGCGGGTTGCGATTGAACCGGTTGTCAGGAGACCGACCGTCATAGCCAAACTCAGACTGACCGAAGTAACCGTAGTATTCCGGAAACTCGGTAATCAGGCGTTGTGCAAGTATGCCAAGATCACGCATGCTCATCCGCTGTGCCGGGTTTGGCCAGCCTGACGAATTTGCAAATGAAGAATTGTTCATTCCGAGCGAGCGAGCGCGATCATTCATCATGCGGGCGAAGCCATCTTCAGACCCGCCAAGCCCCTCGGCGACTACCACGCAAGCATCGTTTCCTGATTGAACGATAATTCCCTGAATAAGATCCTCTACAGTCGGTCTGTCCCGGGTGTTCAAAAACATTGTAGAACCACCCATCGCAGCAGCGCGGGTCGACACACCAAACTGCGTATCCATCGAGACACGCCCATCGCGCAATGCCTCAAACAGCATATTCAGTGTCATCAGCTTTGACATGGACGCTGGCGGCAATGGAACATCCGCCTGCTTTTCCATCAAAACCGTACCGGTTTTCAAATCAAGAACAAATGCGGCTGTTGCGCGCGTTTCGAAGGCCTGCACTGCGCTGCCCAAGAACAGTGCTGTGCAAACCAGAACAGCGAAGGAAAGCAGGCGATTTGGAATTTTCATATCAACTGCACTTTCCTAATTGGTTACGAAATAGGCGTCCTCAAAACCCAACTCTTTTATCTTACTTAAGAGAGTTGCGCGTTCGGAAACCGAGGTCGCCGGGCCGACCACAACACGCCAAAAGATTTTTCCGCTGCTGTCATGCTGCGTTACAATTGGCACCATGCCGGCGAGCCGCATACTGGTCGCTGTGCTGTTGGCGTTTTCTTCAACACTGAAAATGCCAATCTGTATAAAGGGCTTTTCTAGTGTGCTTGCAGCCCTTGCAGGCGCCGAAGCGGGCGCGGTTGTTGCAGGCGCTGCCTCTGATCCAGCCTCTGACTCAACGGCGTCCAGCGCTGCTGTTGCTGATGCAATCGGATCAATCTCGATCTCTTCAATTGTTTCAGGGTTTTCAAGCCCGGCCTCGCTCGGCGCTTCTTCGGGTACTTCTGGGGCAACTTCCTCTCGCCGCAGCGCAGTTACGTTCATGCGTGCGGGTTGCCCTGCCAACATACCAAGCGCCTCTGCTGCGTCCGATGAAACCTGCAGGCGCGGCCCCAAAGATTCCCGCTCGCGCCGGAACAAAGCCCCGATTACAAATTTATCGTTTGTTTCGTTGCGAATGATAACGCGTTCCGGGTCAGTGACGTCTGGATGCGCGACCCAAACGCCCCCAAGCGATGGCCGCCCATCCCAAAGCCCGTTTTCCGTGACTTGGAAAACCTCGGGGGCTTCCACGTCGCGTTCGACAAGTCTTGTGGAACTTGGTGAAGAGCTTTCTTCGTCTGACTGTGCAGCCGGTTTGAACGGGTTAAAACCGGCCCCCTCTTCGCAGCCCGCTAACACCACTGTCAGCGCCAATGCGGTTGCCAATTGCCCAAGCGTTGAATTTCCCATGCCGTGCCCCTTTGCGTGAAAAAATTCACGCGTTTGCCGATTTTCGGTCTTATCTGCTCTGCCGGGCTTTTGCCCGATTACGCGCATCTTAACGCCGAGCGGCCCACTTGGGAAGAGTCACAACAACAGTCGGCAAAAAACCCCACAAGTTGTGCAAACCTGTTTCTGAACGGTAAAAGGGCTGAAAAGTTACAGCGATTCACAAAGCAAAATTTCTGTGACAATCAAGCCTTTCAGAATCAATTCCAAATCGCTAGACCACAGCTCAGTCGGAGGAGTGGCAGAGTGGTTGAATGCACCGGTCTTGAAAACCGACGTAGGTGAAAGTCTACCGTGGGTTCGAATCCCACCTCCTCCGCCACCACATAACCCATTGATATAGAATGTTTTTTCGTAATGGGTATTGTGCCGGGACTTCCGGGTCTTGGCCAGTGTGTAGGCCCCTAGAGACTTGAATTAAAGGATAAAAATGGCGAATATTTGGCTGCAGTCTCTGAGTGCCAAATGACGCGATACGGTTTTCGGGCGTCCGACCTGGCGCTAGACTTGACTTAAGTGGGATTAGAAGCTGGCGGACGCCTACCAAGCATCCGATTTTGGCTTCCACTGTGGCCGCTATAGCTCGGCTGGTAGAGCACGTCATTCGTAAGGACAAAGTCGGGGTTTCGAGTCCCTCTTGAGGCACCACAATTTCCACTAACTCACTGTTAATCAATTGGCCGTAGGTTCGATCCCTACCGCCGGAGCCAAATATATTCATCAAATCAACCCCTTACGGGGACCTTGCCGCAAGACCTTCGCACTCCATTTTCGATTTGTCACCGGATTTGTCACCAAAATTCCGCAATATCGCTTATGG
>Ga0316189_10000752_pt1 | contig 32442 bp, 30 predicted proteins | sample LowCovwburrow_MG_FD_204930 | JGI IMG/M metagenome (GOLD analysis project Ga0316189, IMG submission 204930) | Coastal sediment microbial communities from Maine, United States - Lowes Cove worm burrow | ecosystem: Environmental > Aquatic > Marine > Coastal > Sediment | place: USA: Maine...
TTCTGATTTTCGATTGGAGGGCCTTGGTCCCGTATCAGTTTTTTTGACCGTTTATTGTGCAATCCCCTGCAATATTGCCTCTTCCCCTCCTTGTAGCAATTTTTACTTTGGCGCTTTGTCGCCACATCATATTGTATGTGTTGCCATAATGCTGACAAAATGATCTACTAAAAAGAAAATCCGATACGATTATGAGGCTGCAACCAAACGTTTTTTCGAGGCAAGAAAGAATGGACACTTTCCAATCCAGACCTGACAAAGATGCGTTAAGGCAAAACCGTTCAAGGCTGTTTACGCTTTGGGGAATGGCAGCGCCAGCACCATCAGTTCCAGTAGCAAAAGCATCCGAACGAGCAGCGCCTGCAGCCAAACCGCTGGCTAGTGAACATGATCGTGAGATGGAAGAACTGATCGCGCGATTCGCGGAAGCCGACAAAGACCAGATATTCATTCACGGATAAGGTTAGACTCAAAAATTTGGCGTCAAAACCCGGACCATTCGGCCGGGTTTTTCTTTTTGTCAGGTAAGGTACAGAGGTCTTACTCGGCTGCGACTTTCTCTTCCGCAACCAAACCCACGATATCAAACATGATCTTGTTCAGCTCAAAATCCTTGGGTGTGTAAACTTTTGCAACACCCATTGTGCGCAGACGTGCAGCGTCATCTTCGGGAATGATGCCACCTGCCACCACAGGCACATGCCCGAGACCTGCCGCGCGCATTTTGTCCATCAGTTCTTCGATCAGCGGAATGTGGCTTCCTGAAAGTATAGAGAGGCCGACAACATGCGCCTCTTCTGCCTTGGCCGCCGCAACAATTTCTTCTGGTGTCAGGCGAATACCATCATAGGTTATATCCATCCCACAGTCGCGGGCGCGCGCCGCGATTTGCTCTGCCCCGTTTGAATGGCCATCCAGTCCCGGCTTACCAACGAGAAATTTCAAACGTCGTCCAAGTTTATCGCTTACGGCGTTTACCTGTGCGCGAATTTCGTCGAGTCCCTCAGTGCGATTTGAGGGGCTTTTGCTAACGCCAGTCGGTGCCCGGTACTGGCCAAAGGCGCTACGTACAACATCGCCCCATTCACCTGTTGTTGCGCCTGCTCTTGCCGCTGCGATAGAGGCGGGCATTATATTTTCGCCTGATTGAGCCGCAGAACGCAGGCTGGAGAGTGCGGCCTGCACCGCTGATTCATCACGCGCATCTTTCCAACCCGAAAGACGGGAGATCTGGTCTGCCTCGGCATAGGGGTCAGCGGCCATGGTTGCGCCGTCTCCAGCCGTCAACGGGCTTTCCGCAGCTTCTGTCCAGCGGTTAACGCCGACAACGGTCGTATCACCCTCTTCAATTTTGTTAATCCGGGTTGAGTTAGATTCAACCAGACGGGATTTCATATATCCAATCGCCGCGACGGCACCACCCATCCCATCAATCGTGGCAAGCTCTGCGCGTGCGCCGTCTTTAAGCGCGTTTACTTTACGCTCGACTGCGGGGTTTTCGTCAAACAGGTCTTCATATTCCAGCAGGTCGGTCTCATAAGCCAGAATTTGCTGCATGCGCAGCGACCATTGCTGATCCCACGGGCGGGGCAAGCCAAGTGCTTCGTTCCAGGCCGGAAGCTGTACTGCGCGTGCGCGCGCGTTCTTTGACAGCGTCACAGCAAGCATTTCAATCAGAATACGATAAACATTGTTTTCCGGTTGCTGTTCGGTCAACCCAAGCGAGTTAACCTGAACGCCATAGCGGAAACGGCGGAACTTGGGATCTTCAACGCCATAGCGTTCGTGACAAATTTCATCCCACAACTCTACAAAGGCGCGCATTTTGCAAAGCTCGGTCACAAACCGAATGCCTGCATTTACAAAAAAGGAAATCCGCCCGACCATTGCAGGAAAATGTTCTGCTGGAACTTTGCCTTTTAGATCGTCAAGAACCGCCGTCGCTGTTGCGAGGGCGAACGCCAGCTCCTCCTCCGGCGTCGCCCCCGCTTCCTGCAGGTGATAGGAACAGATATTCATCGGGTTCCATTTCGGCAGGTGTTCGCGTGTGTACGCGGCAACGTCTGTGATCATCCGCAAGCTTGGTGCGGGTGGGCAGACATATGTGCCGCGCGACAGGTATTCTTTGATGATGTCGTTTTGCACGGTGCCTTGCAATTTTGAGACATCAGCGCCCTGTTCCTCGGCCGCAGCGATGTACAGCGATAGCAACCACGGGGCGGTTGCGTTGATTGTCATCGAGGTGTTCATCTTCTCAAGCGGGATTTGGTCAAAAAGTGCGCGCATATCGCCAAGATGGTTGACCGGAACCCCAACTTTGCCAACTTCGCCCCGTGCCAGCAGATGGTCACTGTCATAGCCCGTTTGGGTCGGTAAATCGAAAGCAACAGACAGCCCGGTTTGTCCTTTCGCCAGGTTGGTGCGGTAAAGTTCGTTTGACGCCGCGGCGGTCGAATGCCCGGCATAGGTGCGGAAAAGCCAGGGGCGGTCTTTCTGGGTTTCAGACATGGGCGTCCTTCGGTTTGATGACAAGCAAGAATATTCCGTTTGGAAAGACATAGTTGGAATTTTGTGTCTTTGTCAATTCGCTGCGTTGCGGCATAGGTGCATTTACCCGGATGAAATAACCTGTCAGGGTCCGGGAATGTTTCAAACCGTTGAAATGCCGATATGGGCGCTTGTTCTGATCCTTCTCTTTGCCGGAGTGGCAGCTCTGGACAAGGTCATGCTGCCGTCTGTACGCTGGTATTTTCGCCGCAGAATGGAGCGGGTTGTTACCAAATTGAACGAACGACTTGAGCGGCCAATACAGCCGTTCAAGCTTGCAAGGCGCCACGACATGATCCAGCGCTTGATCTATGACCCAAAAGTCGCCGAGGCGATTGCAAAGTATGCCAAAACAGAAGGCGTTCCGGAAAATGTAGCGTTTGAACAAGCCCGCCGCTATGCGAGAGAGATTGTACCGTCTTTCAGTGCCTCGGCTTATTTCGGCATTGCGATCAGGGTTGCCCGCTGGTTCAGCAGGATGCTCTACCGCGTGCGCCTTGGGCATTTTGACGAAACAGCAATCAAGGAAATAGATCCGGACGCAACGGTTGTTTTTGTCATGAACCACCGCAGTAATATGGATTACGTGCTTGTCACCTATCTTGCGGCCGAACGTTCCGCCCTGTCCTATGCGGTTGGTGAGTGGGCGCAGGTTTGGCCGCTTCAGGGTTTGATCCGTGCGATGGGCGCCTATTTTATCAGACGAAAATCGCGCGATACGCTCTACCGTCGTGTGTTGTCGCGATATGTTCAGTTGGCAACGCAGAATGGCGTGGCGCAAGCCGTATTTCCGGAAGGCGGACTGAGCCTTGATGGGAAGATTCACCCGCCAAAGTTAGGTTTGCTGAGCTATATCGTTTCCGATTTTGTCCCAGGAAAGGGCAGGGACGTTGTTTTTGTACCCGTCGCAATCAACTATGACCGGGTTCTGGAAGACCGTATTTTGCTGGAGGCGGCCGCAGAAGGGACGCGGAAGTTCAAGTTTAATATACTCAAGATGCTTGGCTTTGTTGGTCGCCAGATCCGCTTTAAGCTGACGGGTCGCTATCATCGTTTTGGCTATGCCGCAGTAAGTTTTGGGAATCCGCTTTCCCTTTCGTCATTCTTGAAGGATGGCAATCATACGACAGAGAAAGTCGGCGAAGAACTCATGAACCGAATCAAAGAGGTTCTGCCGGTCTTGCCCGTACCTCTTGTCGCAACAGTGCTTCAAAATGCGCGTGGGCCATTGAGTGAAGCAAATATAGAGCATGCCGTTTCAGAGCTGATTGATCGGCTTTCAGATCATGGCGCCTATATTCATTTACCCCGGGACAGCAAGGAATATGCAGCAGAGGTTGGACTGCGGATGTTGAAACTTCGGAACATGGTGACGGAGACAGAAGGCAACTTCAGCATCAATCCTCATGAAGCCCCTGCGATCGCATTTTATGCGGCATCGATCTCGCACCTGATAGATGCACCTGCGGCATAATTAACCCCTTTTTCATTTCTTAGAGTCATAAAGTTACAAAAGCAGCCCTTTTGAGGTTGCATAATTACCCTATGAATTCTATTTCAGCCTTAAAGCGCCGCACCGATTCTGCGATGCGGCAAAATCGATACTGTTAAGGAGGCTATGATGGCTCTGGACACCATACCCGAAATCACGACCTACGACGCGCCTGAAAAGGATCTCTATGAGATTGGGGAAATCCCGCCCATGGGGTATGTTCCAAAGCAGATGTATGCATGGGCGATCCGGCGTGAACGTCATGGTGAACCTGATAAATCCATGCTGACCGAAGTTGTGGACGTGCCATCTATCGACAGCCACGAGGTGCTGGTTTTGGTGATGGCGGCAGGTGTGAACTACAACGGTGTCTGGGCTGGCCTCGGTATTCCAATCAGCCCATTTGACGTGCACAAGGCAGAATATCACATCGCGGGATCGGACGCTTCAGGTATCGTTTGGGCGGTTGGTGACAAGGTGACACGCTGGAAGGTTGGCGACGAAGTTGTCATCCATTGTAACCAGGATGATGGTGATGACGAGGAATGCAACGGTGGCGATCCGATGTTTTCACCCAGTCAGAGAATCTGGGGATATGAAACACCAGATGGCTCTTTTGCGCAGTTCACCCGCGTTCAAGCACAGCAATTGTTGCCGCGCCCCAAACACCTGACATGGGAAGAAAGCGCCTGTTATACGCTGACGCTCGCAACAGCCTACCGCATGTTGTTTGGCCACCACCCGCACGAGCTTAAGCCAGGTCAGAACGTGTTGGTCTGGGGAGCATCGGGTGGTCTCGGATCATTTGCGATTCAGCTCATCAATGCGGCGGGCGGCAACGCAATTGGCGTTATTTCTGATGAGGACAAACGCGACTTTGTGATGGACCTTGGCGCAAAAGGCGTGATCAACCGCAAAGATTTTAGCTGCTGGGGGCAGCTTCCGACGGTGAATACTCCGGAGTACGGCGCATGGTTCAAAGAAGTGCGAAATTTCGGCAAAGCGATCTGGGACATTACCGGCAAAGGCAACAATGTCGATATCGTTTTTGAACATCCGGGCGAAGCGACATTCCCGGTTTCGACTTTTGTCTGCAAAAAAGGCGGTATGGTCGTGATCTGCGCCGGGACTTCCGGTTTTAACTGTACGTTTGACGTGCGTTACCTATGGATGCACCAGAAACGCGTACAGGGCAGCCACTTTGCACATCTGAAACAGGCGGCAGCGGCCAACCAACTGATGATCGAGCGTCGGATTGACCCTTGTATGTCAGAAGTTTTTCCTTGGGACGAAATTCCGGCCGCGCATGTTAAAATGCTGCGTAATGAGCATAAACCAGGCAACATGGCGGTTCTGGTTCAGGCACCAATAACCGGTCTTCGCACGTTAGAGGATGTGCTGGAAGCAGGTCCGCTTTAACCGAGTTTCTTAAGGTTTATCCCCTCTGGGCCAGTGTGGTTGGTACGTGCTAATCACACCGGCATTTTTTGTTCTTTGTCTGATTAGTCGTGATATTATCGTTGAGTATCAGATGATTGCGGGGTGATTGCCGCGAAATGTATCTTAACGATACTGATATCAGTCGGATCGCTCTGGCAACCCGGTAGGCTGCCCTGTAGGGTCGCATCATGAGCGTGCGCAAAGTTGTATTTTCCGAAGACCAGGCCGAAGCCTATGATCGTGTAACAGAGCTGTTGCGCAGTGCGGGGATTGATCTGGATGACTCTCTTCTGACCCCGCTTTCGGATGGAAAATCAAGCGTTCTGGCGGTTGTTGGGAAGGCTGGGTCAGGCAAGACCATGCTTCTTGCCGAGCTCTACAAAGATATCGAAGCGGCTGGCGCAGACGTGATTTCGGGCGACTATGAAGGGCGTAAACGCAAAGACAGACGCACGCTGGCCATTCTTGCGCCAACGAATAAAGCAGCAAGTGTTTTGCGCAATCACGGGGTTCCTGCGACTACGATTCACCGAATTCTTTACACACCAGTTTATGACCCAGAATATGAGAAGATCGCGGATTGGCTGGCGGGAAACGGGTCGCGCCCCGAGGTGGAGGGTTTAACCGAAATTGCCCTGAACCGGGCAGAGGTCTTTTACAAAATCAACAAATCAATCCCCGGTGCGCTGGCAGCAGCCGGATTGCGCGGGTCAGATTTCATCACCGGCTGGAAGCGCCGCGAAGACCCGCTTGATATCGGCTTCATCGACGAAAGTTCGATGCTTGATGAAAAGCAGTTTGAGGATTTGAAGGAGATTTTCCCGACACTGGTCTTGTTTGGCGATCCGGCGCAGCTTGCCCCTGTCGGGCAATCAGGTGCGATGATTTTTGATAAGTTTAAAAACAAACGCAAGATCACGCTCAGCCGGGTGCATCGCCAGACACAGGACAACCCGATCCTTGATCTGGCCCATGCTCTTGGAGATGACAGTATCGGGTTCGAAGCGTTCGAGCGTATGGTGGAAGAGGCTGCCGCACGTGATGACCGTGTTGTGTTGGGTCAGCGCGTTGAAAGTGATTTGATGGCGCGCTCACCCGTTTTGGTCTGGCGGAACGCGACGCGGATTCGCCTGATAAATGCGTTTCGGGCGGCATTTGGTGCCCCGCCTGATGAATTGTTGCCGGGGGAACCCCTTATTTGCGATGGCATTGAACTGCCACTGAAGCATCGGAAAAAGCGGATCGATCTTGAAGCACGCGGCCTTATCAAAGGAGCACAGGTCATCTATCTGGGACCTGGTCGTAAAGCAGGATTTTCGCGCCTGCACGTGATCGGCGCCGAAGAGCCACAAGTCAGTGCCGCTTCAATCATAAAAATCGAGTTGCCCGACGAGGAAGAACCGTTCATTCCATTTGCGGCAAATATGGGCGCGGCGTTTTTGCACGGTTCTGCTGTTACGATACACAAGGCTCAGGGGTCGCAATGGGAAAACGTACAGGTTTTCGCACCAGATATTTTTGCAGCAGCCAGAATGGGCCGCAGCGAGGCTGGACAACCCTTGTGGAAACGACTGGCCTATGTTGCCATTACGCGGGCTGAAAAGCGGTTGTTCTGGGTCGTACGAAACCGGTTGGCGCGTCCGTCCGGACCGCTCGTAACCGACGATCTGCGAAGCGGGCCGGCACCGCTGACACTGGCCAGCGAAGAGGAGGTTTAGAATGGGAAAATCAATAATCATTACCGGGGCAAGCTCTGGCATAGGGCGTGCAACTGCCGAGGTTTTTCTGGATGCAGGTTGGCAGGTTGGCATTATCGCGCGTCGACGTGAGGCACTGGAAGGCCTTGCAAAAGGTCATGATAAAGCAGTGGTCCTGCCGGCAGATGTGACGGATAGGGAAGCACTTTCCAAGGCCTTTTCAGAATTTGAGCGTCAGGTCGGGCGGCTTGACGTTCTGTTTAACAATGCCGGAAGTTTTGGCCCCTCCGGTCCGATTGACGAGATTGATCTGGACGAATGGCATAAAGTTCTGAACGTCAATGTGTCAGGCATGTTTTATGCAGCGCAACTTGCTTTCAGGCAAATGCGTCGTCAGACGCCGCAAGGTGGCCGGATCATCAACAACGGATCGCTCTCTGCCCATGTACCGCGTGCCGGGTCGGTTTGTTACACCACCACCAAGCACGCGATAAGTGGTTTGACCAAGACGATCAGCCTTGATGGACGACCCTTTGATATTGCCTGCGGCCAAATTGACATCGGCAATGCAAAGACGGAACTGGTCGCAGATCTCAACGCGCGGGCACTGGCAGCAAACCCGGATGCAGAACTTATGCCTATGATGGACGTGATAGATGCCGCCAACGCTGTTTTCCACATGGCCAGTTTGCCGCCAGGTGCAAATGTCCAGACGATGACAGTCATGGCGACTAAAATGCCATATATTGGCCGTGGCTAGGTCAGGAAGTATCTGAACACTGCAGAGGCTGACCAACCAGCGACTATCGCAATGAACAAAGAAAAAATGCCGTAAATCAACGGGCGATCATGCGCAAGGTTGTAAATCCAGCGCTCCAAACCCACTTTCTGAACGTCGATCACGGTTTCATACGCGTCGACGACAGAGCCGTTACGCGTCAGGAAAATACGTGTTCTATATGCGCCCTCTGTCAGGTTTGCAGGAAGCGCAATCGAGGTCCGGAAGAGTGTGTCTTCGGAAAGTTCAACCTGGTTTTCCAGCTGCTGATAAAGGCCGTTCTTGGTGCGGATGCGGATCAAGGCTTCGGTAAAGGCTTCTGAATCAACGACTGTCTGCGGTGCACCTACAGAACGGATTGCGCGCGGAATGCTCACCTGATGGCGCAAATCTTCGGTATCACGCAGGATATCCACCAACGGCCCGGTTGTCGCGACAGCGTAAAAACTGGGGGCGGCATCTACTTCAACCGCTTCCGTGTTTACCCAGATACCCAGTCGTCTGTCTTTGCGCCGGACGGTGATAGGCTCAGATGGGCCAACAACGGCAACGATAACCTCTAGCGGCTCAGTCGTCGAAATTGGATCTTCACGTTTCACAGCGCCAAAGATCAGGATTTCCGAGCCGTCAAAATTTGCCGTTATGGCAATCCGGTTCTGGCTAAGCCCTGCAACAACTTCTTCAGCATGGGCGGGGACGGCCAGGGCCAGACAAAGGAGCAAGATACGTAACATCAGTGCCCCCTCGCGCCGAGTGAATAAAGTTCGCTAGGTTGCAGCAACAGATCAAGCGCCAGTTTACCGCAAACTGCCAACACCATAATGGCGAGCAGGATACGCAACTGCTCTGCCTTCATCTTGACGCCAATTCGTGTACCGATTTGCGCGCCAATGACGCCGCCGACCAAAAGTAAAACAGCAAGGGCCATATCAACGGTGTAATTCGTCGTGGCGTGAAGCAGCGTGGTAAACCCAGTCACGAAAATGATCTGGAACAAGGACGTTCCAATCACAACTTTCGTCGGCATACCAAGCAGATAGATCATTGCTGGCACCATGATAAAGCCACCGCCGACACCCATGATTGCTGCCAAGACCCCAACAAACACCCCAACAATCAAAGGCGGAATGACCGAGATATAAAGACCAGAAGTGCGAAACTTCATCTTGAACGGAAGGTTGTGGATCCAGTTGTGTTTCTTTCGCGCAGCGACAGCGCCGGGTTTGCATGATCTTCGGATCGCGTTCAGGCTCTCAATGAACATCAACCCGCCGATGACCCCAAGGAAAATGACATAACAAAGTTTGACGAGCAGATCGACCTGACCAAGACTTTTAAGCGTATTGAATAGCTGTACACCAAAAGCGGCGCCTACGAGGCCACCGATCAGAAGCACAGTTCCCATCTTTAGATCAACGGTGCGTCGTTTGAGATGCGCCAGTACGCCTGAAAATGAAGAAGCAACAATTTGGTTAGCTTCTGTGGCAACCGCGACGGCGGGTGGAATACCGATGAAAAACAGCAGCGGAGTCATCAGAAATCCGCCACCCACACCAAACATACCTGACAGGATTCCCACGATCCCTCCAAGGCCAAGCAACAAGAAGGCGTTTACAGAAACCTCGGCGATGGGAAGGTATATTTGCATGGGCATTATTAATCCGGGTTAACCGGTAAACTCAACGCCCCTTTGCGCAATATTCTTGCTAAAACGGGACTAAAAGACCCGTTTTTTCATCTTTCTTTGACATATGGTTCGCCGCCAGCACGGGGCGGCGTGGCTTTACCCACAAATCCTGCCAGAATCACCACTGTCAAAATGTATGGCAGCGCCTGTATGAATTGCCCTGGAATGGCGGTTTGACCAAATAACCCGCTGGAAAACAAGCTTACTGTGCCAACCGTGACAAGTAGGAAAGCAACCCCGCCAAGGACGGCTAAATCCAATAGTGATTTTCTCGAAGACCAGACCAGCCCTGCGGCCATCACTATCAAGATCGCGACAATTATATAGGTCGGAGCCTCAATGCTTTGATAGCGGTTCGAGAGCGCTTCCAGAACGCCAAATAGCATACATGCGCCCATTGCGTGCCAAGGACGCCATTTTGCGAAAATCAGGGCAGCAAGCGCAATGAAACCACGCCCCGCCGTCATATCCTTCACAAACCCGGCAGCAAGCCCTGTTGCGAGGTAAACTCCGGCGAGCCCGCACAGAACGCCGCAAATCGCGACCGCCGCATATCGGAGCCGTACAACCGAAATACCAGCCGTATCGACAGCGGCAGGGTTTTCACCCACGGCGCGTAGGCGCAGGCCAAAGCGCGTTCGAAACAGGATGAACCAGCTTGCAGGCACTGCCAGCAGGGCGACATAGACCAGAAATGTGTGGCCAGAAATTAACTCGCTATAGAGCGGCCCAGCGATTGGAATGCCTTCCAGAGTTTCAGCCAAGGGCCATTCAAGGGATTTGAAGCGGCCTTCGCCCATGAGCGATGGCGTTCGCCCGCCAAGCCCGAACCAGCTTTGGCCGATGACAACTGTCAAACCTGCCGCAAGAAAGTTGATTGCCACGCCGGAAATCAACTGATCTCCACGAAATGTGATAGAGGCAAGGCCATGCAACAGGGCCAGCAGGATTGAGATACCAACACCAGCGAACATTCCAAGCCAGACGTTACCTGTTACTGCGGCAACAGAGGCTGACAGCATCGCAGCGGCAAGCATTTTTCCTTCCAGCCCAATGTCAAAAATTCCGCCACGTTCGGAAAACAAACCAGCAAGACAGGCAAGCAACAATGGCGTCGCCAGACGAACCGCAGAATCGAGAATCTGGATGAGTGTCAGAAAATCCATCACGCGACCCTTTTCTTGAACTTGAGAAATAGTCGCTCAACGGGTGCGCGCACCATGTTATCAAGTGCTCCGGTGAACAGGATGACCAGTGCCTGAATGACAACCACAAGTTCACGAGGAATGTTTTCCCAAAGCTGAAGCTCGGCCCCGCCTTGCGTCAGAAACCCAAACAATAAAGCCGCCAGAAAAACCCCGACAGGGTGCGACCGCCCCATGAGCGCAACTGCGATTCCGATAAATCCGGCACCCTCTACGGAATTCAGGATCAGACGCTCGCTTTCGCCCATCACATTGTTGATCGCCATAAGCCCGGCTAGGGCGCCAGATATCATCATTGAAATCATGATGATTTTGGTGGGCGAAATCCCTGCATAGCGCGCAGCGGTTTCGCTATGCCCAAATGACCGAATGGCAAACCCAAGGCGCGTGCGCCAAATCAGGACCCAGAACAAAAAGCAGCACAGCAATGCCAGTAAAAAGCTAATGTTCGCAGGGGCGTGTTTGCTAAACTCGACACCAAAGGGCGCAAGCATTTCGTGGAACGATGGCAAATGTGCCCCTGCGGGAAAATCACGGGTTTCTGCAGCCATATTACCCGGTTCTTTCAGTGTATTGACCAGCAAATACCCCATCAGCGCCGCTGAAATGAAATTGAACATAATGGTGGTAATTACGATATGGCTGCCACGCCGGGCTTGCAGGTAAGCCGGTATAAGCGCCCAGCCAGCGCCAAAGATGGCGGCACCAATGGTCGCGGCTGGCAAGGCAAGGGTCCAATGCGGCCAATCGACAGCAAGGCAGACAAGGGCGACACCAAGCCCGCCGATTGCTGCCTGACCTTCGCCACCGATGTTGAACATGCGGGCGTGAAAGGCGATTGCCACGGCAAGTCCGGTAAATATGTAGTTGGTGGCGTAATAAAGCGTATACCCCCACGCATTCGTGCTACCGAATGACCCCTCAACCATTGTTTTGATTGCCACCAAAGGGTCTTTGCCGATCGCGAGGATCACAAGCCCCGAAAGAATAAAAGCCAGCAGCAAGTTGATGAATGGAATCAGAAGGACATCGGCCCATTTAGGCATTTTATCCATCAGGCTGCCTTTCCGTTCATCCCGGCCATCAACAGGCCTAGTTCTTTTTCGTCTGTTTCACCGGGCAAACGTTCCCCCATGATCTGACCATCGAACATCACTGCAATCCGGTCTGACAATGACAGGATTTCTTCGAGTTCCACACTGACCAGCAGAATTGCCTTGCCCTGATCGCGCAGTGCCACGATTTGCTGATGGATGAACTCAATCGCGCCTATGTCGACGCCACGTGTTGGCTGGCCCACCAGCAAAAGGTCGGGGTTGCGCTCTATTTCGCGTGCAAGAACGATTTTTTGCTGATTGCCACCCGAGAAATTCTTGGCCTGAAGCCGCGGGTTAGGGGGGCGTACATCGAACCGCTCCATCTTGCCTTCGGTATCGGAACGGATCGCTGCATTATCCATGAGCAGCGCGTTTTTGTTATAGGCCGGGTCGTTGTGATAGCCAAAGGCGATGTTTTCCCAGGCCATAAAATCCATGATCAGACCTTCACGTTGGCGATCTTCGGGCACATGCGCGATTCCCTGCGCGCGGCGGGATTGGCCATCTGAAAATTTGCCTGTCAGATCGATAGGATGCCCGTTAATGTGGATATTGCCAGTCGCAGTTTCAAACCCGCCAAGCACCTCAAGCAATTCAGACTGCCCGTTGCCAGAAACACCAGCGATCCCCAAAATCTCACCGGCGCGCACATCGAATGAGATACCTTTAAGCCGCACGACACCTTTGGAATCGGTCACGCGTAAATCTTTGACTTCCAGAATGCTCTTACCAGGATTAGCTGGTGTCTTATCCACCTGAAGCAAAACTTTGCGGCCCACCATTCGCTCAGCCAGATCTTCGGGCGAGGTATCTTTGGTTTTGATCGTGCCTTTCATTTCGCCACGCCGCATAACGCTGACGGTATCCGTCACATCCATGATTTCACGCAGCTTATGCGTGATCAGGATGATGGTTTTTCCTTCGTTCTTAAGATTGCGCAGGATGCGAAACAGATGGTCTGCTTCTGCCGGGGTCAACACGCCTGTCGGTTCATCCAGAATGAGAATATCTGCATGCCGATAAAGCGCTTTCAGGATTTCCACGCGCTGCTGGTGGCCAACACTCAGATTCTCAATCAAAGCGTCGGGGTCAACGTTCAGCTCGTATTCTTTGGCAAGTTCAGTGAGTAGCTTGCGCGCTTTTGCAAGCGATGGGCGCAGCAGTGCACCGTCCTCGGCCCCTAGCACAACATTTTCTAAAACAGTGAAATTCTCAACAAGTTTAAAGTGCTGATGCACCATCCCGATACCGGCAGAAATTGCAGCCTGGCTGTCAGGAATCGCAGTCTTTTGACCGCCGATATAGATTTCGCCAGCGTCTGCTTTGTAAAAACCATAAAGTATCGACATCAGCGTTGATTTTCCGGCGCCGTTTTCACCGACGATGCCATGAATCGCGCCTCGTTCGACCGATATTGAAATATCTTTATTGGCCTGTACCGGACCAAAAGCTTTTGAAATACCGCGAAGTTCTATCGCGGGGGCGGCAGTGTCCTGCCGCCCCAACTTGGGTGCGTCCTGCATTCCGAGCCCTTACATCACCGGGCAGGATTCGTCGGACATATAGTCGTGGACTGAGATTTCACCGGATATAATTTGCGCCTTTGCAGCCTCAACAGCTGCTCGCATTTCATCATTCAGCAATGCGTCGTTATGCTCGTCAAGCGCATAGCCAACACCGTCATTCGAAAGGCCAAGCACGTTAAAGCCGGTTTCGAGATCGGCCCCTTCCGTGAAGGCATTGTAAACAGCAACATCCACGCGTTTTGTCATCGAGGTCAGAACTGAGCCCGGGTGCAGGTGGTTCTGATTGCTGTCCACGCCAATAGAGAAGATACCTTCGTCAGCAGCGGTTTGCAGAACGCCAAGGCCGGTTCCCCCAGCTGCGGCATAAACCACGTCAGCGCCTTGCGAAATCTGCGCACGTGTAAGCTCGCCGCCTTTCACCGGGTCGTTCCATGCTGAAGGGGTTGTACCCGTCATGTTCTGAATAACATTTGCATCAGGGTTTGCCGCCTTAACACCCTGTACGTAACCACAGGCGAATTTCGAAATAAGCGGGATGTCCATACCACCTACAAACCCGACTGTACCGGTCTTTGAGGCCATGCCAGCCAGCAACCCAACAAGGTAAGACCCCTCATGCTCGTTGAACACGACAGAACGTACATTCGGTTGATCAACGACCATGTCGATGATGACAAATTTTGTGTCAGGGAAATCTGGTGCAACCGTTTCAAGCGCGGACGCAAAGGCGAAACCAGCCATAACAATCGGGTTTGAGCCGGATTCGGCAAAGCGACGCAGGGCCTGTTCGCGCTGCGCTTCTGATTGAAGCTCTACTTCACGGAACTGGCCACCGGTTTCTTCGGCCCAACGGGTCGCACCTGTAAAGGCGGCTTCGTTAAAGGATTTGTCGAATTTCCCGCCAAGGTCAAAAATGATAGCCGGATCGGCCAAAGCAGCCGTAGCTGTCAGCGCGAGCGATGCAGCCGCGCTAAGGAATGTTCGCATCAATGTCATGACACTCTCCCGATTTGTTTTTATGGGACGATGGCCGAATACCAGCGCACCCCGAGTTTATGAGCAGATCTAGGTTGATCATCCGCGATTAAGGCCGAAGCGCAAAGAGAGCGTCAATAGCTTTTTACCATTTGGTCGCAATTCTGACGTCAGATTTGATAAATCTTGATGCTGACCCGCCCTCAGGTTCAGAAAAGTTCGCGTTCAAAGACAACCGCATCAACGGCGTCTTCGTTCTGGCGACGGTAATAGGCGCGCCGCTGGCCACATTTCAAATAACCGGCAGACAGGTAAAGCGCTATTGCGGCACTGTTGTTTGCCGCAACTTCGAGAAACGATTTTTGCGCCCCAAGCTTTTTGGCTTGCGCTTCGAAATCTGATAGGCGAGCACGCCCCAACCCCACACTTCGCTCATTCGGATGAACTGCCAAAGTTAAAAGTTCTGCCTCATCGGCAACGACACGGCCAAGTGCAAAACTCGCCTCGTCTTCTACCAGGAACACCCCCCGGCTCTTGAGCAACGAATCGAACTCCTTTTCGTCCCAGGGGCGGGGCGTTTCAAAGGATAACGCGTGAATATGGGCGAGTTCCGTAGGCGTCATGGCAAAATAACTGGTGCTGGATCGCGCGGGGGCGCAGCGTCAGCCGCACGAATGTAAAGCGGTGCGGGTCGCGCCTGCTGCGTTCTGTACCGTTTGGCTGCAATATGCGCGATAGCAACGGCCAGCGGAAAAGCTGGGAGGCAGGCGTTTGGCAAACCATCGTCAAGCGATGTTCCAACTACGCGCTCTGCCTTCAGAAACTTTGTGTGTTCGCGCGCTAGCAATTGCGGTTCAGCGACAGCATTTTCACCGATCTTCTGAAGATAAACCTGGTTACGGCGCGCATCAATGATGGAATAGACTGGCTTTTCCTGGCCATAGGCCTGCGCCTCAAATCCGGAGACACCGACCGCTGGAATGCCGAGCGCGAGCGCAAGACCACGTGCCGCTGACACGGAAATGCGAATGCCAGTAAAGTTACCGGGGCCAATGCCTACACCGATTGCTGAAAGATCAGACCAGTCTGAAACGCCCTCATCCATTACCTCCTGAAGCAAAGGCACAAGCCGTTCTGCCTGACCTTTCTGCATAGGTTCAACCTTTTCGGAAAGAACGCGATCCCCAGATATTAAAGCGGCCGCGCAATGCGCGGCCGAAGTATCAAAGCCAAGAATAAGGTCTTCAGGCGGCAACAGGCCGTACCTCAACGACTTCCGGGATATAGTGGCGCAGCAAGTTTTCGATTCCCATTTTCAAGGTTAGTGTCGAAGATGGACAGCCCGCGCAGGCCCCCTGCATATGAAGATAGACGATTCCCTTTTCAAAGCCGTGAAAGGTGATGTCACCACCGTCCTGAGCAACTGCCGGGCGTACGCGCGTATCAAGTAAATCTTTGATTTGGTTTACAATTTCACCATCAGGGCCGTCGTGATCTGCATGACCAGCATTTGCAGCTTCGCCTTGCATTACGGGCTGGCCTGATTGAAAATGTTCCATGATTGCGCCAAGGATCGCTGGCTTGATGTGGTTCCAGTCAACCTCGTCGGGCTTTGTCACCGTAACAAAGTCACCGCCAAAAAACACGCCGCTTACACCTTCCACAGCGAATATACGCTGGGCGAGCGGTGAATTGGTTGCCACATCAGCATTGGGAAAATCTGCTGTGCCCGTCGCCAGAACGGTTTGACCGGGCAAAAATTTCAGCGTTGCTGGGTTCGGGGTAGATTCAGTCTGGATAAACATTCGTGCCTCCTGAGCGCGTCTTTGATATGCGCCCGGACGTGGGCTTTGTCAAGGTTTAGAACCGTTCTAAACCGTCCAGGCAGCGTTGAAAACTACGCTACTTGGCATAACGGGCAAGACGCTCTTCCAGCGTCCCACTGTGCAATTCGAGCAGGTGATTGTCGTAGTCATAAAAATAAATCGATCGCCCCTCACCTTCGACACGCGACCGCCCGGTGCGTACCTTAAGGCCAAGCGCATTAATTCGGTCCAGATAGTCGTCATATTCCGCATCGGATATCTTGAAAGCGACGTGATTATACGTTTGTTCAGGTAGTGGTTCCCCTTCCATAGTGGCAATCCAAAGACCGCCAATATCGAAAAACCGTTCTCTGGAAATTGAAAATGTGCCAGCACCGCTGTCGTAAATTTTTTTTGCACCAAAAACCTTTGTCAGCATGGTCTCCATACGATCAAGATCTTTGACGATAAAGGTTATGTGGCTGAGACCTTCAATCATTTGCCATCGCTCCCTTTTGTTCGTTCGGCAAAACGCGGTTTGAATTTGCGGTAATGCCATGATCGATAGCAAGACCAGATCTGATAGTTTTACTGCGCGATTTACTAAATATTAATGAATTTAGTTGAACTAGGAATCTCTAAATTCGCCTTTTTGAACCTTGCTGGCTTGCATCTTCGTTCGCTTTTACGAAACATCTACCAGGTTACTTTTTGGAAAGTTGTTATCCACGGAGCTCGCATCGCTCGTTTTGTTTGCAGGCGCTTTGCTTGTTGCCGCAGGTTCGCCGGGGCCAAGTATTGCTGCGCTTGTCGCAAGAGTACTGTCGCGCGGCCCCCGGGATGTAATGCCATTTCTTGCGGCGATGTGGTTTGGCGAAGCAATCTGGCTCTCGCTCGCGGTGTGGGGTTTGGCCTCTATCGCAGAGTCATTTCACGCAGCATTTTTGGTGCTCAAATGGGTTGGTGTTCTCTACCTGGTGTATTTGGCCCGGAGGATGTGGACCGCTCCTGTCGCATTCGAAGTGTCGGATCTGCCAGGGCGTCGTTCAGGAACAAAGATGTTTGCCGCCGGGTTGGCAGTGACTTTGGGCAACCCGAAAATCATGTTGTTTTACATGGCGTTATTGCCATCGATCATAGACCTTAAAATACTGATGGTTTCAGGTTGGGCCGAGCTAACAGCAACGATGCTTTTTGTTCTTGTTGCGATTGACCTTGCTTGGGTGGCTTTGGCTGCCAGAGCCCGCAGTTTACTTAAAAGTCCGGCAGCTGTGCGTGTTGCCAATCGCTGCAGTGCTGGAATAATGGCAAGTGCGGCGGCCCTTATTGCAGCACGCTAGAAACAATCGGGCTCTTTAAAACTTGGAAAGCGTAACTCTTTTTGGGATTAAGTTATCGCTTCCAGCCGTTCCTTGGACAGATCGCCCGGTACAATGGTCAACGGGATCGGCAGGTTGCCCGAGGCGCGGGACATCTGCGTCACAAGCGGACCTGGGCCTTTTTTATCTATGCCAGCACCAAGCACCAGAACGCCAACTTCCGGGTCTTCATTTACCTGAGCAAGTATTTCTTCCACAGCTTCGCCTTCGCGAATAACCAGTTCCGGGTCAACGCCTTGCTTGTCGCGCATCCATTTTGCGAAAACCTCAAAATGGGCGTGGATTCGTTCGCGCGCTTCTTCTTTCATCAAATCGCCGACACCGATCCAGTGATTGAATTCGTCAGGTGGAATAATGGATAATATTTCTACGCCACCGCCTGTTCTGGCTGCACGCATCGCAGCAAAACGCATGGCATTCAGGCATTCGCGGCTGTCATCCAGCACAACCAGAAACTTACGCATGTAGGGCTCCCTTTAACAGCGCAATGATGACCCAGCGTTGCGATACGCGCAAGCATCCATTCACTTGGCTGAATGCGCCCAGTCCCAGTAAAGCTCTCTCGCACGTCTTGTGACGGGCCCAACCTGATAATGCGTGCCGTCAAATTCAGTGACGGGTGTAATTTTTGACATGTTTCCGGTTAGAAACACCTCGTCCGCTTCTCTGAAGTCGTCAAAACTGAGTACAGTTTCATGAATGCGAAGCCCATCTGTTGAAAGGTTTGAAATATGGCGGGCGCGGGTGATCCCTGACAAGAATGTTCCGTTTGGTATCGGCGTAAAAACCTCACCATCTTTCACCATGAACACATTGGCTGTCGCGGTTTCGGCGACATTACCAACAGCATCTGCAACCAGTGCGTTGGAGTATCCTTTGGCACGGGCCTCTGCCAGCATCCGCGCGTTGTTTGGGTAAAGACACCCTGCTTTCGCATTCACAACATTGTCTTCCAGCACAGGACGCCGGAAACGGGTTGTGGTCAGCGTTGTAGACGCTTCTGCGGGGGCCATAGCAATTTCTTCGAGACAAATGGCAAAACCCGGTTCCCCCTCTGCGGGGATAATACCGCTGTGCCCGCCGTCTATCGCCCAGTACATTGGCCGGATGTAGACTGCGGCATCTTTTGAAAACCCGCTCAGCCCTTCCCAGACAAGCTCCACCATCTTCTCGGCGTTGACAGAAGGCGTGATCATCAGCGCTGTCGCTGAACGGTTCACGCGTTCGCAGTGTGCCCGAAGGTCGGGCGCAATGCCTTCAAAGAACCGCGCGCCGTCAAAGACGGTCGTCCCAAGCCATGCCCCATGATCCGCCGCACGAATGATCGGCACATCACCCGTGTGCCAGCTTCCTTTAAAATAGGTGCGGATGTTGACGCCGATAACCATGATGCTTCTCCCTTTGTCGCGCGGAGCGTAACGGAGGTTTAAGTCAGACGTCCAGACCCAAAATGAGACATTTTTTCTGACATCAAAGTGTGTCAGCCTCCGCCAACAGCGCTTCTAAATCCAGCCGCGCCGTCGTCATGGCCAAGCTGCCATCTGTGGAACGTGGCCAGTCTTTTTCGGCACGATCCACGTATAGCTCTATGCCGTTACCATCCGGATCACTCAGATAAACGGCTTCGCTGACACCGTGGTCTGACGCGCCCTCTATTTTGATACCGGCGTCGATCACTTGGCGCACCGCACGGGCAAGCTCTGTGCGGTTCGGGTAGAGAAACGCTGTATGAAACAGACCGGTATGGCCAGCAGGTGGTGGTGTGCCGCCCGCGCTATGCCAAGTGTTCAGACCGATATGGTGGTGATACCCGCCGGCTGATAAAAAGGCGGCTTCTGTTCCGTACCGGGTCTGAAGCTCAAAGCCCAGAACACCTGAATAAAAACCGATCGCGCGCTCAAGATCGGCGACTTTCAGATGCACATGACCAATTCGGGTTTCCGGATGCGCAGTTGTCATGGGGCTAATCCTTTGTGATGCTCCCCAACAACATAGCAATCAACGCGCGCCCTTTCATCCCAAGGGCGCGCGCAGAGTCTGTGCATCGACGCAGAGCGTCAGCGGGACCGGATCATCCCGACAATGTCATAGGTTTTTTCAAGAATTGGTCGTGCAATTGCGCTGGCCTTGCTTGCGCCTAGGCCCAGTATTCGATCAATCTCTGCCGTGTCCTGCATCAGACGCGCCATTTCGCCTGAGATTGGTGACAGCTTTTCGACCGCGAGTTCAGACAGCATTGGCTTGAATTCTGAGAACTGCTTGCCACCCACATCGGCAAGCACCGCGTCGACCGTCTGATCAGCAAGAGCGGCATAAATATTTACAAGGTTCTTTGCTTCTGGGCGGTCTGCCAATCCCGCGCTTTCCGACGGCAGAGCGTCCGGGTCGGTTTTTGCCTTACGAATCTTCTTCGCGATAGTGTCAGCGTCATCGGTCATGTTGATGCGGCTGGCGTCTGATGGATCGGATTTTGACATCTTTTTGCTGCCGTCACGCAGCGACATCACGCGCGTCGCAGCGCCTTCAATAACAGGTTCGGTGATTGGGAAAAAATCAACGCCGAAGTCATTGTTGAATTTCGTTGCGATATCGCGTGTCAATTCCAGATGCTGCTTTTGGTCTTCGCCTACCGGAACGTGTGTTGCGTGGTAGACCAGAATGTCTGCCGCCATAAGATTCGGATAGGCAAAGAGCCCGACAGATGCATTCTCTCTGTTCTTGCCAGCTTTATCTTTGAACTGGGTCATCCGGTTCAGCCATCCCATACGGGCAACGCAGTTGAAGATCCACGCGAGCTGCGCGTGCTCTGCAACCTGGCTTTGGTTGAACAGGATCGATTTTTCAGGGTCAATTCCAGAGGCAATGAAGCCTGCCGCAAGTTCACGCGTTGCACGGCGCAGATCATCGGGGTTTTGCCAGACGGTGATCGCATGCAGGTCGACCATGCAATAAATCGTTTCAATACCCCTGTCCTGTGCCTGCGCGAAACGCTTCAGTGCGCCAAGGTAGTTGCCAAGGGTCAGGCCGCCCGAAGGCTGGATACCTGAAAAGACACGGGGTGTATGGACCACCTCTGTCATTATGCTTACTCCATCTGGATTTATACTACTGGCTGCCTTACCCATGGGGAAACAGGCCGTCAACCAATGGAGCCAATGATATGAGCAGTGATCCCAATGCGTCACCCGTAAACCCGTTACCACCGGTGGTGGTGGCACTGGCCGCTTTGATTTTTGGCATCGAGGTATTGTTCAATCTGGGTGCACGTGGTCTTTTGGGCGGCGCCGAAGCTGTTGGCTGGCGCCTATCAGCGCTTGAAACCTACGCGGTGCCGGGTGGATTGCAAAACTGGATGCTCGCAACGGGCCGCTTTTCTGGTGACAACCTGATCCGTTATGTAACCTACTCGTTTGTGCATGTGAGCTTTACCCATATGCTATTTGTTGTTGTTTTCGTACTGGCCCTTGGCAAGATGGTGGGTGAGGTTTTTCGCGCCTGGGCCGTGCTTGCCGTGTTCTTTGGCGCGTCGATTGTTGGGGCGATAGTTTACGGCTTGTTGAACGAACGGGCAGGGCTTATCGGCGGGTATCCGGCTGTCTACGGATTGATCGGCGCCTTTACCTTTTTGCTTTGGGTCAATCTCGCGGCACATGGCGCCAACAAGTATCGCGCCTTTACCTTGATTGCGTTCCTACTGGGTATCCAACTGATCTTTGGTCTGTTCTTTGGTGGCGGTAAAGACTGGGTCGCCGATGTTGCAGGTTTTGCCACAGGCTTTGGTCTTTCCTTCTTTGTTTGCCCTGGCGGATGGTCCCACGTTATGGCCGTTCTACGCCGTAGATAGCGGTGGCGGTTTTATCGTCGACGCATTGCAGCACGGAAATCAGCGACATTGAACGCACCCAGCCAGTGGCCGAACAACGCGTAGCTGACGGTGCCTGAGGCGACCAGAATCAACAAAGCCAGATATCGCCATCCGGCAATTCCAAACATTGGTCCGATCACTAACATAGTCACCAAAAGGCACGCGCCCATAAGGGCAGAGGCCGCGATAAGACGCCACAGTCTTTGCTTGAAACGCGCGTCGAAAAGTGCAGCATCGCCCATTTGGCGCGATCCGGCCCAAAGCAACCAGAACATTGCCCAGCCAGCAAAGGTTGTTGCCAGTGCGGCTGAAACATAGCCGATAAATGGTGCAAGACCGATTGCGATCACAGCATTCAGAACCATCGCAATCAAGGCGTAATAAAACGGGGTTTTGGTATTTCCGCGGGCGAAAAATAAGGGCTGCAACACCTTTTGCAGCACGAAAGCAGGCAGGCCCAACCCATAGATTGCAACCACGAGCGCAGTCGCCGCAGTGTCATCAGCGGTAAAAAGCCCGCGTTCAAACAGAACCTGGACAAGCGGCATTGGCACAATCAGCAACGCAACGGCCGAAGGCAAAGTAAGCGCAAGCGCCATCTCTCCGGCGCGACTAAGCGCTTCTTGCCCACCTTTGCTGTCTTCGGCCTGCAGCCGTCTTGAAAGTTCTGGCAACAGAACGATACCGATCGCAATGCCAACAACGCCGAGGGGCAATTGATAGAGGCGGTCTGCGTTGTAGAGCCATGAAATCGCTTTATCAAACTGGCTCGCAACTTGCCGCCCAACGAGGAGGTTGATCTGCACAACGCCGCCGGCAAGGGCTGCGGGGGCTGCGATGACGGCAAGTCGTTTAAGCTCGGGCGTCCAGCGTGGCCAGCTCAGCGTAATCGTAAAGCCTGCGCGGCGTGCCGCCCACCAGACCAGAGCCATTTGCAAGACACCGGCAATGGGGACGGTCCAGATCAGTGCTGACGCGATATCCCAACCCTGAAATGCCGCAAGGATCATTGAGGATATGAAAAGAACGTTCAGCAAAACGGGCGCGGCTGCCGCGGCTGCAAAGCGTCCTGTGGAATTCAAAACACCTGAGAGCAAAGCAGCCAGTGAAATGAAGATTATATAGGGAAATGCGATACGGCCGTAATCAACCGCCAGATCAAACTTTGGCGTACCGGCAAATCCTGCCACCTGGGCATAGATCAACCAAGGCATTATCAGTTGCGCGACGACGGTCAGCGCAATCAATATGGTTGTCAGCACAGAAAACGCGTCTTTGGCAAACCCTATGGGGTCATCGCCACTTTCCAGCTTCTTCGAAAACATGGGCACGAAGGCCATGTTAAATGCGCCTTCTGCAAAAAAGCGCCGAAACAGGTTTGGCAGGGTAAATGCCGCAACAAACGCCTGATGCGCCGGACCGGTTCCCAGGTAAGCCGCGATCAGAACATCACGAACAAACCCCAGTATCCTGCTTGCGAGGGTCCAGAACCCAACCGTAAAGAACCCGCCCATCATTCTCATTCTGATTGCGCCCTTTCGGCGCCTTGCCGGATCGCATCGCGAAGCCGTTTATCAAGCGTTTTTTGTTTCGCTTCGGAATGGAACTTTAGCCCGAACATGTCTTTTACATAGAATGTATCGACCACCTGTTCGCCGTAGGTCGCAATAACTGCGGATGCTATATAGACGTTTGACGTCGCCATTGTGCGGGTCAGATCGTAAAGCAGGCCCGGTCGGTCACGGGTATCAACCTCGATAATCGTATAAATTTCCGAGCCGTCATTATCGAAGGTAATCGAGGTTGGAACGCGGAATTCACGTTCGCGTTTCTTAATTTTATCGCGGTCTTTCAGGGCGTCCCGTGCAATCACTTCGCCTTTCAGCGTCTTGTTGATCATGCTGCGCAGCCGGTTAAGGCGATTGACTTCGTAGGGGTGCCCTTCGGCGTCCTGTATCCAAAAGACAGCCGTCGCAAACCCGTCTTTTGAGGTATATGTTCGCGCGTCAACGACGTTGGCCCCAACCAGCGCCAACGCCCCTGCAAGGCGGGAAAAAATCCCCGGGTGATCGGCCAGCGCGAAGGCGGCTTGCGTCGCATCCCTGTCTTGGTCCGGCTTCAGGTCCATGCGGATTTCATCGTCTCCGATCCCAAGAAGCAGGCGTGCAAAAATCTCGTGCTGGGCTGTCTGAAGGCCTTGCCAGTAAGGTGAATAGTGCCGAGACGTTTCAACGCGCAGATCTTTTTTATCCCAATCAGACAAGGCCTCGCGCAAAGTGCGCTTTGCTTCATTGCTACGCGCTGCATGATTGAGGGTTTCATAGCCCGTCTCAAGTGCAGAGGCAGTTTCAGCGTGCAATCGGCGCAGCAGCATGGCCTTCCAATTGTTCCATGTTGTCGGGCCAACTCCGCGGATGTCGCAGACAGTCATAACCGTCAGCAAATCAAGCCGCTTCCTGGTTTTTACCGCTTTTGCAAAATCGCGAATAGTACGCGGATCACCAATGTCACGCTTTTGTGCCATATCCGACATCAGCAAATGATAACGTACAAGCCATTCGGCGGCATCACATTCGTCGGGTTTCAAACCAAATTGGGGTGCCAATCTTCGCGCAACCCGTGCCCCATAGATCGAATGATCCTCTGGGCGGCCCTTGCCAATGTCATGCAACAGCAGTGCAAAATACAAAACCTTCCGGTTAACACCCTCTTTCAGGATGCCAGAAGCGACGGGCAGTTCTTCAACCAGTTCCTCGCGTTCAATCTGGGCAAGGACCGAAATGCACTGAATCGTATGCTCATCAACGGTGTAGTGATGGTACATATTGAACTGCATCATCGCCACAATCGGTTCAAAATCCGGGATAAATGCTGAAAGCACGCCAAGTTCGTTCATGCGCCGCAGCGCACGTTCAGGATTGCCGTGTTTCAAAAGCAGATCAAGAAAGATGCGCACGGCTTCCTTGTCTTTACGCATGTCATCGTCGATCAGATCGAGGTTCGCTGCGATCAGCCGCATGGCATCCGGGTGAATCAGGTAACCAGTGCGAAGGGCCTCTTCGAAAATGCGAAGGATGTTTAATTTCTCGCTTAAAAAGGTCTTCTCGCCTGTGATGCTGAGGCGGTTTTGCACGAGCTTATAGCCGGGTTTAAGTTTCTTCCGTCGTCTCAGGAAACGCATTAAGCTTGGCGCACGTTTTACGTGGCTCGCTTCAAGTGCAGTCAGGAAGATGCGGGTTAGTTCCCCCACGCTTGTTGCATGGCGGAAATAATCTTGCATGAAATGCTCAACCGCTCGCCGCCCACTGTGATCCGTGTAACCCATACTTGAGGCCACTTCGACTTGCAGATCGAATGTTAACTGATCCATTGCACGGTTGGTGATCAGGTGCAGGTGGCACCGGACGGCCCATAAGAAGCTTTCCGCCTGGTCAAACCTGTCAAACTCTTCCTGTGTGAACACTTTGACAGAGACAAGCTCTGTCGTGTCGTGCACCCGGTGAACGTATTTTGCGATCCAGAACAGCGATTGAAGATCGCGTAGCCCGCCTTTGCCCTCTTTGACATTTGGCTCAACCACATAGCGTTGACCACCTTGCTTTCTGTGGCGCTCTGCGCGTTCAGCAAGTTTCGCCTCGATGAAGTCAGAGGCGGTGTTTCGAAACAGGTCTTTCCACAAAACCTGCTTGAGTTTTGCTGCAAGTGGTTCATTCCCACCAAGATAGCGATGCTCAAGCAGTGCCGTGCGAATAGTATAATCTTCGCGCCCAAGGGTGAGGCAATCGCGAATGGTCCGGCTTGAATGCCCAACCTTCAGGCGCAAATCCCAAAGGATGTAAAGCATTGATTCAATGACGCTTTCGGCCCATGGGGTGATTTTGTAGGGCGTCAGAAACAGAAGATCGATATCGGAATGCGGCGCCATTTCCGCGCGGCCGTACCCACCGACTGCCACGAGGCTCAATCGTTCCCCTTCTGTTGGGTTTGACAACGGATGCAGCCAGTTCTGCGCAACGTATAACGTAACAGCAACAAGGCTGTCAGCCAGATAGGTATAGGCGCGTGTCGTGGGGCGCGCATCAAGTGGTCTGGCTTTGAACGCGTCTCGTATTGCCGCGTTCCCGCGCTTTTTAGCGTCCGTCAATACTTTTACGGTGAGTGCGCGAATGGCCTTACTGTCTTCGGCCTCAGGCAAGGCAGCCAGCAGTGCAGCCACAACGGCACCATGATCAAATATTTCTTGTGCCGGGCAAATCAAATCGTCCGGCACAAGAAACGGTTGCGTTAAGAGGATCGGCTCAGAGACCGATTCCTGTGAAGGAGCGTGGGGCAGGGTCAATTACAATAACCTGGTTCTCGCGGATCTGGGCAATCGCCAGCCCGCGTTGGTTGGTTCCATCCGGAAGCAAGCGGAACACTCCGTTCACTCCTACAAAGCCTGATCCTTGGGTTAGCGCGGCGGTTGTTAGCGCATCGGACTGACCTGATTTGATCAACGCGCCAATTGCGGCGATTCCGTCATAGGCTAAACCGGCAATAGGGTGCGGCGGGGTGCCATAGGCGGCTGCGTAACGATCGCGAAAGCGATCATTCAGTGCGGGATCAGGCAGCGCGAACCACCCATTTTGCACGCCGGGCAAGGCCAATGCAGTTGCAGGGATGTCCCAGCGGCGCAGACCAATAAACTGGCTGACATCTGTCTCGACACCGTTTTCCGGCAAAAGTTGCGTCAGCAAAGGCAAGGCCCCGTCGGTACCAGAGGTGAAGAACACTGATTGTGCACCCGAAGACTGCACCTGACCCGCAATGCCAGGAATGGCGTCAATCAAGCCTTGTTGCGATAGTTCAAATCCTGAGACTCCCGCAAGGGTGCCACCGCTTCGACCAATTGCTGAAATGATCGCATCACGCCCAATTTCTTCTGAGATATCCTGACCATGCACGACCATGATGTTGCTACGCTCCTGGCTGACCGAGTAACTAACCAGCCGGTTCGCGGTGTTTTCAAATGTGTTGCCTAGGACAAAAACGTTTCCGCCTGCAATCTCTGTATTGTTCGAAAAAGACAGAACATTGACGTTGAGGTTTGCAACTGCGACGCCTGTGGCGTTCGCTGCGTCAGCAAAAACCGGACCGAGGATAATTTTCGCCCCGTCGTTAACGGCACGGCGCGCCGCTTCGGCGGCTTGGCCACTAAGACCGGCAGTTGGATAAACCCGTAAATCAATTTGCACACCCTCTAGGTCTGAAATCGCAAGACGCGCGGCATTTTCCAGACTTTGTGCCAAAACAGAATCGCCCGGATTGACCGACCCTTGGGGAACCAGAAGCGCGACGGCAACCGGACGGTTCGTGTTAATTGATGGACCACCTCCAAGTCCGCCGGGCTGACAAGCCGCAAGCAAAACAACAGATAGTAATACGAAAGCAATTCCCAGCGACTTGCGGGCAGAACTCAAAACAGCAAACATAGGGTTATCCTCACTCCCTCGGCACAATATACGAGCCTTGCCAGAGTAAGCGGTTGAATGACAAGTGTAAACGAAAAGCAAAAGGCGGAATCACAAGTGAATTTTCAAGAGAAGCCATTGGCCGCCGGTCTGTATTTCGTGGCGACACCGATCGGCAGCGCGCGAGACATTACGCTGCGTGCACTTGATATTCTGGCTTCTGCTGATGTGATAGCGGCTGAAGACACCCGTACGGCGCGAAAGTTAATGGAAATTCACGGCGTTCGGCTGGGTGACAGGCCAGTGATTGCCTATCACGATCACAACGGTGCACAGGTGCGCCCGCGTCTTTTGGCAATGCTGGCAGAGGGCAAATCAGTGGCTTATGCCTCAGAAGCTGGAACACCTCTTGTCGCTGACCCGGGTTACGCGTTGGGAAAAGCTGTAATTGAGGCCGGTCATATGGTGACCAGCGCGCCGGGGCCTTCGGCAATACTTGCGGCACTTAGCATCGCAGGCCTTCCAACCGACAGGTTTTTCTTTGCCGGGTTTGCACCAAATGCCAAAGGCCAGCGGCAGAAGTTTCTCGAAGACTTACGCGATATTCCTGGAACGCTGGTGCTCTATGAATCGCCCAAACGGCTGAAGGATTTTCTGGGTACCTGCGAAACGGTTTTCGGGGGCGAACGCGCGGCAGCGGTTTGCCGTGAACTCACCAAGAAGTTTGAAGAGGTCGTGCGCGGTTCTATTGCAGAGCTGAATCAGGTTTTCGCAGAGCGCAGTGTCAAAGGCGAAATTGTGGTTTTAATTGATCGGGGTCGTGGGGAAGCGCCAGACGCCGCTACAATGGAAGACGCACTGGCTGATGCGCTGCAATCGATGACCATCAAAGACGCGGCCAATGCTGTTTCAGAGGCACTCTCGATTCCACGCCGAACAGTTTATCAGGCGGCACTGGCGATGGCGAAAAACAGATGAGCGGTAGAACGTCTTACCTTGCCGGGCTATCCGCAGAGGAAATTGTAGCACGCCACTATTTGGCAGAAGGATGTGAAATCAGGGCAATGCGCTGGCGAGGAACGGGAGGCGAAATTGATCTGATCGTTCAGGATGGCGCCCGTTTGATTTTTGTCGAGGTCAAGAAGAGCCGGGACTTTGCCCGTGCTGCGGAACGTATTCGTCCAAACCAGATGCAACGTATCTATGCCACGGCTTCGGAGTTTTTGGCGAACGAACCGGCAGGGCAAAACACCGAAGTTCGGTTTGATGTGGCGCTGGTCGATGTAAGTGGTTCATTGCAGATCATTGAAAATGCCTTCGGCCATTGAACCGCTTTGCATCATCCGCCATGTAGGGACAACATGAATTAGGAGAGCCCGAGTTATGTCGTTGAAAGTTGCCATTCAGATGGACCCGATTGGCCCCATTGATATTGATGCCGACAGCAGTTTTCGCATTGCCGAAGAGGCACAGGCGCGCGGGCATGAATTGTTTTATTACACGCCTGACAAGCTTGCTTATAGCAGCGGCCGCATCCTGGCCAAGGGTTGGCCGCTGACAGTGCGGCGTGAAAAGGGCAATCATTTCACACTTGGCGCGGAACAAGAGATTGACCTGGCAGACTGGGATGTTGTCTGGCTGCGTCAGGACCCACCCTTTGACATGAGCTATATCACGACGACCCACCTGCTTGACCGCATACATCCGGATACTCTGGTGGTGAATGACCCCTTTTGGGTGCGGAATTATCCCGAAAAACTGCTTGTGCTTGATTTTCCTGACCTTACGCCACCAACCATGATTGCGCGCGATCTCAACACGTTACGCCAGTTCAAGGCAGAACATGGCGATATCATCCTGAAACCGCTTTACGGGAACGGTGGGGCCGGGGTGTTCCGGCTGGAACATAGTGACCGTAACCTCGCGTCGCTGCATGAACTTTTCGCGGGCATTAACCGCGAACCCCTCATCGCGCAGAAATTCCTGCCGGATGTTTCAAACGGCGACAAACGGATTATTCTTGTTGATGGCGAACCTGTTGGTGCGATCAACCGGGTGCCTGCAGCAGGTGAAACACGTTCCAACATGCATGTTGGTGGGCGGCCAGAAAAAATTGGCATGTCTGAGCGCGACCTTGAAATCTGCGCGGCAATTGGTCCGCTGCTGAAAGAAAAGGGACAGATTTTCGTTGGGATCGACGTGATTGGCGACTACCTGACCGAAATAAACGTGACCTCGCCAACCGGTATTCAGGAACTTGAGCGGTTCGACGGCACAAACGTTGCCGAAAAAATCTGGCTCGCGATCGAGGCACGCAAAGGGAAGTAGATGAGCCTGCAACTGCGGCTGTTCAATGTCTTGTGTAGAACTTTGGTAAAGCCCCTGCTTCGCAGAGAGGCAAATCCAAATAGGGCACGCCGCAGTTTTACCCTGCTCGCCCGGTTGTTGTTTCGCCCACCTCCGTTTTCGCTGTTCTTGCCCGCGTCTTACGAGACCAACAACGGCCCGGAAAAGGCGCTTTGGGTGTCTTCAGGCCGGGTTAAAACACGCGAAGTTTTGCTCTATTTTCACGGGGGCGGTTACATTGCAGGCAGTACGCGGACACATCGTGCGATGTTGGCCCGTTTGTCACGATTGACGGGGCTGCAGGTGTTTTTACCAAACTACGGGCTGGCCCCTGAATCTCCTTTTCCAGCCGCTTTTGACGACGCAATGGCAGCGTATGATGCGCTCCTGACGCGTGGGTACAAGCCATCCGATATCATTGTTGGTGGTGATAGTGCTGGTGGCGGGTTAGCCCTTGCCGTACTTGCCAAACTTTGCCAGCAAGGACGAACCCCAAGAGCAGCTTTTGCTTTCTCACCCTGGACAGACCTTTTGGCGACCGGCGCATCACTGCGGGAAAATGCGCAGGCTGATGTGTTGTTCTCACCAGAACGAATTCCGGTGTTACGCGACATGGTTGTTTCTGAAGAGGACGCCGGTGATACACGCGTTTCACCGCTTTACGCAGAGTTCCCAAATTGTCCGCCGGTTTTCTTTCAGGCATCGGAGAGCGAGATTTTGCGCGACGATACACTTCGCATGGCGGCGCGGCTTCGCGAATTCGGAGCAGAAGTAACTGATGTTCTCTGGCCTGATGTTCCGCATGTCTGGCAGTTGTTTGATGGTTTAATGCCTGAGGCGCGGGCTGCGCTTATAGAAACAGCCGGGTTTATCCGTCGCCAGATGGAAACCTGACGTCTAAAGTTTTCGAGACCTCAAAAACGAAAAAGAAAGCGCCTTAACAAAGGCGCTTTCAATATTACTTTTAGATATTGAGAGAATTAGAAGCGGTAACCAATACCGACACCAACCAGCCATGGGTCAAGGTCAACACTTGCCGGAGTTGCTGCACCTGTGACTGTTGCATCAAGGTTCAGCCAGAGTTTCTTGACGTCCACGTTGAAGCTCCATTTGTCGTCAATGGCGTAGTCAAAGCCAACCTGCGCTGCCAGTCCAAAAGATGAATCCCAATCGTCAACGCCACCAATGGCAGCGGTTGGGTCACTATCAATGATGGCCGTGTAGTTAATGCCAGCACCGACATATGGTTTAAACGCACCCATAGGGTGGTGGTACTGGAATGTCAGTGTTGGCGGCAAAAGCAAAACGTTAGAAATTTGCGCGGCACCTAAGAACACATCATGCGGTGTCACAGCAAGGATAAGCTCTGCTGCAAAGTTGTCATTGAAGAAGTAGGTAATATCAAACTCTGGTACGACGGCATCTTCAGCTGTTAAGGCTGCTGGCGCACCGCCCAGAAGACCATTGCTTTCATCCGGCAGAACGCCAAGCGCCCTGACACGGAACATCCATTTTGTACCAGCCCATGGGTTGGCGGGGGCAGCAACTGGAGCAGCCACGTCTGTTTCGGCTGGCGCGGTGGTCATACTACCTGCTGAAGCGGCTGCTGTAGAACAGAGCAGCGCGGCCAAAGTCGCGGAAATAACTTTTCCAAAGTGTTTCGTTTTCATCTGTCTTCTCCTGATTTCAGCGACCTTCAAAATTCGAATCGCCCTCTTCTGACAGGAGCTTTAGGACTCTCCTTCAAACTTGTTTTTGATTCATATCAAGCTTGCTAACTTTTTGTTAAGAAGTGCTGTTTTGTCGCGTTTTCGTATTCATTATTTCCGAAAACCTATTTTGGAAACCGAACATTTATTGGGTTTTCACAATTTGTAAGACTCAGTTCCCTGCAGAAGACGCAGGCAGCCGATAACTGACTGCTTCGGCAACATGTGGCAGTGTCACGTTTTCCTCCCCCTCAAGGTCGGCGATGGTTCTCGCCACGCGTAGCACACGATGATACCCTCGAGCCGACAGTCCAAAGCGTTCTGCTATTCGTGCCAGAAGCGTACGCCCCTCTGCATCCGGCGTCGCGACATCTTCAAGCAATTGTCCCTCGGCATCTGCATTAACCCGTATGTTATCATATCCTTCATAGCGTTGGTCCTGTACTGCGCGAGCGCTGTCAACACGAGCTGCTACCTGCTCAGATGTATCCCCACTTGGTGGAAGGTCGAGGTCAGTATAGGCAACCGGTGGAACATCGATTCGCAGATCAAACCTGTCCATCAGCGGCCCAGAAATCCGCCCAAGGTATTCCTCACCACAGTTTGGTGCACGGGAACACGCCCTTGCCGGGTCCGACAAGTATCCGCATTTGCAGGGGTTGGCCGCAGCAACCAGCATAAAGCGGCAAGGATAGCGCACATGTGCGTTTGCACGCGCAATCACAACTTCGCCGGTTTCGATGGGTTGCCGTAACGTTTCCAGCACCGCGCGCGGATACTCAGAGAATTCGTCCATGAACAAAACACCGTTGTGGGCAAGCGAAATCTCACCCGGTTTCGCGTTTCTACCTCCGCCAACAATAGCTGCAATCGAAGCGGTATGATGCGGCTCGCGAAAGGGGCGTGCGCGCGAAATGCCACCTTCGTCCAGCAAACCGGAAAGCGAATGGATCATAGATGTTTCCAGCGCTTCGGCTGCGGATAGCGGTGGTAAAATCCCTGGCATTCGCGCCGCAAGCATGGATTTGCCTGATCCGGGTGTCCCGATCAGCAGCACGTGGTGGCGCCCGGCTGCAGCAATTTCAAGCGCGCGTTTGGCCCGTTCTTGTCCTTTCACGTCGCGCAGATCACGGTTGCCTGCCACCGGGTGCACTTCTCCGGGATCGGCGGCCGGAAGGCGTGACTGTCCATTGAAATGTTGGACGATTTCGATCAGTGTTTTTGCCGCCAGAACTTCTGTCGCGCCCACCCACGCGGCCTCTGCGCCGCAAACACTCGGGCAAAGCAAAGCCCGGTCGTCTTCAGCTGCAGCCATAGCAGCAGGCAAGGCCCCAACGACCCCGATGAGAGAGCCATCCAAGGACAACTCTCCAAGTGCGACAATGCTTTCTGCAGCGTCACGCGGAATAATCTCTATGGCAGCCAAAAGCGCCAAAGCGATAGG
>Ga0316189_10000753_pt1 | contig 32436 bp, 26 predicted proteins | sample LowCovwburrow_MG_FD_204930 | JGI IMG/M metagenome (GOLD analysis project Ga0316189, IMG submission 204930) | Coastal sediment microbial communities from Maine, United States - Lowes Cove worm burrow | ecosystem: Environmental > Aquatic > Marine > Coastal > Sediment | place: USA: Maine...
CGGGGAAGCCGGGTGCGCCCGAGGTTGATGTGGCCGTCGCCGACGCTCCACCTGCGGTCGGGTTGCCCGATGTGGCCGAGAGGCTTCCGACACCGCCCGCCATCGGCCCCCCCGTTGTGCCCGACGAGGCGCCTTCGCCCATCATCGGGTCGTCGCCCACGGATTTGGCCAGAGTACAGCCCGCCGTCGTCGCGAACAGAGCCAGGGCCGAGAGCCATTGAAGGTGCGTTGCCATTGCCCCTCTCTTCATTCCCTCGCGGTCGTCATTCCGTCTGTGCTCCGATGTTTTTCCGGCAGAGATTGACCACAACGTCGGCCACGGGAGATGTTGGGCTGCGCCGCACCAAGGCGTCGGCTCGCGCGCGGGCCTCCGCGGTACGGCCGGAGTCGCACAGGGCGCGGACCCACAGACCCTCGCGGGAATCGGCCAGCTGCCCGCTGGGGAAGCGGCTTTTGTGGTGGCCCAGCGTCGCCAGCGCTTGCGAAGGCTTGCCCTTGCGAAGGGCGGCCTGGGCCTGACGGATCAACGCATTCTCCTCGGCCAGACCCAGCGGGAGCGGGCGGGACTCCGCTTGCGGTGTTGGCGATTCGGCGACGGGAGGTGTGATCGCTTGCGCCCGTCGCGAGCGCTGCGCGGCCTTGCGGCGGAGCGGTGCCGGCCGTGTGTCGACGGCGGGCGCGGCAGCCGGCTGTGCAGGTGGCGCAGCGGAGAGCGGGTCGGTCACGATGGGACCCATCTCAGTCACCGTGGCCTCAGCCGGCCGCGCGGCTGCGGCCTCGTGGCTGGATGTCGCGGTGATGGTGGATGCCGCGATGGTTTGCTGGACGGACGCGGCCGTGGGTGGTGCGTCGGCACGCGCGGCTACGGCGACCAACCCGATCACCCCAGTACTGATGGCCGCGGTCGTAGCGAAGATCTTCGCGGTCGTCATCGCCTTGCTCGCGGCGAGTAGCTTGGTCGCGCCCGGAGCCAGGAGTGGAGAGCCTGGCAGGCACGGCAGCAGGAGCGACCAGGTGCGCTGGCTTGCGCCCGCGGGCGGATGCTCGGCGTGCTCGAGATCGTCAGCGTTGGCCGCCAGCGCCTCGATGGCTCGGCGCGCGAGTCTCAGCCGCGAGTAGGTCGTGTTGAGGGGGATGCCGAGTCCCTCCGCGATCTCGGGACCGCTCAGGCCATGCACTTGCGCGAGCACCAACACGGTGCGCTGGTCGGCGTCCATCTGGGATAACAAGCGGGACGCCGTGGTGCGTGCGCAGTGGCGGCGGTCGAGATCCTCGGGGGGAGCCTCCGGCTGGGCCGCGAGGCTGGCCAGCTTGCGGTGCCGCCGATAGCTCGACCGGTGGTGGTGTCGCACGACGTTGCGGGCGATGGAGCACAACCAAGCCTTCGTCGAAGCCTCGCTGTCGAGCGTGTGCATGCGTCGGTACACCCGCAGCCACACATCTTGGAGCACGTCTTCGCGCTGAGAGGTGCTGACGCCCATATGGTGCACAGCCGACCAGAGCAGGCCGAAGTGGTCGCGATAAAGGCGCGCGAACCGGTGGCGCTGAGAGCGGGAATCGGAGCGACGCGTCGTGGCCGTGGCGGTCACCCTCTCCTTATTCCCAGCAGTCCGCCGATCCGTCATCGGTTCTCCGAAGTTGCCGCAGGAAAAGCGGAAAGGCCAATGCTGAGACCCACCAGCCCCCGAAAACCCAACGTGGAGGGCTCGTGGAGGACCTCTGCATCGTCACCGAGCGTCAGTTGCGCGCGAAGAAGGGCGCCGTAGCCCTGTAGATCCGCGACCAGCGCAACACGCGGCCGCACCCACCATCGGATGCCCGGCCCTACGGTGGCCGCCAGCCAAGCGATCGTGGGCCCGCGTGCGCGATCCACGTCAATCCCGTCGCCGCGGATGCCCCCGGCCTCGACCCCAGCGCAGATCGGGAACTGAAGCCGACCCGTCGTCGGTACCCAGCAGGGGCTGAGCTCCGCGGTGCCGAGCTGCACGACTGCACCCGGCTGGTCGGTGCCCTCGGTGCGGCGAGGCAGCCAGTAGCTACCGGCAAGGCGGAGCTCGAATCCGGGTCGCTGCGCGAACAGGCTCAAGCGCGCGCCGCCCGTTCCGCGGGGCACCGCCTGGTACTCCCCACCAACCCCGAGCTGAACGCCGAACGACCAGTTCGGTCTCGGGGAGGTGGCGGTAGTCGGTGCAGGTGTGCGGGGAGGTGGCGGTCCGGGCTCCGTCTCTCGCTCTAGTTGTGGCGGTCGCACGACCGGGGCGGTTCGGCGCGCGACGGTGCCCGCGGTCGCGACAGGATCCATGAGCACCGCGACCAACAGCGCGGTTGCATCGGCCAGGCTTTCGCAGGTGTCGGCGTGGAACACTTGCTCTCGGGTCGTCGGCGCACGACCCGTCGCGGTGGTCAGGCGGAGCTCCCAGTCTTCCACACGTCGCTGTACCTCGGCGCGGATGCGGATCTCCTCGGCCAACGGAACGCGGCCGGCCAGCTCCGCGATACTCGCCTCGACCGTGGCTTGCACTGGGCACTGCGGCGGAGCGTTCCAGACGACAGCCTCCTGGACCGCGGCCGGAGCGACGGGCGCTCCCACGGGCGGGAGATTTGGGGGCTCGGCTGGGCCCTGGCCGAGGACGGCGGATACTGCGCTGGCCCCGAGGGCGCCTAACTGGACTCCTCCCATGCCGAAATTGATGCGCGCATACATACACCAGGTTTCAGCCCATGCGGTGGGGTCTATCCCACGCACGCCGATGCGGAGGAACGCTCGGGTACACTGGGTCCGTGTCCGACGACGATCGCCCTGACGTGGATCGAGCGGCGATTCTGAAGCGTCGGCAGCGATTCATTGCTCTGACCATCTCCGGGTTGGTGGTGGCCTGTGGTGATGACGCGTCCGGTCCTGGGACGGGCATGGGGTCAACTGGAAGCGTCTCGATGGAGGGGTCGGGCGACAGTGGTGTGGATCCCAGTGCGACGGGAGCGGTCACCCCGGGTGACGGCACCACGACCGAAGTGTCGGCGTCGTCCGGAGGGACCTCGACGGGGGCGACGGGAACGGACTCCAGTACGGGGGAGAGCAGCAGCGACAGCGGGCCAGGGGACAGCACCGGGCGTCCGCAGCCCTGCCTCGCGCCGCCCGGCGTTCGCTAGCCGGTGCCCTTGCCTCGAAAGACTGCCGCGTGCCCGGGTGGGTTGGGAACTTTGGCGGTCCGCACGCGTCCAACCGCGCATGGCTCGGCTCTCTCCGCTCGCGCTGGCGGCGACCCTTCTGTGGCCCGCCGTAGGCTTGTCGGCGACGTTGCCCCCTGCGACGCAGGCCGTCCCGGGCGACAGCGCGCTGCGCAATGCCGAGCGCCTGATGGCCCGCGCCACGACCGAGCGCGAATCGGCCGACCCGAGTCTGCGGGAGCAGGCATCGGTGACCTTCCGGGCAGCGTACGACGCATTTGTTGCGATTGGAGCCCGAGACCCACAGGGCCCGCACGTGCAAGCGGCGGCTCGAGGCCAGGTGTTGGCGTTGCGCGGAGCGCTTGCGTACATGGAAGCCAGCCTGCCCGGCCGAGCCTGCACGGTCAGCGCCGACGGCACGTGTGCCGACCAGAGCAAGCGACAGCGTCCCGGCGGCGGCCGGACCCTCGAGGTGACGGCGTATACCCACGCCGAGCAGAGGCTGCTCGCGGCGTACGCCAACTACGACCAGACCATCGACGACCCGAGCGACCCCCAGCGCCCAAGCATCGCGTACCACCGCTGTCGGCTGCTCATCGAGCACAACCGCTTCGGTGAGGCCGTCTCCAAGCTCGAGGCGTTGATCGCGAGTTCGACGGGTCTGTGCACGCGGTGTGGGCGTCGGAGATGCTTCTCGATGCGCTCACGATCGCATGGACGGACCCGAGCTTGTCGCCGACACAAGTGGCCAGCGCTGGTGAGGTGCTGGAGGCGGCCGCCAGAGAACTCCAAACGCTCAAGACCTTCAGGCATCACGAGGCGCAGCGTCTCCGCGCGGCACTGCCGAATTTGCTCGCAGCGGTGGGGTGGCGCCGAGCTCAGGCCGCCCAGGTGCGGGGGGCCGACGGAGACCCGAAGGGGTTCAGACGCTGCGGCGAGCAGTACGTCGCGATCTACAACGAGTTCGACGAGCATAAACACGCGGACACGCTGCTGTTCAAGGCTGCTCGATGCTTTGAGGCCGCGGGGCTGATAGGGCCGACGCTCAAGCTCCGCAGGCTGATTGTCTCCCGTTTCCCGGAGAGCCGTTTTGGGAAGCAGTCGCTGCGCGAACTCGCCGAGAACTACCAGAGCCTGGCAATGTTCCGGCAGGCGGCGACACGACTCGAGCGCTTCGCCGCGCTCCACGTCAAAGACAGCTACGCACCGACGGCGTTGTCGAACGCGTACATCTTCCGCGTTGGGTTGGGTGACGATGACCAAGCCATCGAGGACTTGCAAAAGTACGAGTCGCTGTACCGAAAGAAGAATCCGGCCAAGGCTGCCAAGATCTTCTGGAGTCGCCATGCCGGGCTGGCCTCCGATGCCGAGACGCTCGACCACGCTCGGGAGTATTTGAAGGTCTATGGGGACAGGGGCGGGGTCGATCGCCGCGCGGTCGCCGAGGCGACGATAGGTCAGATCCTCTGGCGCCAGTCGTGCGGGCGGGCGCTCTTGCACGACAGCTGCATCACCATCAAGCGTGTGTCGTCGGTCTCGAGCAAGAGCGTGTCGCCGCGCCGCTGCGATGGAGGGTCGGGCGAGATGATCACCGTCCACCCCAGGAACTCGCGGCGTGCCGACGAGGCGCAGCGGCACTTCGCGGCGGTGTTGAGCGTGGCCGCGCAAGAGCCCAGGATCCCGGAATCCGATGTCGCGCGGCGAGCGGAGTTTCATGAGGCGGTCGGGTTGGCGATGGTCTATGCCGTCGACAAAGACTACGAGGCGTACCTGAAGCTCAAGATCCCGTCGGGGCTCGAGTTCTATGTGGACACGAGCAAGCGAGAGTCGGACCGCAAGACCTACCTTGCGCAGCTGGCCAAGCGCGAGGCATCGCAGCGGCGCTTCTCGGAGTTCATTGGGCAAAAGACGGCGCAGGGCCAGGATCTGATCGCCCGGTATGCTGCGGTCAAGACGGCCAAGAGTCCCCATTGGCTCCTCGCCGCGGCGGCCCGAACGGGGATTCTCGCGGAGAACTTCGCCAACCAACTGCACCGCGCCGACGTGCCACGGCGCATCGTCAGCAAGCGGCAGTACCGAGCGTACTGTGACGCGCTGGGCGAGGCGTCGGCGGCTCCGCTGGCCTTGGCCCACGACGCCTATGTGTATTGCTTGGAGCGATCGACCGAGATGGCGTATTTCAACGAGTTTTCCAGAGCGTGCGAAGAGGCCCTGCACCGCACCGACCCAGAGCACTACCCTGCAACGCATGAGATCTTGGGTCATGCATCACACACGCGGGTGGTGATGGACGTGGTCGGAGTCCAGCGAAGCCCCGTGCTCCCCGACGGCATCGACGGATAACGCGCTGAGCGTCGCGCGGGCGCACAATGTGAGATTTTACAGCGATAATCCTGATCAACTGGGCCAACTCCAGCTGGCGCCAACGTGCCCGTGCGGCGCGGTCGCGGGGGCGATTCGAAAACGACAGTCAACTTCGCAGCGCGCCCGCCAAACCAGCGCTTGCGGCCGCGGGACAGTGCAGGCAAGAGGCCGGGCATGACACGTTCGTTCATGTTCTCTGCGGCCGCTGCTCTTTGCTTCGCCGTCGGATGCTCCAAGGCGGATCGCGCGCCGACAACCCCGCCGACCGATGCCGCTGCGCCGGACACGGCCACGCCCGATGCGCCGCACGGCCACGAGCACGGTGGTGAGCACGGTGGTGAGCACAAAGGCGAGCACAAGCACGACCACGACTTCGCGGGCCCGACCGATGCGTTCCACGAGGCGATGGCGCCCCTGTGGCACGCACCCGCGGGCGATGCCCGGACGACCGACACCTGCGCCGCAGCACCCGATCTCGTCGCCAGCGCCGAAGCGGTTGCCGCGTCCGCTGCCCCCGAGAAGGTCACCGACGAAGCCGCATGGAAGGCCGCAGGCGCGGAGCTCGTGGGCAAAGCCCAGGCATTGCAGGCCACGTGCGAGGCCTCTGGCGACTTCGACGGCGCGTTCACGGCGGTGCACGAGGCCTTCCACGGCCTGGTGAAGCTCGTCGGGCACGAAGAAGCAGAAGGCTAGTCGCGACGGCTGCGGGCGGCGCCCTCTAGTGAGGGGCCGCTTGGGCGCGGGCGACCCTCACTCGCAGATGCCTCCGGGCTCGCAAGTGAACATCTCCGTGCGCTCGTCGTAGTCGCAGAACCCGGCGCACTCGGCATCGAACACGCAGTCGTCCGAGGGCGAGCTGCAGCGCAGGGCTTGGGGGAACCAGGCGCCGAGGCAGGGCCCAACATCGACGCGGCACATCGAGCCGTTGCAGTCGGTCTCGCTGGCGCAGTCGGTGGGGAAGCAACGGTTCCCGGCGGGCTGTCCGAGGCCGGTGGCGGTCGTAATCTCGTTGGCGCAGATGCAAGCGTGGCCAGGATCGCAGTCGGCGTCGCACAGGCACGTATCGCCGACGAGGGCAGGGCACGCGACCGCGGCCGTGCGGTAGACGACCTCCGTTTCAGGCCCAGGGCAGCGGACAAATCCCGACGCGGCGCCCTCGATCACCGCACCGTCGGCATCGACGAGCCACACCGTTTCGCACCCGGGAGGCGGGGAGGGCAGGTCGACCGGAGGGGGCGGGCGCTCGCAATCGGCACCCGGAGGCGGGCCAGAATCGGTGCTGTCAGCGACGGTCGTAGAGGCGGTGTCGCCGGTCGTGTCGACCGCGGTGTCCATGCCGGTCGTCGCGTTGGTGCTGGCCCCGGGGGTGGGCGAGGCGCCGCCGGAGGCGCTCGCATTCGACGTGGTGCCTGGCGTGACGTTGGCGGTGCCCGCAGACCCTGCTGCGTCGGCGCCGCTTCCGCTGGGTCCACACCCGCAGACAAGGAGACTCGCCGCCGTCATGCCCTGCAGCGCTTCAGCCGTCCAACCCACACCGCGATGATACGGCAGGTCCACGGGAGGCGTACGACTATCCCCCGTCGTACACGTAGCGTTGGATCTCGTTGGCCTCGGCAACGACAAGCAGATCGGAGTCCTGGCCCACCAGGGTGACCCCTTCCCATTGATTGGGGGGAAGGTCGAGCTCTCCGAGGATTGTGCCGTCGCCCTCCGGATTCACTTGGAACACGCGGAATCCAGTGTGGGAGATGATCAGCACATTGCCGTCGCGCCGATCAAAAACGACACCCGCCAGATCGAGTGAGCCCCCGCTGCCGGGGAGCGCGCTCTCAGCGTCGAAGGGTTCGGTGACCACCAGGCCCGGGTCCATCCACGTCAGGTCGGCCGCGCGATCGGCCGGCCGCTCGAAGCGAAAGAAGCGGCGCGGTGCAGCGTTGTCCTGGCCCTCGCCCACTGCGTAGAAGACCTCGTTGTCGACATCGTAGGTGATGCCCTCCAGGCCGTTGTTCCCAACCATGGGCGGGGCGGCGAGCGTCAGGGTTTGCTTCACCAGGACGTCGATGTTGGTGTCGCCATCGGGCACGTCTGCGATGTAGACCCCGTATCCGCCTTCGAATGCGACGGCGACCTCACCGTTGCCCATGTACGTGAGCCCCTCGGTGTCGTGCGCGTTGATGCCGACCAGGTGGATGTTGCGGATCGGCGCGCTGAAGTCGTCAGACGCGTACTCGAAGAAGCGCGAGGCCCCGTTTTGGATCACCCAAACGCGGTCGGTGTCGAAGTTCCAGGTGCTTCCCGAGGCGCTGCTGGCGGGCGCAGGGATCGACGCGACCCGCCCCGCCGCGGCATACCGACCGAGGTCGACCTCCATCTCGACGATGCCAGAGCCGGAGCCGTCCTCCGAAGTCGAGTCGGCCGCGTCGCCGCCCACGCCGTCGCTTCCATCGGTGTCCGTCTCGCTGTTCGTGTCGGTGTCATCGCTCGTGGCCTGAGGTCCGGTTTCGGCTGTACTGTCTGCCGCCGATCCCTGGTCGCTTCCTGAGGGGGAGGCGCCGTCGGAGGTCAAGCTGCCGTCGGTGGCAAACGAGTCATCGTGTGGAGCAGCGCCACCGCAGCCTGCCGACGCGAGGGCGATAACAAAGAGGGCGGCGCAGATTCGAGGGGCGTGGGTAGACATGCCGTGTTTCGCTGGATCGGGTTCGGTAGACCTGGGAGCTACGCTACTGGCACGTGGCGTCGCCGGGCTCGACCACCGCAGCGAGGGCGGCGAGATGCGCGAACGCCCGGTACGAGTGGTAGTCCTGCATGAAATCGTTGCGCCACAGGATCTGGCGATGGACCCACAAGATGCCCGGGCTCTCGGCGTCGAGCGGCTCTTCGTCCCAGGACCACGACCAGTCGCGCCAGTCCGTTGGGATGGCGTCGAGCGAGGCCTCGGAGATGGCGGCGGTATCGGGTGCGTCCGCGTGGTGGCAGTTGAGCCCCAGCACGGTGGCCGCCAGTGCGTAGTGATCGGACGCGGGGCCGGTGAGACCGGCCGCGTAGGCTAGCGGAGCCATGTGGTAGTAGACGCTGCCCTCGGCGCCGCTGACCGTGAGGCTGAACGGATCGCTGGGCTCCGCCAGCGCGTCGGCAAGCTCAACAATCGAGGCCTCCGCTCGCGCGTCGTCCGTGCGCTCGTGGTGGTACATCAGGCCCGGAGCGACCCGTACAAAGAGGTTGAAGACGTCGCCCACGCTGTCGGGCCCGCTGAGCTCTTCGCCCACGTAGGTCGGTTCCTGACCGAGCCAATCCAGCAAGACGTCATTGCGTGCGCCGTAGGCGGCACTCAGGCTCGCGTCGTCGTGGAACACCGCTTGCGCCCGCGAGAGCACGTCGATGCCGTTGGCCTCGCCCGTGAACGACGGCGTGTTGGGGCCGTAGCGCCCGATGAACTCGGACGCTTCATACAGCGCATCTCGGGCCCGCTCGTCGCCGGAGAGGTAGTACCAAGTCTCGACGCCAGCGATGTGGCTGTACTGGGGGAATCCGGCGTAGCCCGACCATGCTTGCCGACCGTGGCGGTGCTGGCTGCCGACCGCGAACTCTCGATTGCGGCCGTTCCACGGGGTCGCGTCGATGCTCGAGGCATCGCCGTAGTGCACGATGCTCTGGTCTTGCGTGTGGCGGGCGAGCGCCTCGGCATCCAGCAGCGTGGCGCGGGAGGGCGCCCGGAGATACTGCACCCAGAGCTGATTGCTGGGCTCTCCCGAGTTGGCCGACCACCCATAGCGGCCCTGCTCGCTCCAGGTGAACGACGCGTTGCCGCCGTCGAACAGGCCTCGGATGTCACCGTAGTCTTCGATGCCGAACCATCCGAACTCGCGTCGTTGGTTGATGCGCATGAAGTCGGCAACGATGTGCAGGAGCGCATCGACTCGGGCGTGCGGCTCGGATGCCGTCGCATCGAAGGCAAAGTCGCCGTAGCCCATCACGCGAGCGTCCGATACCCAGTGTGCGGGCGCGCGCAGTGTTAGTGGACCTGCATCGATCGCCCGGGCTTCGTCCGCCAATGCATCCTGATCGATGGTGCCCAGCGAAGGGCGCCAGATCCACGTGTCGGTTGTCGAGAGGCCCTGCGCGCCTCGGTCTTCGACGCCCCCGGTCTCGCCGTTGTTGGTGTCAATGCTGTAGCTGTATCGCTGCAGGTCCCACGGCGACGCGCTCGCGGGATACAGCTGCACCTCGAGGCTCTCAGGAGTCAAGACGATGGCCTTGGGGAAACGCTCGGCCATGTCCCGCAGGACGACTGCCTGCCCGACGCGCCCGTCGCTGCGGCTGGCGGTCCCGAGCGCGGAGCCTGCAGACACCTGCCCATCGACGGAAAATGCATCCCACGCCGTGTGGGTTACGTCGCTGCCCGCTGGGGTCCCCTCGACGTGGTCGACATTGCCCGTGACGGGCAGACGGAACCCGTAGCTCTGCACGCCCGCTCCTTCGGCGCCCGTGTAGATCAGTGTCTGGTCGACGCGAAGCTGGCGACTCCCACGCGTCGCGTGCACCCGCACGATAAATGTCCCGTTGCTCGATCCGTCGGGGGCCAGGTGGGTTCCTGAGATCCGAACCACCGCGTGCACGGGTCCTTGTTCTTCGACAACAACCTCGAGATCGAACGGGTCGTACCGATTGGCGGGCCGCGTGAGGTTGTTGTCGCCCCACTGGCGATAGGCGTCGATGGGGTCGCCCGGGTTCGGGGTGGCGTCCGCGGTCAGGTTGGCCCCGAGGTACTCAACGCCTTGACTGCGCAGGAACGGCCCACGGTCGCCCGCCTCGCCAACGTCCAACACCATGGCCTCGTCGAGCCACGCCCGTCGCAGGACCGCTCCGGTAAGACCATCGATCTCGACCTGCAGCGGGCCCGTGTCCAGTGTGACGGACTCGTCGGTTTCGGTCACCACGAGCGGGTTGGGCAAGTCGCTCGGCGCATCGGCGATGCGAAGCACCAGCTCGACGGTCTCGCCTTGACCCACCGAGGCCACGGCATCGAGCAGGACCCAACGGACCGAACCGTCGTCCCACAGCGATGTCGCCCGACTCTGGGTGGGCAAGACGTCGCCCGTTTCGTCGACGAGGATGAGTGGGTCGTCGGGCCACACCGTCCCGCTGGGGATAGGGACGCCCCAGCGGACGTGCGCCCCGTCTCGGGCGACCCCGGCCGGCTCGCTCAGGCTCAGAACAACGACGTCGGTGCCTGTGGGATCGGCGGTCGTGTCCGAGGTGTCGCTGCCGTCGGATGTGTCCAATCCCGTGCCAGAGCCACCGTCCACAGCGGATCCACCCGTATCGTCGAGTCCGGGGTCGGTTCCGCTGCCGTCGTCATCGGTGCCCGTGGAGCCCGCGTCGTTGGAGGCGCCGCCGCCACAGCCCGTGGCAACCCACAGCGGGCCAGTGGTGAGGACAAACAGGAACAAGTAGACGGCGCTGCGCATTGTGGCTCGCGGAGGAGACGCCGGGCCTGCACACGACGGCTCAACTATTTCGTCGCCCAGGTGTCGGGTGCGTGAAACCGCGATCTCAGGCGCGCGGCGGGCCCGAAACTCAGCCGCGCAGCTGTAGTCCGAGCCAGCCGTCCAGGAGCGGCAGGCCTGCGGTCGCGACCGATTGCGCACCCGAGCGGATCTCGAATCCGGGCACGCTGAGGGCGGCGCGAATCCCCGCGGCAATACCGAGCCTTGGCGTGAGGGTGACCGAAAGGCTCGAGGCCACCGAGAACAGGCCGACCAGCGTGGCGGAGCGGGGGCTTGGATCCAGCCATCCGACCGCGATGCCGCCGCCCATTCCGAGGCTCGGCGAGATGCGTTTTCCGGGGCGGCCCCACCACGTGGCATGTGCCCGGACGACCCCGATGCCGACGTCGCGTTGAGTGTCTTGTTGCGTCACGGGGCTGCGCAAAGCGGTGGCGGTCCCCTCCGCCGCGAGTCCGAAGCGCCGCCGCGCACCCAAGGCTAGCGCAGCGCCCATGGTTGGGCCCGCCATCGCGGTGAGCCCTCCCGGTGACCAAACCGGGCCAAAACCAACGTGAGCGCGCCAGACAGGCGGGGGGTCTTTGGCGGGAGTGGGCGAGGGCGCGGGCTCTGGTCGGGGCTGCGTCGGGGTGACCTCCGCGGCACGCAACGCGCTCGCCAGCGCGCCAGCGCGGTCCAGGGCAACCGAGGCTAGCTCCGCCGTGCGCCCGGCGAGGACCTCGGCCGCGTCGTCGCTCCGCTCCGCCACATCGACGCGGCGCCGCGCGAGGTCGCCGTTGGGCGCGACCGGCCCCCACCAATCGATGCCTGCGCCCCCGGGCTCGGGGGTGAACAGGAGCACGGCGAGCGCGTGTTGCGTGCCGAGGACCTCGGCCGCCCACGCGTCGGTTGCTTCATCGGTCGAGCCCACGGGCGCTGGGACCGACCGAACATCAAACCCCAGCGCCTGCAGCTCGGCCTGCACTCGGCGGGCGGCGGAGGGCCACGACGTGTCGGCTGACTGACGCTCCGCAAACAGGACTACGGTGAGCGATGCTTCGCCCACGGGCGCCGCCGATGCGCGAGCCCCCCACATGCTGAGCACCGCGGCGACAAGGCAGCCAAGGAGATACCGGACGACGCAGCGAGAGGGGACCGGGGGCGGCGATGGATTCGCCGCCGAGACAGCTGGCGCACTCAAAACGGCGATTCCTGGTGTCAGGGCCCTACGATTTTTTCCGCAGCGCCAGCGTACGCACCCTTGGGGTGCCGCTTGAGGTATTCGGTGGCGACGACCCGCGCGGCCGCGAGTTCGCCACGTTTGGCGAGCACGCTGAGCAAGCGCCCGCGCACTTCGGGGCTTAGCGAGCCGCCGGGCCTTGTCTCGAGGTACACGCGATACCAGCGGACCGCGGCTGCGCTGTGGCCTTCTCGTTCGGCCTGGCGTCCGAGATAAAACGCGGCCCGCTCGGCCTCGCGGGACTTCGGGAAGCGCTCGCGCAGATTCAGCAGAATCCCCTCGGCTTTGGACGGCGCGCCACCGAGGCGCGCAACATCGGCAAGAGCCTTCAGCTCGCTGCGGCTGAGCGAGCGCAGCCGGTCGAGCACGTTGCCATCCTCGACCAGCGTCATGGCGTCCTTGTAGCGACCTTCGTTCGCAAGCCGTCGCCACTTGGGTGTCGGTGTTTGGTTGCGCGGCGGTGCGACGAAGTGAGACACGGTGGATACGACGATCTCACCCGGGTCTGCACGGGCCTGATCGCCCGCGACGATCGTGTGGTGCGATGTCGGGGCGTTGAGAACAACCGAACCGCGGGTGACCTTGAGATCGAGCGTCTGTGTCTGCGGGTCCCAGGCAAGCTCGCACGCGCTCTCACGGTCGAGCGTGACCGAGTACGGCCCAGCGGTGACACTTCGTGCCTCACCACGCCCGAGGGCGAGCGTCCCCTCGGTGAGCACGACCGCATCCGGGTTCGGGCGGACATCGGGCTCAGGAAGTGGGGCGGGGGGGACTGCGACGCCGCTGGGCTCCGTGTGCTGGGCTCCGCCCGTAGCGGCGCGTGAGTCGGCGGGCGTGGGGGCGCGTTGTGGGGCGTGGGCGACCGCAGGAGCGCGGGTCGTGTCTTCGCTTGGCCCTACGGAAGCGATCACCGCGAGCACCACGGCGGCGGCCAGGGCCAGCCCTGCACCCCATGCCAGGCGTCTTGACGGTGCAGGTGAGTCCGCGAGCGCGACGATGGCGTTGCGCTGCCGAAAGCGGCTGGCATCGGAGAGGCCCGGGAGCGCGGCCTGCACGGCGCGGCCCAAGTCGTCGAGCTCCTCACGAGACGCGCTCATGGTTTCAGCCCTCCTGCCTTGCCGCCCCAGGTTGTACCGCCGCGGATCCGCGCGAGCAGGTCAGGGTTGTGTTGCGCGTGGCGGAGGAACCGATCACTGGCCTTGGTCAGCCGTCGCTTGACGGTCGCTACCGAACAGCCACAGATCTCAGCGATCTCGGCCAGCGGGCGCTCGTCGACGTATCGGAAGATGAAGATCACGCGTTCGTCCGCGGCAAGCTTGTCGACGGTATCGTAGAACTGAGCCAACAGGGCGCGCGCCTCGTGGTCCTCACCCGAAACGGGGACGTCGGCCGCTTCATCCCCCGGGCTGAGGCTCATCCAGCGCCACCGCTTACGTCGGCGTAGCTCGGTCCGGGTGGTGTTCGCGGCAATGGAGACAAGCCAGCCGCGCACGGCAGCGCGGTCGCGTAGGCCGTCCATCTTGACCAGGGCGATGGCAAAGACCTTCTGGACGAGATCGTCGTGGTCAGGGTCTGGCCCCAGCAGGCTTCGGATCACGCGGTTCACGTCCGCGCCAAAACGGTCGTACAGCGCGGCGGCGAGCGCGGCGCCCTCAAGCTCGAACAGCGACCGGTCGGCATCCGCCGAGGGAAGGAGCCGGACGTTGTCGGGCTCCGCGGTCTCGGGTGGGTTGTGCGCTTGGGAGCTCATCGGTGGCGGGCGGGCGATGGGGTGATGGTGGTGGCGGGCATCTTCGCACAGGGCGGCGCGCGGGCCGTGCTGCCCGGCTGGAACCACGCCTCGCCCGAATGCGGGATAGACTCCCTCGCGGTGGGGCGGGCGACAACGATACGGAGGGGCGCCGTGGCCCTCGTGGCCACGCAGCTGGCGTGCTCCAACGCGGGTGTGCTGCAGCTGGATTCGGGCGAACGGGGAGCGGGGACGGGCACCGGGTCGGCGGGCAGCGCCACCGAGGCAACCTCGGACACAGGGACCGGTCCGGTCGGGAGTGGCGACGAGACCGGGACGGGCGGCGGTGGCCCGACGAGCGAGTGCGGCGAAGCGCCAGGCATGGGGACGGTGCACTACGTCTTCCCGAACGGAGACGACGACGCAGGCGACGGGTCTGCCCGCGCGCCTTGGGCGACGATCGGGTACGCCGTCACGCAAGTTGCCGATGGCGCGCTTATCGAGGTTGCGCCCGGGGAGTATGACGGGGCCATTGTGCTCGACGGCCAGTTCGACGAAGGCATCGTTGTTCGGGCGGCGATGCCGTACCGAGCCCATCTGCGCCACTCCGGTACGGTGGTGACGGTCGCCACCGCCAAGGGGATTACCCTGGAGGGCTTCGACATCACGCACGATGGCGCCTCCAGCGAGCCGTTTGTGGTGCACATCTACGATGGGATCGGGCCGCTGGGCGGGGACGACTTTCCCACCTGCATCACGGTACGCGACAACATCATCCACGATAGCTACAACGACGACCTGCTGCGGGTCAGCACGGCGACCTCGGCGATCACGGTCGAGGGCAACATGTTCTACAACCAAGGGGCGGGCAGCGAGCAGGTCGACGTCAACGCAGCGTCTGACGTGACCATCCGCGGAAACGTCTTCTTCAACGATTTTGAGGGCTCCGGGCGGACCAACGAGCAAGACACGACCAGCTTCGTGGTCGTCAAGGACGCCGACGGGAGCGCCGATGGGATCGAGGGCGCCTCGGGCGTAACGATCGACGGCAATGTGTTTCTCAGCTGGCAGGGGACCAACGCGACCGGCTACGTGTTGTTGGCCGAGGACGACACGTCGTTCCATGAGGCGCGGGACGTTCTCGTTCAGAACAACCTGATGGTGATGAACGGCTCCGATGTCATGCGTGCACCCTTTGGGTCCAAGAGCGCGGCCGACGTCGTGTTTCGGAGCAATACGGTTGTGGGCGACGCGATGGCCAGCGCGTTTGCCTTTCGGCTCAACGTCGAAGGCGACAGCCCGCCCAACGAGGGCATCGAGTTCTACAACAATGTATGGAGCAGCCCTGGCGCCGCGATGACCGATTTGACCGACACCGAGGTCACCAGCCCCTTGGAAGACTTCGTGATCGACACCAACCTGTACTTCAACGGAGGGCAGGCGATCCCCGTCGACGGGACGGACGTCGTCAATGTCGACGCAGACCTCAACGCTGTCCTTGGTGATCCGCAGATCGCCGAGACCGCGGTCAACAATCCCCTGTGGGACGCGGAGTCCAATACGTTTGGTGGTGGTGCTGAGCGGATCAGCGAGGTGCTGGCCGGGCTCGTGGCGCGGCACGGCACCCCCAGCGAAGGCGGCGCGGGGGTCGGTGTGGCCTTGGCGGCGCAGCTCCCCGAGTACGACATCCTGGGCCGCGTTCGCGCAGGCACCGACCTCGGCGCGTTGGCAGCCCAGTAGTGTTCCGTACGCGTCCATCCCGTTGGTGGTGACGCGCTACCGGGCGCGCTCCTCGTAGGCGATCCCACTGGTTGTCTCTCCGTACACGGCCATCACGCCGTAGGCATCGCAAGCTCCCGAGGTGTCGTGGAAGACCAGCTCGTGCTCATCGAGCTCGCCGAGCACGACGTCGCCTGTCTCCGTGCAGACAACCCGCCACCCCGTCACACGCGCACGACGTGCAGGGCTGCTCAGGTGCTCCCACGCAACGCGGTTGTACGAGTCCTTGGCCTTGACGCGTACCACAAGGGGAGGAATGTCCTCATCGGTGTATGCCCACAGATACTCCGACATCGACTCGTCTTCGCGCGTGGCGCCGCGGTTGCCGTCGATGTCGACAGTGCCTCCGCCGACCGCCAACGCGCTTGGGTTGTGGTACGAGCGCATCTGCGCGGCGATGATGTCCTCGCCGCCGATGGGCCAGCGGCGAACGTCGGTGGGCACGTCGGATCCGGGGTCGCCGTAGAACGTGTCGGAGCGCCCGCGAAAGTACAGCTGCGACTCGGGTAGGTATCGGGGCGGACTGCCCGCGTCGGCGACGCCCGGAACATCCCAGATGATCACATCGTCGCCGAGCTGAATGTCGGGCCCGAACACGCCCCCGGCCCTGGTCGTGCCCTCAAATCCCCGCGCCTTGCCAAACGCGGAGTCGGTGACGGCGGTGACCTTGTCGGCCTGAAGCAGCCAACCGCCGCACAGCCCCGTCTGCGGCGTGCACGTGCCCTCCGAGTCATAGGAGACGATGTGATCCCACGTGTGGGCGGGCCCGGCTTGTTGGTCCATCAAGGACAAAGACAGGTCGTTGTTCACCGCGAGCAGGCCGCTGGTCGCCAGCGTCGCCGGGACGTTCTCGCAGCCGGTCGCGGGATACGCCGACAGACCGGCGTAGTTTTTGTAGTGCGGCGCTCCGACGGCCAGCGTGTCGAAGATCGTATTGTCCTGGCTCAGGTGGGCTTCGTCGCAGTAGTCGCTGAAGCCGCCGTACGGCTGGTCGCCACGGTGCTCGTCGACCCGCACAAACGAGCGTCGCGTCAGCGAGCCCGTCGAGTTGTTGGTCATGATGCCGTAGCGGTTGTGGCCCCAATCGTAGCTTTGCTGCACCAACGGAGTGCCCCCGGCCATGCGCATTCCGGGCCGCGAGCACGCCCCGACCCCAGCTTCCACAAAGTTTGAGCAGGGCTGCCCCTCGGTGCCCGCGCCCGCGGACCCCACAAAGTCCGCGATGAAGTGATCCGGTTGCGTGGCGGAGAAGGACGTGCGCTGAACGTCGCGGGCAACCATGCCGACGATCGCGACGTAGCTCGGGCTCAGCAACTGGAACGCGTTTTTCTGCTTGGGGATGCCGTCGTGGGCGGCGCCTGTGACGATGACGCCACCCGGCGTGCGGGCGATGAGCGTGCTGAACTGCGTCGTGCTGCCCGCGGTGGGGGTCCGTTCCTTGAACGCGTTCTCGTAGCTTTCGTCTTCGCGGACCGACACTGGGTACTCCCCGTCTGGGAACACGATCGTGTCGCCGCTGTTCATGTCGAGTCCGGCCGTCAGATGCGGGGAGACTCCGTCCTCGCCCGCGACACGAATCCCGCTGCGACCGCTGGCGTCGACGTGCACGACCATGGAGGCGAACGCATGCCCCGCGTAGTTGCTGCACTTGATGCGGATGTAGAAACCGCGACCGAAGGTGAGGCCTCGGGTGTCCCACACGATCCGGCCGGTCTCAGAATCGACCCGGACATCATCGTGGCCCAGGTCTTTTCGGCAGACCGCGATGTCACCCGTAATGGCGGGCTCGAACTCGAAGGTGTCGCCCAGTGACACCTCGTGCAGTCCCATGTCTTCTATCGAGGGCGGCGCGTCCGCGGGCGGCAAGGGCCCGCCGGTCTCTGCTTGGTCATCGTTGTTACCCGTGTCGTCGCTATCGCCGTCGTCACCCGTTCCATCGATGCTGGCCGCGCTGCCGCCCGCTTCGTCGGCGGTCGGCATCCCGCCGTCACTGGCACCGGTGTCGTCGGCGGTGGGACAACCGAGGCACACACAGATCAGGACTGCGTGGTATCGAGCCAGAGACGACCGGTGCCAGTTGGGCTGCATCGCACAAGGGACGCCGGACGCGGGGTTGATGGCTCACAAAAAGAAGCCGTTGGCCCCAGCCCCTAAGCGCTCTCGCCGCGCCCCGTGGCACGTACCTAGGATGCAGCCTGGTTTGTGCGGCATATAGCGCAGCGTTACGATGCCGGAGTGGGAGACGCCACGCTCGGAGGCGCGCAGACCGATGCGGGCGTGGAGACCCAACGGCTGCGGGGGGCGCTGGCCAGCCGGCTTTTCGGGGTGGAGGCCGACCCGGTACGAATCGGTCGGTTCGATATCCGAGAAAAACTGGGGCAGGGCGGTATGGGCACGGTGTATCGCGCCCACGACGCTGTCTTGGACCGGATGATCGCGATCAAGGTGGTTTCGCTTCCGTTCGGACGCGGCAGTGAGGTCGCTTCGCGCTCGGCGGCGCTGTTCCGCAAGGAGGCGCAGACGCTGGCCAAGCTGGCGCACCCCAACGTGCTCGAGGTCCTCGATGTTGGGGAGAGTGACGGACAGACGTTCATCGCGATGGCGCTCGTGGATGGCGGTACGGTGCTGGAATGGTCCGAGGCGACGCCTCTGAGCGCGCCTGGGCGGGGCCGACGAACCCTGCAGCTGTTCGAAGAGGCTGCCCTGGGGCTCGCCGCCGCGCACCAGGCGGGCGTGGTTCACCGGGACATCAAGCCCAGCAACATGCTGCTCGACGGTCACGGGGCGGTCCAGCTCGCGGACTTTGGACTGGCGCAATCGGACTTGCTCGAGCCGGAGCGCACGGGTGATACCGACGCGGGGGCGGCCGCCGAGTCGGCCCGCGTTTCAGGGACCCCCGCATTCATGGCGCCTGAGCAGTACGGGGGGCACACCGACGAGCGCAGCGATCAGTTCTCACTCTGTGCATCGTTTTGGCAGGTCGCGGCGGGCGTGCGCCCGTTCTCCGCCAGTACGTTGCCGGCGTTGATGATGGCGATCTGCGAGGCCGAGCCCCACGCGCCTGCTCCCAAGAGCCGAATTCCGGGCTGGTTTGCGGCCCTCCTCCGTCGGGGGATGAGCAAGAACCCCAAGGATCGTTTCGAGTCGGTCGACGCGCTCCTGCTCGAGTTTCGACGCGGCAAGCGTACGACAAGCCGCAAGGTCGGCGTGGCCGTGGCGGTTGCGCTCTTGGCGGGGGTTGGGGTCGTTGCGGCTGGGCAGTCGGACGACGAGCGATGCGCGAGCCCTCCTGCCGACATCGCGCAGGCATGGACCTCCGAACACGTCGAGACGCTTCGCGCGGGGCTGGCCACGGCAGGGGCCGAGGGTGGCGGGGTGCTCGAGGATGTGTCGGCCGGGCTCAATGCGTACGCCGATCGATGGGGATCCGCCTGGACTGCAGCATGCTCGGCGACCTGGGTTGACGAGACGCAAACCCACCAGGAACTCGATCTCAGAATGCGGTGCCTGGGGCGGGGCAAGGCTGCATTCTTGGCCGTTGCGGATTCGATCGACGCTGAGGCGGTGAGCGCGATGAAGCTGCTCGTGGCCGGGACCGCCGTCGCCGCGCTGCCGGACCCCGACCGATGCGACGCGGCGATGCTCTCCAATGCAACCGCGCTCCCCGACGATCCCGAGCTCAACGCCCGCATCGCCGCCCTCGACGACCAGATAGCCACGCTGCGGGCACGCAAAGGCGCGTCCACTTTCGCGGAGATGCGCGCCGTCTTGCCGCTGGAGGCGGACGTGGAGGCGACCGGTTATCCACCGCTGCAGATAGCGTGGGCCGTGCGCGCGGCCGGCTACTACACGACGCAGCACGATGAGGCTGCCATGGTCGTCTTGGAGCGTGCGCTCGAGATCGCGGAGACGCATGAGTTGTTTGGCGACGCCGTCGCGCTCGCAAGTATGCTCTCGGAGGTCTCGCTCGAGTTCGCCCGAGACGAGGCCGGGGCCGAGCGCTATATCCGGCATGGGGAGTCACTGCTGTCGCGGGTGCCCGATGCGCGGCACCGAGACATCGCCCGTAGCGATCTGTTCACCGTGACGGCGATGCTGCGGGAGCACCAAGGCCGGTCCGAGGATGCGCTGCGGGCCTACGACGAGGCGCTTGCGTTGATCGATGGCGTGTTTGGGCCGAACTCGAGGGAGATGGCGCGTGTGCTTGGTTTGCAGGGCGCCACCTTGCGCAAGTTCGGAAACTACGACCGTGCCCGCGTCGCGCTCGAACGGGCACTGCAGCTGCGTCAGGCCCAGGCGGGCGCGCGGCTGCATGAGGTCGAGCTCAACAGCGCGCTCCTGGCCCTTGCGGTCGAGGTTGGCGATGGCCCGACCGCGGTCCGGCACGCGACGCAGGGCGTTGCCGATTCCCGTGAACTCAGCGGCCCCAAACACGCAAACACGGTTGGCGCCTACGGCAACATGGCGGCAGCGTTGGTGATCAGCGGCGACGATGCGGGGGCACTGGCCGCCATGCGAAAAGCCGTGGGGGCTCTGGACGGCGTGCCCAGAGGCGACGTCGTGCAAGTGAACCTCCGTGCGAACCTGGCCATCGCGACGGACGATTTTGCCGAGGGCGAGCGGCTCGCCGCGGCCGCGCTGGACATTGCGACCGAGGAGTTTGGTGTCGATAGCTTTGCGTACGCCAACGCGCTGGCTGCCTCGGCGGCTGTGGCGAAACAGCAGGGCAAGCTGGTGGCCGCCGTTGCGGGTCATGAAGAAGCGCTGGCCGCGTTTGAGCGCTTGGGCCGGGCACGGCGGGTGATCAGCACGCAAGTCTCGCTCGTGCCGATGCTGGTCGAGGTCGGGCGGACCGACGACGCGCGAGTCATGATCGCCGACGCACTCAAGCGGTCCCACGCGACCTACGGAGCAGATAGCTCCCGCAATGTGACCGCCTACCTTGCCCAAGCTCGCGTCCAACACGCAGATGGCGATGACGCGGCCGCGCTTGCCTCCCTCGCGCAGGGCAGGAAGCTCGGCGAGGGGGTGAAAGACAGGCAGGAGCAACTCACCGAGATCGACGCGTTGCGACGGGACATCGAGGGGTGATGTCCACGCTGCGCGGACGTCGACGGCTCCGATGGCCCGGGATACTATCGAGCGCGATGGTGGTGAACGGTTGGACGGCCGCGATGCTCGGCGCGGGCCTTGGGTTGGCCTGCGGTGGGCAGGGCGCCTTCCTGTGCTCGACCGACTCGCAGTGCGGCGGTGAGGGGCTGTGCCAGCCGGAAGGGTTCTGTAGCTTCGCAGCAACCGACTGCCCGTCGGGACAACGATTTGGGGATAACAGCGGCCCAACCTCCGGTCAGTGTGTCGAGACTGCGGGCACCACAGGCGGGGGCGAACCGAGCCCACAAGGCAGCGGGTCCGAAGCGGCCGGCGAGGATACGGGCCTCGCCGACACGGCTGCCACGTTGGAGTCCACTTCGACGGACTCCGCCGAAGACGACACGATCGGCACCGAGTCGAGCGGTGGCCCCGAGGTCGATCCGGATCTCGTCTTGTGGTTGCGGCTCGAGGACGCGGTGGCACCCCCCTATGTCGACAGCTCAACCTACGGCAACGACGGGACCTGTCTTCCCGAAAACTGCCCCGTCGCCGTGCAGGGAAGGGTTGGCGCAGCCGCGTCGTTCGACGGGGTCGACGATCACATCGCGGTGCCGGACAGCCCTTCGTTCGAGACCCCACAAGGCTTCACCTTGGCGCTGTGGACACGTCTGGACGGACTTCCGGAATCGCAGGCGGCGCTGCTCACCAAGCCGGTCGGCGGCAACGCGTTCAATACGTGGGAGTTGTACTTCGGCGTGTACCAGGATGCGCTGCCCTTGCTGCAACTGAGCATGGGCGACGGGGATGGTGCCGACCTCACCGCGGCGACCCAGGGCCCCTTTGTCGTCGGCGAATGGTTTCATGTCGCAGGGCGATGGGACGGTGCCGAGATGACGTTGTTTGTCGACGGCCGCGCTGTGGCGACGCAGGCAAACACGGCGTACGCGATCGACAGCCACCCCATCTACGTGGGCGCCGACGACGACAATGTTGACGGTGTCGAGGCGTTCTATCCGGGGAGCATCGACGATGTGCGCGTGTATCGTCGCGCACTGGACGACACCGAGATCCAAGCGCTGGCTACGAGTCGCTGACCCGGCAGGGTTGCGGCCGTACATGATCCTGGTGCGGCGAGCGCTCGCGCGCCGTTCGGTGCTACGTTCACTCCGTGGCGACCGCAGGCGAGCGTTGGGTGATCCGTGCCTTTTACGGTTTTGCTCCGCTCCCCCATTTTGCCGAGCTGCGCGAGCCGCTGCTGACGCTATGTCGGGAGGCCGGTCTGCGCGGCACCATCCTGCTGGCGGACGAGGGGATCAACGGCACGATGGCTGGCCAGCCCGACGGCCTGGACCGCCTGCTCGCGCGGCTTCGCGCCGAGCCTGGATTTGCCGACCTGACCTACAAAGAATCGTTTGCGCCCACCTCGCCCTTTCACCGACTCAAGGTGCGGCTCAAAACAGAAATCGTCGGCATGGGCGACGCGGAGATCGACCCGACCGCCGTGGTCGGCAAGTATGTGGAGCCCAAGGATTGGAACGCGCTGATCGAAGACCCCGAGGTCTTGGTCATCGATACGCGCAACGACTACGAGGTCCGCATCGGCACGTTCGCGGGCGCGGTGGACCCGAAAATCACGAGCTTTCGGGAGTTCCCGCAGTGGGTCAAGGAGCATCTCGACCCCGCCAAGCACCGCCGCGTCGCGATGTTCTGCACGGGAGGAATCCGATGCGAAAAGGCAACGTCGCTTCTGCTCAGGGAGGGCTTTGACGACGTCTTCCACCTCAAGGGGGGCGTTCTGGAGTATCTGCAGCAGGTCGACGCGAGCGATTCGGCGTGGCGTGGCGAGTGTTTTGTGTTCGACGACCGCGTCGCGCTCGATCATGCGCTCGCGCCGGGTTCGCACGCCCTGTGCTTCGGCTGCAAAGAACCGGTGTCACCGCAAGACAGGGCGGAGCCCCAGTACGAGTACGGGGTCTGCTGCGCGCGGTGTCACCACCTGCTCGATGACGAGACCGCGGCGCGTCGTCGCGAACGCAACCGGCAGGTGGAGCTGGCCGAACAAAGGGGCGAGGCGCACATCGGAGCCCTCGACAGCACGGGTGCGAATGACCCCGGAGAATCCTAGACCGGCCCGGTTTGCGACCGACGCGATCCTGTACAGCTTCAGGCGCTGCCCGTACGCGATGCGGGCTCGCATGGCGCTCGCGGTAAGCGGGGCGGACCCAGAGCAGCGCGAAGTCGTCTTGGCTCGCAAGCCCGTGCCCATGCTCGAGGCGGGCACGGCGGGCACGGTGCCGCTGCTGGTGTTGGACGAGGGCACGGTGCTCGAGGAGAGCCTCGACATCATGGATTGGTCCTTGTCGGTGTCGGACCCGTGCGATTGGCTGCGCGCGCGGCAGGACCCGTCGCTGTGTGCGTTGGTCGAGCTGAACGACGACCGGTTCAAGGCTGCCGTCGATCGCTACAAGTATCCCCAGCGCCGTGGCCTGCAACGCGACGACCAAGCGGCGAGTGAAGGGGCGACCTGTCTGCAGGCATTGGAGCAGCGGTTGACCCAGCGCTACATCGGCGGTTCGTCCCCGGACTTCTTTGACGCTGCGCTTTTTCCGTTCGTACGCCAGTTCGCCGCGGTGGATGAGGCTTGGTTCAACGGGCTGCCGCTGCCCAACGTGCAGGCCTGGCGTGCACAGATGCTCGTCCACCCCGCATTCACGACCGTGATGCGCAAGGTGCCGGAGTGGGCGGTTGGGGCCCCGCCAACCCGCTTCCGGGCGTGCCTGGTATCGCCCTGCGTCGACGGACCTGGGACAGGGGCGTAGGCGCGGCTACGGCCGGGTGCGCCGCCCGAAGAGCAGCTCGATCAAGCGAAACAGCTCCTGCCAGCCCGACGCGTACTCCCATCCGCCCCGCCGCAAGAATGCCTCCCGGTTCTTCTCGGCGAAGTCGCCGGTCGCAAACGCGATCACGGGAGGCCGATTGGGCCATCGGCCCACATGGGCCATGACGTCGAAGGCCTCGGCATCGTCGGGCCCACGGTAGTTGAAGCGAGTGAGGATGAGATCGGCCCCCGCGTGTTGGGGGCGCAAGTCGGCAACCGAGCGGAGGATCTCGACGTCCGCGTCGGCCTCACGAAGCTCGCTGATTCCTCTCCAGTTGCTGCGTTCGCTGGGATCGATCCATACGATCTTTCGTCCGCCGACCAACGCCGCGATCCGGCGTCGCGTCGACGTGCGGGAATGGATGGCCTCCAGCCAGCGGTCGAAGCCGCTGAAGTCTTGCGCGCCGTTGGAATCGTAGTGGAGAACCTCGATGCCCTCGTGCTGCTTGAAGTACGCGCGCGTGTTGCTGCTGTGATCTCCGAGGATCGCGTACCAGGGCGTCGGATTGGACTCGGCCTGCAAGAAGGCGAGCAGCTCGGAGCGGATTTCGTTGAGGTACGCGTCCGTGAACGACACGCCCACAAAAAGCACGGTGTGGCTCGCAAAGACCGCTCGCAAGAAGTTGGCGTAGCGGCCGTCCTCGTACAACAGGCGACGGTAATCACTGCGACCCAAGACGACCGGCCGACTTGCTCTCCCGTTTGCGTCGCCGTGCAGCTTCAGGGTTGGCGTGCGGTGCTCGAACCGCCCGTCCGGGTCCGCGCGCTCCCACCACGCCAAGTCCCCGCGCAGGACGTCCCAGCGGGCCGTAGCGTCCGCCTCTGCCGCACGGATGTCGCCGCGTGCGCCCCGCTGGGTGAGCAGCGGGTCCACGTTGAGCGTCAAGACCGCCTTGAACGGGATTTGATTGAGCAAGCGACGCCGCAAGCTCATGACCGCGGGCCGACCGTGGCGGTATGCGCTGTCGACGGTGTCAACGGTCGGGGCACCCTCGACCTCGACTCGCTTGTCGAGGATTTCGCAGACGTGCCGCTCGAACGAACTCCCGAGCTTCTCCTTGAGGAGCTGGCCGCGCATCTCATACTCGAGTGCCGTCAGCGTCTCGCCTGTGGTGTTCTCGAGCTCCGGGGCGCGGGCACGCTTGGCCAGCTCGTCCAGCAGTCCCTTCCAGTCGGGCACGACGGGGGCGGAGAAGCCTGCGCCGACAAACGCTACGCAACGCCCGCGCTTGATCTCGGCAACGAGGTGGTCGGGAGCATCGAACGCGGCCATGGGCAAACGCTACGCGCCATGTCGGAGCGAGGCCAGGGATGGGCGCGAATGAAAGGGGCTCGGCGCCTCGTGCGCTAGGACAATGTGACACTGTCTCGGGCGCTGGCGGCGGACGGCATGAGCACAAACTGAGTCGGTGCGAGAGCGACGCTTGGCGGCCACAAATCGCTGCGCTATGGGACGCGGATGTGCGCCGATGCGCTCGCCCAAGAGCATGCAGAATCGGCAGTCGCGTTCGTCGCCGAACGAGTCGGCCCGCTTCGGCCGGCCGAGGACTCGACGACGATCGAGGTCGCCGAATGACGATGAACCGAGCGCGCGCGTGGGACCGCTTGCGATCCTGCCGAGTCCGATCTTGCTTGTCGGACATCGGTCTGTGGCGCTGCGAAGTTCTGCGGAATCTGCAGACGACACAATGTCACGCTGTGCTTCGTGCAGCGCAACGAACGAAGACCTGCGACGCCGCGGCACGCACGAAGATCGCAGACGGTCTGTGATGGGAGTCACCGCCGCGATTGGCGGTGCTTTGCAAGGCCAGCTTCGCGACTAGCGTGAGAACTGGATCGCAATCGAATCCCCTCGCGCCCAATGCCATCAGTCAACCGAACCATCCAACTCGTCCTGTCCTCTGCGCTCGCCGCCACGCTCTCGTCCGGCTGCGACAACGGCCCGCCCGGCGCCGCCGATCGCCCAGGAGGGCCCGGCGGTCCGGGTGGGCCAGGGGGCCCGGGAGGGCCAGGAGGGCCAGGAGGGCCAGGAGGGCCAGGCGGTGCGTTCGCCCCCGTTGCGGAAGCGCCACCCGTATCCGGCGAACTCTACGTGCTCGGGCAGGCGCTCTTCTTCGACAAGGTGCTCAGCGGCAACCGAGATGTCTCGTGTGCAAGTTGCCATCACCCGGACGTCGGAACCGACGACGACCTGGCCCTGTCACTCGGTGTGGGCGCGTCGGGCCTTGGCACGGCGCGCAGCGGTGGGACACGCATCGGAAGGAACGCACCCGCGCTGTTCAACCTGCATCTGTATCCCGCGTTGTTCTGGGACAGTCGCGTCAGCCGTAACCGAGACGGCCAGATCCAGAGCCCCGCGGGGGAGCAGCTGACCGCTGAGATGGAAGAGACGCTTGCGCTGGGCGGTGCGGCGGGGGCTCAGGCGATGTTCCCCGTGACCTCGGCGGTCGAGATGAGAGGGGCTCCGGGGAGCAACGAGATTGCTGACCTCGCCGCGGACGACTTCACGGGGATCTGGGGCGCGCTCATGGTGCGATTGGGCGAGATCGATCAATACGTTCAACTGTTCGAGGCCGCGTATCCGGGGACCGCGTTCTCGGACATGACCTTCGCCCATGCCGGCAACGCAATCGCTGCGTTCGAGTTTCGAGCCTTCTCGCGTACCGACAGCCCGTTTCAGGCGTTCTTGCAGGGCGATCAAGATGCGCTGTCGCAGAGGCAGCGCGATGGAATGAACGACTTTGTGCGGGCAGGCTGCGCCGTTTGTCACCGTGGGCCGCTGCTGTCCGACTTTGACCACCACAACACCGCGCTGGCCCAGCTGGGCCCGGGGGTGGGGCACGGCCCGGATGGCGACGACGATTTCGGTCGAGGCGGCGAGACCGGACGTGCGGGGGACCGCTACGCGTTCCGAACCCCTCCGCTGCTCAACGTCGAACTCTCGGGCCCCTACGGTCACGCTGGCCAGTTCTCGGATTTGGGCGAGTTCATCCAGCACTATCGCAACCCCGATGAACAACTGGCGGACTACGACGCCGAGGAGCACGTCGATGACGCAGACCTTGCCCAGACCGTGCTGGATACGATCGATGCGATCCTCGCAACGATCGATAACAACACCGACGCGCGCGGCTTCAACAACGGCGACGTGGTCGCGTTCTTGGAATCACTCACCGCGGACGGTGCCACGGATCTCAGCGATACCGTGCCCGCATCGGTCCCCAGCGGGATTCCCGTCGAATGATCTGCGAGGGTCGAGCCCTAGGGGTGTCCTAGGGCTCGCCCAAGTCCTCGACGCCGAACTCGGTCACGTACCAGGTGCCGTCGACCTTGCTCAGCGTGAGGTACGGCTGCTCGCCGTAGCCCGATGAGAACCAGACCTTCGCGTCTCCACCGCCGGAAGCATGACTGTTCCAGCCGTACAGCGACTCTGGGTCACCGCCGATTTCGTGAAAGATCGGTGCGACCACCTGCAGCACCGTCTTGCCCGCGAGCGCAGCTTTGAGCGACTCGCTGGTGTGCGCCTTGCTGAGGACCTTGACGCCTTTGGGCCCCACCGTGCTGAGCAGCTTTGCTGGGTCGTTGCCGACCACGGCCCGGGCTGCGGTGATGGCGACCTTGGCCGCGGCCTCCTCCATCGTGGGGAAGGCACTCTTTGGCGTTGTGGGTGACTCGTTGGGCTTGGCGCCCGGCTGCAACGAAGCGCAGACCTGGACCCACTGCTCCATCTTGTCGCAGGGGGCTTTGAACACATTGCAGATGAGTCCGGCGGGTGCGGACCAACCGTGCAGCATGCATTCTCCTGCTCGCCACTCTTGCACGACGGCCCAGTGGTCGGGCCCAAACTTGTGGGTCGAAACTTGCTTGAAGTTCCCGTGAAACTTGGCCATGGCTTCGGGCGAGGCGAACCGTGGGGGGACGTTCGCGGGGGCCTCCAGGCCCACCGAGCCAACGCTCAAGCCACGCGCTTCCACATCCAAGCCATCGGCGTCTCCCTCTTGCCGCTCGACGAGCTTGGCGGTGACCCCCGACGGTGCGTCGACGGTGCCGGTCAGCCCGGGGACGACGGCCGACAACTCAACCCTCGTCCAGCCGGGTGCCAATGCGGGCGCGGTGCTCGGGGGCGGAGTCGCTGGCTTTGCCTTTGCGTCGGGATCGACGTCGGCGTTCGCTGCCTTGGAATCGGGCTTGGACGCCACCTCGCCCTTCTTCTCGCCCTTCTTCTCGCTCTTCTTCTCGCCCTTCTTCTCGCCCTTGGCATCCGCGGCGGTTGCATCCTTGGGCGTGTCAGCGGTGGGCTGACGACAGCCGGTTGCGAGACATGCGAGCGCGGCGAGCGTGATGGTGGAGAGCGCGACGCGTGGACGGGTTTGCTTCGGGTCGAGCATGGAAGTCACTTCAGGGAGTCCGCGTTCATTACGCATGACGGTGCGCGATGAATCCGAGACGCACGGTATCGCGGCGTTGCGCGTGACTCCATGTTCCTCAATCGGGCCGGGTGCGACTTCGGGCGGGCTCCGAGGAGTTGCGCGGTATCGCCAGGGACGGGCGGCGATTGCGCCCGCGGCGACCTTGCTAGCCTACGGCCATGACCCGTTGGCTGGCAGCCTTCGCCCTGACGCAGGCGGTCGAGATGCCCGTGGTGTGGCGCGCTCAGCCGGGCGTTGCATGGCGGCGGCGGCTGCTCGTCGCCGCGGGCGGCAGCGCGCTGACGCACCCGATCGTGTGGTTCGTGATGCCGCGGCTGGTCACCGATTGGGTCTGGATGGTCGTCGCAGCCGAGACGTTTGCGGTCGTGGCCGAGACGTTTTGGATGCGCGCATTCGGGATCGAGCGCGCGCTGTGGTGGGCGGTGCTGGCCAACGCACTCAGCGTGGCTATCGGACTAACGGTTCGCAACGTCTTGGGCTGGCCGTAGCCTGAACCCGCTAGGGCCGTCGGCGGAGCATGAACCCGGCGGCTACGGCGAAGAACAACGCGATACCGGGGACTGCCGAACGCGGACGCATCGAAGCGAAACAGCCGTCCTCGGCCGTCGGTGGCGTGGGGTCGGAGGGGGGTGTGACGCCAGCCTCCTTGCTTTTGCCGCCTTGGGGCGACGCGGCCAGAGTGACCTTCACGGATTTGGATGTCCCGACCTCACCGTCATAGTTGTCGGCTGTCGCGACCAGCGTGTGTGCCCCCGGCTCGAGCTTGATCGACTCGAACACCCACGGAGTGCGCGTGTCTGTGCCGACCGTCTTGCCGTCGACCTTCAGCCCCACCCGGGTCACTCCGCTTTGGGGGTCCACCGCCGAGACCTCGACGGTGATGCTGGCGGTACCGGCAGGAAACGTTGCCCCGTCGGCTGGGGTGGTGATCGACACGTCGGGAGGCGTCTCGTCGGGGGGCGGTTCGTCGGCCCGTACGGTGGGCACAACGGCGACGAGCGCGAGCGCGCACGCAACGGCAGCGACTCCTCCTGTGCAGAGCATGAAGGGGCGGAGCATCAGGCCTTCCGCCTCGGGCGGCGCAACACAAACCCGGCAACGATTGCCAAGCCAAAGGCAACCCCAGCACCGCCCCAAGAGGGCCCGACCGCGGAGACGCTGCAGCCTTTCTTGTCTGCCTTGTCGGCGGGCTTCGTGTCGGTAGGCTTGGTGTCCGCGGGTTTGGTGTCGGTAGGCTTGGTGTCGGTAGGCTTGGTGTCGGTGGGCTTGGTGTCGGAACTGCCCGGAGCTGCTTTGGCGGAGTCCTCGCCTTGGGGGGCCTTGGCGTCAACGAGCTTGGTGTCGGCCGGGGGCTCCGGTTTGACTTCCTTCGGGGCTTCGGCCTTGGGCGCCTCCGGCCAGGTCACCTTGACCTTCGCAGACTTCCCGATTCCGCCGTCGTAGTTGTGGGCTGTCGCCACCAAGGTGTGCTCACCGGGCTCGAGTGACACGGACCTGAACACCCATGGCTCCTCTTCAAGCTTGGCGACGGATTTCCCGTCCACCTCGAGCTTGACCCACGTGACGCCGCTTTCCTCCTCGACCGCAGTGACCTCGACGGTGATGCCCTTTGTTCCGGCGGGTACCGCCGAACCGGACTTGGGGGTGACAATCGAGACCTCGGGGGGCGTCTCGTCCGGCGGCGGCGCGTCGGCAAAGGCGGAGGCAGAGACGAGGCACGCACCGAGTGAAGCGGCGGCGAGCAGAGATGGGCTGAGACTGCGCATGGGCTCTGGTGTACTTAGCTGCGAGGGCGGCGGAGCATGAAGCCCGCGACGATGGCGAGGCCGAACGCCATGCCGGCACCAGACCACGATGGGGAACTTGCGGCGACGCTGCAGCCCTTCTTTTCTTCGGGCTTCTTCTTGTCGTCGGGCTTCTTCTTGTCGTCAGCCTTGGCCGGCTTCGCCTTGGCCTCAGGTTTGGCCTCAGGCTTGGCGTCGGCGTCCGGCTTGGCGTCAGCGTCCGGCTTGGCGTCGGCCTCCGGCTTGGCGTCAGCGTCCGGCTTGGCCTCGGCGTCTGGCTTGGCGTCGGCGTTCGGCTTGGCGGGGGCGGGCTCCGGCTTGGCCACGGGGGTTGGCTTGGGGCGCCGGTCTGGGCTCGGCAGATCGGCGAAGGCGGTCGCTGGAATTGCAAAGGCGAAGAGGGTCGCGAACGCGGACAGGCGGAGACGCTGAGTGGATCGGATGTGGGTCACAGTCGTTGTCCTTGGGTGTGGGCCGGTCGGCCTTCGATAAAGAGGAGTGCTGCGGCGCAAAGCTCCAACGTGACGTGGAACATGCCGAACCGCAGATAGGAGTAGCGCGCGTGGGCCAGGTCGAAGAGGGCCCAGCCCGCAAACACGAGCGCCGCCACCACAGCGACCACGAGCACGGGTCGCCCGAGCTCTTGTCGCAGGGCGCGGAGTGTCTGCGAAAACGTGCGCGGCGTCGGCCGATCGCGGTCCTCGTCGGGGACGACGCGCAGCCAAATCGCGTAGTGCACCGCCTGCGCGAAGCAAAACAGCACGACGATGCGCACGGCGGTGGTTTCGGAGAAACCGGGCGCCAGCTGGGCCATGTGGGCGGTCCATCCAAGCTGTTGCGGTGCGACGGCCGGGCCCCCGAGGCTGCCCGCGACGCTCCACAACAGGACCGACAGACCCACAAACGCCAGCAGCGGAATGGCGTGGAGCCACGTGCGTCGGGGTCGCCATGCCCACCACAACCCGATCGCAACAACATTGTGCAGATGCACCATGACGATGAGCGACGGTCGTCGCCAGGCCGCGATGGCCAGCATCGCGCCCGCAGCGACCATCATGACAAGCAAGCGTCTGCGTGCCGGCCCGTGGGCGGCTGCGGCTGCCCCCGCGACGGCGGCCAGCGAAAGCTGCACATCGGTGGTCACGGCGCCTACGAGCAGCGGCACGCCCGCGGCGACGACCAGCCCGCGTCGACGATGCCAGCCCGGCCGCACGATGCAGTAGCGGACATCGGCAAGCAGGTGCGGGACGCCGAACACGATCGGGCCGAGCGCGAGCGTCCACAAGGGGGCGCCGAGGGCCAAGACAAACGCGACGGCGATCGACATCGTTGCGACGGTCGCGACCCGAAGCTCGCGCCGCCGCGCTAGCACGCTCGACAACGGCATCATCGCGCGCAAGATCCGGTTGCGTACGGTATCGAGGCCAGCCGCGAGGCCGTCGACGGCAAAGCCGACCTCGGCCGTGCGTTGTCCTGCTCCCCCGCTTCCCGCCACCGACCTCAGGAGACCGCGGTCCGCGCGCCGATGCAAGCAGTTTTGGCTTGGGCCGAGCCCGACGTGGCTACTCTGGCCAGCCGCAATCGGCGTAGCCGTTGAACTGGTAGCAGATCATGCCAGACGGGCAGGTCTGCTGGTTGGCGCACGGGAGCACGCAATACGGGAATCCGTAGTCGATCGGACAAAAGGGCACGCTCGTACCACCGAGAGGCGCAGGGCAGTCGCCGGAGTTCTGACATGGGGCAGCGCATGCGGAGTTGTTGCATGAACCCCCCATGCATTCGCCACCTCCCATGCACTCACCGTACGGGTCGTTGGGAGGGGGGTCGCCGGATTCTTCGTTGCTGTCGCCGGCATCCGTCGTGGTCTGCCCACCGACATCGCTCGACGAATCTCCGGGAGGAGGGCTGTCGTCCCCCGATCCAAATGTGTCGCCCGCGCCCGCAGACGTCGCGTCATCGTTGGGTGTCGGCGGCACGCTCGACGTTTGCCCGGCGCCTCCTGTGGTGGCATTGGCGTTTGGGTCGGTGGCACCATCACCGTCGGAACTCGACATTGCGCCCACCGATGGGTCGGGCGGGAGGTCACCGCCGCTGGCGGACCCAAACGAGCACGCAGCCCCAGCGAGCAGGAGTACAAAACACGCCGCAGGCCGCACCATCCCCGCTACTTTACGCTACCTGGGCACGTGCGAGGGTCGCGGTTTGTACTTCGTTGATCGCGGGTGCAAAACTCGTCTGTCTGTCGCTGCGCAAGGCGCGTCTGCCCAGTCGTGCCGGGTTTTCTTCCCTGACGCACCAACATAAGCCCATCTTCGCGCACGACGGACGGCGACTGCACGCTGCTGACGCGGGCTCCAGCCCGAAGATATGGAGCCTGTTAGACCGCCGGAGGCGCGAGCGCGGTACCATGACCGTGATGCGTGCACGCCTGCAAATCGCGGCACTGGTGGGTATGGCCGCGTGTTCGGCCACCACGGACGAAGGCAACTC
>Ga0316189_10000755_pt1 | contig 32427 bp, 25 predicted proteins | sample LowCovwburrow_MG_FD_204930 | JGI IMG/M metagenome (GOLD analysis project Ga0316189, IMG submission 204930) | Coastal sediment microbial communities from Maine, United States - Lowes Cove worm burrow | ecosystem: Environmental > Aquatic > Marine > Coastal > Sediment | place: USA: Maine...
GTAATTCTGTAGTGGTGTCAATAAATATGACAAACTCATATTTATGCCCGTATGACTCCAGTCTATCGGCCATAATGCAAAATTAATAAACCCGCATTTTAATATCTCCAGAAGAAATAATTGGAACTGGTCTACCTGCGCTGAAGTGTTATTCGCTTGATAGCTTAGCGAAAAAAGTTATCACGGCATTATTTAATATTGCTGTATTTTTGTGTGTGATTTTGATATTTTCGTATGTTATGTAATTATTGATTTTTATCTAAATAAACCGATATTTACATTCGATTTGTACAACGATTCGGGATTGAATCCAGAGGGGACGAAAAAATGGCAGACCTGTTTTCTGAAGAGTGGATGAAGAGCTACATGGAGCAATGGAATTCCGAGCCTGAACTTTCCGATGCGCTAGCAAAAATCGGGTTCAACTCGGTAATTGCGTATGGTTTTGATGGCGAAGATACACCGCGCGGTTACCTCAACGTGGAGAATGGCAAGGCTGTAGATGCCGGTATTTACGATGGACAGCAACTGAGCTGGGATATTCGTGCCAGCTTCGACAACTGGAACAAGTGGCTGGCGAAGCCGCCGGGAATGATGGGTCTTGGCATGGCATACACCTCGCGGAAAATAAAATTTGCTGTCGGTGATTATGGCGCCATGATCAAGGATCCGCGCATGGCCGGACCGTTCATTAAAAGCTTTGCTGTTATGGGGCGAGCCTGATTTAGCCAGGTTAGCCTTGTGTTGATGGGCTTGTGGATAACAATAATTAAGATTGCTCTCCGCTTCCTCATGTCGTTAAAGAAATCCGCAAGGATTTGTTTATAAACTGGAAATGTTGGCTAAAGATCAGGAAGGCGCTGTTTTTACAGCGCCGGTCTTTTTAAATGGGTTGCCTGTCTGTGTCACGTTAATGTGTGAGGATTAACAATGTTAATCAGAAAAATTGCTGTTATTGGTTTTCTGTCCGGCTGTCTGTTCTGTACCGGATTGTTGGCGCAGGGTTCGACTGATTCTGTCATTACTGTTCCCAGTGTTCCGGTAGGGGCAACAGTATCACTGGGTGGAACGGTCGTGCCATTCAAGGATGTTACCTTTGCGGCGCAGATTCCAGGTCGCATCAAATCCATAGCCGGTGAGGAAGGTGACCACTTTGACGCCGGTGCCGAATTGATTGCCATCAATGATGATGATCTGCTGGCGCAGCGTCGTTCAGCGTGGGCGAATCTGGCGAACGCCGAGGCGGCTCTGAGGAACGCCGGTGTACAGTACAACAGGGAATTGATTTCACCCTATGGCGGTGAGCAAAATGACGCCATGGGTGGTCTGGGCCCCATGATGAAGCAGTTTACAAACCCCATGAACAGTTTTATGGGTAGCGGTTCTACTCCCGGTTTTGATCGTTACGCCCAGCGCTATCAATCCGGTACGCAGCTGGAGCAGGCGCGCTCCCAGATTGTCGCCGCCCGTTCGGCGATTGATACCATCGATACCAAGATTCGTGATGCAAAGTCGGTTGCCCCGTTTGACGGTGTGATTACCAAGAAGCTGGTTGAAGTCGGTGACCCGGTGCAACCTGGCCAGCCGATGCTCGAGTTTGCTGATATGTCGACGTTGAATATCAAGGTTGAGGTACCCGCCCGCCTGATGCCGGGCGTCAAGAAAGGCATGGTCTTTCCGGCAAGGCTGGATGTTGGAGATGTCGATATCCAGACACGTGTTGTACAGGTTTTCCCGATTGCCGATCCGGACCGCCATACGGTTACTGTCAAAATGGAACTGCCACCAGGTGCACCTGGCGGGGCAGGTATGTATGCCGAGGTCATGATTAATGATATCAATGCCAAGGTGCGTGATCTTCCGGTTGTGCCCAGGGAGGCGCTGGTATGGCGCGGCAGCCTGCCAGGTGTTTATGTCGTTAACGAGAGTAATAAACGTGAGCTCAGGCTGGTGCGGATTGGAGATGATGTCGGGATTGATGGTGTCTCGGTTCTTTCCGGACTGCGTGCAGGTGAACGTGTGGTTGTGAAGGGCAAAAATCCGGCACAAAACGGATCAAAAAGTTCGTGGCAGTGATCTGACAGGAGCATTCGCGCTGACCGGGCGCGTTAATTATTTATAACCAGCGCCAGTACCACAAGGCGCAGAAAAATAATGGGTATTGCGCAGGCGTAAACTCGCCCCGATGGTACCGGAAAAAGCATTTCAAGAAGGCGGATCCAGAGTATGGCTGATCAAGAAAAGAAATTTTCTACCCCTGTTAATTATGACGCTCATTCACTGGGGATTGCCGGCAGAACGGCACGCTTGTTTATTACCTCTCCGGTAACTCCGATGATACTCATCGTGTCGCTGTTCGTTGGTTTGATCGGCCTTTTCTTTACGCCGCGGCAGGAAGACCCGCAAATCTCGGTCCCGATGATCGATGTGTTTGTGCAATATCCGGGCGCCTCTGCAGAGCAGGTTTCCAGCCTGGTTACTGAACCGCTCGAACGTATCCTGATGGAAATCCCCGGGGTGCGGCATACCTATACTGCCACCGAGCGTGGCCGTGCCATGGTTACCGTCCGTTTCAAGGTAGGTGAGGACATGGGCGCGTCGGTCGTCAAGGTGCACGACAAGCTGCAGTCCAACATAGACAAGATCCCGCCAGATGTATCACAGCCACTGGTCAAGCCGGTGGGCATTGATGATGTCCCGGTGGTTACCCTGACGTTGTGGTCAGAGGACGTGGATGACGGTGCACTGCGCCTGTTATCGCTTGATTTGCTGCAGCGCCTTGGCGAAGTTAAAAATGTCGGTAAGGGATTTGTCGTTGGCGGACGAGAAGACCAGGTCAAGGTAGAAGTGATGCCGGAACGCCTGTCCGGTTACGGCATCAGCCTGCAGCAGGTCGCACAGACTATTCAAACTGCAAACTCTGAAAAGACCGCCGGTGATCTTGAAACGGGTGGACTGTCGTTTGCGGTGCGCACCGGTTCATTTCTGACCAGTGACAAGGAAATCAGTCGGCTGGTAATTGCCATCAGGCAGGGTGCACCGGTCTATGTTCGTGATGTTGCACGGGTTTCACAGGAGCCAGCGGTACCAGATCAGATGGTGGCTTTCTTTACCGGTCCCGCGTACGAAGGGGAGGCCGCCGCGGCAGACGGTGCACCTGCGGTCACTGTGGCTGTTGCCAAGAAAGAAGGTTCCAATGGCGTCGATGTCGCCAAGGCTGTTCTCAAGAGGGTTGAATCACTCAAGGGCACACTGATCCCGGCAAATGTCAATATCACGGTTACCCGGGATTACGGCAAGTCTGCGGATGACAAGGTTAACGAGTTGCTGGGTGCGATGCTGGAGGCTGCCGTTATCGTTTCCGTTCTGTGCCTGGTCGGACTCGGCTACCGGGCGGCCTTCGTGGTCATCGCTATTATCCCCGTTGTTATTCTGCTCACCATCTGGTGGGCGATGATGATTGACTACACCATTGACCGCGTCAGTCTGTTCGCGCTGATTTTTTCCATCGGCATTCTGGTCGATGATGCAACCGTTGTGGTGGAAAATATATTCAGGCATTGGCTGGAGAAGGGTAAAACCAGCGTCGCAGTAGCCATTGATGCTGTACGCGAGGTGGGTAATCCAACCATCCTGGCAACCTTTACCATTATCTCCGCGTTGTTGCCGATGGGCTGGGTAAGTGGCTTGATGGGGCCTTATATGCGCCCGATTCCGGTGCTTGGCGCGTCTGCCATGTTCTTCTCACTGGTTGCAGCCTTTATTTTTACACCCTGGATGGCCGTGAAAGTTGCTCCTCAGCATGCTGCTCTGAAGAAAGCCGAGGAGAAAGAAAAACGCGCACATAAACGTATCAGCAAGTTCTACCGTCCGATTATCACGCCGTTGATCGAGAACCGTAAACTGGGCCTGATTTTTCTGTTCAGTATCATCGGTATAACCGCTGCATTGTGTATAACCTTCTATACACAACATGTGGCGGTGAAAATGCTGCCATTTGATAACAAGCCGGAGTTTTCAGTCGTCATTAACATGCCGGAAGGCACGGCAATGCCGGATACGGCCAACGTCGCCATGCAACTGGCCGAGGCGGTTCGGGTGATACCCGAAGTAACGGCTGTACAGACGTATGTGGGCACTGCGCAACCGTTTAACTTCAACGGGATGGTGCGGCATTACTACCTGCGTCAGCGTGCCTGGGAAGGTGATTTGCTGGTGATGCTGAAGGACAAGAATGACCGTGATCGTGGCAGTCATGAAATCGCCGTTGAGGCGCGCTCGATTCTCAAACCTATCGCAGATCGTATGGGTGCGCGTATTGCGGTTGTGGAAATGCCCCCCGGTCCGCCGGTGTTGAATACGCTGGTCGCTGAAGTGCATGGCCCGGACGCGCAAACAAGACGCCAGGTTGCTGCGGACCTGATGGCGATGTTCGAGGCCGTTGAGGACGTCGTGGATGTAGACAGCTACATGGCAGAGCCCTATGAATACTGGCGCTTTGACGTGGACACTGAAAAAGCCGTACGCCGGGGTATCTCGGTTGATACCATCAATGGCAGTCTGGCCATGGCCATGGGTAGCTTCAGGCTCGGCGATATCAAGCGCGGCTCGGTACTTGAGCCGACCTATATCGTGATGCAGATTCCACTGGCGGTGCGTTCACAGGTGTCTCGCCTTGGCGATTTGCCGATTCCGACCGCGGATGGCAATACCATCCCGCTTTCCGAACTGGGTGAGTTCAGGAAAGGTTATGAAGATCCTGTTATCTACACCAAGGATTTGCGTAGTATCGAGTACGTGACAGCAGAGATGCAGGGACGTCTCGGTGCGCCAATCTACGGCATGCTGGATATTGAAGACATGGTAAAGGAATACACCACACCTGATGGCGTCATCATGGATACCATGCCCTGGAACCTGCTTGGGCCACCAGCGGATGATACCGTTTCTGCCTATGAGTGGACCGGTGAGTGGACGGTTACCTATGAAACATTCCGTGACATGGGCGGCGCGTTCATGGCTGCGCTGATCCTTATCTATGGCTTGATCGTATGGGAGTTCAAGAACTTTGCACTGGCAGGTCTGATCATGTCCCCGATTCCGGTGACGATGATGGGCATTGTTCCAGGGCACTGGATAATGGGTGCAGAGTTTACCGCGACGTCCATGATCGGCATGATCGCGCTGGGTGGCATCATTGTCCGACAATCGATCCTGATTGTTGAATTCGTCAAGCTGGAAGTGTCCAAGGGTAACGAGGTCAGGGAAGCGGCGATACGCGGCGCAGAACTGCGCATGCGTCCTATCTTCATTACCTCGCTGACCTTGATGGCAGGGGCGTTCGCTATTCTGCAGGACCCGATCTTTAATGGTATGGCTATCAGCCTGCTATTCGGTGCCGGTGTCGCGACAGTGATGGCACTGCTGATTATTCCGCTGGGTTGTATCAGTGCGCGTAAGCAGTTCTATGTAGAAACCAGCGATGATGGTCATATGAAAGTCAGCGCGGCTTATGAAATTGTGGAAAATGTCGACGAGCAGGCATCAGCCGGGAAATCCGGATCGTCGCTGTTGATGCGTTTGTGGGGTGGTATCTTTTCGCTGTTTTCCTGGCTGTTTATTATTGTGAAGGCTGTCTTCACCATGATAATGATGGGCTTCCAGAAGATTTTTGGTGGAAGCAAGGGCGGCGGCACTCCACCGCCACCAAGGCCGGGCGGCGGCACACCGCCACCACCGCGTCAGACACCACCGGGTGGAGGCACGCCACCACCGCCGCGTGAGGCGTCACCGGGTGGAGGCACACCGCCACCACCGCGCGAGACGCCGCCCAGCCAGCTGAAGGGCACGCCACCACCGCCGCGCGAGACGCCGCCCAGCCAAGTGAAGGGCACACCGCCACCACCGCGCGAGACGCCGCCCAGCCAGCTGAAGGGCACGCCACCACCGCCGCGCGAGACGCCACCCAGTCAGCTGAAGGGCACACCGCCACCGCCGCGCGAGACGCCGCCGAGCCAGGTGGAGGACACAGCGCCACCGCTGCCCGAGACGCCGCCGAGCCAGGTGGAGGACACAGCGGCACCGCCCGATACGCCACCTGCTAAAGCAGAGGCAACGCCTGCTGAACCAAAGGCTGAGGTCCATGAAGAGCCGGAGTCACATGAAGATGCAGACGGTGTGGTTGGCAGCAAGCGACGTGGAATTCGCCTGAAGCAGGATTTGAGCTAAGCTGATAACAAAGGCATTGAATTTCTACTGATTTTCCAGAATTGACCAAGGGGAAGCAGAAATATGAGCAGACGTCTTTATACCGGTATATCTATTTTTATGGTTCTGTTGCCCGCAGCATTTCAGACGAGTGCTGATACCGTGACTGAAACCCGGGGCTATAACTATTCTGAAGACTGGGCCGTTGTTTCGGCGCCGCCGCCGCCTGGTCCCTATCGGGCAGTCAACCTCGATCCAAGGATACCCGGTACGGGTATGTTGCCATTCCTGCCAATACAGGAACCGGTCACAGCGGTAGTCAGTGAAGAACCAGCAAACAGTATTCCTGCAGAAGCCCTGCAAAACCCGCCAGCAGCCGGGATGCCGGTTGTGTCGCAAACAGGGCGAAGCCCTGCTGATGATCTGAATGTTACCGGATCGGTTATGCCACCACCGGTACCAGGACGATACAACCGTGCGATGATGAATTATGAATACCCGGCGGCACCGCGCTACCCGGTCAGAACCGGCTATCCAGGTTATAGAAGTATGCCGCCGATGGGTTACTATGGCGCGCAGCTACCGCACGCCCAACAACAGGTACCACCACCGCCAGTGTATGATGCCATGATGAATGAGCGTCAGTACAACACCAGGCCAGACGGGGAAAGGGCGCCATAGTTTATGCTGAACTCCCATAAATCAATTGTAATGATATGACTCCTGATGCCGGTCTATCTGTCAATACTTTCGTAACAAGAGTTGTATTTCTTTTTGCTGCAGCGTTGCTGGGTGCCTGCGGTCAGAGTGAAAAACCCGTCAGGCAGGATGTGCCGGCAGAAGCAGTTGTAGCTCCACTGGCTGTTGAAGAGTGGTATCCAACACCTAAACATATGTCGAGATCACAGGGTGATTTTTCATCACCACTAAACCAACAATCTGCGCAGATGCATACACAGTCGACTAACCGCGCCAATGCGCAGCCGTGGGCGGTCGCTCCGCAACAACCGGCCTTCGCTGATCCGCCTCAGGTTATCATTTTCCAGGGGCAGGAGTACGTTCCCGCGCAGTCTCAACAGCGCTGGAGCAATCAGGCACCCGTTGTCCAGCCGTCACAACCCTGGTATCAACCATCGCAACCCTATGCCGCACCCAACTCGGGTTTTGCGCAACGCCCATGGGGCAATGCGACTGTTGCGGGTGAACGCAGCCGCGCAAATAAATCACTGGAGTCGTGGCCGCCCAGTAATGTCTACGCACCTGCCGGGATGCCGGCTACTGGAGGTTTTCCGGCTAATGATGCTGGTCAATACTGGCCTCCACCCGCCAATTATTATGGAAATGTCTGGTAGTACCCGTAGAATCCATTGAGGATTGCGTTTTTATTACAGCAATAAGGCTTATTTGAAATGAACGTTGCATTCAGAATAAATCAGGCAGCTGTTGCTTGCATGTTGTCCATGCCGATTACAGCTTCCTGTGCCCGGGCAATAAACGGCCCCCCCCGGGGTGGTAACGATGTTTTGGGTGACGATAGCCGGGGTGGTCCTGGCTGATAGTGTTTTGTAATCAGGCGGCTTAGCTGCCTGGTTTTTTTACCCGGTAATCGATTTCCCTGGGTTACCGGTTGTCTGCGAAAGACAGGGAAGTGCGTATGCAAGATGACTTGTGTGCGAATAAAATGAGGAAATAAAATGAAAATATTAAGAAAAACAATTTTTGCAGCAGCGGTTGCCGGTTTACTGGCTGTACCTTTTTCTGCAGCCCATGCCTGGGGTAACAACTGGACACCCTGGGGCGGTAACAATGGCTATGGTAATAACAACTGGGGAAACGATGGCTATGGAGATGGCTACGGTGACGGTAACATGGATGGCAATTTTGGCTTTAATATGAGCGGCAGCGGTAGTGGTCGTGGTAGCGGCCGAGGCAATGGTTACAACAGCTACCGTGGCTATAACGGTTACAACAGCGGCTATGGTCCTGGTTATGGTCCTGGTCCTGGTTACGGTGGTGGCTATGGTCCGGGTTCCGGCTATGGTCCTGGTTACGGCGGGGGTTACGGACAGGCTCCATACGGTGCTCCGCCTGCTGCAGCACCGGCTGCCGGCAGTAGTCAGTAGCCAGAAATAACCGTGGGCGGGTTCAGCACAGTCCTGTGCCGGACTCGCTTTACGTTTTAAAGAGTTATTTACTGTTACAGGGCATGACGACGGCAGTATTTGTATAGATGTTTCGGTATGCCTTTTATGACTTTTAACATAGTTAAAAACATTAGCAACTGATTTTCAGTCGTGAGCAGAGGGATATAATCAGTCAATGATCACAGTGATCGCTAACCTCAAGGGTGGTTCTGGCAAGAGTACTGTCGCTTTCAATCTCGCCGTATGGCTTGAGAAACATGGACGACCCGTGGTGGGTTACGATCTGGATCCCCAGTGTACGCTTAGTGATTTGGGCATGTTGCGACAGGAGATAGGCAACAAGCCTGACTTGACTATTCACTCTGTGCGAGCTGTGTTACAGGAGCAGCTTAGATCGCATAACAATGCCGAGGTTATCGTGGATGTGGGTGCGGCCAATATGGCGGCCATGAAGGAAGCCATGAGCGCGGCTGACCGTATTCTTATTCCCGTACCGCCCAGTCAGGCGGACGTATGGGCTACACAGCGCTTTTTACATATCATTGGCCCGGATTTGAATGTTGTCAAGATGAATGGCAGTCAGCAAATAATGGCATTCGTAAACCGTGCAGATACCAATGAATCTATTCGTGAAACACATGAGACGGAGTCGGCGTTAAAGATGCTGCCCGGTATTGATATTGTGTTGCCGCACAGGTTGAGGATGAGAACCAATTTTCGGCGTTCGCTTAGCGAAGGTCTGACCGTGTTCGAGATGTGGCCACTAAGCAAGGCGGCCAGTGAGTTTCGTACGCTTGCCTCGGCACTGTTTCCGGACGTGGTCGACAAGTAATCCAAATTTAGGCATAAGGAGCAGGCATCATGAATTTACTTGCGCGTATTCTGAGTCACGGTTTTGCGCTTGCCCTGGTGGTACTCATAGCCATTGCGCTGATGTATCGTGGAGAATTATTTCCCGAATGGGAACTGCCGGAATTTCTGGTAATCGATGACAACTCGAATGCCATACAATCGGAATCGTCCGCGGGCGCAGTCACCACCAGTCCAGAGATTGTTGCACCGGAAACTGCAAAGGAAACGACCGTAGATACGGTTGTCATGCCAGCGGCGACTGATCAGGGCAGCCCTGCAGTGGATAAGCCGGTGACAGCTGCGCCTCTGACCGGTGTGTCTGATCAACCGCAGGACGAGAGTGAGCAGCAACCTGCCGATGTGATTGAAACCCCGGCTGATGAGTCTGTAGAGGAGGGGCAGCCACCAGCTGCATCTCCAGCTGCGGATGCCATTGACAGCGCAGCAGAGGAGCCGTCAGTCAGTGCACCGATGACAGAGCCGGAACCACAGCTGTCAGATACGGATACGCCGGACGGCGGGGACGGGGCAGCAGCTTTACCGAGCAATACGCTGGCTAATGAACAACCGGCGGTGGTTGTTGATACCCCCAAGCCTGTTGCTGCGGAGCCTGAAGCTGCCGTTGAACCCAGGGCTGAACCGGCTCAGCAACTACCGCAGGTGGTACCTGACGCCCCTGAGCCTGTTGCTGCGGAGCCTGAAGCTGCCTTTGAGCCCGGGGCTGAGCCGTCTCAGCAACAACCACAGGTGGTTGCTGAGACCCCCGAGCCTGTTGCTGCGGAGCCTGAAGCTGCCGTTGAGTCCGGGGCTGAACCGGCTCAGCAACAACCACAGGTCGTTGCTGACACCCCGGAGCCTGTTGCTGCTGAGCCTGAAGCTGCCGTTGAACCCGGGGCCGAAACCGAATCATTGCCACCAGCAGCTACGCTGCCACCACAGCTTGTGGAGCCATCTACAGCAGCAGTGGGCAGCAGCAGTGAAAAGACAGCTTACGAGCTGCTGGCTGTTGCCAGGGAAGCATACTGGCTGCGTGATTATGATGAGGCAGAAAAGTTATACCAGCAACTGATCCAGCTGGAACCGGATAATCCGGATGGTTATGGTGAGTTGGGAAATATGTATTTTGCACAGGGCCAATGGGAACAGGCAGCGGCTGCATATTATGAAGCCGGTGTGCGCATGGTGAATGATGGAATGGTGGTAGAGGCTCGACAGCTGGTCGATGTTATACGTGGTCTTAATGGTAGCCAGGCGGATGAGCTCTTGAAGCACGTTGATGCTGCTGGTCAGGATACACCCTGATAATCTTATAACCTTGATGAAGTAAGAGGAACGACATGATTAAATTGCTATGGAATTTGTTTGCGCTGGCGGGATTAGCACTGATCGCCGGACTGGTGTGGGTTGCCATGACCTATGGCTTTGGTATGCAGGATGTGAAGAACCTGAAAAACCTTGGTTCATTTGACCCGAAGTCACCACAGGTCTATATGGATATGACGAAGAGCTTGCTGGCAACAGGAAATGGCGCCGAGGCGACTGTCTGGAAACGGCCTGTTGCAGAAGGTCTGAGTGCAGAGGACGTAGAAGAGACCATGCGTTTCGTGGCCAATGAACATAATTTCAAGAACGTAGGCGAATTACCACTTTCCGATCAGGTCGCCGCGATGACGGGTGAAGACCAGCGCTTCTGGAAGATCTATATGTTCTGTAATCCATTAACAGCAGCCAAGATGATTGACTATTCCGATGCCTTTTCGGCCTACCTGCCTTGTCGGGTAGCACTGGTCGAGGACAAGACAGGACAATTGTGGCTGTACACGCTCAACATGGACATGATGATCCATGGTGGTTCCGAGTTGCCACCTGAACTCTTTGAGGAGGCCAACCAGGTCAAGGACATTATTCTGGACATAATGAATCGTGGTGCAGAGGGTGAATTCTGAGCGATACATTACCCGGAAAGTCAATGGCGTACTTTGCGGGCGGCTTGGCTATACTGCAGTCTCTGTAAAGTATTAAATACGCCGGAGTGCGCTATATGACTGATTTTACCGATAAAAGTATTGTTAATTCGGGTGCGGCAGACGAGTCTGAAATGCCACAGAGTATGGCGGTTTGCATGGACAAGTTCGCCAAGACTTTCGAAGCCAGCGCCAGGCGCTGGGAACTGGTTGTCTACCCCTCCATGCTGGCATTTATCATCCTTGCGGCCTATGGTTTTTTTCTGATTTATAACCTCAGCAATGATATCGGGCGGCTTGCCAACAGCATGGATACTGTTGTGACTTCCATGGACCACGTGGCTGCAAATATGACCGCTGTTTCAGGCAATGTTGCGCTCATGTCGGGCAACCTGACGCATATAGCGACAGATACGGGTGAGGGTACTCGCTCCATGAAAGACATGCTGGTCCGACTCGACAAGATGAATACCACCATGGCGGTGATTGCGGTTCCCATGTACCAGATTCGTAATGATATGGGCAGAATGAGCAACAACATGCATCATGTTGCGAAACCCATGAGCATCTTGCCCTGGTAGTTTTTTACATGCATACGACGGTTGTTATGGCTGCCTCTGTCAGGGGTATCAACATCGCAGCTCAGGAAGGGAATGATTGATGTTTAGTGCCGGTAAAACCATCAAGCACCGACTTAAGAATCTTGAACAGCATCTGAAGAAAGAAAATCCGGTGCTGGTCGAGGCAGTGCAGAGTTACCGGCAGCTGGACCGGGTCGGACATGCCATGGGCATCCTGAATGCTGACCAGTCATTCGCGACCCAGATATCCTGGTGGCCAATGATCTCGGTACTGGGGACCTTCTCCGCCGGTAAGTCGACATTTATAAACCATTACCTCGGGCAGTCATTGCAGGACACCGGCAACCAGGCTGTAGATGACAAGTTCACCGTCGTCTGCTTTGGCGGTGACCACGGTACCAAGGCATTGCCGGGTAGCGCCCTGGATGCCGATCCGCGCTTTCCTTTCTACCAAATCAGCAATGAGCTTGAAAAAGTGGCCCTGGGTGAGGGGCGGCGTGTAGATACCTACCTGCAGTTAAAAACCAGCCCGAGCGAGAAGTTGCGTGGTCGGATAATGATTGATTCTCCCGGTTTTGATGCCGACTCGCAAAGAACAGCCACGCTGCGATTAACAGACCACATCATTGACTTGTCCGACCTGGTGCTGGTGTTTTTTGATGCGCGCCACCCGGAACCGGGCGCGATGCGGGATACACTGGCGCACCTGGTCGGTGAAACCATTCATCGTCCAGATGCAACCAAGTTTGTTTTTATATTGAACCAGATGGATACCACGGCCCGCGACGACAACCCTGAAGAGGTTGTCGGGGCCTGGCAACGCGCACTGGCACAGGAAGGCCTTACAGCCGGACGCTTCTATTGCATTTACAACCCGGAAGCCGCAGTTACTATCAATGATGATGCCTTGCGTCGGCGCTATGAATCCAAGCGTGACCACGATCTTGAGGAGATTCACCAGCGTATTCAGGGTGTAGGCGTTGAGCGGGCTTATCGAATTACCGGCGCGCTGGAAAAAACCGCGCATTACATTGAAGAAAAACTGGTTCCGCAGATTGAGTCACTAAAGACTCGCTGGCGCAAGCTGGTGTACATGGCAGATGCGATGTTTGCATTCATCTACCTGCTGGCAGCCGGGTTCCTTATGCAAGCGCTGGGATTCATGGATGGTTTCAAGCCGGTAAAACCGGATTGGTGGGAGGGGTCGAGTAATAATATTGCCTGGACCCTGATATTTGCCGTGCTGGCAGCAGGAAGCTTCCTGTATTTGCACTTCAAAGCGCGTAAAATTGCGGCACGACGGATAAGTAGTCAAATGGATGGGCAGTTCGCCCCCGGACTGGAGCTTGACCGGGTTCGCAATGCCTTTCTGCACAATACCCGTCCCTGGCACAGCTTTTTCAGAAAGTCGCCGGTCGGCTGGGGTAACCGTAGCTACCAGCGTCTGCAGCGCGTTATCGACGCTGCGAATCACTACGTACAGCGCCTCAATGACACTTTCACTGATCCGTCAGGTGACCAGTCGATATCGCAGAAGCCTTCACCGTCGCTTCCCGTGGTCGCTCCGGTTAGCAAGGATGTCACTGCAGCTGAAGCCGCCGGGCAATCCGCTCCGGACAGACACATCACCTGAATTTTATGCTGTTGGCGTTCGCCAGCATCTCAATTTGTGCCACATTACTGCATAAAGTGCAGTTTGCTTCATCGCCTCGAAAGAAAATCATTTAATAATCTTTAGCTTATTGCTATATATGATGGATGGATGAGTTAATCGAGTCTTCCCTGCCAGAAATTATGCGTAGCAGCGGACTGTTGCCTGTTGGTGAATTGCTGAAAGGACGGCCTGATGCCGAAAAGCGGATACTCGAAAAAGCAGCAGACTGGGCAAGCTCTGCGCACCGTGATCAGCAGCGTGCCTCCGGCGAACCCTATTACAGTCATGTGCAAGCTGTAGCAGAAATACTCGCCAGCCTGAATCTCGATTATGAAACACTTGCTGCTGCCATTTTGCACGACGTGGTTGAGGACACTGACATTACCCTCGACGATGTCAGTCAGGAGTTTGGCCCGGTCATTGCCCGGCTGGTTGACGGGGTTACCAAGATGGAACGAATCGGTGAGTTCCAGCAGCTTGATTACGAGGGGCGGGGAGGTCACGCGCAGGCTGAAAGCCTGCGAAAACTTTTGTTGGCGATGGCAGACGATGTACGGGTTGTGCTCATCAAACTGGCAGACCGCCTGCACAATATGCGGACCTTGCAGCACCTTGGAGAAGAGAAACAACGGCGCATTGCCAGGGAAACGCAGGATATTTATGCCCCATTGGCGAATCGACTGGGCATCTGGCAGATCAAGTGGGAGCTGGAAGACTTGTCACTGCGCTATCTTGAGCCTGCTGCCTACCAGCAACTGGCCGCCCAACTGGCTGAAAAGCGCCAGCATCGGGAGCGTTACATAAGCGACGTCGTTGAACTGCTGGATGCTGAACTGAAGAAAGCAGGTATTAAGGCGACGATTAGCGGCCGACCTAAACATATCAACAGTATCTGGCGCAAAATGCAGCGTAAACAGGTTGATTTTGAACAGATTTTTGATATGCGCGCTGTGCGAATTCTGGTTGATGAAGAAAAGGACTGTTATGCGGCGCTGGGCATAGTACATGGACTGTGGCGGCATATTCCAAAAGAATTCGATGATTACATCGCTAATCCCAAAAAGAATTTATATCGCTCATTGCATACCGCGGTTGTAGGACCAGGTGGCCATAACCTTGAAATCCAGATCAGGACCCATGCGATGCATCAGCATGCGGAACTGGGTGTGGCGGCGCACTGGAAATACAAGGAAGGTGGTGGCGGTGATGTGGCCTACGAAGAAAAAATCGCCTGGCTGAGACAAGTGCTTGATTGGAAGGAAGAGGAAGACAGTGCCAGTGATTTTGTTGACCGCTTCAAGTCGGAAGCATTTCATGAACGTGTTTACGTGCTGACGCCGCAGGGACGGATTGTTGATTTGCCAAAGGGCGCAACACCGCTGGACTTTGCCTACGCAGTACATACCGAGGTCGGACATCGCTGTCGTGGTGCCAAGATTAATGGCCGTATTGTGCAACTAACCTACCAGTTACAGAGCGGCGAGCAGGTTGAGGTGTTAACCACTCGCCAGGGTGAGCCCAGCCGTGACTGGCTGAATACACATCTCGGGTATCTGAAAACCTCAAAAGCCCGCTCACGGGTTCGGACATGGTTTAAACACCAGGATTTTGAGCACAATGTTGCTGCGGGTCGCAGCATTCTGGACCGGGAAATGCGCCGCCTGGGGGTGACCGATTTACCGATAGAAAAGATTTCGAATCGTTTCAGGCATAAACAGGTAGACGAATTCCTGGAGGCCGTTGGTCATGGTGATATTACTGCCGGGCATCTTGCCAACGCTGTCAATGAACTACTACCCAAAGAGGAGGCCGATGAAGCACATCGCCCGCGGCTATCAGGAAAAGAACATTCTGCAACGCCGGCAGGTTTTAAAATATTCGGCGTCGGTAACCTGTTGACCACCACGGCTCAATGTTGCCATCCGGTACCAAGTGATCCAATTATTGGCTATATAACGCGTGGACGAGGTGTCACGATCCACCGGCAGGATTGTGGCAATGTTTTGCGCTTGCAAGGCGATGACCGTGATCGTCTGATTGAAGTCGAGTGGGGTGGCGATACCGGGGAATCCTACGTTGTCGACATTGCCGTCGAGGCCTATGACAGGTCTGGCCTGTTACGCGATATTACCTCGGTACTGGCTAACGAGAAAATAAATCTGAGTGGTGTAAATACCGTAACTGATGAAAGTGACGGCATAGCGCGTATGAGTTTGACACTGGAAATTGCGGATATTGGTCAGCTGAGTCGTGTGCTGACAAAAATTGGCCAGTTGCCCAATGTGGTTGAGGCGCGCAGGAAGAATTAGCCTGTGGGTACGTTGGTAGATGACGCGGGTGCCAGGGCGGCGTTATTGGTTTGAAACGTTACCAGCAGCATGTAAGCTGCTGTCCGATGGCGGTGGCTTACTCGCCTTGTGCTTTTCTCAACAGCAGCAGTCCGGCGACTGCAAAGCTGACGGTCCAAAGCATATCCAGTATGTTGAACCCTGCGGATTCATTCAGATCAGGTAACGTTTTTTCGGGCCCTGCGGAAACTTCTGAAATGGTTTCTTTTTGAGCTTGATATTGTGTCTGAACCTGGCTTGAAATTTGTTCGGCAACTACCGGGGCAGCTGTAATTGTGAACATGGCGCATAGAGCTGCTGCAGCTGCCAGACCCTTGTAATTCATTGAACTGTCCCTGTTGGTTTTGATGTGCTGATTGCTATCTGTAACCTGAAGCAACACCCCATATACTAGATAGTTATGCCGGCGAACTCAATTAGACGAAAGTACTAGAGAGCTACAGTTTTCATTGAGTAAATGGGCGCTTCTGTACCCGGATTCGCCATGCAGACTGCTGATGGTGAGACAGGCTTTATTCTGCCAATGTGTTTGACTGTCAGGCGCAAGGTGTAAAAAATGAAATGGTGCCCCGGAGACGATTCGAACGTCCGACCTAGCGCTTAGGAGGCGCTTGCTCTATCCAGCTGAGCTACCGGGGCAGAAGTCTGTTAATGGTGGAGCCGAGGAGGATCGAACTCCCGACCTCGTCATTGCGAACGACGCGCTCTCCCAGCTGAGCTACGGCCCCTTAGGGGTATTTTGATATACAGAACTTGCCGGCTGGAATTCTAACACTATGCTCTGAATGTGTTCCAACGTCATATTGAAGAGGGGGGAGTTATTTGATAAAAACCGGGACAGTTGTTGGTGTTTGGTGCTTGCTCTTTGCTGCCTGTTAGTTACTTCCGGCAAGTGCCAGTTCTATATCGATAATCTTGTCTGCAATTTGCAGGCTGTCGACAAAATAGTCATCTTCACTCAGTTGCAGGCGTATTGCATCAAGGCGATCGGGCTGTTCTTCAGGCGTGTTATTAATTTGCTTTAGCATGTGAGTAGCAGGCCTTTTATTTGTGATTTTGCTTATTAATGTAATAAACCCAATTGCTTTATTGTGCATCCCTGACACAGTTAGCTTATCGTCCGTTGAAACAGAGAGTTTAGATGGATTTTGTGTTTCGACGCACAGTTCGACAATATATTGACACCAGTGAAAGGCTGGCTTACCCGGTTTAATTTATCTGGCTGAAAAAACGAGTACCCGTTAACTGACTGCGTAGCTGAGCTTGATGCTCCATTGCGTGAAATATTTGCGTCCCGCTTATCGGGTTGCATGTATAATATGCATACAAAACAATAGATAATGTCGTGCATGCCCTCAAAAGGACGTCATAATCTTCGACATATAACGATCGCGTCCGCATTGCTTTGACATAGCCACTTTCGGGTGGTTAACTTCCGCATGTAGATGAGGGATAAAAAACTTTAATATTTGTCGGGTTTTTACGATAATCACGCGCACCCATCGAAAAACATCTTAGGAAAAACAATGCCGAGTGAGCCCAAGATCCTGATTATTGAAGCAGATCCCGAACTGGGTCTGGAAATACAAGCGATACTGAAGTTCATAAGTTATAACCCGGTACTCGTTAAGGATTGCAGTCGCTGGAAAGAATACGCCGGCGACGCAAGCAGTATCCAGGCTGTGTTGGTGGGCAGTTGTGAATCGGATAGCAAGCTCACTACCTTGCTTGGCGATGTTCACAGCTTTGATGAAAACCTGCCAATTTATCTGCTTTCCGAAAAAGGCAAGGAACCAACAGTAACCATAGAAGCAGGTTCCTGCATTCTTGGTCGTATCGAAACACCGACGCAATATTCCCAGTTGACCAGTGCGCTGCATCAGGCCGAAGTGTATACAAATTCACATCGTTCGCCGGGTGTCTCTGAACGCCCGGTAGAGTTGTTTCGCAGTCTGGTAGGAAGCAGTCGCCCGATACAGAATGTGCGCAAGATGATCGAGCAGGTAGCAGGCAGTGAAGCCAATGTTTTGATTCTTGGGGAATCCGGTACCGGCAAGGAAGTCGTGGCGCGTAATCTTCACTACCACTCATCACGGCGGGAAGGACCTTTTGTGCCGGTTAACTGTGGCGCAATCCCGTCTGAGCTGCTGGAGTCGGAATTATTTGGACATGAGAAAGGGGCTTTCACCGGTGCCATCAGCGACCGCGAGGGCCGTTTCGAAATGGCTGAGGGTGGCACGCTTTTCCTTGATGAAATAGGCGATATGAGCCTGCAGATGCAGGTGAAGATACTGCGCGTGTTGCAGGAGCGTACCTTTGAAAGAGTGGGTTCCAATAAAACGATCACCTCTGATGTGCGTATCCTCGCAGCAACACACCGCAACCTTGAGGAAGGTATCAAGACAGGGGAGTTCCGGGAAGACCTGTTTTATCGTCTCAATGTCTTCCCCATCGAGGTGCCACCACTGCGTGATCGAGTCGAGGATATTCCATTGCTGGTGAATGAACTGGTGAGACGTATTGAGCACGAGAAACGTGGCTCAGTACGTTTGTCACCCGGTGCTATCTATGCACTGTGCCAGTATGGTTGGCCGGGTAATGTGCGGGAACTGGCAAACCTCATCGAGCGCCTGGCGATATTACATCCCTATGGTGTTGTCGATGCCGGAGACCTTCCCGAGAAATTCCGGAATGGCGAGATAGATGTTTCAGAGAAGCTGGTTGACGCACTGGTCGGGGCTCCGGTTACCTCCGAGGATCTCGACCCCCGCTTGCCACGAGATGGGCTTAACCTGAAAGAGCATCTTGGTTACATGGAAATTAGCTATATAAAACAGGCTCTCACTGATTCAAGTGGCGTGGTTGCTCATGCGGCCAAGCGGTTGGGGATGCGGCGTACTACGCTGGTAGAGAAGCTCAGAAAATACGGTTTACAGAGACCTGTCTGAAGCTGGACGCTGCTGTCCATACTACTGGCCAGGCGGGGTTCGTAGCAGAGCACGCATCTGCGCGTTATACTTGGTGTGGATTTCAGCTGCAGCCATTGCAGCGGTGGTTGCAAGCGGGGGTGCTATAATAAAAAAGTCTGGATGGGGGTTCAGACATTTCAGGTTATCTATAGTGACCACATCTGCCTGTCATGGCTATCAAAGCGATGCGGGATCCGGATGACAGCACGCATTTGTATACAGTCACGGGCAACAGGAATTCAGTAATTTTGTTGCCTGAACAGAACAAAATAAACGTATAACAATATGGCTGAAGATAACAAGAAACGCAGAAGCAGTGCGCGGGGGGCTCGGGATGATGTCTGCCAGCGCGAAAACCTGCCTGAATCCCTGGTAAAAGAATACAATTATATGCTGTTGCTTCTGCCTGAGGAGTTGACCATCCTTGAGAAATATCGCGAAGATCTGGTCAACGGCACATCAGGTTTTGCCGAGACCTATTATGACTACCTGTTTAACAATCCTGATATTGCCGAGGTGTTGTACAGTTTCGAGCGCAGTGGTGGTGATGCCGGTTCGTTGATACGGGCAGAAATGGGCGGCATGCTCGGCAGTGTGATAAACCCTTCTGACACGACCTTGCAGACAAAGCTGTTGATGGCAGGCTGTGCCTTGCGTGAGCATGGTTTCCGGCCGTTATGGATAGTCGCATCCTATAATCTGCTGATTAACTTTATAACAGAAAACCTGTCCGGTCTGGATATACCCTTCGCTGATAAAGAAAGCCTGAGATCTGTTACGGCGCGGTTACTGCTGCGTAGTCTGGGACTGACACTGGAAGGTTTCTGGCAGTCAGATCACGAAAGCCTGGAAAAGGAGATGCGTTACTTCGAGAAGGAGCTTGGTACAGTTGAGGATCTGTTGTCCGGTATTCCGCACTATGTATGGAGTGTCGATATTGACAGTAACCGGGTTATCTATGCGAATGAGGCCCTGCAGACCATGTATACAGAAAAACTGCTTGCTCCCGTTCCCTGCCTGGCAGATACCGTTGACGAAGATCAGCAACAAGTGCTTGATGCATGGCAAACAGCTGTCAGTGGCAGGCGCAGTTCTGCCGAGGTGCGTATTTCCCTGGCGGGAGCCGGGCAACACTGGTACCGGGTTTCCATGTTCCCTTCTCTGGGTCACAATAAACAGCGACCGGTGCAGGTCCATTGTATTCTCGAGGATATTAACAACCTGATCAGTGAGCGCAAGTTACTGGAGCAATTGGCCACAACTGACAAGTTGACGCAATTGCCCAATCGTGCGCTCTGGAATGAGCACCTGAACATGGCGCTGGCGGCCTCGCGTCGTATACCAGGGTCGCAGGTGGTTATTATTTCGATCGATATTAACCAGTTCAAAATGTATAACGATACGCTCGGTCACGCTGTCGGTGATGTTTTGCTGCGTGATGTAGCCGACCGTCTGAACTCGATCGTTCGTGAGTCGGATTCACTGGCGCGACTGGGGGGTGATCAGTTTGGTATCCTCATGCAGCCGGCTAACAGTACCCGTGCTGCAGCTGATCGGGTCATTACCCAGATACTTGATTCCTTTGACAGCCCGTTCTCGTCGTGTGACAAGCAATTATGTGTCAATCTGACCATGGGTGTAGCCTGTTTTCCTGATGATGGCACCAATGAGGAGAGCCTGCTTACAAATGCAGAAAGTGCCATGCATCGTGCCAAGCGTAATGGTTTGCCTTACCAGTACTTTGATCCGCAGAATGATGTTAGCCCGGTGGAGCAGTTGCGCTATTCAGGTCAAATTCGCTCGGCACTCGACAACAACGAGTTCATGTTGCATTACCAGCCCCAGGTCGATTTGCAGACTTCGCGGGTCACCGGTGTGGAGGCACTGCTTCGCTGGGAACATCCGGTCGAGGGCACGGTTATGCCGCAACGTATTATCCCGGTCGCAGAGCAACTGGGGATGATAACGCCGATAACCAACTGGGTTCTGGTCACAGCGCTGCGTCAATGCAAGCAGTGGTCCTTTGATGGTATGCACATTCCGGTAGCGGTTAATGTATCGGCGCGTTCGTTCCTGAACCCGCGCTTGCTGGAAAGAATCCAGTGGTCATTAAACGAGGCTGAGACAGACGGAGAATGTCTCGAGATCGAGATCACCGAGGCAACGCTTATGCAGGATGTGTCCGGTGCCACTGAAGTCCTCAGCCGCCTTAGTGATATGGGTGTCACGATTGCAATCGATGATTTCGGTACCGGTTATTCTTCCTTGTCATATTTAAAGCAGTTGCCTATTCATACTTTGAAAATAGATCAGTCGTTTATTATTGACGTGGCTTTTGATCAGCAGGATGTGGCAATCGTACGTTCAATAATTGATCTCGGCCACAACCTTGGCTACAAGGTGGTTGCTGAGGGTGTAGAGAATAGTCTGGCCTGGGATGTTTTGAACGAGCTCGGTTGCGATACTGCGCAGGGCTTTCATATCAGCAAACCGCTGGCTGATCATCACTTTTCAAGCTGGTTGTCAGAGACCAGCCACGTCATCTGACCATTTCGCTGCCTGCTGGCAGCAAGCATTGCGTTTTCTGTTGGTCCTGCATCATATGCAGACAATTAGTAGTACATCCGGCCCTGTTACATCCAGCCCTCGATATTCGCCGCCTTTGCTTCTCCGCAGTTTAAAAAGTCATTTATCCGGCATTTCCTTCCCTTTTGTGAGTGTTTGGCCTCAATAGTCAAAAGCGTGACACGGTCATACGACACATGCCAGTGACTATGCTAGGAATATATAGCTAATAAAAACAATAAGATAAAATCTATTTTACGTGCTTTTCCATTCATCGCTCATGTTGGTACGCAAGTTGCTATTGGTACTGCATACGGAAAGTTAACCGCAATACGGAACAGCCAACATGAACATGCGTTGCCACAACAAATGCAAGCCGGCAGGTAACTGAGATGCAACTGTCTGATATCAAACTTCGTCATTTGGGAAACGATTTGGATGAGCTGTCGTTATTGCCGGTACAGGTGATTGCCATTGCAGGTGGCAAGGGTGGTACCGGCAAGACAAATATTGCTGTCAACCTTGCGCAAGCACTGGCGAATGCAGGTAGACGCACCCTGATACTGGATGCAGACCTGGGTATGGCAAACGTTGATGTGCTGCTTGGCCTTGAACCTGAACATACACTCCATGACGTAATGCGCGGCAAGTATAAACTTGAAGATATCCTGCTGAACGGTGGTGAAAACCTCAAGGTTATTCCGGCGGCATCCGGCGTCGGACAACTGGCCAATATGGGTTGGCAGGAATGCGTCGGTCTTGTACGTGCATTCAGCGACCTGAAGGAACCGATAGATACTTTAATCGTTGATACAGCAACCGGTATTTCCGAAAGCGTTGCTGTTTTTTGCCGGGCAGCTAATGAAATAATCGTGGTTGCCTGCAACGAACCGGCAGCCATAAGAGATTGCGTTTCCCAGCTCAGGCATTTTTACCATGATTACGGGATTAGCCGCTTTCGGGTTCTCGCCAGCAAGGTAGCGACGGCCAGCGAAGCCAACGCGCTGTTCCAGCATCTCCTCGAGCATTTCACTGACAACCATAACCTGCAGATTTCGTATGCGGGGTATATCCCGTCTGATGAAAATATGCAGAAGGCGGTAGTACACCACCAGACGGTTGTAAACAGCTTTCCGCGCAGTCCTTCTGCAATGGCCATCAAAAAGCTTGCCAGACGAATCATGGAATGGCCGACCCCCGGTCGTGCCGGCGGTCATGTCGAATTCTTTGTAGAACGTTTGATCGATAATGAAAATATGAAAATGGAGGTGGTGTCATGAAAAACACAGCAGTCAAGGTAAATATCAAGGTAAATGTTGATGTAAAGACAACCAACGAACTGGTTGTATTGCACGAATCACTGGTTAAACGCATTGCCTATCACCTGATGAGTCGTCTGCCGGCCAGCGTCCAGGCAGATGATCTTGTGCAGGCCGGCATGATTGGTTTGATTGAGGCGTCGAGAAAGTTTGATCCGGAGCAGGGCGCCAGTTTTGAAACCTATGCGGGTATTCGTATTCGTGGTGCCATGCTTGACGAGATTCGTCGCACTGACTGGACACCACGCTCTGTTCACAGAAAGGCGCGTGAAGTTGCCGAGGCGGTTCGCAAGATAGAAAATGAAAAAGGCCGTGATGCCCGTGACGTTGAAGTTGCCGAAGCCATGGGGCTTGAGCTGAACGATTATCACAAGATATTGCAGGACGCCACAGGCTGTCGCATCTTCAGTTATGAAGATCCGGGCACCCTCGGTGAGGAAAACTTTGCTCAACAGGCGCGTCAACCAAATCAGCCGCTCGAAAATCTACAGACAAGTGATTTCAAGGCCGGTCTCGCAGATGCAATCAAGGGACTGCCCGAGCGTGAGCGCCTGGTCATGGCACTCTATTATGACGAGGAACTGAACCTGCGCGAAATCGGTGAGATCCTCGGTGTTAGTGAATCACGCGTTTGCCAGATACATGGCCAGGCGCTGATTCGTTTACGTGCACGCATGGACGACTGGTTGACTGACTAGGTATCTCATGAACGAGGCACACACGCAAAGGGAGTTAGCACCGGAGCGGAATCCGTCGGTTTGGTATTCACGACGGGACGGGGTGGTTCGCGGACCGTTTAGTGCCGAGGAGATCACCCGTTATTTACTGCTTGGGCGCATCAGGCTGGCAGATGAATTAAGCCCGGATAAAACTGCATGGGCGCCAGCCAACAGTTTCGCCACTATGCTGCCGCTCGAGGTAACCAGCCTGGAAAGCTGGGGGGATTACCAGAAGCTGGTTTTAGCGCGATTACAGGTTGATGAGAGGCGGGCAGAGCGGCGTTGCCAGCATTGTTCAGGCCTCGGCTCCAGTCAGCCGGAACGGCGGCAAGGCAATGACCGGCGCCGCACTGATGATACGACGCTGGTACAGCAATATCTGTACAACAACAATAACCAGAGCTCCACGATCCGCCCGTTATTATTGACACTGTTGCTGGCAACCATGATGTTTGCCTGGCTGTATCCTACCCAGAGATAAGTTCCGCATACTGTGCTGCGTCTTCAGCGCAGGCAGAGAAAGATTCGGTCGAATATCGCCACACTTCAATGCTGTCTGACCAATAATCCTCTGTCAGTCCGGCTTTCACTTTTAACTGTTTAAGAAACTGGTGTGCATCGGGTAATGCATCCCGGACTGACGGCAGGAAGGTACCCTTGCAGCGGTTTTCCTGCAGAACCCAGCCATCTCTTGCTGCCTTTATCTGCTTTACTATATCTGCCTCGGAGCGGTAGCTAACCGGCTGTAACGGGCTCAGCACCGATATATCAATTGTCAGGCCATCAAGTTCTGCGGTGGTTAATGCCGGAAACCGGGGGTCGCGGAAAGCGGCGGCAAAAGCATTTTCAACGACACTGTTAATCAGCGGGCTGCATGGCTGGAGTGAGCCAATGCAGCCGCGCAAGGCTTCGTCATGCTTCAGGGTGACAAAACTGGCACGTGTTTGCTGCAATGCCGGCGGAAAATCACGGGTACTCGGTTGGTATGCGATGCCGGTTTGCAAGCCGGTCTGAATTGACCTGAAGGCAATTCCCAGCAGTAATGAACGTTCAGGGATGCTGCAGGGCATGCTAGTCGGTCAGTATATAAGCGCCATAACCGACAACGCGATCACGTGGTCCTGCGGTATCACCGGAATTACGCAGGTCAATCGTTCGCATATGCAAGTGCTGGCGGCGGGCATACAGCAGTAAACCGTTAACCGCGTTACTGCCACAGGCGGCATGGTGATCAATGTTTTCGAAGGCCAGCGACTCTATTGACCGGGAAGTTGCCAGGTCAAGTTGCGTAGCTGTTTCATAATCGAGATAGTGGCTGAGATCGGAGCTGACAATCAACAGCGTTTCCTCAGAATCCCAGAGCAATTCAATTGCCTCCGCAACTTCCTCTGCGGTTGCTTCCCCGACCAGTACAGGTATCAGGGTAAATTCTTGCAGTGTTTTTTGCAGAAAGGGCAAGTGTACTTCCAGACAGTGTTCGTCCGCATGTGCCTCGTCATCGATAGTGACCTGCGGCAATCGCTGCAGTTGCTGCAATGCTGCGTTATCCAGCGGTATCGTCCCCAGTGGAGTGCTGAACGCCGATGCGGACGGCAATACCAGACCGCGTACAAATTTACGGTGAGTCGGGCCCAGTAAAGCCACGCGGGTGATTGCGGCTGTGTTGTCACCCAGGCGCGCATATCCGCTTGCCGCTACAGGCCCGGAATAGATATAACCGGCGTGTGGCAGGATCATTGCCCTGGGCGGTTTGCTGTTGACTTTCATGGCGGGCAACAAGCTATCCAGTTGTTGACGTAATTCGCCTGGATCAGCCGGGTAGAAACTGCCCGCGACGGCAGCAGCCCTGACGTACCCGGTGATTTTTAACTCGCTCATACAACAAAGGTAGGTGCTGCACCCGCGGATTTCAAGTTGTGCGGTGACCTGCCGGGCGGGTCTTTATTGACGCTGCAGTATAATGCCGCCCAGTGGCGGCAGCGTCAGTAGCAGGGATTGTGCGTGACCGTTACAGGGTTCCGGGGTAGTGGCAATCTGTCCCTCGTTACCCATGTCCGAACCGTCATAGTAGCCTGAATCTGAGTTCAGTAATTCAACATAGTTACCTGCTTCCGGAACTCCGATGCGGTAACCCTGGTGAGGTACCGGTGTGAAGTTGAGCACCACCACGACGGCTTCGTCCTCAGCCTTGCGCAGGTAACTGAGTATGGAGAAGTCTGAAGCGATACAATCTATCCACTCGAAACCGGCTTCGCTGAAGTCAAAACGATGCATTGCCGGCTTCTCACGGTACAGGCGATTCAGGTCTCCCACCAGTGTCTGTACACCTTTGTGACAATCATAATCCAGCAGGTGCCATTCAAGAGCTACATTGAAGTTCCATTCGCGCCCCTGGGCGAATTCACCGCCCATGAACAGCAACTTTTTACCCGGAAAAGTAAACATGAAGGTATACAGCAACCGTAAATTGGCAAATTTTTGCCAGTTATCGCCAGCCTGTTTATAGAGCATGGATTGCTTGCCATGCACGACTTCATCGTGAGAGAAGGGCAGCATGAAGTTTTCAGTGTAGGCGTACAGCAGCCCGAAGGTCAGGTCATTGTGGTGGTACTTGCGGTGTACCGGGTCATGTGACATGTAGCGCAATGAATCATGCATCCAGCCCATGTTCCATTTCATGCTGAAACCAAGGCCGCCGCTGTCTACCGGTCGGCTAACACCGGGCCAGGCAGTGGATTCTTCTGCGATCATCACGGAGCCGGGATACTCGGCGTGAGTAATGGTGTTGAGCTCTCGCAGAAAGGCCGCCGCTTCAAGATTTTCCCGACCGCCATAGATATTGGGAATCCATTCGCTGGCTGAGCGTGAATAGTCGTGGTAGAGCATGGATGCGACAGCATCAACGCGCAGTCCGTCTATATGAAATTCTTCCAGCCAGTAGATAGCACTGGAGATCAGGAAGTTTCTGACCTCGTTACGCCCATAGTTATAAATCAGCGTGCCCCAGTCGTGGTGCTCCCCGCGGCGTGGATCTGCGTGCTCATAGAGTGCCGTACCGTCAAAGTTAGCCAGCCCGTGGGCGTCCTTGGGGAAGTGCGCCGGAGCCCAGTCGAGTAAAACGCCGATATCATGCTGGTGGCAGTAATCGACAAAATAGCGAAAATCATCGGGGTCACCAAAGCGACTGGTGGGTGCGAAGTACCCGGTGGTCTGGTAGCCCCAGGAAGCATCCAGTGGATGCTCGGTCACTGGCAGCAATTCAATATGGGTGAATCCGGTTTGCCGGACATGTTCGACCAGTTCTTCGGCCAGCTGCCGGTAATTGAGGAAATTGCCGTGCTCATCGCGCCGCCAGGACCCCAGGTGAACCTCGTAGACAGAAAAGGGTGCATGTTGCCAGTCGGAATTTTGGCGTGTGCCCATCCAGTTACTGTCTTGCCACTGGTAAACGTCGGGCAAGGCCGGTACCCGCGTTGCATTGGCTGGACGTAACTCGAAGTGTTGTCCATAAGGATCTGTTTTTAATACAATATCGCCTTGACGGCTGCGAACTTCGTACTTGTAGGCCTGGCCGACACCAAGACCCGGTATAAACAACTCCCAGACGCCACTGTTACCCCGCACGCGCATGGGGTGGCAGCGTCCGTCCCAGTTATTGAAGTCACCCACCACACTGACGCGTTCAGCCGATGGTGCCCAGACGGCGAAACGTACACCCGGGACATCCTCTACCTGTACCCGATGGGCGCCGAGAATACGATAAATATGCCAGTGTTTGCCTTCAGCAAACAGGTGCAGATCGAACTCTGAGAGTTGCGGCAGGAAGCAATAGGGGTCGTAGCTGACGTGTTCAGCACCCTGACTGTCCTGCCAGATGAGCCGGTAGCGATCAGGCAATTGCCTGGACGGGCCGTGCCAGGCAAACAGGTCGGTGTTGCCCATACGTTGCAGCGAGGCACCATTCTCGGCGATACGCACCCAGGCAGCACCGGGGATCAGCACACGAACCAGTACATCACCGGCATAGTCATGCTTGCCCAGCAGGCTAAACGGGTCGTGGTGACGGCAATCCAGCAAACGCTGAATGCCGGTTGATATCTCCATCAAGGAGGACTTGCCTGTGTCGGTATGCAGCATCTGAATCAGATAAGGGTAGAAGACCTGTTTTGGTGCCAAAATTTCTCTGCCGTATAACTATACAGTCAAAGGTCATGGTCATACAATACATCCAACTTTTCAGGACGAAACACAAGCTAGGGATATCTATCTGACTAATGAGTGCCAATGAACTTCTGCGTTATGACCGCCGCCTCAATCGCAGTACACTTGCCCTTATTCTGGCGGGCGGGCGCGGCTCACGATTACGGCAGTTAACGCTCTGGCGCGCCAAACCAGCCGTACCTTTCGGCGGTAAGTTTCGCATTATTGACTTTCCGCTTTCCAATTGCCTGAATTCGGGCATTCGCATGATCGGCGTGTTGACCCAGTACAAGGCACACTCGCTGATTCAGCACATTCAGCAAGGCTGGAGTTTTCTGCGTGGTGAGTTCAGGGAATTCATAGAGCTGTTGCCGGCACAACAACGCATTCAGGACTCCTGGTATTCCGGTACCGCAGACGCGGTTTATCAAAACCTCGACATTATCCGTACCCATCAACCGGACTACGTGTTGATTCTGGCTGGAGACCATGTGTACAAAATGGACTATGGTCCCATGATTGCACAGCATGCCAATTCTGACGCAGATATGACGGTCGGTTGTATAGAAGTACCACTCGAAGATGCAAAGTCGTTCGGGGTGCTGTCAGTAGATGCGGACGGGCGTGTTACCGAATTCCATGAAAAGCCGTCAGAACCGAATTCCATACCCGGAATGCCGGGCCAGGCGCTCGCTTCCATGGGTATCTATGTATTTAATACCCGCTTCCTGTATGAGCAGCTGATCAAGGACGCAGATTCAGCCCACTCTACACATGATTTCGGTCTCGACGTCATCCCGCGCCTGATAGAAAAATACCGGGTTCACAGTTACCCGTTTCGCAACTCGCTGCTGGGACAGTCGGCATACTGGCGTGATGTGGGCACCATAGATTCATTCTGGCAGGCCAATCTGGAGTTGATCGGGGTATTACCGGATCTCAATCTCTATGATGATGACTGGCCAATCTGGACTTACCAGGAACAACTGCCACCGGCCAAATTCATCTTCGATGATGACGACCGGCGGGGTATGGCGCTGGACTCAATGGTGTCCGGTGGCTGTCTTATTTCCGGAGCTACTGTGCGCCATTCACTGCTGTTTTCAAACGTGCGCGTGAATTCCCATGCCGTTTTACAAGATGTTGTGGCGTTGCCAAATGTAAAAATCGGTCGTCATTGCCGTATCACCAAGGCAGTGATCGACAAGTGGTGTGACCTGCCCGAAGGTACCGTAATCGGTGAAGATCCTGAATATGACGCGGAACGGTTTTACGTCAGTCCCGGTGGCGTAGTACTGGTGACGCCGGAAATGCTCGGACAGGAAATTCACCATGTCCGATGATTCGCCTTTGAATATAGTTCTTTGCTGGCATATGCATCAACCGCAGTACTGCGACCAGGTCAGTGGTACCTATCAGTTGCCCTGGACCTATCTGCATGCGACCAAGGACTATATCGATATGGCCGCGCATCTGGAGGCAGTACCGGAATCCCGCGCGGTGGTTAATTTTGCGCCGATTTTGCTGGAGCAGTTATCTGATTATGCCGGTCAGGTGAACGGTTTTCTGTCGGAGAACAAGGGTATTCGCGATCCATTACTGGCAGCGTTGGCCTGCACGGTATTACCGAGTAGCAAGGAACAGCGCATGGAACTGGTCGGCGCCTGCCTGCGTGCCAACGAGCTGCGTTCGATCAAACGCTTTAAACCCTACCAGAAGCTGGCCGAGATGGCTCGCTGGTTTTATCAGCACCCGTCCGGGATGCTGTATGTTGGCGATCAGTTTATAACTGATCTGCTGGTCTGGTATCACCTCGCATGGATGGGTGAGACTGTGCGCCGCAGCAACCAGCTTGTGCAGCAGCTAATGGAAAAGGGCAATGGCTTTACCCTGCATGACCGCCGCGAACTGCTAAAGCTGATCGGCGAGTTGCTTTCCAGTGTGATCGACCGCTACCGTGAACTGTCGGAAAAGGGCCAGGTGGAACTCGCCATGTCGCCATACGCACATCCGATTCTGCCACTGCTGCTGGATATTGATACGGCGGCTGATGCCATGCCGGATGTCAGCATGCCACAGCTGGCGAGTTATCCCGGCGGTGAAGAGCGGGTTGACTGGCATATCCGGGAAGGGATCAATACCTTTGAACAGTATTTCGGTTCTCGACCGACAGGCTGCTGGCCATCTGAGGGTGGTGTCAGTGCCGCCGCCCTGCACAAACTCGAACAACATGGCTTTAGCTGGGCTGCCAGCGGGGAGTCGGTGTATCGCCATAGCCAGGCAAATGTCGACAATAAATCATTGTCCGACTGCAGCCTGTACCAGGGTTTCAGGGTCGATAGCGGCAAGCTGGCCTGTTTCTTTCGTGACGATGGCCTGTCCGACCTGATCGGGTTTACCTATTCCGACTGGCACGCGGACGATGCGGTTGGCAACCTGATTGATCACCTGGAAAATATAGCCGCCAGCACCCGCGACCAGGACAACCCGCTGGTATCGATTATCCTGGATGGAGAAAATGCCTGGGAACATTTTCCGGAGAATGCATACTACTTTCTCAATACCCTTTACAAGCGCCTGTCGGAACATCCCGGACTCAGGATGACCACCTACAGTGAATACCTGTCAGAACCGCGTCACCTGCCAAACATCAAAACAATGGTGAGTGGCAGCTGGGTTTACGGTACGTTTTCTACCTGGATCGGTGATAAAGACAAGAATAGAGGCTGGGATATGCTGGGGGACGCCAAGAAGGCGTTTGATAACACCGTTATGGAGGATACGCTCAGTGGAGAACAACTGTTGGCGGCACAGCATCAATTGTCGATCTGCGAGGGATCTGACTGGTTCTGGTGGTTTGGTGATTACAACTCTGCGGACACGGTAAGCGACTTTGAGCGCCTGTTTCGAATACACCTGTCGAACCTTTATACAATGATCGGAAAAGAGCCTCCCGAGTACCTCACGGAAGTGTTTGCGCACGGTGGCGGCAACCCGGCACAAACCGGCGTTATGCGAAAAGGCCAGTTCACCGGATAACCACCTGTATTCCCTGGTGCAAAATTCCCTGACACAGCGCCGCGCCGGCGTGTTGTTACACCCGACTTCATTGCCAGGCAATCGTGAACGCGGTCATCTTGGAGAAAACGCCCGCCATTTTATAGATTTCCTGCAGTCGGCCGGGTTGAGTGTCTGGCAAATGTTGCCGCTTGGTCCGACACATGCCGACGGCTCTCCCTATCAATGTCTTTCCGTGCATGCGGGTAATCCGGCACTCATCAGTCTTGATGACCTGATGCAAGCCGGCTGGTTGCCGGCAGAATCAGCAAATCATCTGCCATTGCATACCTGCCTGCAGCAGGCACGTTCAGGATTTGAGAAAGCTGCATCACAGTCTGACAGGAAAGGCTATAAGGCTTTCAAGACGGCGCAGGCAGGCTGGCTGAGCGACTACGCACTCTACCAGGCAATTCGCGTGGCACAGGACGGGCAAGGCTGGTATCACTGGCCTGTTGCATTGCGAGACCGTGAGCCGGCTGCACTGGCAGATGTCAGTGTGGTGCAGGCGGACGCTATCGAGCAGGTTTGTTTTGAACAATACCTGTTCTTCAGTCAGTGGGCAGCATTGAGCGAGTATGCGCATCAACGCGGTGTTGCATTGTTTGGCGATATTCCTATTTATGTTGCTCACGACAGTGCTGATGTGTGGGCGAACCGTGAACTTTTTACGATCGACAGTAATGGTGAGCTTGAAGTAGTTGCAGGCGTGCCGCCGGATTATTTCTCGGCTACCGGTCAACGCTGGGGTAATCCCCTGTATCGCTGGGATCGCATGCGTGAGCAGGATTACAACTGGTGGCTGGAGCGCTTCACCACGCAGTTCGCGCTATTTGATATCGTACGTATCGATCACTTCCGTGGTTTCGAAAAATACTGGGAAATACCGGCGACCGCAGAGACGGCGGTTGACGGTCGCTGGGTTGCTGGCCCGGGTGCCGAGCTGTTCGAACAGTTGCAGCAACATTTTGGCGAGTTGCCGGTGGTTGCGGAAGACCTTGGCGTCATTACGCCGGAAGTGGATGCACTGCGACTGCAGTTTCATTTCCCCGGCATGAAGATCCTGCAGTTTGCCTTTGACGGCAGCGAAGATAATCCCTACCTGCCTCAGAATCATGAACCCCTGTCGGTTGTTTATACAGGCACGCATGACAATGACACCACGCTCGGCTGGTACCAGAGTCTGGATGATGCCGGGCGAAGCAAGGTGAACGCGTACCTGCCAAAAGATTCAGCCGAGATGCCCTGGGCGTTGATCAGGACAGCGATGCAATCAACTTCGGTGCTCACAATCATTCCCATGCAGGACCTGCTGGCCCTTGGCAGTGATGCGCGCATGAATACGCCCGGTACGTCTGAGTGGAACTGGAGCTGGCGATTTTCCTGGGATCAGGTGCGCCCTGAACTTGCTGGCGACTTGCATGCGCAGATCGCCCTCACAGAGCGGTTAGTGGCTCCTGAAACGGTTTCGCAAAACACTGGAATATGAAGCGCCGGCAAAGTGATTTACGCGATATATTTTGTATATCTCGTTAAAAAGTTGTTGCCCGTTTGTTGGCAGATCCTTGTTTTGAAAGGTCCTCTTGCTCTGATAGTAGCCAGCCATGACTGCCAGGTTCGGAGTTTGGTTCTATGCTTTCGCTGCCATGAGATAGCTTGAGTGAGCCCAGCTCAAAATATTGTATCGATGAAGAGTCAGGGTCCTATGCTCCTGTTTGCACAGACTCAAATGAGAACTCTCCTGTTAATAACATGCCCGCCGCCAATGACCCGAATGGATTATCAAGCAAGCTTTCAAAGCTGAAGTTACTGCTCCTGCTTGAGTAGTGGTGCCAAGTGCCGGCAGCT
>Ga0316189_10000756_pt1 | contig 32381 bp, 21 predicted proteins | sample LowCovwburrow_MG_FD_204930 | JGI IMG/M metagenome (GOLD analysis project Ga0316189, IMG submission 204930) | Coastal sediment microbial communities from Maine, United States - Lowes Cove worm burrow | ecosystem: Environmental > Aquatic > Marine > Coastal > Sediment | place: USA: Maine...
GTAGCGCCCGCTCCGGTCCGAGACCGCCGCTAGCCAGTCCCCGAAGCCAGCTCCGGAGCGCCGAAGCGCCGCGACCAGAGCGCCCACGAGCCGGCGATCGTCAACCCGGCGATAAGGTGCCAAACGCCCCACCAGGCGGCGATCAGCGCGGCTCCGCCGATCCCGTCGAAGAAGGTGAAGATCAGCACCAGACCGAGGCCGCTGTTTTGAATGCCGACCTCGATCGTCAGCGCCCGACGATCGGCGCGGGTGAGCCGACCGGCGCGACCGATCAGGTTCCCCAGGGTGAACCCAAGCGCGTTGTGGAGGGCGACGATGCCGATGAGGGCGCTGATATGGGCGACGAAGTGCGACCAATTCTTGGCCAGGGCGCCGACGATGAAGAGCGCCAAGAAGAGCAGGGAGAGCCAGCGCATCGGCCTTCGCAGGCGCTCCGCGATCTTCGGCCGCCTGGCGGCGAGGGTCATCCCGAAAACGAGCGGCAGCCCGAGGATGAGGCCTATCGTCATCACCATGTCGCCGGTGTCGAGGGCCACGTCGGTCAGCAGCGCGGCGATCTGCGGGTCGCGGGTCCCCCACAGGGCGAGGTTAAACGGGGTCATCACGATCGCCGCGAAGGTCGTGATCGCGGTCATCGTGATCGAGACCCCGGTGTTCCCGCCGCCCAGGTGGGTGATCACGTTGGAGAGGTTCCCGCCCGGGCACGAGGCGACGATCAGCATCCCGAGGCCGACGCTCGGCTGTGGCTGGAGGAGAACGATCAGGGCGAAGGTCAGCGCCGGCAGCAGCGCTAGCTGGCCGAAGAGACCGATGAAGACCGCGCGCGGCTCGCGGAGGATCCGGCGAAAGTCATCCCCCCGCAGGTCGAGCGCCACCCCGAACATGATGAGCCCGAGGATTGCGTTGAGCAGCAAGAGGCTCTCGGGCTCAAAGACGAGGCGGACCTGATCAAGCGCGTCCATGCGTGCCTCCTCTTCGCCGGCCTTGGCGAAGGTCTCGGGCGCTCCAAGACCCCGACCGGCGACCCCTCGGCCCCCTGCGCCCCGACAGAGCGCCGCTGCGCCGGGTCCGGGCGCACCTCTTCGTCGGGTCGAGGGGGGGCTTCTTCATCGGGCCTCAGGGCGCGTGCTTGACCAGGAGGACGTCGGTGTCGAATTTGTCGATGACGGCGACCGTGCCGACGGTGACGCTGTTGTCTTCGCCGTCGACCGCGACCGCCTCGCCCATGTCGTCGCCGCTGCCGGCCCCGTCGATCGTCCGGGTCCACAGCTCGCCGCCGTCCGCGTCGAGCTTGCGGATCCAGACGTCGCGCCCTTGGCCCTCGATCTCCTCGTGACCGACCGCGACGATCTCCCCGCCGCTAGCCAGGGCGATGCCGCTGATCCCGTCGTCGCCGCTCGTCGCCCCGTTGATCGTCTGGGTCCAGGCCTCGTCGCCGTCGACGCTGTAGCGGGCGACCCAGGCGTCGCCGAAGCCGGCGTCGCCGAAGTCGAGGCGCCCGCCGACGGCGATCCACCCCTCTTCGCTGACCGCGATCGCGCTGCCCCAGTCAGCGCCGCTCTCCGGGCCGTCGACCTTGACGCTCCAGACCTCGTCACCGCCAGCGCTGTAGCGGGCGACCCAGGCGTCAAAGGAGGTCGCGTCGGTGAACTCGCGGCCGGTGACGAAGATGTCGCCGGCGTCGTTGATCGCGACCGACGCGATCGAGTCAGGGCCGCCGGCCTCGCCTGCATGGGTCACGGTCCACAGCTCCTTGGCCCCGTCATCGTAGCGGCGGAGCAGGGCGTTGGTGTCCATGCCCTCCTTGACCGTGCCGCCGGCGACGAACTGGGTCGCCGAGAACATCGCCAGCGAGGCGACGTTCTCGGTCGCCGCCCCCGTCGCCTGCCAGAGGATCTGACCGTTGGGGTCGCACTTGCTCAGCCAGAGCACCGAGCCCGAGTTGGCGTCCAGGGTCTGGCGCCCGGCGACCACCATAAAGCCAGCGTCGTCGCCGGCGATCGCGACGCCCTGATCGTTCTGGTTGACGCCGCCGTCGTAGTTTCGGGTCCAAATGCTGATCCCGATAGGATCGTACTTGCGGATAAAAATGTCGTTTTTTGCGAAGGGATCGAGCACCGTCGCGACGATGTAGATGTTGCCTGCGGCGTCGGTCGCGACATCGTAGCCCCTGTCGAGCTCCTCGTCGCCGCCGTCGATCGTCTCCTGCCACCAGGCCTCGCCAGCGAGCAACGTACAGTCCGCCTCGCAACCGTCCCCGCCGTCGTTGTTGCCGTCGTCGCACATCTCCCCGGGCTCGATGACACTGTTGCCGCAGACCGCGGGCCCGCTCGTCGGCTCGGTCTCCGTCGTCGTCTCTATCGTCTCGGTCGTCTCGGTCTCGGTCGTCGTCGGCGACGTCGTCGTCGGGCCGCTCGTCTCCGTCGGATCGACGGTCGTCGTCGGCCCAGTCGTCGGCCCAGTCGTCAGCCCAGTCGTCGACTCGGTCCCCGCCTCGGTCTCACCACTGCCGCCAGTGCAGGCGAGCGCGAGTACGAGGGGCGCGAACACCCCGAGGATCGCAGACATCCCCGAGGGACCGTGGAGGGCGAGTCGGCCCCACTTCTCGCAAACTAGTAAGCTACGCATGCTGACCACGCTAGGTCAGACGCGACATCGCATGCAAGCCGAGGCCCGCCACGTCACGCCACCCGGCTTACGACACGGCCCGAGCCGGACGCCCGCGGGCCCTCGCAGCTCCGGTGAAAACCTCCGCGAGGGCCCGACAAAGCCGCGTGCTCTCGAGACCGAGCGGGCCGACGAGCGCCACCCGAGGGCAGACGCGAGCTTCCCCCTAGACACCTCGTGAGCCGTAGGGACACAGCGCTCGCCGCCCCGCGGCCGGCGAGCGCCTGTCGGCCACGCCACGACCATGCGCGATCTCGAGATCTCCGACGAGCGCTGGCAAGACGGAGCTCGCGGCGCTCCGGGCGAGACTTTCCCCGCCTTGACGGCCCTGGTGAAAGCCTAGGCAGGGGCGCCCCCCGGGCCCGGTTCATGGTAACAAACCAGCCTTGGAGGCACCGTGTACCACGACTTTATGATCCTCGGCGGAGCTGGCCTTGTCGGCACCCAAGTCGTCCGTCACATCGTGAACGTCATGAGCCCGCGGCGTATCGTCGTCGGCTCCTTGCTCGAGCGTGAGGCGCGGGGCGCCTGCGCCAGCTTCGAGGCCGAGTTCGGTGACGACGTCTGCTTTGTCCCGGCGTGGGGCAACCTCTTCGTCTCGGCGGAGCTCGCCCACACCAGCCGCGGCCAGCTCCTGAGCGCGAAGGAGCACCGGGCGGCGCTCTTGGGCGCCGTCTACGGCGACTTCGAGGCAGCCTATCGCAACAACCACCTCGTCCAGATGATCCGTCACCATCGCCCTGAGGTGATCGTCGACGCGGTCAACACGGCGACCGGATTCTCCTACCAGGACATCTTCGACGGCGCGGCCAAGGTCCAGGAGTGGATCGGCGACGACGGCTTTGACCCCGCCGGCACCGACGACCTCGAGACCTTCCTGCTCTCGCAGTCGGTCCCCCAGCTCATCCGCCACGTCCGCTTTGTCCACCGCTCGACCACCGAGTACGGCACCCGCGTGTACCTCAAGGTCGGCACCACCGGCACCGGCGGCATGGGGATGAACATCCCCTACACCCACTCCGAGGATCGCCCCTCGCAAAAGCTCCTCGCCAAGAATGAGGCGGCCTTCGGCCACACCGGGCTCCTCTTCCTCCTCGCCCGGACCCCGGGGGCGCCGATCGTCAAGGAGGTCAAGCCGGCGGCGATGATCGGCTACCGGGCGGTCGAGGTCCGCAAGGTCAGCGACAAGCACCAAAACTCCGACCTCTACCGGCCGCAGGAGGTCGAGCTGAGCGACGGCGAGCGGTTGGAGCTGCGCGACGCCGCCGACAGCTACGAGCATGACGGCGAGCTCCGGGTCGCGATCGTCGACACCGGTGAGAACGGCGTCTTCACCCGCGGCGAGTTCTCGGCGATCACCGCCTTCGGCCAGATGGAGTACGTCACGCCGGAGGAGATCGCCGCGCTGGTCGTCCGCGAGCTCCGCGGCGCGACCACAGGGCGTGACATCATCTCGGCCCTCGACGGCGCCGTCCTCGACCCGAGCTACAAGGCCGGGCTCGTCCGCGGGGTCGCCCTCAAGGACCTGGAGTCGGTCGAACAGGCCTCGCTCGAAAAGGGCGACGCCGCCCCGTCGATCGCCCTCGGCCGCCTCGGGCCGCCGGAGCTGTCCAAGCTCCTCTTCGAGGGTGCGCTCCTCTACCGCGTCTACGGCTCGCTGACGGCGATCAGCGAGGACACCCGCCCGACCTCCGAGGGCGTCCGGGAGATGGCCGAGGCCCTCACCCCGACCCAGGTCGGTCGCCTCGCCCCGTCGATCGGGATCCCGGTGCTGATGCCCGACGGCAAGACCCTCCTCCGCGGCCCGCGGATCAACGTCCCGGAGCTCCTCGGTCGGAGCACGACCGTCGCCCTCAACGGCGACTCCGTCGACGTCTGGGCCCGCAAGGGCTGGGTCGACCTCCGCCCGAGCAACCTCAAGACCTGGCGCGAGCGCGCCCGACGGATGGTCCAGGCGCGCACCGATCTCCGCCGCGCCGGCTCAGCCGCAGCGACGATCCACTCCTACATGAACGATCGTTTCGACATCGGCGAGGTCGTCGCCTGGATCTTCAACAACGAGATGGGCGGCAACCGGGTCAAGTAGGCCGCGCTGCCCCTCTCACAAAACAGCGCCGAGCTCGGTCGACGAGCTCAGCGCTGTTTTTGTTTGCGCCCTGGAGCGCCGGGGCCTGAGCGCCCTAGCTCCGACCACCGAGCTCCCCGCGTCTAGCTCCTCGCGCCCTGCTCATCGGAGCGAGCTCCCCGCGTCCAGCTCCTCGCGCTCAGCTCCAGGCCCGTGCTCTCCACGCCTGGCTCTGCACGCCCGACCTTTCGCCTGCTCCTCGCCCCCCGAAGGCTGAGCCGTCGTCGATCTTCGATCCGCAGGTCCGAGCTCAGCCCTCCGCCTCAAGCTCGTCCTCTTCGCGGAGACGGATCGGAGTGACCAGCGACTCGTCGGCGCCGGAGGAATTGTCGCGATAGAACGCGCGGATCCGGTCCATGTCTGCCCGCACATCCCCGGTCAGCTCGATCGTCGGACCGAGGATGATCCGCCGCTCCTTGAAGTGAATCGCGACCATCAGCACCGGAACATCCGCGGCGCGGGCGATGTGATAGAAGCCGCTGCGCCAGTGAGAGCGGCGCTTGCGGGTGCCCTCGGGGCCGAGCGCGAGGACGAAGTGGTCGTGGGCCGCGAACTGGGCGGCGATGTCGGCGACGACGTTGCTCGCGTTCGATCGATCGACCGCGATCGCCCCAAAATAGCGGAAGACCGGCCCCAGCGGCCCCTTCAGGTTCGCCGGCTTGGACAGGAAGCGGAGGCGGATCTTGAGATAGGCGAGCGCCGAAAGGAAAACGACGCCGTCCCAGGTCGAGGTATGGGGCGCACCTATGACCACGTACTTGTCGAGCGCCGGCAACTCCCCCTCGATCCGCCAGCGGATCGTCTTGAGGATGGCGCGAGAGAGGAGGTTGAGCATCGTCAAGATCGAGTTTCTGCGACACCTCCAGTGAAGTCCAGCCGCGAGGCTCGACCGCGCAGGGGGGCTCCTAGACCCGCATGGGAGCCGCGGTCGTGCATGCCTGCGGAGGAGCTCGCTCGGGGGTCGTGGATGTCCGCGTCCGGCTGGGCGGCGCAACCCCTCGGAGCTGACGTTCATCGGTGTATCCTCCGGGCCATGGATCGCCCCAGCGACCGCCACCTCCTCGGACCTTCACTCATCGCCCTCGCCCTGAGCCTGGTGACCGGCCTCGCCTGCGGCGACGATGGCACCTGCGGTGGCCAAAGCGGCGAGGTCACGCCGCGCTGCTCGATCGCGCAGACCGACTCCGTCACCACGACCAACACGGACTCCACCACCGGCTCGACCAGCCAGAGCACCAGCGACAGCGGCGTCGACACCGAGAACTCCTCGACCAGCGGCCCCGACCTCTGCGAGGTCAACGCGATCGGCGAGTGGAACGCCTGCAAGAAGGGCCCCCTGATCGACAACTCCAAGTGCAACTGGGAGGACGACGGGATGAGCGCGGGTGAGATCACCTGCACCAGCCCCTCGAGCGGCGGCGGCAACGTCTGCTCGATCGAGCAGTGCGAGGACGAGTGTGACTGCTTCGCCCCGCCGGCGACCGGCACCGCCACCGTCCGATGCGCCCCTGTGCTAGCGGACAACGTCAAGGGCTGTGTCCTCGACTGCGGCAACGGCCAGACCTGCCCCGACGAGATGATCTGCATCTCCGGCTACTGCTACTGGCCCAAAGAGACGCTCTAGTCGCCACAGCGAGCTCCAGCCGCTCGAGCTGCCTACGAGCTGCCTACGAGCTGCCTACGAGCTGCCTACGAGCTGCCTACGAGCGACCGATGACCGCCCGATCGCCTGACCGCCCGGATGAGCATCACGCGACTCCGCGGAGGATCAGCGATAGCCGCCGCGGCGACCCTCAAGGCGCTTTCCGACCTCGGCGAGCGCTGTGATCCGCGTACGTTCGGCCTGGGGGTCCTCGAGCGCGCCGCTGAGGTCGATACGGATCGAGTCCGCGGAGATGTCGAGGGCCCGCGCCCGCTCCCCCGACACCAACGCTCCGAGCGGGAGCTTCGACTCCGGCTGCGCCTCCCCCTGAAACCACGAAAGGTGGTGGCGCCCGTCGATCGGTCGCGCGGGGAGGAGCTCGAAGATCGTCTGGTCGGGGAGGCCGTGGATATCCCAGCCGGTCCGCACCTCGATAGAGCAGCCCTCGACGCGGCCGCTGAGCACCATCGGCCCGGGCCGGAAGCGCAGACCCAAGGTCTGGGCTGCGCGCGCCCAAGCGGGGACCAGCGCGACCATCGAGCTCGGCGGAGGCATCGCCAGGAGCGCTGGATCGAGCCGCTTCGCCAGGGCCAGGAGGCCATCGACGAAGACGAGGAGCGTGCTCCGGACCTGACCGGAGTCGCGGAGCTCAAAGACCAGGCTTCGGTCATCGGCCTGGGCGGGCAGGAGCACCGTGAGCGGCGGGCCGAGCTCAGCGCTTAGCCATCGCGCTTGCTCGGGATCACGGCTGCAGAGGGCTCCGTTCTCCGCGGCCAAGCCGATCCCCAGCCCAGGGAACGCCAGGGATCCCCGGAGCACCCCGCCGTCACGGCCGCGATGCTCACGGCCGACCGCCAGCTCGACATCGCCGCCCCGCCAGCGGAGCACGCCGTCGGCGAAGATCAGGCCCCGGGCCTCGGCGACGCTCCTCCAGACCAGGCTGACCCGCTCTGAGCCGACCGCCAGCGGAGCTCGCACCTCGCCCTCCTCGATCACCCCGGCGGCGCGGACCGTGAGCGGGATCCAGACCTGGGGATCGCGCGACCAGGCGACGTTCGCCCGGACGTCGAGGAACCACCGCAGCGAACAGACGCCGAGCTTAAAGCCAGGGATCAACGTCTCTGGCAAGCTCAGGAGAAATCGCTGGGGCTCGCCCTCTGCGACCGCCTGGACCGGCAACCGCCACCTCCGCGCCCCGCGGTGATGGACGTGACGGCCGCTTCTTTGCGGGATCGACTCAACGCCGATAAGGCCTATCTCGATCGTTCGGTAGTCGTTCGTGGCGATGTTAGCGAGGGCGACCGCGCCGCGGAGCGTGCCCCCGGGCTCGATGTCGGTCACCCCGAGCGAGACCTCGAGATAGGGCTTGGAGCCGGGCGCTCCCCCGGCCGCTGAGGCGTAGACCCGCGGGCTCGCGACCGGAGCCCCGAGCTCCGCAGCGACCATCTTGAGGACAAAGGAGGCCCGCGCGTCGGGCCACCAAGGGATGTCGACGTGGACCGCGATCACATACTCGATCCGCAGGTCATCGCCCTCGTAGCTCGCAGGTAGCCCTTCAGACAGGCGAAAGGCGGTGAGGTAGGAGTGCTCCCCCGCGCTCAGCTCTCCCTCTTCGGCGACCCGCGCCCGCTGCCGAAGGAACACCTGCTCGCTCGTACCACCGTCGCCCTGGCTGCGGAGAAAGCCGGTGAAGGAGCCCCGCAGCTCGACGTCGACCGCCGAGACGGGGACAGCCTCGGCGCACGTGAGGTGGAGCCTGGCGACAAACTCACCGCCCGCCCGGATCGCCCTCGGCGCGTAGAGCATGATCTCCGGGCGGCGCTTGATCAGCGGCACCGCGCGATCATACACGAAGCGACCGGCCGGGGCCGCCCGGGCGCTGGCCCTCGCTGGCCCTCGCTGGCCCTCGCTGGCCCTCGCTGGCCCTCGCTGGCCCTCGCTGGCCCTCGCTGGCCCTCGCTGGCCCTCGTGGGCCCTCGACCTCGACGGCGCGGGTCGGCGAGGCCCGTCGCCACCCTCGACCTCGCCACCCCATTCGCAGCCGATGGTGAACCTCTCGAATGTTCTCGCCCCGCGCTCGTCGGCCCTCTCGACGTCGACACGACGCCACCGTTGCGGACCGGGCCGCGAACCTCGGTGCCGAGCGGACCTTGCCCACCTCATGGCATGCCATAGGAACCAGCGGTGCGGCGGGCAGGCCCGCATCTGGGTCTGCTAGGAGTAGAGGGTCTCGGGCCAGAGCTTCGAGACCACCTCGCGCTGTCGGGCCTCGCGTCGCCAATAGTCAGAGTCGAGCTCGAGCCGATAGGAGCCGGCGATGAGCCCGTCCAACGTCCGCTCGAGCTCGCCGACCACCGCGGCGTCCTCGATGAGCACGTTCGCCTCGTCCTCCCAGTAGCTGGCGGTCACGTCGAAGTTCGCCGAGCCGACGCTCGCGAGCGCCCCGTCGACGCTCATCACCTTGGCGTGCACATAGGGGCGGATGACCCCGCCGACCGCGACGATCTCCGGCGAGGCCGCGGTCGTGTACTCGTAGGCCTCGGCCCCTGCGCGGACGAGCGGCTCCAGCCGATGCTTGGTCATGTACTCGAAGAGCACCCGGGGCAGCGGACCGGGGAGCATCTCGCCGTCGCCGCGGCGGGTCACCGCCGAGCCCGTCAGGAGCACGACCCGGACACCGCGGGCCAGCGCCCGCAGGAGCGCGTCGATCAAGCTGCCGAGGATCGGAAAGTCGTTGAGGATGTAGAGGTGCCGCTCGGCGCCGTCGATCATCGCCTCGTAGACCCCGAGGATGTTGGTGTCGACGAGCCCCTCGTGGAGGATCAGGCGAGCGGTGGTCGAGCCGGCCGCCGACGGCGGGGGAAAGAGGCGATCCTCGCACTCTCCGCCGAGGGCCGAGGCCAGCACCTCGCCGGCGCCGCGGCGCCAGGTCTCGACAAAGGCCCGCTGCACCTCCGCGACCAGGGGGCCGCGGAGCTCGACATGGGCGTCGAGCCAGGGGATCCGCTCGTGCCGCGTCCAGTCGGTGACCGCGACCTCGTCAAAGCCGGTGTAGTACTCGTCGCCGCAGTTGCGACCGCTGACCAGCGCGACCTCGCCGTCGACGATGACGAGCTTGCGGTGGTTGCGGCGCTTGAACGCCCCGACCTCAAAGCTGACCCCGGGGCCTATCGGCGAGGCCGCGACGATCTCGATCCCCGGCTCCTTCGCCAGCCCGGAGACGACCGGGTTGGTCATCCCCAGCACGTCCTGGGTCGAGTAGAGCGCGTCGACGATCAGGCGGACCGCGACCCCAGCCCGCGCCCTCTGGATCAGGCGGACCGCGAGGCGTTCGGTGAAGGCCCCCGCGTGGAGAATGTAAAACTGGAGGTGGAGGCTGCTGCGGGCGCCGTCGATCAGCTCAAAGAGCCGCTCCCGCGCCCGCCGATTGTCGAGCTCGATCGTGCACTGATTGCCGACGACCGCCTTGGCCCCGCTGAGCACGTCGAGGCGCCACTTGATCGGCAAGGCCGCCGAGAAGGCGCGGGCGAACTCCTGCGCCGACGCGGCCCATCGGTCGAGGCCGTCGCTGAGGCGCAGACGCTCTCCAAGCTCGTCGAGATCGGCGCTGGCGATCCCCTCGGCGGCGCAGGCGCGCGCCCAGACCTCGCTCTCGTCGCTGACGATCAGGACCAGCGGGACCCCGTCGGCTCGGATCCTGCGGACCCGCGTCGCAGCGAAGAGATCGTGAAAGTCGATCCCCAGGGTCCTGAACTCGACGTCGGAGCGCGGGTGGACGAGGATCGCCGAGCGCGGCAAGCGGTGCTGGGCGAGCGCCGCCCGGATCGCCCCCTGACGGTCCTCAGGGTGGAGATCGAAGAAGGCCAAGGCCCAGCCGCGGAGGCTGAGTTCGCGCAGCGCCGCCAGATCGCGGGGCGCCTCGCCGAGGAGCAGCGCAGCGTCGACCGCCGCGGTCGGGGTCGCGCCGACGACCTGGACGATCGGCGCGACCTCTCCCCTGCCCCAGTCGACGACGCGACCCCGCCGGTCGAGGGCGTCGACGATCACCGGATACATCCCAGGCGCCCCGGAGGTCGCGATCGCGCGGACCTGCGGGCCCTCGATCGGCACCTCGTCGACGACCTCTTCGCCGAGCCGGATCCGGGCCTTGATCGCCCGCAGCCGGGTGAGGCCGCCGAGCGACGCGACGACCTCGACGCTCACCCCGACGCCGACGAGGCGATCACGCCGGGCCGCCTGGGTGAAACGGATCACCCCACCGCTCGAGCGCCAACGGTCGAGCGACGACGCGACCATCTGCACCGCCGCGTCGAACGAGCTCGGCGCCTTCCCCTCCGCGTCACCGGGCATCTCGGCGAAGAACGATCGGACAAGCTCGGCGACCCGAGCCCCGACGCTCCCCGGGGCTTCACTGGCGAGGGGGCGGGGCATGGTCGGCCAAGCCTGCTCCGCCGCTCGCGCGAACGCCAGAAAAAACGACACGAAGAGCCCTTCACGTCGCCATACGATGATCTCTGACCCAACGTACAGGAGCCGACTGCGCCAGCGAAGACAGGCCAGGGCGACCCCCGTGTTGGCGGCTCCCTCGTCCCGCGCTATGGTCGCGTTCGATGCGGTGGCTGCCTACGTGTGTCGTGCTCCTGACCCTCCCCCCCCTCGCGTGCTGGCCCTCCGGTGACAGCTCGACCTCGGCGACCGGCGGCGACGCGACGGCGACGGCAGCCGGGGAGACCAGCGGCGGCGAGACCGACACGGACAGCGACGCAGGCACCGAGACCGGCGCCGTCCAGCCCAACTTCTGGCCCGGCGCAGTCTGTGCCTCGGCGCCGACTGTCGAGGGCGCACCGCCGAAGGTCTACTTTGACCTCGACGCCGGCAAGGCGCCGGAGCTCGACTTCTTCCGCCTCCCCTTCCCGATCGACAGCCGGCTAGACGACGGCGGCGTCGACCTCGAAGGCTTCCCGCGGCCGCCCGCCGACCTCGACCCCCTCTACGGCGCGGTGGTCGAGCGCTGGCTCAAGCACCTCGAGTACGAGACCCCCGGCTTCGCGGTCAACGGCGCGGTGCTCTTTCGCAACAGCAGCGGCATCGGCGAGCTCAGCGGCGTCCACTACCTCGACATCACCCCCGGCTCCCCCGACTACGGCAAGGCCGTCCGCGGCCTCCGCTTCCGCGCCGAGAACGGCGCGCCCAGCCGCAACAATTACATCTGCGAGAACTGGCTGGCGGTGGAGCTTGTCGACGGCTCCCCGCTGCGACCGGCGACCACCTACGCGGTGCTGCTCAGCGACAAGCTCAAGCCCACAGGCGGCGGAGACTTCGTCGCCGACGACGACTTCGCGGCAATGCTCGGCGACCAGACCCCGCAAGACCCGGTCACCGCGACCGCCTGGCAAGACTTCACGATCCTCCGAGAGTTCCTCAAGAGCCCGGCGAACACCGGCGGCGAGGGCCCACAGCTCAGCAAGGGCGAGCTCATCGGCGGCACTGTCTTCACCACCGCTCCCAACCACGACCCGCTGATCGGCGCCCGCGACGTGATCGACGCGGCGCCCTTCGTCGTCTCCGATCTCCACCTCTGCGACGGCCCCGGCGACTCCCCCTGCTCGACCGCCCCCGGCCTCAGCGACGAGGAGCGGGACAAGCGGCGCTGCGGCGAGGCGTCGGCCGACTACGACGAGATCCACGGCCGCATGCGGATCCCGATCTTCCAGGAGGGCATCGCCCCCTATGCCTCGGTCGGCGGGGCGATCGACGTCGACGCAGCGGGCCCGGTGATCCGCAGCACCGTCGACGCCTGCTTCGCCGCGACGATCCCCAAGGGCGAGCTCCCCGAGGGGGGCTGGCCCGCTGTGGTCTACGCCGACGGCACAGCCGGCTCCTTCCGCGGGGCCCTGTCCACGGGCCTCGCCAGCCGCCTCGCCCCGGACGGCGTCGCCACCCTCAGCCTGGAGCCCGTGCTCCACGGCGAGCGCCGCGGCGACGACGACGGCGACGGCCTCGTCGGCGGTCAGGACATCTATCAGCTCGTCTTCAACGTCTTCAACCCGGACTCCGCCCGCGACACGGTCGTCCAGGGCGCCCTCGATCAGTTCAGCGTCATCCGCCTCGCCGAGCAATGGACCAACGACACGCTCCTCGACGGTCAGCCGATCCGCTTCAACGCCGACGCGCTCGCCTTCGCCGGCCACAGCCTCGGCGCCAACGCGGGCTCGCTCTTCCTCCCCTTCGCCCCCCAGGTCCGCGCCGCGGTCCTCAGCGGAGGCGGCGCGAACCTGCCGCAGGCGCTCCTCGCCAAGGAGGAGCCGAAGGTGCAAAATCCGGTCACCAGCGCCTGGATGACCCCGAAGGAGCTGCTCCAGGCCGCGTTCCAGGAGCGCCCCGACCGGCCGCTCACCGCCTACCACCCGATGCTCGTGCTCCTCAACACCTACGTCAACCGCTCGGACGCCGACAACACAGCCCGCCATATCCGCCGCGAGCCCTTCGACCCCGAGGGCGCCAAGCACATGTTGATGTACCTCGGCTATGTCGACTCCTACACGCCGCTGCGCGCCGCCGGCTCGCTGGCGATCGGCATCGGCCTGGAGATCGGCACCAGCAACCTTTTCCCAGGACCCTGCGACAAGTACGACGATCCCGAAGAGCGGGCCGGCTGCGGCTATACGACCAACAACTGGCTGCCCCTGACCGAGCTGCCGGCGACCGCCAACCTCAGCGGTGAGACTGCCGTCCTGCGGATGCTCAACCAGCCGGCGGCCAAGGACGGTCACTTTGTCTTCTACGAGCCCGCGGAGCTCGAGCGAGCGCGTTCGTTTATCGTCAGCGCCCTCAAGGACGAAAGCCCGCCGACGATCCCCTAACGCAGTAGAGCGCTCTGGCCCCGACCGGCGAAACGACAGCCGACGCCAATGTCGCCTCCTACGCTAGATCTGCCCTCGCTCGGTCGTCGTCGACCGAGCCGCAGGTGCTGCCATTGTCACTGTGGGATGAGGTTGAGGTCGAGGCCGCCGGGGTACCAGTAGCTTCCGGCGTCCTGGACCCCACTGACGGCGATACCGACGGCGAGGTCGGAGTCGATCGTATGGTTACCGTCGCCGCCGTTGTCGAGCTTGGCGTGGGTGACAAAGTAGCCGGTGTTGCCGATGGGCTGCCAGCCGTCGACGCTCTCGCCGTCGAGGGTGACCTGGGCGCCGGCCTTGGCTACAAAGTCGATGTAATTCGAGGACCAGCTGGGCGGAGCGTGGACAAGATAGCTCTTGCGCCACTGCTGCGGGGTGACGGCGAGCAGCATCGACGGGTCGCTGATGCCGAAGCCGCCCCCCTGGCCGATCATATATTGCGCGACGAGGATCTTCTTGTCGGCCTTGACCAGGAACTTGTCGGTGCTGGTCTTGATCTCGACAAAGTCGCCGGCCTTGGCCAGCACCTTGTCGGCCGCCTGGTCGGGGTCGAAGACCAGGGTCGTGTTGGCTTCGCTGGCGATGATGCGCACGTACTGGGCCTTGTCCAGGGTGTCCATCGGCACCTGCACCGGCGGGACGACCAGGTACTCTTTGGCCAGGGTCTCGAGCGGGAACATCGACTCCTCAAGGTGGTCGCAGGCGCCGACAAAATAGGGAACGTTGGCACACTTGTGGCCGCCGATGACCTGCACCGGACGGTCCGCGGTCACCAGGGTGCCGGTGAGGTCGATCTCGCTCATGGGCTGGGTGATGACCTCGAGCACATCCCCCGCGTTCAGCATGACGACGCCGGTGCCGTCGGCCGCGACGCCGCCGCCCGCCGCCACGAGCTTGCCGGTCGCCGACGGGCTGAGGGTGACCGTAGTGTTGTCCTCGCTGGCGGTGACCGCGTAGAAGCCGGCGTTCGTGCTCCACCGCGTCCAGGAGGCGACCAGGTACTTGCCGGTCCAGGTATTGACCGGAAAGAGCAGGGAGGCATCGTTGGTGTGGGTCGCGGCTAGCGGGTTGTACTGATAGACGGTGACCGGGCCGTCGGTGCGCAGGCGGTAGGCGCCGCCCTTGAGCAGCACGCTCGGGCCGTTGCCCTTGGTCAGCTCGTCGACCCATGGCAGCTGCACGAGCTGGACGGTGTTGGGGCCGACGGTGCTCTGGGCGACCATCATCGCCCCGCGGGTGATGGTGATATTGACCTCCTCCGCCGAAGTGTTGGCGACCGCGACCGCGAAGTTATCCTTCGGGCTGCTGTTATAGTCGTCGTAATTTAGGGTGACGGTCGGATAGTAGTCGCAGCCGATGTATGAGAGGGCCAGCGACTCCGGGGCGCAGGCGCCGACGCACTTGCCGACCTCCGGGTCACAGACCACCCCCTGCACGCCGTCGCAGGTCTCGACCGGCTCCTGACTCTCGCCCGTGTCATCGCATTGCAGCACCACGTCGCCCTCGCAGGTGGTGCCGCCGGGGACACATAGCTTGCAGCCTAGATCCGGGACGCAGAGATCGCTGCAGATCTCTTCGTCCTTGAAGCCGCCCATGCCGTCACAGACCTTGGCGCTACTGTCCTCGCAGATCACGGTGCCGTCCGGGCACACGGGCTCGCCGGTCGAGCTGCTGCTGGCCGTCATGGTCGTGACCTCGGTCGTGACCTCGCCGCTGAGCCCCGTGGTGCTCGTGCCGGTGCCCGTGCTGGGACCACCAGTGAGGGTCGTGGTGCCTGTGGTCGACGACCCCCCCGTCGAGGTCTCGCCCGCGCTCGCGCTCTCGCCGGCGACGCCAGTGCTGGCGCCCTCGGTGCTGGAGCCCGCGTCACCGCAGGCCAGAGTCAGGACCGCAGGGAGCAGGAGGGTGAGGGTCGAACGGGAGTCAAGAAAGGCCATGAAGTACAGTCTATCTTGATAGGTTGCAGAATGTCACGGGCTCGATCGCGTGGGCAGCATGCACCTGGTCGTGGCCCCCGACATCCGGGCTCCCCCCCGCGAGGTGCACAATAGCGCGGTCGCGCGATGGCGCATTATTGCGCACCGTGGATGACAACCGGACAATCTGCCCTGAGGAGCTCGCTGCCCGCCATATCCATACCTAGCCGCCTCCCCCGAGAGACTTGTCATTCATCAGTCAACCGACAGGCGAAGCTTCTTGATATGACGACCCACAAATGCGACCACATACGATCATTCATCCTAGCCCCCCACAGGAGCCTATCGACTGAGCATAGAACATACTGGCCTCACATCACGCGCAAAGTGCAGACTTCTCGGCCCAAACCAGGCCCCACTAGCATGACCCCCCATCCTCAAACCTCATCGTTCCCATGATCGACAGTCTCAAGGATGGCACAGGGACGAACCCGTGAGCTCGAACCCGCGCGGACGGCCCGAGGAGCCGCGATCTTGGCGACCTTGCATGCGAGACCTCAGCACAGACGGTTGAAGGCCTCGTCAGCGCTAAGCTAAATTTAGGGCGAGGCTGAGGGCAGCGCCTCACGGACGACCCCCTGCGCCAACCATCGGCTCTGCGCCCGCACGACCGAGGCGGGCGTCCAGCGCATCGCCAGATCACGACACCAACGGATGAGCGAGCCGCGGGCGTGGGCGATCGTCCCGAGGCGCGCGGAGGTCCGCCAGACCCGCTCGACCCGCTCGCGACGGCGTCGACTGTAGGCCGCGAGGGGGTCTGTCTCCGCCATCGACCAGGCGAGCACCCAGGCGTCCTCGATCGCCATCCCTGCCCCTTGGCCCAGGTTGGGTGTGACCGCGTGGGCAGCGTCGCCGAGAAGAATGATACGACCGCTGCCGAAGTCGATCGCCTCGTGATCCTCGAGATCGTTGTGGAGCAGCGGCCCGTCTCCGAGCTCGGCCAAGAGATGCGGCACCAGCGGGTGGAGCCCCCCGAACTCAGCGCAGAGCTCGCTGCGCGAGGTGGGCGTTGCCGTGGTTCCCCGGGGCGCCGAGCGGACGAGGTAGCAATAGGTCCCCTCGCGCAAGGGCACGAGCCCCACCCGACGATCGGTCCCCCAGCGCTCCTCCGCCCAACGCCGCTCGTCGAGCCCTGTCGGGGCGACAAAACGCCAGCAGGTCTGCCCTGAGTAGCGCGAGCGCGCCGCCCTGCCGAGGCTTGAGCGGGTTGCAGAGCGGATCCCGTCTGCGCCGATCAGCCAATCCCAAGAGCCCTCAACGCCGGCGATCCGGACGCGATCGCCGACCTGCTCGACCTCGTCGAGCGCGCTGCCAAAGCGCACTGAGAGCCCCTGTGCGAGGATTGAGAGCAGCTCCCCCCGGCGAAACGAAGCGCCGAGCCCCGTGTGCTCGACCCGCTGGAGCGTCCGTCCCCTCGCGTCGGTCAACACCAGCCCGCTCAGCGGATGACCGGCCCCCCGTAGCGCCTCCCCGAGGCCGAGGGCCTCCAAGACGGCGAGCGCGTTGGGCCCGAGGATGATCCCCGCGCCGACCGTCGGCAGCTCCTCGCGCCGCTCAAAGACGGAGACCGCAGCTCCGCGCTGACACAGCGCCCGCGCCACCGTCAGCCCCCCGATCCCACCGCCGACGATCGCGACCCGCGTCGTCCCACAGCCTACTCCTACCGCTTCGTGTCCCATACCCAGCTCCTCTCCTGTCTTCTGTGCATCGTTCGTGGTCGGTCGACCGACCGCGTCAACCCTCGCCCTGGTACCCGTGGAGCCGCTGAGAGGTCAGCGCCCGCACCTGTGCGAGCGCGACCTCGGCCCTCTGCGCGGGGCTCCCCTCCGCCGCTTCGCGGACCAACCTTTGGAGGGCGAAGAAATAGTCGGAGAAGAAGCCGACCCCTGCGAGGTGGACGTCCAGCTCCGGCGAGAGCTCAGCGCGCTCGACCGCCGCCTCTATGAGCCCGCACAGTTCGCCGACAAAGCCCTCGACCTGCCCGCGAAAGCGCTCCTCCCACTCCCCGGAGAGAAAAAGGGTCTCGCGGAGGAGCGCCCGGCTCAGCTCGATGTCGGCGGCGTAGTAGAGAAAGAGCGGACGGATCCTCGCGAGCAACCGATCGACGATCGACCCCTCCACGGCCGTCGACCCGCGGTCCAGACAGGCCTGGATCTCCTCGTAGAAGGCCGCCGCGACCAGGTCCGACTTGGTCGGAAAATGAGCGCAGACCGTCCCCGCCGCGACCCCCGCTTCGCGGGCGATCCCGGCGAGCGTCGTCGCCGTATAGCCCGCCGCGCGAAAGCGCTGACGCGCGACCTCGATGAGGTGCGCTCGGGTGGCCGCCTTCTGTTGCTTGCGTTGAGACATATTCGCCCTCTGCCGCCGATTCGGTGAACATATTTAATGAACAGGCTCATCGAATAGATTCAATGAATACACTCAAAGTCGACGAAGAGCAAGAGCATCCTGGTCGAGCAGGCGGCTCGCAGCTCTCCCGAGCCCTACGCCCCCTCTCTGGGCCTACGACCGGTACCGATCCACCTCCCGGGGGCTTCTCTCGCGACCTACATGAAGCGCGCCCGCGCGCCTGCTTCGCCCACCCTCGGCCTCCGAGCCTCCCCCTCGCGACCTACATGGAGCGCAGCCGCGCGCCTGCTTCGCCCGCCCTCGGCCTCCGAGCCTCCCCTCGCGACCGCCATGAAGCGCGCCTGCGCGCCGACTTCGCCCACCCTCGGCCTCCGAGCCTCCCCTCGCGACCTACATGAAGCGCAGCCGCGCGCCTACTTCGCCCACCCTCGGCCTCCGAGGCTCCGCCCCGAGCTTTGCCATACTGACACCGTGGTTCTTCGCCTCGTACTCGCCGTCTCGACCGCCTCTCTGCTCACGGCGGCATGCGTTGACCCGCTGCCGGAGCTCGACGACGCCCACCGCGATCTCGAGGCGGCGTTGCCGGTCTTCCCCGGCGCCGAAGGGTTCGGAACCGACACCCCCGCCGGTCGCGGGGGCGAGGTCTTGCGGGTCACCAACCTCCGCGCCGACGGCGAGGGCTCGCTGCGGGCCGCGGTCGAGGCCGAGGGCCCGCGGGTCGTCGTCTTCGAGGTCTCCGGGACCATCACCATCCGCGAGGATCTGCGGATCGATGACCCCTTCCTGACCATCGCCGGACAGACCGCCCCCTCCCCCGGGATCACGATCAGAGGCGCCGGGATCACGATCTCAACCCACGACGTCCTCGTCCAACACCTGCGCATTCGGCCAGGCGATGATAGCGACGGTCCCAAGCCCGAAAACCGCGACGCCGTCCAGATCATCGGCGAGCAGAGCGGCGAGCTCCCGGTCTACAACGTCGTCATCGACCACTGCAGCCTCTCGTGGGCCGTCGATGAGATCGGCAGCACCTGGTACAAGGGCGTCTCGGATGTCACCTGGTCGAACAACATCGTCTCCGAGGGCCTCTGGAACAGCCTCCACGCCGAGCAGCCGCACAGCAAGGGGATCCTGGTAGGCGACCACTCGCGCCGGGTCGCCATCCTCGGCAACCTCTTCGCCCACAACGAGGATCGCAACCCAGTGATCGGCATGGACGCGAGCGGCCTGGTCGCGGGCAACCTCGTCTACGATCCCGGTCACTTCGCGATCGTCCTCTACAAGGGAAAGCGCTGCTGCCCGATCCTGGGGACCATCGAGTCCAACGTCATGATCCCCGGCGTCGCCTCCTGGGACGACATCCCGGCGGTCCACCTGACCCATAAGGTCCACGACGAGACCCGCGTCTTCGCGGAGAATAACGGCCCCCGACAGAGCGACATCGGCGAGCATGTCTGGACCGACGAACGACCGGTCACCGTCACGCCCCTGACCCTGACGCCGACAGACGCGCTCGAGGAGAGGGTGCTCGCGAGCGCCGGCGCCAGACCCCTAGACCGTGACCCCGTCGACGAGCGGGTCGTCCAGGAGGTCCGCGACCGCGAGGGAGGCCCCGTCAACAGCCCCGCGGACGTCGGCGGCTACCCGCTCCTCGCCGAGAACGTCCGCGCTTTCGAGCTACCTCCGGAGCCGAACGGCGATGAGGACGGCGACGGCTACACCAACCTCGAAGAGCGGCTCCACGAGCTCGCAGCGCAGCTCGAGGTCCAGCCCTAAGACCAGCCTGAGGAGCGGCGGGAGGCGTTCTTCGCCGCGTTTGTGGGCGCCGTAGCGCTCTTTGGCGCTCGCCGGCACGGGCAAGAGCAGGCCGCCCGCGCCGGATCGCGCGTCTAGAAGAGGCTAGAGGAGGCTAGAGGAGAAATAGATCAAAGGTGCATGAACCGTCGCCGTCGACCGGCGACTACCCCTCGCGAAGAGTGCAGAGGGCTCGCCCCGACCAGGAAGACTAGTCCTGTGCGACGAGCCTCCCGCTCTCTCAGGAAGATTCCATGACCATGAAGCATTTTCTCCCCACCGCCACCCCCTCCTGCAAACCCCTCGTCGTCTTGTCTGTGGTCTGTGGTCTTGCGCTCGCCCCCTGCGTTGAGGCGAAGGCCGCTCCCTTCAGAACTTCGATCACGGCGATGGACCTGGTCACGGATGGGGGCGCCGAAGGGGCCGAGGTCGAAGACCAGGCTCTCACCGAGCCGACCGTCGAGCCTGAGGGACCTGCGCCGATGGCCTATGAGCCGGAGCCGGAGCCCCGGAAGGGTCTCGGGCTGATGATCACCGGCTCGGTGATCACAGGCGTGATCGGCCTACCTTTCACGATCTTGGGGACCGCGGTCATCGTCTCAAACAATCGCCCAAGCGAAGATGATGACCACCATCCGTTCACTGGCGCAATGATCGGCGGAGCGGCGCTCACCGTCGGGCTTGTGGGCCTCCACGTTGGCGTTCCTCTCCTCGGCGTCGGAGCTTCGCGCTTCAGCCGTTGGCGCAAGTGGAAGAGCGCCAACACGATGAAGATCTCGGCAGGCCTCGCTCGCACCAATTTTGGCACCCCGACGCCGACCCTGACATTCCGCTTCTAGCTGCGGACCCGACCCGAAGCGCGGCGAGCTCAGTGATGTGGTGCTCTTCTCCAGCATGAACCCACTCTCGAACGCTGACATCGCCGCCTTCCCCCGTCCCCCTCCCCGCCGAATCGCGGGAGTTCCGTTGGACTGTCGACCTGTGCTCTCGATCCAGTGTGCGCGCGAGATCGAGCACGGGATCGGCGAGGGCTCTCCTCAGCGCGTTCTCGCCCGTCTCCGCGACTGCGGAACGCCGCAGATACCGACGGTATCCTTGCCGGGAGGAGCCGTGCCCTCCTCGTACCAGGGGATGCTCTCCTGAGCACCACCCGGGCATATGTTCGCCTCCGAGGTGTCGCAGAAAGGGCAGCAGCCCGCGCCCTGACAACCCTCGATATGCTCGGGGTCGAGGCAGGGCGGCGCGAATGCCGCCCAAGCTCATTCACGCCTCGTCGAGCTCAGGATAGCGCCGGAAGATCCCTGTCTCGTTGAAGGCCAAGCGCGCAGACGAGCCGAGGTAGGCGGCGATCCGAGGGCGCGCTGCGATCGCGTCACGCAGCGCTCGAAGGCGCGGCATGTCCGGCGCGACCCGGGAGAAGGCACGCGGAAATGCGTACTCGAGGCCCATCATGATCTGAAAGAGCGATGTATCGACATAGGAGGGGCTATCGCCGAATATATAGGTACACCCGCGACCTTGGCTGCCCTCGAGCACCCGCTCAAAGTAGCCGAGATACTTGCCGAGCCGGGCCCCGGTGAAGTGCGCCGCGCGACGCTTCGCCTCGACCCGCTGGGCCTCATAGGCCTCGCCGCTGGCGATCGGATGATGGGTGTCGTGGATCTCCGCGACGAGGTCCGTCACCGTAAGCTGGAGCTGATTGGCGTGATGGAGGCCAGCCTCATCGCCAGGGGCGAGACCGTGGCGCTTGCCCAGGTAGAGGAGGATGTTGGCGACCTGGGCGAGCACGAGGTCGCCGGCGACCAGGATCGGCGGCGCCAAGGGTGGCAAACCCGACGGCTCTCGCAGCAGCCGAATGAGGCTCGGGACTCCGCCTCCCTCCGCCTCCGGACGACGGACCACGTCGACGTAGTCGATCCCCCCCTCGACCAACGCGAGCCGGACAAACTCCCCCCGACCTTGAAGACCGGGCCAATAGAAAAGCTGATACGGGTTCATGTGCGCACCTCCAACGGCACGATGGTTCAAACCGTGAATTTGAGCAAGACCCAGAGGTCGCATCGTCCCATGACGGCTGACGCCGGCCCGCAGAGGAGCTGGGCTCCCGCGTCGAGCTGGCTGGCCCTTCGTCGCCGTCGCCCGATCTCCGGACGCAAGAGCCTGTGGTGGCCCCTACGAGGCCGCGTCCTCGCGCCGCCGGAGCCGACCCTGGGATGAGGCGTAGACCACGTAGGCGAGCCACGTCGGATCGCCGAGCTTGCGCGCCCGCTCGCGCGCCAGCTTGGCCGCGGCCGAGAAGCTCGACCCCTTGAGCAGCGCCGTATAAAAGCCCTCGGCGAAGCGCTGCGCCGCGCCGTCCCCGACCGACCAGAGCGGGGCCACGAGGGCGCCGGCGCCTGCGCCCATAAACGAGGGCACCCAGCCGGCGAAGCCGCTCAGGAGATGCTCCGCCCGGGCGACCTTGCAGGCGTTGAGGAAGACCAGCGGCTGCTCGCCGTTGGGCCCTCGCAGATCCGCCGAGGCGGCGACCTCCGAGGCCGAGAGGCGGGCGGGGAACCACTTGCGCCGCGCCCCCGCGCCCTCGCCGACGCTGCGGATATCGCCCTCGAGGATCAACCATGCGTCGCGATCCGCCACCTCTCCGTGGGCGGCGATGTGCAAGAGGTCAAAGGAGCCCGGCTCTTCGAGCCGCTCCAGCAGCGCCTCGGGGCTGGGCTCGAGCGCCGCGGTCGCGATCTTCGTGGCGAGCCAGTCGCGCTCGTGGGCCGCCGACGGCAGCGCCAGCGACTTGACCGGATAGTCCGGCACGACCGTAAAGGCGTGGCCGTCGCGGATCGTGATCGTCTTCGCCGGGACCGAGCCCCACATCGTCCGGACCATCCCGAGCTCCGCCAAGAAGCAGGCTTCACCGCGCTTGAGCGGCCGGTCGGGGTGCTTGAGGTGGACCAGCTCCCAAGGAATATGGCCCTCGTCGGAGAGCAGCGTGAGCCCCTCCAACGAGCCGCGATGCTCCCAGAGGAGCGACCGAAGCTCGCGCGGGAGGAGCTGCTCGCCGAGCTCAACGCCGACCGCACGGAGCCGACGGTCAAAGCGCTTCGGCTCGCCGCCAGACTGCTTCCACTCGCCCTCGATCCGCGTGTAGAGCCCGTTTATCACGTCCTCGGCGGCGCCGTGGATCAGCGCCGACTCAAAGCGGTGGGCGAGCCCCAGCGCGGGCGCCCGCAGGTGAAACCGATAGCGCAGGCCGATCGCCTCTCGCAGCTCGATCACCTCGAGCGACGCCTCCGCGCCGCCGTCCGCGTAGCTCGCCTCTGCCTTGGCCTCGGCGACGGCCATCCCGAGCTCCGCCGCAGGATCGACGATAGCCAGGCCGAGGACCATCCGCGCGATCGCGCGGCCGCCCTGACGGGCGAGCACCCAGACCTCCGCGTCGCCCTCCTCGTCGCCGACGAGCTCGACGAAGAGGCCGATCTTCGCGCCCTTGGCCGGGATCTTCAGCGACACCGGCCCGTGCTCGACGGTCCGCACGCCGCTGCGCGGGATGACCTCGATCTCGACCAGCGAGCCCAGATCGGCGAGCGCCTGCGCCACCGCCTCGTTCGGACCCAGGGCCTCCGCGAGCGCCGCCCGGGCGAGCTCGACGTCGACGCGGAAGACCGAGCCCGCGGCGACCTCGGCCGGCGCTGCGGCGCGCAGGTGGAGGTCGACGAGCTCCGAGCCCTCCTCGGCCCCCTCCTCATCATCCTCGAACGAGCGGCCCGCGAAGGAGAGACCGTCGAAGACGTCGTCGACCATCTCTTCGCTGATGTCAAAGTCGAGGTCGATCTCGAGCTCGAGCTCCTCATCGACCTCGCGGATCTCCTCGAGATCGAGCCAGGTCATGAGCTGGCGATGGACCGGCTCCTGAAGGAAAAAGTTGACGTGATAGACCGCCGGGTTGGCGCCAAAGTGAAGATTGCCGCTGTAGCGAAGGTCCGGGTGCAGGGTCTCGGTCGAAGGGTTGTGGACCACGAGGTCGCTGGCGATCCCCTTGTAGAGCTTGCCGGTGATCCGATCGGCGACGAAGGCCTTGGCCCCCTGGACCAGACCGCCGCGCAGCGTCCCGACCAGATCGGCCTCAGCCGAGAACTGCGAGGTGATCCGGTAGTAGAGCGGCGCTTCGCCCTCCCGCGCCGGCAACGGGGTGCCGTTGAGCACCCGGACGACGTCGCTCTTGGGGTTCATCGCCGCCAGCCCAGGGACCATCCCGTCGGTGATCCCGCGACCTGCCAGCGCCTTGACGAAGGCGCCGATGCCGTTGATCAGCTCGCCGCCGATCGCCCCCAAGAGCAGGCCGCCGACCGCCCCCAACGCCCGCATCGCGTTGCAGGCGAGGGTCGTATAGGTGTCGACCAGATCGTTCCAGTTCTCGGGGCGCGCAAGCTCGGTGCCGGCGTTGGTCGTGGCGACGAAGATCGCCCGACGGATCACGCCAGAAAATTCGCTCGCCGGCAGCAAGCGCTCGATGAGCTCCCGCGCGACCAGGCCGCCGCGCGAGAAGCAGATCACGTCGACGATCGGAGGCTCGCCCCACGACGCCTCGACCAGGAGGTCGCGGATCATCCCCGCGTTGTCCCGCGGCGCCCGGCTGAGGGTCCGATGATCGACGCCGACGAGCACATCGTAGGCCTGGAGCATCCCCCGAAGCGTCGCCTGGCCGGTCCCCTCACAGAGGCCGCCGAAGGAGCCGCGGGTCGAGGAGAAGGTGCCGTGGATCATCAGCAACACCCGCGCCGGACGATCGCTCGGCACCTCGATCCCCTCGAGATCATCGACGTCGATCCAGTCGCGGAGCTCCGGCCCACGGATCAGCACCGGCCCCTCGCGGTTATCATCGATCCGGGAGAGGCCGTAGTCCACGAGCTTGGTCGCGACCTTGTCGGCGAAGAACTTGTAGACCCGGGCCGTCACCGCGCCGCTCACGAGATCGCTGACAAAACCGCGGGTCTGGACCGGCTCGTCCTCCGCGCCCTCGCGAACGCTCGGCCGCATCTGGATCGAGAAACGGGCGCGGCCTCCGCCCGCCCCGCGGACGCGATTGCCCCCGCCCTCGGCCTCGGTCTCCTCCGCTGGCATCGGCAGGATCCAACGAAAAACCCCGTTCTCCTCGAGGAGCACCACCGCGTCCTCGTCCTCCTCGATGTCGATGTCGAAGTCGAGCGAATCATCACCCTCGAGCTCCAGCGGCCCCTCGCCGATGCCGCGGGTCTGCCCCCCCCCGTCGTCCTCCGCCGGGCCGAGCCTCAGCGTGTCGACGATCGACAGCCCGCCGCCGCCGAGACCGTCGAGGATCCCGCTCAGCGGATCATCCGCAGGACCGTCCAGCTCCAGCGGCCCCGAGAGGTCGAACGAGCCGCGGCTGACGATCCCAGGATCATCGGCGACCGCGGCGTCGACCATCGCCATCCCCCGCGGGACCCTGCGCAGGCGTACGCTCGCCGCCCCAACGTCGCGGGCGTCGTCGTCGACGAAGAAGAGCTCGTCCTCGTCCGGCGCCTCTTCGCCGTCCTCACCGACCGACGAGCCCCAGTCGATCGCGTAGCGGTCGTCGGAGAAGTCGAGGGGTTCCTCTGCGAGCCGCGGATCCCAGGCTGGCGGGATCGGCTTGCCGTCCTTACGGACATACTCGAGGCCCGGACCGTTTCCGAGGCCGAGCTCTGTCTGGGCCCAGACCCCAGCCTGCCGCCAGATCGCGGCGCCCGGGCAATTGCTCTTCGCGCCCCTGCCCTGGCGATGGGCGTAGATCTGCTCGATCGATCCGCCCGCCGCCGCGACCTCCTGGATGATGTAGCGGATCGCTCGGCGTAGGCCTGCGATCATCGCCTCGCTCAGCTCCGACGGCCCGCCCCCCTTCTTCCAGTAGGAGTTCGGCCGGTCGAGGTCGCCGAGAAAATTGCCGGCGACCTCGATCGCGACAGTGTCCCGGTTCAGAGAGTTGGACGCCCAAAGGTAGGACTCGAGGGGGTGGATAAGGTAGACGCGACCGTCGCTGTGGACCCCGAGGTGGGCGGTGACCTTCTTCCAGGCGCGCTCGCCAAAGCCGTGGATCCCGGTCTGGTGCAGCGTAATCCCCGTGATCTTCGACGACTTGCGGGCTCGCTTGCGCTTGTCTTTGGGGCTCACATCGCGGAGGTCAACGTCGATCTCGACGCGCTCAGGGTCACCCACAATTTGATCGGCCATACCTATCCATCTCCTCGCCGCTCCCCCGCAGACCAAACGCTCCGGCCGCGGAGTCGATACCGACGGCGGCATCATAGCGGGAGTCGGCGACGAGCGGTCGACGAGCTGAGCGCGGAGCTGAGCGAGCCCAGACACGCGCGATCGGGTCAGCCGAAGGAGCACCGCGCGCTCTCGCCGGCCCTTCGCGGCGGGAACATCGTCGGAGGCCCACGCACCCGCCGGCCTTCCACTCCTGATCGCGCGGGCCGCTTGACATATACCGAGCGCCCCCGAAGACTCGATCTGTTAGGGGCACGCCCGCCCCTCGCGACAACGCCCCGGTCTCACCATGCATCTTCCTATTCTTATTCCTATGCTTGATCTCGCCCCCTCTCGCCTGCGCCGCGCAGGGATCCTCGCAGCCGCGCTCCTGCTCCCCGCCCTCGCCTGCGGTGATGACGTGCTCGAGGTCCCGCCCGACCCGACCGCGACCGCGACCGCGCCCACCGACACATGCGGCTCGGGATGCTGCACCGACGACTGCAACACCAGCTACGACGACAGCTACGACGACAGCTACGACTCCGGCTACGACTCCGGCTACGACTCCGGCTACGACTCCGGCTACGACTCCGACACCAGCTACGACTCCGACTCCGACTCCTGGACGACAGTCTCGACCGACTCAGAGTCAGACTCCTCGACCACCGTCGACACCGACTGGACCACCACCGACTCCTCGACCACCGTCGACACCGACTGGACCACCACCGACTCCTCGACCACCGTCGACACCGACTGGACCACCACCGACGGCACCGACTCCGACTCCACCTCGACCGGCGGCACCGACACCGACACCGGCACCGACTCCGACTCCGACTCCGACACCGACACCGACACCGACACCGACACCGACACCGACACCGGCGGCGAGGAGGCCTTCCCCCCGCGGGGCGAGTTCGGCGACGCCGACTACGGGGTTCAGGAGCTCGACCTGGTCGGCTCCTGGAGCCTCCAATGGGACCCGGAGAACGCCCCCTGGTCGTCGGAGCTGGTGATCGACGACATGGGCAGCTTCGTCTGGCGCGAGACCTCGAACAACTGCATGACCGAGACCCTCGGCACTGGGTCTGTCTGGGTCGAGGGCTCGCAGATTGTCATGCACGTCGACACCTGGGAGCGCCAGCTCCCGTGGGACACCGGGCCCTTCGTCGACGAGGTCTTCGACCCGCCCTTCCGCCTCCGCCTCGGCTACTCCCTGCAGGGCACCTACCTCGCGCTCGCCGGCCCCGACGGCCTGGTCGAGGCCGAGCCCTACGTCGGCCGGTCGATGGTCCGCCAGAGCATCACCGGCATGTTCCTCGGCGGCGAGTGGCGCGGCGAAGCGGAGCTTATCGCCGTCCCTGCCGGCCAGGACAGCGCGACCGTCATCGTCCGCGATCGTTTCATCGCCTACCTCGACGCCGAGCAGGGCGTCGACCCCGAGGGGCTCGGCGAGGCGCTCCACGACCAGGTCTTCTGGATGGTCGACCCCCCCGTCCCGGGCCCGATCGTCTACGACGGCGGCAACTGGACCTGCCTCGACGGCTGCCCCCAGCCCGCCGGGGCCACCCTGGTCAACGGCGCCAACCTCCACGCCTACGGCCCCTACGCAGGGAACCAACACCTGATGAGCTTCGCCAGCGGTCGGACCTTCAAGCGCGACGTGGCCCCCTCCTGCCCCTAGCGACCGGCGGCGCGAGCCCGCGGGCTCTCGCGCCGCGATCCAGCCCCCCTCTCGACCTCCGACAAACACCGCTCTTCCGGGCCGGGCCGCAGGTCTTGGCGAGGCCGAGACGGTCGATGAAGGCGGGAGAGCGCGCGGGACCTCTGCCTCGGGCTGCGAGGAGGGCGCAGACCTCTCAGGCCGGCGCGGCGAGCAGCTCCGCCCGCGTGGACCCTGCCGTGATTCAGCGGTAGCGTCGACCCATGAGCGACCCCCGCGCGGCCTTCGAGCGAGACGGCTTCCTCGTCATCCCCGACTTCACCTCCCGAGCGGCCTGCGAGGAGCTCCGCGACGCCGCCCTGCGGATCGTCCGTGAGACCGACCTCGAGTCGCTCGGCTCGATCTTTGACGCTGGCGGCCAACGTCACGGTCACGACCCCTGGTTTCTCGACTCCGGCGGCGAGGTCCGTGCCTTCCTAGAGCCCGAGCGCGACGGCGACCAGCTCCGGGTCAACAAGCTCGGCCACGCCCTCCACGACCGCCTGCCGCTCTTCGATCGTTTCTCTCGCGCTCCTCGCCTCGCGACCCTCGTCGCCGAGCTAGGCGTCGTCACCCCGCTCCTCCTCCAGTCGATGGTGATCTTCAAGCACCCGCGGGTAGGCGGCGCGGTCCCAGCCCATCAGGACGCGACCTATCTCAGCACCGAGCCGAGCTCTGTGCTCGGCCTCTGGTTCGCCCTCGAGGACGCGACCCTCGACAACGGCTGCCTCGAGCTCCTCCCCGGGGGGCACCGCCTGGGCCTGCGCACCCGCTACCGCCGAGACGGCGACCGGACCTGGACCGACACGCTCCGCGACGACCCCTGGCCGAGCGACGGCTGGCGGGCGATCGAGGCCAGCGCCGGCACCCTCGTCGCCTTCCACGGCCTCCTCCCCCACCGCAGCCGGGCCAACCGATCGTCGCGACCGCGCTGCGCCTACACCCTCCACCTGATCGACGGCGAGGCGGAATACCAGGGCGACAACTGGCTCCAGCGCCCGCCGACGATGCCCCTCCGCGGCTTCGTCTAGCAGACCCGCACGCGGGCAGGCCCGCACCACCTCTCGGCGAAGATTGGCCTTGGGACGTCGGCGACGTCGCGGCCAATCTTGCTTCACGAGAGCCCGCGGTGACGGTAGCGACGGCGAGCGGCTCTGCCCCATCCAGCGCGCCAAGGTCCACTCGCGGACCTCGTGCCCGGCGAGGAGAGTGCGGTACGTCCCTGATCGAGCCCCACGAGCGCAGCGCGGAGCGCCGCGCTCATCGGGTCCGCGTCGATCTCAGCTCTGCGCCGACCATCGCCGACGCCGCAGGGCTCCGAGCGTGAGCATGAGCAGCCCCCAGCCCGTGGACCCTGCGCCGCCGACCGAGCAGGAGAAGTCGTTGGTCGAGTGGACGCTGGGGTTATCACCGCGGACCGTGACCTCAGCCCCGTGCTCGCCGAGCGTCGCCCGGAGCTGAAGCTCGCTGTCGGCATCCTCTGAGAAGAGGCAAACATCTCCCTTGCCGTCGAGCGCCGTCATCCCGGCCGACCAGAGCGCGGACGCACCGTAGACATGCTCCCCGCTGCCGTCGACAGAGCGCGCGTAGACAGCGTCGCGACACGTTGACCCCTGTGAGGCGAGCGGGGGGTCAACGTGCCCACTGCACAGGAGCTCAGAGGCGCGTGGAGGCGTCGCCCGCGAGAGCCGGACTCGCGCGTCCCCGATGCCCTCGCGTCGATCACCGCCGGGCGACCGTCCTGACCTCGGCGCCCAAGACCACGGCCCCCTCCTCATGCCCCATGTAGGTCGGGATCCGGTGCCGCGAGGCGAGCGAGCGCAGCGCCTCCAGGCTCCGCACGTTGTCCTCGTGATCGTCGGTGAAAGTCCCCGGCTCAACCCCGTGCTCAAAGCCCCAGCGGGTATGGCTGGTGTCGCCGGCGATGAGGCGCGGACCCTCGGTCGTCCGCACGAGATAGGCGACGCTGCCCGGCGTATGCCCCGGCGCGGGGAGGGCCCAGAGAGAGCCGTCGCCGAAGACGTCGACGGCCCCGGCGAGCGGGTCCGCCTCATCCAGCGCGCCAAAGGTCCACTCGCGGACCTCGTGCCCCGCGAGGAGACGGCGGTAGGTCCCGCGGAGCAGCCCATTGCCGCCGCGACGCGCTGAGGACTCGCCGGGGCCGGTGTAGATAGGCGTCCCCTCCGGCACGTCCGCAAGACCGAGCACATGGTCCAGATGCATGTGGGTGAGGAACACCCCGGCGAGCGGCTCTCCGGTGGCCTCGACGATCGAGCTCAGGGAGCGCTCCCCCTCGATCCCCCGCAAAAAGCTCGCGACCAGGCCGCGGGTCCCGTCGCCGTCAGCGCCCTCCGCCTCGCCCTTGACCCGCGACTTCGCGACCCCGGTGTCGATGACGAAGAGGCCACGCTCCGGGTGCCGGAGAACGTGGACCGGGAGCACGACCGGCACATCCCCCTTGCGCAGCCCGGCGGCCTTCGCCTCGGGGTGTTGGAGGTTGACGAGGCCCTTGCGATCGACGACCCAGCGGGCCGAGATCACCACTTCATGGCGGATCGGACCGGCCTCGGCGAGCGAGCGCTCGAGGTCGGAGCTCGCAGCCGGCCTGTCGACGGCGACCGTCGGATGGGGGCTGAGCGCGCAACCGAGCGAAGATCCGCCGACAAGCGCGAGCAGGGCGAAAGAGTGGGCCAGGGGGAGAATTCGGGCTCGAAGCGACGACATGCTCTGAACATGCACCCACTCCTCTGAGAATGGATTGGCGAATTCATCATGGGTACCATCCGAATATAGATGGCTATCGCGACCCCACGGGCCCATGCTTGAGGGCGTGGACTGGCAGGATATCCAGCTCTTCCTCGCGGCCCGCGAGCACGGCAGCCTGAGCGCCGCAGCCCGGGCGCTGAAGCTCGGACAGGCGACGATGAGCCGCCGCCTCGCGACCCTCGAGGAGAACATCGGCCACCAGCTCTTCATCCGCTCGCGAGCCGGCCTGTCCCTAACGCCAGCAGGTCAGGCGATGCTGCCCCACGCCCAAGAGATGGCCCGCCGCTCCGCCGATCTCAAGGCGGCGCTCGACGAGCTTGAGGCGGAGCCCCAAGGGTGGGTCCGCCTCGCCCTCCCCCCCGGCAGCGCCACCGACTTCCTCGCCCCTTTGCTCCCCGCCTTCACCCGCCGATGGCCGCTTGTCCGCCTCGAGATCCGCGAGTCTACGGCCCTCGCCGATCTCGACAGACAGGAGGCCGACCTCGCGATCCGCACGGTCCGACCGACCCGCGGCGACCAGGTCTTCCAACGCCTGAACACCGTGTCCATGGGCCTCTACGCGAGCGCCGACTACCTCCGTCGATTGCCCGAGCACGCTACGCTCCAAGACCTCGACTACATCGCCTGGCCCGAGGACTTCTCCGAGTTTGCGCCAATGCGCTGGCTGCGTGACCAGGGCTGTCTCCCCCGGATCACCGCCCGATCCAACGGGGTCCTGACCCAGCGAGCCGCCGCGCTGGCGGGCTTCGGAGCGCTCCTCATCAACCCTCACATGGCCGAGCTCGTCGGTCTTCAGCGGGTCCCTGTCCCGCACCCGCCGCTGCCGACGCTCGACACCTATCTCGTGATCCCTGCGAGCCTAGCGAACGTCGCCAGGGTCCGGGCCGTCGCCGACTTCGTCCGCCAGGTCGTCGAGTTCGTCGACCGCCACCACCGGCTGCCCACCGGCGAGCATGACCTCGCCTAGGAGGCCCTTGGCGAGCGTCCCGTGGGCTCTCGCGCAGCAATCGTGGGTCCGGCGTCGACCATCAGCTTTTGCCCTTGACCCAACGCAACGCAACGCAACGCAACGCGCGCATGTGGCGCGCTTCAAGAGCTTTCAGCCGCGAAGGGCAGGTCCTCGACCGAGCACCTGAGCGCTACTCGCGTCTTCCTCCTCTCTGGCCCCCAGCCACTCCGCCCCTCGCCCGAACTCCCAGCGAGGAGCTCCCAAAGCGCTACGCGCGGATTCGACAGCTGATGGATACAAACAGATACAACATGAAGACAGAAGTACAACTGTCCTCAGTGCTGCCCGAATTTATGTTCATCTTGGAGTGAGGGATTGATAGACGCGCTGAGAATCGGGGGGTCTCCAGCCGGGCAATGACCTCCAGCCCAATTCACCGCGAGAGGGGAGCGCTGCGAAGTGTAGGGTATGTTCTCATTACCCTTTCTAGGCAGTTGCGGGTCCTGCGACAGGCGCAGCTTGAATTCGCGGCTTGGCTCCGGACCCCGAGCTGCATATCGGCGCGAACCGATCACCGCCATTGGGCTTGGTGCTCAGAAAGCCCAAGATGATAGCGCTACCAGGTATCATCCTTCGTGAACATCGCCGCCTTTGGCGGTGACGAGCGCATCCCCTCCGATGGCCCGCAGCGCACCGGTGAAGTCCCGGGCGGAGAGCGGGGACCGCTGCAGCGTCCCTTTTGCTGATGTGATCCACACCTTGTTGAGCTTCCCCCAAGCCCCACTCTCTCGAAAACAGGAGTCCCTGTGAGCACGCTCGCCCCCCCTTCTACTCGACCCCTCATCCATATTCTCTGCACTACCATTCTTTTCCTCGGGGCCTGCAGTGGTGATGACACCGGATCTCTCGGTGCAAGCGACACTCCATCAAGCGTCACCTCCGCATCCCGGGGCGAGTCGACTTCAATGTCGACCTCCACGGGCAGTAGCGATAGCGACAACGACAACGACAACGACAACGACAACGACAACGACAGCGATAGCGATAGCGATAGCGCTGGTACCACAACGGGCGATTCGACAACATCGACCGCCGGCACAACCACCGAGATGTCGACGTCCTCTTCGACGTCCTCTTCGACGTCCTCTTCGACGTCCTCAACCTCGGACTCCGACGGATCAACGACAGACAGCGAGATCAAACCCTGCCAGATCGAGAAAAGCTCGTTCCAGCCGGCGCCCTCCGACATTCTCTTTGTCCTCG
>Ga0316189_10000757_pt1 | contig 32377 bp, 23 predicted proteins | sample LowCovwburrow_MG_FD_204930 | JGI IMG/M metagenome (GOLD analysis project Ga0316189, IMG submission 204930) | Coastal sediment microbial communities from Maine, United States - Lowes Cove worm burrow | ecosystem: Environmental > Aquatic > Marine > Coastal > Sediment | place: USA: Maine...
CGCGAACGAACGACAGCCGAAGAGGCGAGGGTCAGCGATCGTCGGCGGCACGCTCGGCCAAGCGAGGATCCCGCGGACCTTCGGTGGCCTCGACCTCGATCCCGTGGTCGTGGAGGTAGGCGACGCCGTTCTCGCCGGCATAGCCGTCGGCGACGACGATCACCTTCGAGATCCCCGCGTGGTGGATCAGCTTGGCGCAGAGGATGCACGGCTCGCCGGTGACGATGATCCACGCGCCGTGGGTCGCGACCCCGCTGGCGGCGGCGTTGCAGATCACGTTCATCTCGGCGTGATGGCAGCCGATCTCCATCCGCGTGCCGCTGACGACGTTCATCTGGTCGCGAAGACAGGTATCTCCGCCGCAGAGGTGACCGCCGCCCCGCGGACCGCCGTTGTAGCCGTCCATCAGGATGACGTTGCGGTCGGGGTCGAGGAGGAGCGCGCCAAACTTTCGCCGGGGACAGTTGCTCGCCTTGGAGAGCGCGAGGCACTGCTCGATGCGGATCTGGAGATGTTTGCTCTTCACGCGCCAGCCCCCACGTTCACGGCCACGGGCGCCCCGTAGGCCCCGCGGAACTTGGCCTCGAGGTAGCCCAGGAAGGGCTCGGGGCTGAGCGGCGAGCCGGTGACCGCGAGCGCCAGCGCATCGCTGGAGAGGGTCGAGCCGCGAGCGTGGACCTCGCGGCCAAGCCAGGCCTTGAGCGGCGCCGTCTCGCCGCGGCCGAGCCCCGCCTGCAGGTCGGGGATCGCCGCCTTCGCCGTCTCGAAGATCTGGGCGGCGAGCAGCGCTCCGATGGTGTAGCTCGGAAAATAGCCGAACGCGCCGCCCGACCAGTGGACGTCCTGCAAGACCCCCTCGCGATCGTCGGCCGGGGTGATCCCTAGATAGGTCTGCATCTTGCTCCTCCAGACCTCGGGGAGGTCGGCGACCGCCAGGCGATCGGAGCCCTCGGCGAAGAGGTCGCGCTCGATCTCGTAGCGGAGGACCACGTGCAGCGGGTAGGTCAGCTCGTCGGCCTCGACCCGGATCATGTTGTCGAAGTCGACGCGCGCGAGCGCCTTGGTGATCGCCCCCAGCTCGGCGCCGGCGAAGGCCGGCTCCCGCTCGGCGAGCCACGGCAAGAGAAAGCGCCAGAACTCCGGCGAACGGCCGACCTGGTTCTCCCAGAGCAGCGACTGGCTCTCATGCCAGCCCATCGATCGCGCCCGCGACACCGGCTGCTCCGCGAGCGCCGGGTCGCGTCCTTGCTCATAAAGCGCGTGTCCGGTCTCATGGATGATCGCCAGGAGACCGCTGAGAAAGTCGTTCTCGGCGTAGCGGCTGGTCACGCGGACATCGCTCATGCCGGCGCCGCCGCAGAAGGGGTGGACCGCCCGATCGAGCCGACCGTGCGACCAGTCAAAGCCGAGCACCCCCATCAGCTCGCGCCCGAGCACCTCCTGCTTGTCCGCGGAGATCGTCGCCCCCATCGCCTCCGGCAGCGCCGGCGCCTCGAGACCGCGGAGCTCCTTGAGGAGCGGGCTTATCCGGGCGCGCAAGGGCGCGAAGAGGCGGTCGATCCCGGCGATCGTCATGCCCGGCTCAAAGTCGTCGATCAACACCTCGTAGGCCGGCCGCTCGGGATCGATCGCCGCCGCCTTTCGCCGGGCGAGGTCGACGAGCTCGCCGAGGATCGGCGCGAAGTGGGAGAAGTCCGCGCGCTCGCGAGCCTGGGCCCAGATCCCGTGGGCCGCGACCGCACGCTCGCTGAGACGCTCGACCAGCTCCGGCGGCACCCGCAGCGCCCGTCGCTGCTCGCGGAGGGCCTCGCGGATGTTGGCGGCGTCGACCGGGTCGAGCCCCTCGGTCTCCGCCAGCTCGCCGAGCAGGCGGGCGAGCTGCGGATCACAGAGGCGCTGATGCCTGAGGAGGGCGACGGTCGAGACCTGACGCCCGCGGGCCTCCGCGGCGCCGCTCGGCATCACGACCTCCTGGTCCCAGCTGAGCAGCTCGAGAACTTCGTCGAGAGAGGTGAGCTCGGCGAGACGACGGCGAGCCTCGGCCAGCTCGGACGCGGTGGTCGTGCGCATTGGCGGATAATGGCCGCCGACGCCGACGACGACAAGGGCGCAGGCTCGAAGAGCTCCTCGCCGCGACCTCCCAGACAAGCGAAGCCCCCTCGCACAACGCAGACCCAAAAGAGCGACAGCTGCTCGCGCGAGCGCTCGCCCGGACGGCGGCCTAGGAAGTCTCGGGCCCTCCCGATCAAGCCGGCGAGAAGAGCCGCAGCGCCGGACCCGGGGAGGTGACCGTAGCGAGCCAGCGCGCTGACTGATAGCGTCGGCCTACCTGCGGGCTGACCTGCCTGACAACGCAGGCCTCTCCGCTCTCCGCTCTCCGCTCTCCGACCGACGGCTCCGCGATGAACGACGCCACCCCCCAGCCGCAGCCCGACCCCAGCGTGAGCCCCCGGCGACTCACGAGGCTGCTGATCTTCGCCCTTGTCGGCCTCACCCCGCCGCTGATGGTCGCGCTGTGGAGCACCTCGATAGCCGCGGCCCTCGCCCTCTTCGCCCTCGCCCACGCGGCGATCCTCCTGCCGCTCTTCGTCCCCCGGCTCGACTGGCTCGGCCCTGTGATCACTCACTTCGAGCCCAGCTCCGCAGAGGAGAACGCCCGCAAGACCGTCTGGCTGACGATCGACGACGGCCCCGATCCGACCGACACGCCGGAGCTCCTCGACCTCCTCGACCGCTACGACGCCAAGGCGACCTTCTTTGTGAAGGGAGAGCTCGCCGCGGCCCACCCCGAGGTGCTCCAGGCGATGCACAGCCGGGGCCACAGCGTCGCCAACCACTCCCACACCCACCCGACCGCCTTCTTCTGGTGCGCCCCGCCGGCGACGGTCGAGCGTGAGCTGAGGGCCTGTAACGACGCGATCGTGGCCGCGACCGGCGAGGCGCCGACCCTCTTCCGGGCCCCGGTCGGGATCAAGAGCCCCGCGCTGCACCCGGTGCTCGGGCGCCTCGGCATGCGCCTCTGCGCCTGGTCGATCCGAGCCTTTGACGGCGTCGCCAACTTCGATCCAGCAGCGGTCGAGGCCCGCGTGCTCCGACAGCTGCGGCCCGGGGCGATCCTCTGCATGCATCAGGGGGTCCGCGATCGAGACGGAAGCCCGCTGAGCCCGGTCGGCATCGGCCGAGTCCTCGAGGCCCTCAAGGTCCGCGGCTACCGCTGCGAGATCCCAGACCACGCCCGCCTTCGCTGACCCGCGGCACCTCTTTTCACCTCGCGGGAATACCGCGCGAAGGGCACGGTTCTCAACGCTCCTCGGCGCCGCGAGCGTGGGCCAAAGCCTCTTGTGATTCGCCTCAACGCCTAGTTGACGCTCCGGTGCGCGGTTGTTAGCGTCGCGCGCCCCTCGATGCTCAGATCCAAGCAATTGCGAACGCGGTCACGGACTTTGCGAGACGCCCGGAGCCTCCCGAACACCTGGAGTGCCTGGCTGCCTCGCCTGGGCCCTGCCGCCGTCGCAGTGCTCGCGCTGACGCTGGGAGACAGCGCCCTCGCGCAGCCCGGTATGCGCGGGATGGGCATGGGCGGAATGCCTGGCGGCGGCGCCGGCGGTGGACCCGGCGGAAGTAAGGATAAGAAGGACGGGCCGGCCGAGGCTGCGCCCAAGGACAAGAAGGCGCTCCAGCCGATCGACCCGGTCCCGGCCCAGCCCAAGGGCCTCCGCCGCCTCCAGCTCTTCGAGCTGCACGGCTACATGCGGACCCGCGCTGACTACTTCCACCGCATGGACATGGGCCTCGGCGACGGCACCCTCTCCAGCGATCCGAACGCTGCGCTCGACCTCGACAACAAGTTCAACCCGCCACCCGCGACCCAGGCCGAGACCACCAGCGACGGCGGCTTCACGACCAACGACGCCGACTGCATCGCCGGCATGAACGCGAGCGCGAGCAAGGCCGCGACCCGCTGCAATCGCCGCAACGGCCATGCCAGCGCCAACATGCGCCTGCGCCTCGAGCCGACCCTCCACGTCACCGACATGGTCCGGGTCCACTCGCAGATCGACCTCCTCGACAACGTCGTTCTCGGCTCGACCCCCGACTCCTACCTCGGCGAGAACCCCTTCGCCCCGATCGACATCTACACCCGGACCCAGATGCCGCCGAGCGACGGCCGCAACTCGTTCTCGGACTCGATCACGGTCAAGCGCGCCTACGGTGAGATCCAATTCGGCTGGGGGCTCAACCTCAAGTTCGGCCGGATGCCCCACCACTGGGGCATGGGGATCGTCGCCAACGACGGCAACGGCTACTACCGAGGCGAGCGCAGCGACATCAACCGCATGCTCGACATGGACTACGGCGACTCCGTCGACTCGATCCGTCTCGGCGTCGACTTCGGCAAGGATCGCCGCCGCACTCACCGCCTCGAGGCGTCGTGGGACTGGGCCTCCTCAGGGGCGACGACCGCCCAGCTCCTCGGCCCGCAGTGGGCCTCGGGCAACACTGTCGGCCAGGACTTCAGCGTCGAGAGGTTCGACAACGTCAACCAATGGCGCCTCTCGATCGTCCGCCGCGACGACCCGGACATGCTCCGGCGCAAGCTCTCGCTCGGCACCCCGGTGGTCAACTACGGCGCGATCGCCTGGCTGCGCTACCAGGGGCTCGACCGGGTCACCGGCTCCCCCGGCCTCGGCGACGGCCTCGGCACCAACCCCACCTGGGGCAACGAGAACTCCGACGACGGCCTCGGCCGCTACGGCGACAGCCTCGGCAACGGCGACAACGACGGCACCAACGACACCGGCGCCCAGAACTACACCAACCTGCTGATCCACCGTAAGGCGCTGATCGTCACCCCGGACGTCTGGCTGCGGGTCAACTGGCGCACCCTCCGGGTCGAGCTCGAGGTCGCCGGTGTGGTCGGCCGCTACAACGAGCGCAACCTCAGCGAGAGCCCCGCGGATGACAACCTGGTCCTGGAGAACATCGGCGACGATGATCTCGAGCGGGTCCGGATCGCGCAGATCGGCTACGCCCTCGAGTTCAAGTACGGCCTCTTCAAGGACCGCTTTCACCTCGGCTTTGACCATGGCTTCGCCAGCGGCGACGACTCGCAGGGGATCAACGGCAACCCGCAAAACCCGCTGCGGACCGGCGGCAACAGCAACCTGACAGCCTTCCGCTTCAACCCCGCGTACATGCAGGACCTCCTGCTCTTCCGCGAGGTCATGGGCACCGCCTCGAACGCCGCCTACTTCCGCCCCTGGGCCGCCTTCTACTTCCTGCAAAACAACATGTCCGGCCGCCTGGACCTGCAGTACGCGATGGCCCACCAGTCGCAGGCGACGTTCGGCAACAAGTACTCCTGGGGCCTCGAGATCGACGGCGCGGTCCGCTACCACGACACCCGCGAGCCGATCTTCGTCCAGCTCCAGTACGGCGTGCTCTTCCCCTTCGGCGCCTTTGACCGACCGCTCGACCTCTACCCGCCCAACGGCGAGAATGTGGTCGGCAACGGCGGCGACGCCAAGGCGGTCCAGACCATCCAGGCGATGGTCGGCATCAGATTCTAGCGGCGGCCGAACACCCCCGCAGATGGCCAAGAGTAAGTCGAAGAGCAAGTCGCCGCGCTCGCGATGGGTGTGCTCCGCCTGCGGAGCCGCACAGTCGGGGTGGTTCGGGCGCTGCCCCTCCTGCAGCGAGTGGAACACGATCTCCGAGGAGGTCGCCGAGCCCGAGGGCAACGATCGCGTCGTTCTCCACAGGTCCGCCGACAAGACCGCCCGGGTGGTCTCGTCGACCGCGGCTCAGGTCGAGGTCGACAGCGCCCCGCGGCGCCCCTGCGGCATCGGCGAGGTCGACCGGGTGCTCGGCGGCGGGCTAGTCCCCGGCTCCGTGGTTCTCGTCGGCGGCCCGCCAGGGATCGGCAAGTCGACCCTGCTCCTCCAGGCCAGCGCCAGCCTGGCCCGCCGCTCCGGCCCGGTGCTCTACGCCAGCGGCGAGGAGTCGGTCGCTCAGGTGGCCTCTCGGGCAGGTCGACTCGGGGCCTCGCACCCGCGCCTCCTCCTCCTCGCCGACACCCGGATCGAGGCGATCATCGCCGCCGCCAACGAGCGCGCAGGCGAACTCTCCGCGCTCGTCGTCGACTCGGTCCAGACCGTCTACTCCGACGCCCAAGACGGCCTCCCCGGCAACATCACCCAGATCCGCACGGTGATCGCCCAGCTCATCGGCTTCGCCAAGCGCCACGGCGTGCCCGTCATCGTCGTAGGTCACGTCACCAAGGACGGCCAGCTCGCCGGACCCCGGCTCCTCGAGCACCTGGTCGACGCGGTGCTCTCCTTTGAGGGTGATGACGACCACGCGACGCGGATGCTCCGGGCGACCAAGAACCGCTTCGGCTCGACGATGGAGCTCGGCGTCTTCGAGATGCGCGGCGACGGTCTCCGCGAGATCCGAAACCCCTCCGAGGTGTTTCTCGCAGAGCGCCAACCGGGCGCCTTCGGCTCGTGCATCACCGCCTCCCTCGAGGGTTCACGGCCCCTCCTGCTCGAGGTCCAGGCCCTCCTCGCCGCCGCGTTCGGCAACCCGCGGCGGACCTGCGTCGGCGTCGACCCGGCCCGCGTAGCGATGCTAATGGCGGTGCTCGACCGCCACGGCGGCCTCTTTGTCCTCGACCAGGATGTGTTCATCAACGTCGTCGGCGGCGTTCGCCTGAGCGAGCCCGCCTGCGACCTGGCGATCCTGCTCGCGATCGCCTCGTCTCACATGCGGCGTCCGCTCGATCCAGGGATGGTCGCGATCGCCGAGGTGGGCCTCACCGGCGAGCTACGCCAGGTACCGCGCCTCGAGGGCCGGGTCACCGAGGCCGCCCGCCTAGGCTTCACGAAGATCGTGATCAGCCGCGGGGCCAAGGGTTCGTCGCCGCTCGGCAAGGAGGCCCGGGCCGCCCTCCGCGGCGTCGAGCTGATCGCAGCGCGGACGATCGGCGAAGCTGTCGAGCTCGCGTTCGCAGGCTCTCCACAACCCGCGACACGACCTCCTCAACGCCAGCAGCAGCAACAAGAGCACCGCCAGCAGCAGCAAGAGCACCGCCAGCGCCACCAAGAGCGACCCGATCAGCGCTCCCGCGACCGCAGGCGCTGATCGTCGCGGGCGGATGACGACCAACAGGGTCCGATGGCCGCGCAGGTTACGGCAAAGACCGGTCCCAAAGAACATCCGCAGGCCGAGGTGAGTGGGCGTAGGTCGGGGTGAAGGCCGGGCGAGGGGGGCACCACTCACTCAGACAGGTCGGAACGTGCGTCGCCCCCTTGTACCAAGGGGTCGACGCACGTCCTAGACTCACTCGCGCTGCCCCCCTCGCCCGTCCCCGCAGCTCGTCCTCACGCGGGTTCGAAGCCGGGGTGCCGAAGGCTGAGCTGCTTGGAGAGAGCACCGCCCGATATGCAGGCTTCGAAGGTGCTCGCCCACGACCTGACATGAGCGGCGGAGAACCCAAAAAGAGCGCGTCGACCCGGGCGGATCGACGCGCTCTTCAGAGATTATGGACCTCTGACGGAGGCTTACTTGCGGCCGCGGCCCTTCTTCGGCGCCTTCACGGGCTTGGGCGACTCGATCGCACCGGTCGTCGCCGCCGGCGACTGGGTCGCGTTGCCGCGAGCGAGGCCGTACTTGGCGAGCACCTCCTCCTCGATCTTCTCTAGGATCTCTAGATTCTCCTTGAGGAACGCCTTCGCGTTCTCCCGACCTTGGCCGATCCGATCGGACTTGTAGGAGAGCCAGGCGCCGGCCTTGTCGATGACCCCGGCGGCGACGCCCATGTCGATGATCGTGCCCTCGCGCGAGATCCCCTCGCCGTAGGTGATGTCGAACTCGACCTCGCGGAAGGGCGGGGCCATCTTGTTCTTCACGACCTTGACCCGGGTCCGGTTGCCGACGACCTGGTCGCCGTTCTTGATCGCGCCGATCCGGCGGATGTCCAGGCGGATCGACGAGTAAAACTTGAGCGCGTTGCCGCCGGTGGTCGTCTCCGGCGAGCCGAACATGACCCCGATCTTCATCCGCAGCTGGTTGATGAAGATGACCAGGGTCCGGCTGCGTGAGACCGAGGCCGTCAGCTTGCGCAGCGCCTGGCTCATCAGGCGAGCCTGGAGACCGACGTGCGAGTCGCCCATGTCCCCCTCGAGCTCGGCCTTCGGCGTCAACGCGGCGACAGAGTCGATGACGATCACGTCTAGGGCGCCGGAGCGGACCAGCATGTCGCAGATCTCGAGGGCCTGCTCGCCAAAGTCCGGCTGCGAGACCAGGAGGTCGTCGGTGCGGACGCCGATCTTTCGCGCGTAGCCGATGTCGAGGGCGTGCTCCGCGTCGATGAAGGCACAGACCCCGCCGCGCTTTTGCGCCTCAGCGATGACGTGGAGGGAGAGGGTCGTCTTGCCCGAGGACTCCGGGCCGTAGATCTCGGCGATCCGTCCGCGAGGGAGCCCGCCGATCCCGAGCGCGATGTCGAGGGAGACCGAGCCCGTCGGGATCACCGAGACGTCGCCGGAGGCCAGCGTCCCGTCCTTCGACATCCGCATGATCGAGCCCTTGCCGAACTGCTTCTCGATCGTCGAAAGGGTCAGGTCGATCGCCGAGTCGCGCTTGGCCGTGGGGGATGGTTGACTGCTTGTCGATGCCATAGGTCGTGCTCCGCTCGCCGCGGGCCTAGACCCTAATCGACGAGGTCGACCGACGACAAGCCGCGCTCACGCAAACGCTGAAAAACCATCCACAGCGCCCAGGCCGTCGCGTCCCGCTGGATCGCGGAGCGATCGCCGCGGAAGAGAAAACGGCGATAGTGGCTCACCTCGCCGTCGCTGACGGCGATGTCGACGGTGCCGACGGGCTTCGCCTCCGAGCCGCCTCCGGGGCCAGCGATCCCCGTGATCCCCACCCCGAGATCGGCGTGGCCGTCGAACGCGGCACGGACGCCGTCCGCCATCCCCCGCGCGACCGGCTCGGAGACCGCACCGTGGGTCTCCAGGACCTCCGCGGGGATCCCCAAGACCTTCTCCTTGATCCCATTATGGTAGGCGACGACCCCACCGTGGAAGCAGGCGGAGACCCCGGCGATCCCGGTCATCGCCGCGGCGACTCGTCCGCCGGTGCAGGACTCTGCGGTCGCGAGCATCAGCCCGTGAGCCCTGAGACACTCCGCGATCCGCACCGCGAGGTCCGCCTCACCCAGGCCGTAGAGCGCCTCGGCCAGGGCCTCTCGCAGGCGGGCCTCGAGCGCCCGGGCGTCGGCGAGCTCGAGGTCCTCGGTGTCGACCGTGAGATCGACCTCAGGGCCTAGGGCCCGGTAGTGAACCCCGACGCTCGCCTCGACCAGGCCGAGCTCGGCGAAGACCGGCTCGACGAGGGCTGCGATCGCCGCCTCGCGGAGGCCGAAGCAGCGGAAGATCTGACGGGCGCGGGGCTTGTCTGGCCAGCCGCGCTCCGCGAAGAGCTCAGCGACGCCGTCGAGCATCGACCGCATCTCGCCGGGCACGCCCGGCAACGCGACCACCAGACGACCCCCGATCTCGAGGGCGAAGCCCGGAGCGATCCCCACAGGGTTTTTGATCATCACGGCGCCGACGGGGACCTCCGCCTGCCGGAGCTGGATCGGGTCGAGTTCACGACCGCGCCGCGCGAGCGCAGCCTCAACCTCAGCGATGGCCTCCGCGAGGCGCCCACAGTCGACACCAGCGGCCTTGGCCAGCGCCGACGATGTGAGATCATCGCTAGTCGGCCCGAGACCACCTGTGATCACGCACAGGTCAACTTCGGACGCCTCTCGGAGCGCGCCAACGATCGCCGGGAGCGAGTCCGCGACCGATACCGCTCGCCGAACGGTGACCCCACGGAGGCGAAGAAAACGCCCTATCTCAGCCGAATTGGTCTCTACCGTGCCGCCGGTGAGGAGTTCATCACCGATGCAGATGATCTCCGCGCGTACGCCCACACCGACATCATCCCTCAGGTCCGTGCACGTGCATACTGCGCAAAGGACGCACAAAGTTGATCGCCCGAGAACCCAGGCCTTTCAGGGTTTGAGCGGCTCGGCTAGGATGATCGGCATTGTGCGAATCCGCTACGCTGCCAAGACCGACGTAGGCATGAAGCGCAGTCACAACGAAGACTACTTCTCGCTGATCGAAGACGAGAAGGTGTTCATCGTTGCTGACGGCATGGGCGGACACGCATCCGGTGAAGTCGCCAGCAAGATGGCGTCCGATGTCATGAACGAGTTCTACCAGCACTCGAAGGACATGGACGCGACCTGGCCCTTCCGTTACGACCCGACGCTCTCGTACCCCGAGAACCGAATGGTCGCGGCGATCCGCCTGGCGAATCAGCGGATCTTCGAAGCGGCGATGAAAAATCCCAACCTGCGGGGCATGGGAACAACGCTCGTCGGGTGCATGTTCGTCGGAGATTGCGCCTACGTCGCACACGTCGGGGACTCCCGCTGCTACCGCGTCAACGGCGGAAAGATCGAGCAGCTGACCCGCGACCACTCCCTCCTCGAAGACTACAAGGAAGCCCGACCGGACATGAGTGAGGAGGAAGCCCGTAACTTCCCCCACAAGAACGTCATCACCCGGGCCCTCGGAATGCGCGACACGGTCGTCGTCGACATCAAGAAGCACGACGTCAACGACGGCGACACCTTCGTGCTCTGCTCCGACGGACTCTGCGGAATGCTGGAGGACCCGGAGATCGAGAAGATCGTCACCGATGCCCCCAGCCTCGAGGCCTCGGTCGCCGATCTGATCGACCAAGCCAACCGCGCTGGCGGCAACGACAACATCACCGCGATGCTGGTCCAGTGCCAACGTTAACGACGACGAAGTGACAAAGGGGAACGCCATGGGAACCGGTGAAGAGACGCAAGACGACGACGCGAACCGGCGCCGCGCCCCGAGACACTCGGTCAACATGGAGGTCGACTACGCCGCCGACTCGACCTTCCTCTACGCGTACATCACCGACATCTCGTCGATGGGGATCTTCATCCGCACCGACAAGCCGGAGCCCCTCGGGACGACGCTGAGCCTGCGCTTTACCCCGCCCGACGAGGTCGATGTCCCCTCGGAGAGCATCGAGCTCGAGGGCGAGGTCAAGTGGAACACCACCAAGCACGCCGACACCGGCGAGCCGGGGATGGGGATCGAGTTCATCGTCAACGAGGACGAGACGCGTCAACGCCTGCTCGAGCTCGTCAAGGCGATCGCCTACCTCACCGGCGATGACGGCGATGACGGCGACGAGCCGAGCGCAGCCTCGTAGCCGCACACCAGCTCCTCCGGACGCGCAGAGGCTCGTGAGGTGGCGGCGACGAGCCGCCGCTACGAGCCGCCGTAGTCGAGGATCATCGTCTGCGCCGCCAGCCCCTCGCTCGGCGCCAGAAGTTCGCCGATCCGCCGCGCCGGTAGACCTGCGCCGATGAGCTCCCCGACGAGCGCGTCGGCATCCTCAGCGTCCACGCAGAGGAGCAGCCCGCCGGAGGTCTGGGCGTCCGCGGCGAGGAGCGTCCGCGCCGGATCTTCGGCCCCCTCGTAGGCGAGCCACCGGCTGACAAAGCGGAGGTTCGCGCGGGTTCCGCCCGGGACCTTGTCGGCGCGGATCTTGGCGAGCACCCCCGGCAGCGCCGGCAAGCTCTCCATCCGCAGCCGAGCCGCCAACGCCGAGCCGCGGAGGATATTGCGGAGATGACCGAGGAGACCGAATCCGGTCACGTCGGTCGCCGAGCTGACGCGAACACGCCGAGCGCAGACCATGGCGCCCCTGTTGAGGGTCGTCATGCTCGCGACCGCCGCGTCGATCTCCTCGGCGCTCGCCGAGCCGGCCCGGATCGCCGAGCCGATCACGCCTGTGCCGAGCGCCTTGGTCAGGACCAACGCCTGCCCCGCGCGAGCGCCGGTGTTGCTCCACATCTGCGCGCGCTGGACCTCGCCGGTGACCGCGAGGCCGAACTTCGGCTCAGCGTCGCGGACCGTATGACCGCCGACGACCAGGGCCCCCGCCTGGGCGCAGATCTCAGCCGCACCGCAGAGGATCTCGCGGAGCACCGAGAGGGGCAGCGCATCGTCGGGGAAGAACGCCAGGTTGAGCACGTAGCGCGGCGTCCCCCCCATCGCGTAGACATCGGAGAGAGCGTTGCATGCGGCGATCGCCCCGAAGGTCGCGGCGTCATCGACGATCGGCGTGATCACGTCGGTCGTCAGGACGAGGCCGCAGGACTCGTCATCGCCGAAGCGCACGACGGCCGCGTCGTCGGCCAACGAGTGACCGACCCAGATCCCGTCATCCGCGAGATGTCCCCCATGCGCAGGCGAGGGCAGCCCTTCGAGGACCTCGACCAGGTCACCGTGCCGGAGCTTGGCCGCTCAACCTCCTCCCCGAGCGTACTCGGTGAGACGATGGGTCTGGCTCGTCGGCTGGCTCTCGGAGGCTCTCTTGGGATCGGGCGCGGAGTCGGACATCGCCGCGGAGCATAGTAGACTCGCGAACGATGGCAAAGGCGCCCCGCTCGCTCGTGCTCGGCACCGCCGGCCACATCGACCACGGCAAGACGACGCTCGTCCGCGCCCTGACCGGGGTGGACACCGATCGTCTGACCGAGGAGAAACGCCGCGGGATCACCATCGAGCTCGGCTTCGCCGCCTGGCCGATCGCCTCGGGGCTCGAGGCCAGCATCGTCGACGTGCCAGGACACGAAGGCCTCGTCCGGACCATGATCGCTGGCGCTGGCGGGATCGACCTCCTGATGCTCGTGATCTCCGCAGAGGACGGGGTGATGCCGCAGACCCGCGAGCACCTGAGCATCTGCTCGCTCCTGGGGATCGACCAGGGGATCGTCGCCCTGACCAAGATCGATCGCCTCGACGGCGACGAAGAGGCGATCGAGTTCGCGACCGAAGATGTCCGCGAGAGCCTGGAAAACACCCCCTTCGCCGACGCGCCGATCATCCCCTGCTCGGCGATCAGCGGCGAGGGCCTCGATACCCTCCGCTCGACGATCAAGCGGACGATCGCCCTGATCCCGCGCCGCCCGACCGATGACCGACCGATCCTGCCGATCGACCGCGTCTTCACCGTCAAGGGGCACGGGACCGTGATCACCGGCACACTCCTCCACGGCCGGATCCGCAGCGATCGCGAGGCCTCGCTCGAGCTCGTCCCTGTAGGAGCTGGCCGGAGCCGCCGGACCCTCCGCGCCCGCGGCCTCGAGGTCCGCGGTGCGGCGGCGGGAGGGGTCCGCTCCGGCAACCGCATAGCCGTCAACCTCGCCGGGATCGCGACGTCGGAGCTCCACCGCGGCGATGTCCTGACGACCGGCGCTCGGATCGACCAGGCCACGGTGATCCACGCCCTCGTCGATCACCTGCCCCATGATACAGGCCCCTGGAAAGACGGGGCTGGCGTCGAGGTCTGCGCCGGCACAGCCCACACGAGAGGGCGCCTGACCCCGCTCGCGACCCTCGAAGAGGACGGCGAGTTCTCCCTGCCGACGGAGCTCCTCGCGCCCGGCGGCCGCGGCCTCGTCCGGATCCGCCTCGATCCTCCGATCCCCTGCTGGCACCAACAGCGGCTGATCCTCCGCCGCCTCCACGCAACCAGCGACGCCCGCGGGGACACGATCGGCGGCGGTCTGATCGTCGATCCAACGCCGAGCGCAGGGCGGCGCCAGCGACCACGCTGGATCCGGGTCGCGGCCGGTCTCCTCTCCGAGGATCCGAGCGTGCGCGCCCGTACCCTCCTGCTCGACGCCGGCTCCCTCGGCGTCGAACGTCGCCAGCTCGAACGGCGCGCCGGGATCCTCGACGCAGACCAGGCCCTCGCCCCGCTCCTCGCGAGCCAGGACGCGCTCGCCCTCAGCCGCGATCGCTGGGTCCTGCGCGGCCTCGTCGAGGAGCTCGCGACCCGGGCCGTCGAGGTCGTCGAGCGCTTTCACCAGGAGCATCCGCTCCAGCCGGGGCTCGGTCGCCGAGCCGCCGAGGGAGGGCTCGCCTCCCGGGTCGCCGACGACATCGCCGCCGCCGCCGTTGACCTCGCCTGTCGCCGCGGCGACCTCTGCCTCTTCGACGAGCAAGGCCTGCTCACCCGCCCCGGCCGCGGCCTCGCCGAGGACAACCTCCCCCCTGCCCTCGAGCGGATCGTCTCGATCTACGCGGCCCGCGGGATCGCCCCCCCGACCCTCAAGGAGGTCGAGGCTGCGACCGCGATGTCGAGCCGCGCACTCCTCGATGCGGTCTCCACCCTCCACCGCCTCGGCGCCCTCGTCCGGGTGAGCGACGACCTCTCGCTCACCGCCGAGGACCACGCCGCCCTGTCGACGCAGATCCGCGACCACCTCCGCGACCACGGCCAGATCGACGTCCAAGCGCTCAAGTCGATGACCAGCCTCTCGCGGAAATTTGTCGTGCCGATGCTCGAGCATTTCGACCGGCTCCAGCTGACCCGCCGCGACGGCGAGCGGCGAGTCCCCGGCAGCCGCGCAGGGCTCTAGCGGCGCGACCGTCGATCGACGCGGCGTCACGCGCAGGCAGGCGACCCGCCGCGAGCAAGCTCTCCGCCGCCATACCTTGTGAGCCGCCACGGCCCCCCTCCAAAGAGCACAGCGCGAGCGCGCCAGGGGCCCCTCTCAGGTCAAGGATCGCAGTCCGGCGAGCAACGCCGCGTCGTCCTCGGCTGGCAGCGAGCGGAGATCGATCAAGAGCTCGCCGTCGACGATGCGACCGATGATCGGCGGGTCAAGGCGCCGCAAGATCGCAGCTCGACGGCTCGCGGATCCTCCGGGGACCGCGAGCGCGACGCCCTCGATCGTCGCCCCGGGGAGCGAACCGCCGCCGATCGTCGCGACCGTCGCCCGCAACGCCGCCTCGGGCCAAGCGAGCGCCTCTGCGAGCCTCCTTGCCCGCGCCCGCAACATCTCAGGGGTCGCCGCCAAGAGGCGATGAAGCCCCAGCGAGCGCGCAGCGTCACCGCGTGCGTGGGCCGCTGCGGTCGCTTGCAGGCCGGCCACCGTCAGCTTGCCCGGTCGCAGCGCCCGCGCCATCGGGTGGCCCCGCAGACAGCCGATCGTCGCCGCCCGACCGGCGAGGATCCCCGCCTGGGGTCCGCCAAAGAGCTTGTCGCCGCTGCAAGTGACGACGTCGACGCCTGCGTCGAGATACTCCGCGATCGTCGGCTCGTCACCTGGGATCCCCGCGCCGAGCGACCCCGATCCGAGGTCGGCGATGAGCGGGACACCGTGCTCAGCGGCGAGCTTGGCGAGCACCTCTAGCTCGACCTCGGCGACAAAACCCTCCTGGCGAAAGTTGCTCAGGTGAGCCCAAAGGATCGCCGAGGCCGGCCCGGACATCCCCGGAAGTTCTCCAGCGAGCGCTCGCCGGTAGTCCTCCGCGTGGGTGCGGTTCGTGCTGCCGACCGCCCAGATCGCCGCCCCGCCGGCGGCTGCCATCTCCGCGACGCGAAAGCCATCACCGATCTCGATCATCTGCCCGCGGGAGAGCGCGACCCCTCCAGGGCTGCCGAGCGCGGTGCAGGCGAGCAGCAGGGCCGCCGCCCCGTTGCCGACGACGTGCACATCCTCAGCGCCGACGACCGCGGCGAGGAGCGGCCGAAGACGGGTGTAGCGAGAACCGCGGAGGCCAGTCGCGAGCTCGATCTCGAGGTCGCAAGCGCCGGCCGCAGCGACGAGCGCCTCCGTCACCTCCCCGGACATCGGCGCCCGCCCGAGGTTGGTGTGAAGCACTACGCCGGTGGCGTTCAGCGCCCGCTTCGGATGGGGCTCGATCAGCGCGTCGAGACCCCGAGCGATCGTCGACGCCAGCGCCTCGGCGGTCGGCACTTCGATCGACGCCGCGGGCTCGCCCTTCTCCCCCCCGAGGAGCTGAGCGCGAAGCTCCGCGAGCGCCTCCTGGACCTTCTGTCGCTGGATCGTTCGCAGCACCGGATGCCCGGCGAGGACCGCCGCTCCGAGAACTCGATCGACCTTTGGGAGCTTGCTCAGGGCTTCCCTGCGCGACATCGCGGCACGCTACCACAGGCCTCTGTCGCGATCTCGGGCGGTCGACCGACGTCGCCGCGCCCCACCGTGACCTACCTGTGCTCAGCCTGCGACCGCGCTCGCCCGCCCCAGGCTCCTCGCTGATGGCCCCTCTCGCAGAAGAAGGAGGCCCACCGATGGGGCTGGCGCGGGCGACCGCGACCGCCATCGAGCCCTCTGCCTCAGAGCGAAGCGCCGCTCCAGAGCAGCACTACCACCGCGAAGGCGAAGAGCGCCGTCGCGAGGATCGGCCAGCGCAGCGAGAGCGCGGCCTCGGGCTCCTGGGTCGAGACCCGCCGCGGGCTGCTCCGGGTCAAGGTGGTCTCGCCTGCGCGCGCGAGCGCTGCCGCGACCTGGGCGCCCGGGTGATGGATCTCAAAGACGACATCGCCGAGCTGAAACGAAGCACCGTGACCGAGCGCCTTCGGGGCTGAGATCGCGGCTCCGTCGACGACGATCCCGTTCTTGCTCCCGAGATCCTCGACGACCACGCCGTCGTCCCCGACCCGGACGAGGGCATGGCGGCGGGAGATGTCGGCCCGATCGAGAAAGACCTCCGCTTCGGCATCGCGACCGATCAGGTTGTCACCGTAGATCAGCGGGTGCACGCGCCCGGGCTCGGGTCCGTCCTGCCGCCGAAGAAAGGGCCTAGAGTCGATCGCCATCGCCGAGCGTGAGGATGTCACGATGCCCCTTTTCCTTCTACGTCGAGGTTCTCCGCCGGCAGTGAGTGCCAGCCATCACGGCGCCAGCACTCGATCCTCCCGCCAGCGAGGGAGCGGATCAGGGCAGTGTGGGCCCCGGCCGCGGCGCGACAACGACGCAGCAGACGGCGGAGCTCGCGAGGCTCGATCTCTGGCCAGCGACAGGACACGTGCTCTCCCGCCTCGCGCGGGGACCAGGCCCCCAGCTGCTCCAGGATTTTCCGCCGTTCGGCGATCTCTGGCGGGCTCCGCGGATCCCGAACCTCGATCACTCGAGGCTGTCCAAGATGCTCGAGCACGCCGCTGATCGCCGCCCGCGAGAGCCATGGATCGGCGATGCAGATCCCCTCGCGCTCGCCCCCTGCGATCGCCGGGACGATCACCTCGAGGCGTCGTCCGCCGCCGATCGCCCACAGACCATCGTCCGCGAGCTCCGTCCTGTCGAGCTCGGGCGACGTCTGCTGGAAGACGGCGATGAGGATGACGAGGACGAGCCCCCAGGTCGGCGGACACCAGCCAGGGATCGGCGCCCAGCCGCGCCACGGCGGCGCTCGCAGGGACCACCCCGAAGATGTCGCGCCGCGAGCAAAGAGGCGCCGCCCGGGCCTGAAGAGCACGCTGGCGGCCATGAGACCGAACGCGACGACGGCCAGCCCCAGGGCGGGGATCGTCGGAAGTCCCGCGAGAACTCCGCTGACGTCGAGGATCAGGGCGGCGCCCCAGGAGGCCGGCGCGAGGGCAGGCGCGCCGAAGACGGAGAGCCCGAGCGCCCCGAGGATCCCCATCGGCAGGACCCAGGCGCAGAAGACCGGGAGGGCGATCAGGTTGGCGATGACGCCGAGGAGCGAGCCTCCGCCGAAGTGCAGCAGAGCGACCGGCAAGGTCGCCCATGTGACCCGCCAGCTCTGGGCTAGGATCCCCCGCGGGGCCCGCGGATGGACCAACGCGGCCATCGCCGCCAGGGACATCTGAAAGCCGGGATCGACAGCCCAAAGCGGCCAAACCACCAGCAGCCCGGCCGCTGTCAACGCGAGGACCGTCGGCCCGTGGCTCGGTCGGCCGACCGCTGCTGAGAGGAGCACCAAAAAGAGCATCACCCCGGCCCGCAGGGCAGACGGGGCGCCCCCCGTCAGGAGTACGTAGGCGATGACTGGGATGAGGCCGACCAGCCCGATCTCGGGCCGGTCCCAGCCAAACGCGGCGAACACGCGGGAGATCACTCCGCAGATCATGAGCCCAGCGAGGGCGACATGGAGCCCGCTGACCGCGAGCAGGTGCCCGAGACCGGCGGCGCGGACCTCTCCCCGGCGCTTGGGAGGCAGCGCGGAGGGCATCCCGAGCGCCGAGGCGACGACCAGGCTCCCCTCGGCCCAGCCCCGGGTCAGCTCCCACGCGCGCTGCCGCAGCGCCGCGACCCAACGGTAGTAATGCCCCCCTAGCCCTCGCTCTGGCTCACTTGCGGGCCAGAGCCTGTCGACGAAAATCCGCCGCGAGCTCCCGGAGCGCGGGTCCGCGAAGCCGCGCTCTCTCCACGGCAGGACGTTCGCGTCCGCACGGGAGACCTCCTCAGCCCGCAACCAAAGCAGGTCACCAGAGGCGCGGGGGCACTCCTCAGGATCGCTGTCGAGAAGCCAGCGTTCACCCCCCACCTCCACCTTTAGCCGACATCGCGGGCCCGGAACGCTGGCTCCGACCACCTCGACGGCGACAAGCCCGCGGGGGATCACCACCGTCGGCGTCGCGAGCTCATGTGAGGCGCCCCACCCTCGGAGGAGCCCGAGGCCCGCGAGGAGCAACCCTGCGCTCATCCATCGGGCTCGATTTCGCCCCTCCCTGCGAAGGCCGAACACGCCGAGAAAACCGAGCACGATCGCGACGAGGCCAGCTCCCAGCGCCGCCCAGGCGGGGGCCTCTGGGAAGAGGGCACCGGCGACGATCCCCGCGACCAGAGCGAGGGCGAGCACGAGAGAAGTCATCAGCAGCCCCTTCGGCCGCCGACTCCGCGCGTTGCGAGCGCGCGGCCGCCCCCTCATCCGCGCTGGCCCTCACCCGACCCCGACAAAGCATCGTGAAATTGCCAGCGCCGGCCGCGTCCCCCTACACTAGGCCCAACCGTGCTTCTGACTAAGATCTGGGCCGCAATCCTCGCATGTCTGGCGACGATCTTCTTCGCCGGGATGTTCCTCTTGTCTTTTGGCACCGCGACGGGGTTCTCGGACGCCGACCGGGCCGCCATTCAAGCGACGACCAAGGCCGGCATTGCCGCCCTGGCCGCCGAGATTCAAGCGTCACCGGTCTCCCGGGCGCCGACGATCCTCGCGGACGCCGATCTCAAGCGGGCCCTCGATCCGGCGCCCGTCGATCCAAAGGACAAAAACCCCTTCCCCCCACAGCCGCTGGACCAGTCCTTCAGTGACGTGGCCAACGCGCTCCTCCTCGCCGACTTCCCGCTGATGACAGTCGGCATGATCGACAAAAGCGGCGCCGTCATCGTCGGCACCGGCGTCTCGACGGAGATTCTCCCCGAGATCGGCAAGCTCGAAGCGGTCACCAATCTCGAGACCGGTGAAGAGACCCAGTTCTCAGCGGCCCTCGCCGGCAACGTCCAGGTCGTCAAGGTCACCCGCGCCGACGCCAAGTCGCGCCGCCTCGTCGCCTTCCAGCCCCTCGACCTCGGCGCCGGCTCCTTTGTCCGCCGGGTGCTCGGCACCGACAGCCCCGCGGGAATCATCCGCGACGGCAAGATCCTCGGCTCGGTGATCGGAGACCAGCCGGTCGGTGAAGAGATCAAGGCGATCGCGGGCGAGCACAACAAAGAGGTCCCCGGCTCTGGCGTCAGCGACGTCTTCAGCGTCGGTGAGGGCCTCGGCGCTCGCATTGGCGCGATCGGCCGGATCCCCGGCCCGGCCGGCCGCGGCGAGCATGGGACGATGCTCGTCGTCCTCTCGGCCAACACCTCCGCCGCAGGTCAGCGTGATCTCAAGTCGGCGATCGCTGAGGCCCGCGCCGCGGGCAACACGAGCCGCCTCAACTGGCCGCTGATCATCGGCTTCCTCCTGGTCAGCGTCTCCCTCGCGATCTACCTCCCGACCCTCGAGGGAACCGGTCCGCTCAAGCGTCTCACCGGCGAGTTCCGGTCGATGATCAAGGGCACCCAGCAGCAGCTCTTCTACGACACCTACTCGGGTCCGGTCGGCGAGCTGGCCCAGGCCGCGGTCGCCTACCACGAGACGCTCCGCGCCGCCCTCAACGCGGCCGAGCTCGACATGCCTGAGGATGGCAGCGGCACCCGCGGTCATCGCCGCGCCGGCAGCACCCGCGGCAACCGGTCCTTGCGGACAGGCGCTCAGCAGCAAGCGCCTGCGGCCGCCCCGGCCCCTGCGCCTGCGGCCGCCGCGGATCCCGACGAGATGCCGACGATGGCGCACCCCGCCGTCGGCGGACGCCAGGGCTTCTACACGATGCCCGCGACGAGCAAGCCGCTGCGCTCGCGCGAGACCGTCATCGGCAACCTGATGACCCTCGACAACGATGACAACGCCGCGCCGGAGCCCTCCAAGGACGACGCGGTCCGCGAGGCCTACTACCAGGAGGTCTTCGAGGAGTTCATCAAGTTCAAGGTCGAGAACAACGAGAGCACGGAGGGGCTGACGTACGAGAAGTTCGCGACCAAGCTCCGCTCGAACACGGCCGAGCTGATGAAGCGCCCCGACGTCAAGGACGTTCAGTTCTCCGTCTACCTCAAGGACGGCAAGGTCGCCCTCAAGGCCCGCGTCGTCCGCGGATAGGCGAGCCCACCAGCTCGAAGCGAGCAAAACCTCCGGCGGACCGACGCGGTCCTCGGAGGTTTTGCTACGTTTGCAGCCCCAAGAGCCATCACCGAGAGCCCTGCGAGCGCCCTATGACCCTCCTCAAGATAGCCCCGATCGGCAACCCGATCCTCCGCCAGAAGGCACAACCCATCACCGCAGAGGAGCTCGCGAGCCCGGAGATCCAGCGCTTCATCGACGACCTCGTCGAGACGATGCACGACGCCAACGGGGCGGGCCTCGCCGCGATCCAGGTCTACCGGCCGATCCGGATCTGCGCCCTCGAGGTCCAGGACAACCCGCGCTACCCCTACAAGCCGAACATCCCGCTGACGATCCTGGTCAACCCGGTGCTGACGCCGATCGGCGGCGAACGCTTTGAGAACTACGAGGGTTGTCTCTCGGTCCCGGACCTCCGGGGCAAGGTCTGGCGCCACGCCGAGATCCGGGTCCAGGCCCTGGACCGCCACGGCCAGTCGATCGACATGGTCGCCCGCGGGATCACAGCTGGTACCTACCAGCACGAGTGTGACCACCTCGACGGCAAACTCTTCGTCGACCTCGTCCACGACCCGAGCACCTTCACGACCTGGAAGGAATTCGCCCGCTATCGCGAGGCTGAGGTCCGCGAGCACGTGGGCGCAATCGTCGCCCGCTACGGGAGCTGAGGCCGACGCCCCGCCCCCCAACCGCGGCCAACGCCCTCCAGGGCGCCATCGCGGCTGCGGTGGTATGGTTTGCCGCCCGTGAAATCCGCCCGTCGCCGCACCCTCGCCGTTCTCGGCACCATCGCTATCCACGGGCTCCCGCTGGTGACGTTCTCGACGTGCTCGCTGGGCATCGATGTCGAGATGCCGGAGTTCGAATTCGAGCTCACCGAGGTCGAGTTTATCGACCCCAACCTGGAGCTCGGCGACGGCCTCCCTGAGCCCGAGCCTGAGCCCGAGCCGGTCGTCGAACCGCCGCCCGAGGAGCCGCCCGAGGAGCCGCCCGAGGGCGACACCGACGGTCCGGAGGAGCCCGAGCCCGAGCCCGAACCCAAAAAGCAGTTCGGCGACAAGAAGTCCCGCGTCGACAAGCTCGGCCCGGCCAACTCGAACTTCTTCATGCTGCTCAACGCGAAGAAGACCGCGGGCCTCCCCTACGCCGAGTCGATCATCGAGATCATGGCCGCGCTGCCGGACTTCCAGTTCGTCATCGACGGCGGCGGCTTCCACCCGCTGCGCGACTTCAACTACCTGGTGATCGCCAGCCCCGACATCCGCGACGTCAGCCAGACCTTCATCGCCGTCGAGTACAAGCTGACCTCCGAGGAGGTCCGCGCCGGCCTCAACCGGGCCGCCGCCGACCGCGAGCAGTCGATCGAGTGGGAGGAGCGCGGCGGCTTCACGATGGGGAACCCGAAGCCTATCGGCGACCCCGAATCCGACTGGGACCCGCGCTGGTTCGTCTTCCTCGACAACAAGGTCGCGGTCTACGTCCGCGAGGAATTCCTCCCGTCGATCGTCGACGGACCCGACGACTCGAAGGGCAAGACCTCTGGCAACTTCGTCGCCAATCTGACCAAAATGCGCCGCTTCGCCGCACGTGAGCCCAAGGCCGCGATGCAGATGCAGATGAAGGACATCTACGCCAGCGTGCGGATGAAGAAGACGCCCTTCACCATCCCCGACGCGATCGAGGTGATGGCCGAGGCCGCCGCAGGCCCGGAGATCGTCGTCAAGATGGGCTTCCTCGACAAGCCTGCTGCGGAGAAGTTTGAGGGCGAGTGGAGGGAGCTGCTGCCCCGCTTTATCGACGACAAGGTCCCCATGCTCATGCGGGGGATGGCCCGCGGCCTCTACGATCAGATCGATCTCGCGCGCGACAACAAGGGCGTGACCCTCCGCTCTGAGTTCTCCAAGACCCAGGCGACCCTGATCCTCGACCAGGTCGCGTCGATCTCGAGCAAGATGCTCCGGCGCACGCCGGAGCAGATGGAGCAGCTCCGCAAGCGCCGAACCGAGCTGTGGAAGGCCCGCGAGGGCGGCAAGCTCCCCCCCTCCGTCGCCCTCGAAAAGCTCAAGACGCCGGTCCCCGAGGATCTCGTCCCAGAGCCGCCAGGCGCCTCCGGCGACACACAGCCGCAGCCGCCTCCGCTCCCCGGGGACACGGGCGCAGCCCCCCCCGAAGACAACGCTCCTGAGCCCGACAAGCCCGCCGAGCCGGTCGACGGCCCGCCCAAGCCCGCCAATATCCTCGCTCCGCCGACCTGACCCTTTGGTCAGCACACAGTGGTCCCAGCACACGCCCGCTCAGAGCCCCTCAGGCCGAGGGCGCCCGGCTCGACCGAGCAGCGTCTCTCGCCGTGGACAGGCGCCCTAGACGGGATTTCTCAGGCTGGGATGAGTCGCCCGCATACGACCGCGACCTCAGGCCGCGGTCGCTCCCGCGGGCACGGGAGATCGACGCGTCCGCTCAAGCGAGGCCAATACCCAGGCGATAGCGGCGGACCGTCGGCAGCTTCATCGGGTCCTGGACCCAACTGCGACGGTCGAGCTCGGTGCGGCCGAAGTGGTCGAGCTCGCCTAGCATCATCACCACCCGCTCGTACTCCATCTCCTCCATCGCCTCGATCTCATCGCCGTGGAGGCCGACGACCTGGAGAAAGAGGAGCGAGCCAAACTCCGTCTGGATCTTGCCGAGGCTCGGGTCAGGGATGATCGCGATCCCGCGCAGCTCCGTGGTCGCTCCCGGCACCAAGGGACCGCCAAGATCCGCACGATGGCCGCTGTCAAAACCCTGACCGCTGCTCAAGACGAAGCGGCCCAGAGCCTGGAGAAGGCGGATCCCCCAGGCAGGCGGCAGCGTCTCCCCATCGCGCTTCATCGTCCGCAGCGACAGCTCAAAGCCGAAACCGGAGACGTCCGGATCGGGCGAGGTCTTCTCGAAGAGCTCGCTAAGACCGTAGCTGACGTAGTGCCAATGGGCGGGGTGCTTGCGACCGACGACCGTCGTCGCCGCCGCCTCGTAGACAGCGATCGCCGGCAGCGGGCTCGGGGTCGTCAGCTCGTAGGCGGTCTTGCTCGCGAACTGATGCGGGACCTGGCCGAGGTAGAGCTGACCGAGAGCGGCGTCGATCGCCGCCCAGCCAGGGGCCCACCCGGGAGGCTTGTCTTGCGCTTCGTCGCTCACGACCGACGCTCAAACTCGCGGATGAACTCGACGAGCACGTCGACCCCCGCCTCAGGGAAAGCGTTGTAGATCGACGCCCGCAGACCGCCGACGGAGCGATGCCCCTTGAGCCCGGAGAGGCCGGCCTCCTCCGCCTCGGCGAGGAAGCGCTCGGTCAGGGCCTCGCGCTCCGCCTCGGGGGCGCCCCCCAGGGTCCAGGCGACGTTCATCAGCGAGCGGGAGCCGACCTGCGCGTGGGGAGCGCAGAGCGAGCTCTGGTCGAGCGCCCCGTAGAGCCTGTCCGCCTTGCGCTGGTTCCGGGCGGCGATCTCGGTGACACCTCCCTGTCCCCGGAGCCAGTCGAGCATCAGCTTGAGGACGAGGATCCCGAAGGTGTTCGGCGTGTTGAAGAGGCTCGGGTTCTTGGCGTGGGTGCCGTAGCGGAGGTACTTGGGGACCACGCCGACCGGCTCACGACCGATCAGGTCCTTGCGGATGAAGACCAGGGTCACGCCCGAGGGGCCGAGGTTCTTCTGCGCACCGGCGTAGCCGAGCGCGATCCGATCGTAGGCGGTCGCTCGCGCGCCGATGTCGCTCGAGCAGTCGACCACCAAGGGAAGAGCGCCGCTGTTGGGGATCTGCGCCCACTCGGTGCCGTAGATCGTGTTGTTGCTGGTGATGTGGAGGTAGCTGGCGCCGGCGTAGGCGTCCGCGGGCGGCATCGCCGGGATCCGATCAAAGCCTGTCGACGCGGACGAGGCGACGACCTCCGTCGGGCCGAGCAATCGGCTCTCGGCGATCGCCTTGGTCGACCAGGCGCCGGTGTCGATGTAGGCCGCCGGCCGCTCCGCGTGGCGCAGGTTGAGGGGGACCATCGCGAACTGCAGGCTCGCGCCGCCCTGGAGGAAGAGCACCTGGTGGCTCCTGGGGATCCCCAGCACCGAATGGCAGAGCTCTTCTGCGCCCTTGACCACCGCGTCGAAGGGGGGGGAGCGGTGCGAGATCTCGAGGACCGACATGCCGATCCCCGGCTGCTCTGGATCATGCCCCCCGAGCCTGAGCTCGTGGACCGCCTCAGCAGCCCGCTCAAACACCTCCGGCGGGAGGATCGCCGGCCCTGCCGAGAAGTTCCAGATCGTCCGGGAACGCGCTGCCGTCATGGCCGCAACCCTAGCAGGCCGCGGCAAAAGTCGCGCGGACTCTGACCCGCTCGGCGAGTTCTCCAATCTCCGCCATAACCTGCTCTATGCGCCGATATGGCGGATTTTCGCCGGAGCTGAGCGGGTCGACGAACGCCTGTGAGAGCCCACGCGAGCTTCGCCATGACCAGCTCATTCGCCCAGGTCGCAGGTGAGGGCCTCCGCACCCCCTCAGCGCGTGAGCAAAATCGCCAGAGGTCGAAGTCGAGCCGCCTCGGCAGGCGTTCACCCGGATCTCCGAAGCTCGGACAGGATCGGACTATAGTTGACGCTATGGCCCGTTCATGGCCCCCCGTCCTCGCCCTCACGGCCGCCGCAGCGCTCGCCCCCCAGACCGCCGCAGCCGAGGTCGAGAGCGCTGATTTTTCGCCCGCGCACCTCCAGCAGCTCGTCGGCCTCGACGACTTCACCTACGACAGCGACTGGTTCCCCGCCGACTCGCCGGTCCAGCTCCGCCTGATCGTCCACGCCGGCAACTCGGTCATGATCGACATGCCCGGCGACGGCCTCTACGACTGGGAGACCGCCGAGCTGACCTTTGAGGGCGAGCCGGACGCGGGGCGTTTTGGCGTCGACGTCGGCTTCACGCTCGAGTCCTTGGTCCGCTTCGACGTCGCCGGCTTGACCTGGGAGTCGGACATCATCGGCCCCTACGACTACGCCGTGATCTCCGAGGCCGACTTCACGCCCTACCTCCTCGAGGGCAACCCCGACCGGCCGGCGACGATCAACGACATGACCGACCCGGTCACCCTGGTCGAGGTGCCGCTCACCCCGGACATCCTCGTCGCCTCCGGTCACCTCGACATCGACATCTACCTGATCATCGACGGCGAGCTGCGCGGTGACGCGATCGAGGTCGCGACGCTCGATCCGAAGGCCCAGTGGGAGGCGATCGTCGAAGAAGGCGCCGCCGCGCTCCTAGACCCCGGTCCAGGCCCCCTCCCGGACCCCTTCCTGGTCGACGGGGTGCTCTTCGCCGAGCTGAGAACAGAGCCGACGATCGTCCTCAAGCCGACGCTCGTGATGACGATCCTCGGCAAGGACTACGAGATCGCTGACATCGACATCCCGGTGGCGATCCCGCCCTTCGACGACACGATCCAGTTCTCGACGATCAACATGAGCTTCCCGCGGCCGCCTCCGCCCCCCGAGCCGGAGACCACCGGAGCGAGCGACTCCAGCTCCGACTCCAACTCCGGCTCCGACTCCGGCTCCGGCGCTGACTCCAGCACCGAGAGCGGCTCTAGCGGTGGCTCGGGGGGCGACGGAACGGCGACCGCGAGCGACACCGACACCGACTCCGGCGGCTTCGACGGCGTCGGCGAGGAGGGCTGCGCCTGCTCGGCAGGCGACCGCGGCGACAGGCAAGACCCGCCCCTCTGGTTCGGCCTCGTGGTGCTCGTCGCCGCCCGTCGACGCCGCGCTCGCTCCTAGTCCGTCCGCTGGCGAGCGCCGCGACAGAGACATAGACATAGACAGAGACACGCAGGGAGCTCTCGTTCTCCCGCAGCAGCCCGCCTGAACGCCGCCTCTCCCCTCTTCGGTCCGCGAGCGAGCGCTCCGGTCTATCTCCCGCAGCCAGCGACCCCGACCCTACCGGGGCTCGCGGCGTCGGAGCTCCGGTCAGCTCCGCCAGGCGCGGCCCGAACTCAACGGACCGAGATACACCGCGTCTCCTGCGGCCCGCACTTGATCCGCACGTGGATGTGCGAGGTGTGGCCGGCGGCGTGGCGGACGATCCCGTTGTTCGACTTCTTTGGCCGCGGCCACTGGATGATCTCCGCCACCTCTTTTTTGCTCGCGCCGCTCGCCATCGCCGCCTTGTGGAGGATCTTCTGGAGACGGTAGTCGAGGAAGATGTAGCGGATCGTCCCGGTGTCGACGAACGCCTTGATCAGCCGCCATGCGGCCTTCCAGTCGACCTCGTTGGCCCGGGGGGCGGTGTTGTGACTGACGCTCGCGCGGACCGGCAGGCGGATGTCGATGTCGCGACCGCTCTGGTGTGAACGGTGGGGACGGAAGCGGCCGCCCCTCGGCAACGAGATCGCGCCGATCACGAGCGGCTTCCTGTAGCCGGATCGCTGGCGGAAGCTGCTCATCGCCCCGATCATCGTCTTCACCGTGTGGCTCGACCCGTAGGCCTGGGCAGGCTTTCGGAGGACGTAGAGGTCGGTACCGTCGGGCGGGGTGACACCGTTGACGACCCGCCCCTTGGTCGGCTTGCCGATGCTGAAGGCGTTGCGCCGAACCTTGGCGATCAAGCGCTTGGCCTCGCGGTCTCCCGCCGTCGACCCAGCGCTCCCCGAACCGGGGCTATCCCCGAGCTCGATCTCCTCACCGCCCGCGAGCGCCGCCTCAACCCAGATCTTGAGGCTCTTGCCGGCGATGAGCTTCGGCTTCGGCCGCTGCCCGTTCTTCTTGCGCGGCTGGTTCCACTTCTTCAAGAGCCGAGCGTCGACCCCGTGGGCCTCGGCGATCTTCTCCCAAGTGTCCCCCTTCTCGATCTCGTACTCGATCTTCTCCTGCGGCGGCGGCGGGCGAACGGCCTTGATCTTCAGGGTCTTGCCGGCGCGCAAGTAGACCTTCTTCGGGTCCATCTTGTTCCACCGGAGAATGCTCTTCTTGCTGACGCCGTAGCGCTCAGCGATCGCGTCGAGGGGGACATGGGGGACGATCGTGTGCTTGATCCACTTCGGCGTGTCGTCGACCGGCTCCGGCTCCGGCTCCGGCTCCGCAGCACTACCTGGCTCTTCGAGCACGTCAGGTGCGAGCTCAACCTGACCTGTGGCGATCTCGACCTGATACTGCGCAGCGATCGCGTCGAGGTCGTCAGCCGCCGGGAGCGGGGCATCGCCGGGAGAGGCCGCCTCGGCGCCGGGGCTCTCCCCGGACCAGAGGTCGCTCACCGAAACTGGGACCTTCGCCGGCCGTAGCTGGGGCTTGGCGCCCTTGTCGACCTTCTGGGTCGACGCCCTATTCTTGCCCTTCTTGCCCTTCTTGCCCTTCTTGCTGCCCTTCTTGCTGCCCTTCTTGCTGCCCTTCTTGCCCTTCTTGCCTCCGCTCTTGCTGCCCTTCTTCTCCGCCACAGCCGCGCTCGCGGTCTGGACCGGAGCGCTCAGCGCGAAGACGAGGGGCCCCGCGACCACCAGGAGGAGCAACCAGGCACGCGCGAGGCGAAGGCGACGGAGGAGCTGCATGCGAAACGAACCCGAACCTACCAGAGGTCATCGGGACCGGACACCAACTCCTCAGGTGAGGGCAGGCATTCCAACCTGGGTCAATTTCTCCGCTAGGCGCCAATTCGAAGCGCCTATCCGCGTCCTGCCGGGGGCCTCGAGCCTGTGATCGAGGCCTCCACTGGCAAAGCCAGACGGCGATCAAGCCCGCAGGATCGCCGCCGACATGCGGCAAAACCGATACCACCGGACCGACGGAGTAGACCGCGGACAAGACGACGACCGACGGCGGCCGAGACTACGACCGACGACGAGGACTACGGCGACGGGCACTACGACGACGCACTATGCCGACGCACTACGACGACGCACTACGACCGACGAGACGGAGACTACGACCGACGACGACGACGACGACCGACAAGACGACGACGGGGACGACGACCGACAAGATCGCCGCGGCCCGTCGCGACCTACTCGGCGGCGTCTTCGACCCCGAGGGAGCGGAGCACCTCGGGATAGACCTGGTCGGCGAAGTACTGGGCGCCGGCCATCGTGAAGTGAATGCCGTCGTCGGCCCGCAGCGCTTGGTTCTTCTTGCGGCCGACGTCGGCGGTCCGCCGCAGGTCGCCGCGCTCGTCGACGAAGAAGGGCGAGGTGTCGAAGTACTCGACGTCCTCGTAGTCGGCCATCGCGTTGATCTGGACCTCGCGGATCAGGTTCAACTTCTTCTCAAAGGAGACCGTGCCGGTCCGCGGAAGGCCGAGCCAGAGCACCTTGCGCCCCTCACCGCGGAGCTCGTCGATGAAGTTCGCGACCCGCTCGCGGTAGGCCTCGCTCCACCCGTCGGACTTCCAGTGGACACGCTTGCCCTTGCCGCTCTTGTTGGTCAGATCCTGACCGTCATTGCCGCCGATGATGACCACCACCACGTCGGGGGTCCGGGCGTCCACCTGCCGCTTCGCCTCGCCCATCCAGTCGTAGAAGTCCGGGCGGGCGAGCCCCGAGGAGCTGCGCGCCTTGCGGTAGGCGATGACGTTGGGGTGGGCGTCCAGGCGACGCTCGAGGAGCGCGCCGAAGCCAGTCGCGGCGAGGCTATCCCCGAGGATCAGCACCTTGCTCTTGCCCTCGGCGACCGCGGGCGTGTCCGCGGCCTCGTCCTCTGGCTCCGCCGCCTCGGCGCTCGCGGCTGGGGTCGGAGCCCCGCTGTCCTCCGCCCCTGCAACGTCTGCGCCCTCGGCAGGCTCGCCCTCCGCCGCGCTGGCCTCTTCCTCAACCTCGGCGACGGCCTCTGACGAGCCTGCGGCCTCATCCTGGACCTCCGCCGGGATCTCATCCGGCGCAGCGATCACCGCGGTCGGTGGCTGGGGGCTGGAGGACTCTGCGCTCCCGACCTTCTTGTCTTGGGCGCAGGCGGTGAGCGCCAGCGCGAGGGTGACCGAGACGCGGCCCGTGAGGCCAGCCAATGAGCGGAATCGAGGAGCGGCGCACATAGGAATGCGGAGGCTGTATAGCGGCTTTTCGACGCCGGGGGAAAGAACCTGGCGAAGCGCGCAAGCTCGGGATCTTCGGCGGCTCCCCGGAGCGCGACGCGCGACCGGGGCATCGGCCGGCGCGGCCCCTGGGCGCCCGCCACAGGTGATCCAAGACAAATCGGCGAATGCGCGGGCTGGCATGTCGCGGCAACCTATGAAAGACTAGGACCCGCTACGTAGACGTAGAGGAGCGAAGGCATGCGCACCATTCACGATTCCCAGACTGCTAATTCCATCTCTCGCTGGCGCACCGCTCGGAGCGTCGTTCTCGGCTCGATCATCCTCGCCGGTTCGATGGCCACCTCGGCAGCGCTGATGTACCGCATGGCGGGCCCGACCTGCTCGCAGCAGCAGCGGGAGATCGAGCGAGGATACACCTACAGCGGCATTGGAGCGGTGATTCAGCAGCACGGAGACCGCGTCATGGTCCGTCAGGTGATCACCGACGGACCCGCCGACGGCCTCCTCCGTGAGGGCGCCTTCCTCGTCGCCGTCGACGGCGTGGACCCCCAGTCGGTCGAGGGCTTCGCCAACGCACTACGCGGCCCCGCCGGGTCGACGGTCGCGGTTGAGGTCAAGTACGGCTGCAACTCGCACGAGACCGTGATCATCGAGCGCTCGATGATCCGCGTTCAGCGCTAACCTCGGCACGCTCGCTCTAATCTGACATGACCTCGGCGTCTCGGCGCTGGGCTCCCTCGCGACTCCGGGTCTTCGGCCCGGGGTCGCTTGCGCGTTGGGCCCCTGCAAATGACGAGCCTCTCGACGAACTCGCCACCGACCGCCTCCGCGACCCCAACCGCCTGCTCGTCGCGATCGACCCGCCACCGACCGCCTCCGCGACCCCAACACCGCCTGCTCGTCGCGATCGACCCGCCACCGACCGCCTCCGCGACCCCAACCGCCCGCTCGCTCGGCGTCGCAGGCTAGTCCCTGGACTCAGTCCCCGCCGATGGTCCAGAGGTCGTCGATGAAGATCGCGGCGCTGCGGCTCTGGTCGGCGATGATGAGGCGGAGGGGCTGGCCTGCGAGTGAGGCGGGGACCTCCCAACGCAGCGTCGTGAGCCGCCAGGGCTCCGCCTCCGGGATCGGCAGCGGCAGCCGACGGATCACACGGGGCTCCCCCTGCCCCGCCTCGTCCAAGACGAGCGCCTCAACGGCGATCCCGAGGCCCTCACGCTCCCCGCAGGTCCCGACCAGGAGCTCGAGCGCGCCGCCGGCTGGCACCTGAAACACGGGGCTCTCCAGGGTGCCCGTCGAGCTCAGCCCGGCGCTGCCGCGGGCGCTGCCCATGAGCAATTCTCCGCCGTGTGGGCCGAGGATCGGCAGGTCGCCGACGACAGCGGCCTGCGGCGCGCCGAAGGCCCGACCCTGCCGACGAAAGCCCGCTGGCATCGTCCGCTCCTCAAAGTCCGCGAGCACCGAGGCGCCGGCGGGACGCGGCCTCTCCCCCGTCTCGACCAGTCGGACCTGGGGGGCTCGGTAGGGGGTGACCATCCCGGCCTCAGACATGTAGCCGCTCCACGGCCGCACCCGCTCTGCGCCGAGGCGGCGCTCCTCCAGGCGAAAGCGCCGGGTGAGCACGCTGCGGAGCCAACGCGGCGGCTCCCCCTCAAACCACGCCTCGGTGAAGCGTCCTGAGCGGAGCTCCCGGACGAGCTCCCGGCGCAGGCGTACCCCGTCGGCCTTGGCGACGTCGCTGAGGCCCATCGACGCGACATGACCCCGCCCCCCGGCGAGCACGCTCCACCAGGGGCGAGCGAGGGCGAAGATCTCCGCATCTCCAGCTCGAGAGGCGATGCCTACGAGCTCGCCGCGCAGCTCGGCGGCGGCTGAACGCGCGCGAGCGTCGGGGATCGTCCGCTGCCACGCCTGCCAACGGTAGCTCTCGCGGAGGGCCGCGACCCCCCGGCTCTGGATCGGCTGATACATCGGCTCCACCGCGACCGCGAAGAGGAGCTGGCAGGCGATCAGGGCCAACGCCCAGAGCTCCCGACGACCGCCGATCGGCAGCGCGACGCCGAGGTAGGCGGCGCCGAAGATCACCGCCGGAATGAAGGCGTTGGGCTCGGCCCACTGGGTCGAGTAGCCGAGCGCCGAGACCAGGAGGGCGAAGGCCGCCATCACGCCCCAGTAGCGCCGACCAGCCGCGGCCTCGCCCCGATCGAAGAGCCCGAGGAGGCGGCGATGCCCGCGAGGGCTGCGGCGCAGACGGGCGATGAGGCGGCCGATGTCTTCGCTGACGAAGGTCAACGCGAGAAGCCCCAAAAAAGGCCCGGCGTGGAGGAGCATCCCCCAGGTCTTCCGCTCGAAGCGCTCGTGGTTGAAGGCGTGGGCCTGGTGGAGCTCGTAGATGTAGGTCCACAACCAGCCGTCGGTCAGGGCGATACCGAGGCCGAGGCCGCCGAGGACGATCACCGCGACGGTCACGGTGTAGCGGGCGAGCGCCCAGAGGCGGCCTCGCAGGCCCGAGGCGATCACCGCGAGACCGCTGGCGAAGATCAGCACGGCGGCGGTCTGCTTGGTCCAAAACGCGAGCGCCACCAGCAGCCCCGCCGCCAGCGGTCGCCGCCAAGCGCCGCCGCGCCCACGGGCGTTGCGGGCCAAGACCACCCCCCACAGGAGGAGCGCGAACATCATCGAGTCGGCGCGGGCGATGTCGTACCAGCGAAAGGTGACGATGTACCCCGCCAGAAAAAGGCCGACCGCCGCCGCCC
>Ga0316189_10000758_pt1 | contig 32352 bp, 30 predicted proteins | sample LowCovwburrow_MG_FD_204930 | JGI IMG/M metagenome (GOLD analysis project Ga0316189, IMG submission 204930) | Coastal sediment microbial communities from Maine, United States - Lowes Cove worm burrow | ecosystem: Environmental > Aquatic > Marine > Coastal > Sediment | place: USA: Maine...
ATGGCCGCAAGGCGCAAAACCAGCCCCGTATAAGAGACGGAGGCACACTCACGGCTAAAACCCATCGCCATATCACCAACCCAAAGAAAAACCCCGCCCAAAAATGACGGGGTTTGTCAGTGATCTGAGAGGGGCAGGTTAACCTGCCCCTCTCTCTTTCGATCATTCTAGAATTAATCTGTTTTATGCTGCGTCCCTAAGTTCTTAAAAACTAACATTACCTCTTTGGAACATCTCAGGGACCACAGCGAAAGTCGTCAGCGTACGATCAGGCAGCTACAGGGCGCAGCGTGATTCACCTTATAAGACACACTACCTGAGAGAAGGTTTTCAGCCCCACCGAGACCGCGACTACCCATGGCAATCAAATCCGCCTTCTCGCGCTTGGCAACTTGTACGATCTTGCGGGCCGGATCGCCGTCTATCAACACCACATTCGAAGATTGAACGCCTTTTTCCACGGCGGTTTTTTGTCCGCGCGCGAGAATCTGTTCACCGATTTCATTGAGCACCTCTTTTGAAATAACCGGCGGAATGACGGCGGCGCTCACATGTTCGGCGATCGGATGTTTCGCAGGGTCAAGTTCGTCACGGGCGCTCTCACTGAGCTGTGCCATGTCGATAGAGTCACGAAGATTCTCCAGTGACGGCCCACGGGACATGACATAGACAAGCGATAGCTTTGCTCCTAGCTTGGCAGCAATGTCGCTGGCAAGTTCAACCGCCTTATCCGCGTGATCCGAGCCGTCTGTCGGCACCAGAATGCTTTTGATTCCATCGTATTCCGACTGCCCATCTGTATGGTGAACCGTAACACAGGAACAGGGAGCGAGATGGAAGACATTGTGCGAGACGCTCCCCAGAACAAGCCCTTTGAGTCTACCGAAACCACGACTACCCATGATGATGAGGTCCGCAGAAATGTTCTCTGCATGGTGGAGGATCCGCTTGCTTGCTTCGCCTAGGTCGATGACAGTCTCGACGTTTTTGACACCTTTGCGCTTGGCGAGATCCTGCGCCTTCCGCAAGAGTGTATTTCCGATGTGTTCCAGAACTTTTGAGCGGCGTACCGGACCCGCGGCGGACCCAGTTTCTGCCGCCATGAGCTCGCGTGCTGCCGCATCGTAGAGATCTTCCGGAATGTTGTCGTCATGAGTAACGACATGCAGCAAAACTAACCGAGCGTCGTATTTCACCGCGAGCTCTGTACTAAGGTCCAATGCCATCTGCGCATGCACAGAACCATCGATAGGGGTTATAATAGTGCGGATCATAGGGTTCTCCATTCCTAGAGCGTAGCTTCACCAGCATTTGCGTCAGCCACCATACTTTGGCCAAATCACGAATTGCGCGAGTCCAACATTAACAACTGCGCACCCGCGCACAGCAGTTTCGATGCGCGCTACTCCAATCACATTGTTTATAGATAAAGGTGCCGCCCAGAGCATTGATGTGCATCAATCAGGAACCGGATTGGTTACTGTCCGAGGTTGCGTTCGAAAAACATTCAGATGCCTGAACCCGCAACCGCTCACCACTTGTCAGCCACCTCACGCTCTTCTTTGAGTCTAACATCAGTTAACCCACCCATGCCCATCTCTCTGCGCCGACCACTAATTGAAACGCGAAGGAACTATTCTGCTCCACCGTCTTCACGTTTATGCAACAAGAGGCCACCACCTTTGGAATTTTTTCCCGAAATGCGTTTTCAATCTTACCAAAGGAAAACTTTTGAAGTTCTCGCGTTCATGTCCATCTGAACATCCACCCTTCAGTATAGGATTGTATGAAACAACGTCGAATAGCTTGGAACGCCTAATTTTAGTGAACCTTTTGGATTCACTAAATAATGGGACAGATCGGGACAGTATCAAACAAGCTTTCCCCGACCCCGTGCTGCAGCACCTTTTAGACATGCATTAATTCGCTACCTGATATGGTACACTTAAACGTGCATTAGGCTACAGATAGCGTTGTGTTGCGAGTTATCCACATAAGCACCCACCCCCAAGCGTTTGATTCTTGCAATAAATCCAGCTTTCCTGCATGGTGACTTTCAAACGGGCAATACAGACCTGTGAGCAGTAGTGATCGGAGAGGCTGGATCACAATGATATATAAAACATTTATGAAGGCGGCCCTTTTGGGCCTTGCCGTAAGTACGGCTAACGTAACAAGCACCAACGCGGAAACGCTTCAGGTTATGCGAGGCGCGCCATCAAGTGCGCTTAACGTTCCCATGAATCGGGCTGTCGTTGTTGAAAGCGACACACCGTTTGCGGAGCTATCAATCGCAAATCCGGGGATCGCAGACATCTCCACCCTGTCAGATCGCACTATATATGTGCTGGGCAAACTGCCCGGGCGCACGACTCTGACGCTTCTGGGTGGCGACGGACGTCTGATCACCAACGTGGATGTACACGTCACACCGGATGTTGCAGAGTTCAAGGAACGCCTGCGTCAGATTATGCCGGGTGAGCGTGTCGAAGTTCGCACAGCAAATGACGGCATCGTGTTGTCAGGCACTGTTTCTTCTATTGCGCGGCTTGATCGCGCATTGGACCTTGCTGAACGCTACGCACCAGGCCGGGTTTCAAACCTGATGAGCGTTGGCGGCACACAACAGGTTATGTTGTCTGTTCGTTTCGCTGAAATGCAGCGTTCTGTTAGTAAAGAACTCACGGCTGGGATCAATATCTCAAATGGCGGTGACACTGTGCGGCTCGGCCGAACAAGTGCCGGAATTTTAGCGAACACGGCCGGTGGGTCAGCAAATATCGGCATCGGCATTGGCAGTACGCAACTATCTGTGTTGTTGGAAGCTTTGGAATCTCGCGGCGTTGTAAGAACATTGGCAGAGCCGAACCTGACAGCACTTTCAGGTCAGGAAGCAACCTTCCTTGCCGGTGGCGAAATTCCAATTCCCGTCCCCCAAGAGGGCGGTGTAATAACGGTCGAATACAAACCCTTTGGAGTCCAGCTAAATTTCACCCCAAGGGTTGTTGATGGTGATGTTATCAATCTGTCTCTTCTTACTGCGGTAAGCAGCATTGATACGGCTAGCGGAGCTTCGGCGAGTAACTTCGACGCATTTAGACGTCGCGAAACCTCGACAACTGTTGAACTACGCGATGGCGAAAGTTTTGCAATCGCAGGACTTTTGCAAGATGACTTCCGCGATACAAACTCGCAGGTTCCCTGGTTGGGCGATCTTCCGATACTGGGAGCTTTGTTCAGAAGTGCAGACTACGCACGGAACCAGTCTGAGTTGGTCATTATCGTTACGGCGCATCTGGTAACGCCTACACGCGGCGAAGCCTACGCTCTGCCGACTGATCGTGTACATCCCCCAACCGAAGCAGGGCTTTTCCTTTTCGGACAGGTCGCAAGAGAAGCCAACCAATCCGGCGGTGCTGCAGAAGTCGCAAGACAAGACTTTGATGGCTCTTACGGCTACGTGATGGAGTAAGACAATGCGCGGACCTTTGAAGAGCATTCTGATCATCGCAGCGACAGCAAGTGTCGCTGGTTGCGGACAAAACGTGCTAGGCTCGTTCTATTCCGAAGCAGGCAGCGTCATCGACGGCGGCGACTTCGGTAATACAACGATGAACAACACGCAAATCCAATCTGGGCAGCGTTCCTATGCTGTAAGTTTGGCGCATCGCTTTGAGGCGGAAGTCCCGTCAACAATCAATTTTGCCTTTAACAGCTCGACTTTGGACGCAGAAGCGCAACAAGTGTTGAACCGTCAGGCAAATTGGATCCTTCAATTTCCTGAAATTCAGTTCCGCGTCTTTGGTCATACTGATCTGGTTGGCTCCGACGCTTACAATCGCACGCTTGGGTTGCGTCGCGCTCAGGCAGCGGTTCGTTATCTTGTTGGTCGCGGTGTAAACCGCAGCAGGCTTCAGGCAGTGTCATCGCTGGGCGAAACACAGCCCCTGATCGCCACTCCAAACCCGGAACGGCGTAACAGACGCACAGTTACCCAAGTCTCTGGCTTCGTTCAGAATAACCCAATGGTTCTGAACGGAAAATACGCTGAAGTCGTCTATCGTGAATACGTTGATAGCGCGACAGAACGCAGCACCTTGATTACGGTTCCGTCTCAAGCCAAGGCTGAAGAGTAAAGCTCTGTATAAAATAACCGAATAATTACGGTTTTTTAGCCCTATTGTTGCCAATATTGCCCGTCAAATTCACTCCATGGGTGTGATGCACGCGATTGTGAGTCGCGTGCGGACAACGGCGGAGTGATTTGGGTTAGAGCAGTAACAACCTGAAATCACACTCTAAAACCGCTGGCGTCCCCAAGCAAAAGGACGTGAGGCAATGACGAGTAGTGCAATGTTGCAAACTGAACTGGCCCCGATCGTGGCGTGCACGATTTCGCGGGACGTGCAGAATTTTGATCTTCTCATCGAGGATATGGAAGCAGAGCTTGGTGAAAGTTGGGGCGATTTAAGTTTCGAAGACGCCGCTGCCTTCCTGAAACAGCCCGATGCTGAATCGCTGGAATTTGTTGCAGTCGCCATTGATGATCAGGACGAAGAAAACCTGACTGAAATTGGTGAACTGATCAAAACCGCAAAAGCGCGCAATATTAAAGTTATTTTGATTGCCGAAGAAGTCAGCCCGATTGCGCTACACCAATTGTTGCGGATGGGTGCACATGATTTCGTCCCCTACCCTCTGCCAGACGGAGAATTGCACGAAGCGATTGAGCGCATGCGCGCCCTCGGTTCCGAGGTGAACGTCCCAGACGAAATGAAAACCAAGCTGAAAGCGACCGGTGACAAGAACGGTGTCGTCCTGCCTGTTCATGGGCTCTCTGGCGGCACAGGCGCAACGACGTTCGCGGTAAACCTGGCTTGGGAACTTGCCAATATTGACAAAGAAAAATCGCCACGCGTTTGCCTTATCGACTTCGACCTTCAGTTTGGCACCACATCGACGTATCTGGATCTGCCGCGTCGCGAAGCTGTTTATGAGCTTTTGTCTGATACCAGCGCAATTGACAGCGACAGCTTCATGCAGGCTCTTTTGACTTTCAATGAAAAGCTGCACGTTCTGACAGCTCCCACGGAAATACTTCCTCTCGACCTGATTGGCCCACAAGATGTCGATCGCCTCGTCGAAATCGCACGTACCAATTTTGACTATGTCGTAATTGACATGCCTTCAACTTTGGTGAGTTGGACAGAAACGGTTCTGAGTCAGGCGCATGTTTACTTTGCGACGCTCGAACTTGATATGCGTTCAGCACAAAATGCGCTGCGTATGGTCCGCGCCCTCAAATCCGAGGAATTGCCTTTCGAGAAACTGCGTTTCATCCTGAATCGCGCACCAAAGTTCACCGATTTGTCTGGCAAGGCCAGGGTAAAACGCCTTGCAGAAAGCTTGGATATCGATATCGAAATCCAGCTTCCAGACGGCGGCAAGCCTGTTGCACAGGCGGGCGATCACGGGCTGCCATTGGCGGAAACCGTGGCAAAGAACCCGTTGCGCAAGGAAATTCAGAAACTGGCGCTTTCAATTCATCAGTTAAACGAAGTGGCCGAGACAGGTCAGTAATAGGTAGAAGGAACGCTTATGTTTTCGCGTTACAAAAAACCGGTCAACGGAACGGATGGTGCTAAAGCAGCGCCAGCCAGTCCACCAAGCAATGTCACGCCGCTTCCGACATCCAAGCCCGCGCAAAATAAACAATCTATGCGCAAAGTCTCTAAGGATGTTGCTCCAAAAGAGTCGAATGACAAGGAAAAGAAACGCAAAGAGCGTTTGGGCGAGATCAAGGTTGAACTGCACAAACGATTGCTCGACAACCTGAACCTATCAGCGCTGGAACACGCGAGCGATACAGACCTGCGTAACGAAATTATCGCCATCGCAACTGAGGCGCTCGACGACATGAGCGTTGTGCTAAACCGGGAAGAACGCTCGCTTCTTAATCAAGAATTGTTTGACGAGGTTACAGGGCTCGGCCCGCTAGAACCTTTGTTGAAAGACGACAGCGTCAACGATATTCTCGTAAACGGTCCACGGCAGATATTCGTTGAGCGTGACGGCAAACTTGAAATGTCGCACATCACATTCAAAGACGAAAAGCACCTGTTGCGTATCATCGACAAGATCGTATCCGCAGTTGGCCGGCGCGTCGATGAATCAAACCCATATGTGGATGCGCGTCTGGCAGATGGCTCTCGCTTTAACGCGATGGTGCCACCTATCGCAGTTGATGGCTCTCTGGTCTCTATCCGTAAGTTTAAAAAGGAAAAACTTGCGATTGATGATCTGGTGACCTTTGGTGCATTCACCGAAGAAATGGCTGCTTACTTGCAAGCCGCCGTTGCCTGCCGGCTCAATATCATCGTCTCTGGCGGTACGGGTTCTGGTAAAACGACAACCTTGAACGCCCTTAGCTCCTTCATCGACAACGCAGAACGCATTCTGACAATCGAGGATACGGCAGAACTTCAGCTGCAACAGACGCATGTTGGCCGGATGGAAAGCCGCCCGCCAAACGTTGAGGGCAAAGGCGCTGTCAGCCAGCGGGATTGTTTGAAAAACGCACTTCGTATGCGCCCCGATCGCATCATCGTGGGTGAGACCCGCGGCGAGGAAGTCATTGATATGCTTCAGGCCATGAACACCGGTCACGACGGTTCAATGACCACGATTCACGCGAACTCGGCGCGCGATGGTGTTTCACGACTGGAAAACATGATCGCCATGGCTGGTATCGAGATGCCGCTTAAGGCAGTTCGCAGTCAGATTTCTTCGGCCGTGAACCTGATTGTGCAGGCAAGTCGGCTCCAGGACGGCTCGCGCCGGATGACCTCGATTACCGAAATCACAGGGATGGAAGGTGACGTCATCTCAATGCAGGAAGTTTTCCGCTTTCAGCGTGTCGGCTTGACACCTGAGAACAAAATTATCGGCCATTTCACAGCGACCGGTGTCCGGTCGCATTATTCAGAACGGTTCAAGATGTGGGGCTACAACTTACCTGCTGAAATCTTTGAACCCACGTTAGAAGGTTAATCGCCATGAGCATCAATCCAGAACTCATTGTCTACGGCCTGATTTTTATTGGCGTGATCCTGTTGGTTGAAGGGATCTATCTAACAGTCTTTGGTAAATCCATCAGCCTTAACAGCCGCGTCAATCGACGGCTTGAAATGCTGGAAAAAGGCGCAGGCCGTGAACAAGTGCTGGAACAACTCCGCAAGGAAATGACCCAGCACATGAAATCAAAGTCAATTCCGCTCTATTCCTTGCTCGCTGAAAAAGCGCAGAAAGCGAATATAGCATTTTCGCCGGCTCAACTTATTCTGATGATGGCTGTGCTGAGTGTCGTTGCCTTCGTTGGACTCACGATGGGGACTGGCGCGTCTGTCGCAATTCGCGCTGGTCTTTCGGTCGTGATGGGTATTGCCGGGATTTACATCTGGGTCAACGGCAAGGCTAAAAAGCGTATGTCGATGCTCGAGGAACAACTTCCGGATGCCGTTGAACTGATGGTACGGAGCCTGCGCGTTGGCCACCCATTTACGTCAGCACTCGGAATCGTTGCACAGGAAGTGCCTGATCCATTGGGTACTGAAATGGGCGCAATTTCGGATGAAAGCGCCTATGGCCGAGATGTCGGTGAAGCGCTGAAAGCCATGGCGGAACGCATGGATATGCAGGACATGCGTTTCCTGGCGGTTGCCGTGACGATCCAGCAAACATCAGGTGGTAACCTTGCAGAAATTCTGGACGGTCTGGCCAAAGTGATCCGGTCACGCTTCAAACTGTTCCGTCGTGTGAAAGCGATCACAGCAGAGGCAAAGTGGTCAGGTATGTTCCTGTCGGTTTTCCCCCTCGCTGCACTCGTTGCTATCAACGTCATTCAGCCAAACTACTATGACGACGTGATGGAAACTTCGGTCTTCATCCCTGCCTGTCTGGTGGTTGCTGGCTTCCTTGTCGCCAACGTGTTTGTCATGCGTTCACTCGTCGACATCAAGGTTTAGGGGGACCACGTAATGGAAATTATTTCACAAATCAACGAATTGCTCACAAACCAATTTGGTGAGTTCGGCCCACTTTTAGTTGTCGGAATTCTGGGCTTGTTTCTTGTTCTTCTGACTTTGCCAGTAATGCTTCGTAAAAATGAAGATCCGCTCGACAAACTTCGTAAATCACAAATTGAAGAAAAAAAACCTAAAGGAAATGCACAGAAACTTCGCTACGATACCAAAAAGGACAAGCTGGAGAAATATTCTACGTTTCTGGAACCGCAGAACGAAGAAGAATATTCAGCGGTTCGCCTGAAGCTTCTGCAAGCAGGTTACCGCAGCAAGCAAGCTGTGCGAACATACAACTTTATGCAGCTCGCCCTTGGATTGGGATTTCTAGTTATCGGTGCGGTTTTTGCTATCTTTCAAGCATCGACTGGTGATCCGTCAGCCCAAACCATTGCAATGTCAATTATTTTGCCGGGTGTCGTTGGCTACATGTTGCCAAAGTACTGGGTCAATCGCCGCGTCCAATCACGTCAGGAAGAAATAACCAATGGTTTCCCTGACGCTCTCGATATGATGCTTGTCTGTGTTGAAGCCGGTCAATCGCTTGATCAGTCGATCATACGGGTCAGTAAAGAAATTCGCGCTGGTTTCCCATCTCTTGCGGATGAGTTTGAAATTGTTTCGAACGAAGTCAAAGCAGGTAAAGACAAAGTTAGCGTTCTGAAAGACATGTCTGCGCGTGCGGGTGTAACTGATGTCGCGTCATTCGTGACCGTTTTAGTCCAATCTGCGAGTTTTGGTACCTCTATCGCCGACGCTCTTCGGGTTTATGCCTCGGAAATGCGAGATAAACGCGTGATGCGGGCGGAAGAGAAAGCAAATACCTTGCCCACCAAGATGACACTTGCCACAATGATGTTAACGGTGCCGCCGCTTCTGATCATTCTGATCGGGCCGTCGGTCTACCAAATCTCGGTAACGCTCTCGAACACAAACTTCTGAGGACATGATAAAAAACTGGGTGGCTATGATCGCGGCGTTAAGCCTTTTGACCGCTTGTCAACAGACAGGCGGTCTTGGCACGTCTGAAGACAGCCCCTTTGCCCCGACTGGTGCCTATGATCTGGACTCTTCGGTTGATGGCCTCATTGTTGGACATCGGCTCATGGCGGCCGGTGAGTATCAACTTGCGCTACGCGCCTATAACCGCGCAGCGGGTGTACAGGGCCTTAATGTTGATACGCTTTCAGCGATCGGGTCAGCCAACTTGAAACTTGGTCGTCTGGGTCAGGCAGAAAGATCACTCCGGCTTGCCGTTGAACAGGACGATAGTTTTCCCGCAGCGTGGAACAATCTAGGCGTGATCCTTATGGAAAAAGGCGAAACCGGAGAGGCCGAACAGGTTTTTCATCGCGCCTATGCGCTTGATAGTGGCGAAAGTGACTCCATTCGCGAAAATTTACGCTTAGCTATCGCAAAGAATCAAAACCCTGAATACTATGAAGAAAATAATAATATTAATTTCGAGTTGGTGCGCCGAGGCAGTAGTGAATATCTCCTGCTTTCAACACCTTAGAAGGACCGAGCAGTAAAGGACGCGAAAATGCGCCATTCTATTTTAGCGACTCTGTGCCTAACAGGGATAGTCGGCTTGTCAGCTTGTGAAAATTCTGACGACGCCGAGGTAGATCGGGCATTGGCCGATTTGAACGTTATCGACGAAAGCAACCTCAGCGACATCATGTTGACGGTAGGTGACCCGAACGAAGCGGTTGCCTATTTTCAACGATCCTCTCAGCAAAATCCGGACCGGATTGACCTGAAGCGTGGGCTCGCAAAATCACTGGTCCGTGCCGGACAGCCAGATCAGGCCGTTAAGGTCTGGCGTGATGTTGTTCAGCATCCTGACGCAAACAATGATGATCGTATTGACCTGGCTGACGCGCTGATCCGCAATGGCAATTGGGATGGGGCCGAAGCTGAACTTGACAAGGTTCCACCTACTTTCGAGACTTACAAACGCTATCGCCTGGAAGCAATGATCGCTGACGGCAACGAAGAATGGGAAAAAGCTGACAGTTTTTATGAAACTGCTGTTGGATTGACCACCACACCTTCCGGGGTTCTGAACAACTGGGGGTATTCGATGCTGACACGCGGCAATTACCCCGAAGCTGAACGTCTTTTCATTCGGGCGATCACTTACGACAAGGACCTGTTCACCGCGAAGAACAACCTTATTCTGGCCCGCGGCGCACAAGGCAACTACGATATGCCAGTTGTTGAGATGACCCAGGTTGAACGCGCTCAGTTGCTTCACACGCTTGCGCTTTCGGCAATTAAGCAGGGTGACGTCACAATCGGCAAGGGTTTGCTGAAAGAGGCGATCGACACTCATCCGCAGCATTTTGAAGCGGCCGTGCGCGCCTTACGCGCATTGGAAGACAACGTTTCCAACGGCTAATGTATATTTCGGCTTCATCCGCGCTTTGGTTTTTACTATTCGCCGCCCCGATTTGCATTTGGGCGGCGAGCAGCGATATGAAAACCATGAAAATTCCAAACAAAGCAGTCCTTGCATTGATCTTTGTATTTGCAGTTGTGGGTCTCATCGCGCTGCCGCTTTCGGAATATCCGTGGCGTTACGTGCATTTACTCGTCATATTGGCGTTTGGTTTTGTCCTGAATATGGTTGGTGCGATTGGTGCAGGTGATGCAAAATTCGCCGCTGCTATGGCACCATTCGTTGCGCGGGGGGACGCGATGCTAATGATCTATTTTTTTGCCGCAGTCTTGCTTGCAGCTTTCGCAACGCACAGGCTTTTCCGCGGTGTACCGGCGTTGCGCAACCTGACACCTAACTGGGAATCCTGGGAAAACGAAAAATTCCCTATGGGGCTGGCGCTTGGCGGCGCACTCATTTTCTATCTTGCTGCGGGTGTGTTCTATGGAGCTTGACGCGTAAAACTCAGCTCTTTTCCAGCAAAATATAAAGTGGCGTGCGCCGAATTTCGTTCAGGGTGGTATCGTTTCTTTCAGCAATTATCTCGAGAATCTGTTTGCGTACTTCTGTCGAAATTGGGCAAAGTGGCACCAAGAGATAATCCGCACTCTCAAACCCCGGCAGGCCACCGTAGTACCATGGTGCACCACCATTCAACGGTAACAAACTCCCATAAAGCCAATGGCTTGAGATCAGATCTGCAGCGAAAAGACGTTTTCCTTCAGCTAACCCGGAACGCTCCAGATCCTTGACGATTGCATTGATCCACGCGGGAATACCCATTGCCAAAGTACAGTCTGGCAGTTGTTTACCCAAAAGTTCCACCAGTTCCTTTCGTCCTGTCAGATCAGCATCAAAATCAAGACCTGTTTCTGGGTCATTCATGGCAACCGTTGCATCCACACGGTAAGCACGAATTTTGGCCGTCAACAGATCAGCATGTTGTGTGCTTCGTGGTAAAAGAGGTGCGTAATCTTTATTCACTGCGGCAAGGTGACGAAAAGGGCTAAACGCAAGATTGAGGAAAGAGGGTGAAGAAAATGCAATTGCTGCGGCTCCGGCCATGTTCAGCATCAGCCGCATATTCCAACCTCTGCCATTCACAACATCAGCAGCCGGGCGCAAAGCGAAAAGCAGTACCGCTAACAGCAGCAGCCATTGCGGATCGTTTCCAAAATTTTGGTAGGTGACATATGCAAATCCGGGTGCCAATAAAAGAAGAAGCAGCCCGCCCACTTGCTCCTTCGCCTGTCGTAGTAATACGACCGAAAAAATCAGTAAAATCGAACCGCCCAAATACGCTGGCGCGACGACAATTGCCTGAAAACTCTCTCCGGGCTGTGGGCGTACCTCAGATTGCGCCACCGCAAGCAGGTCGCGCAGATATGCGAGCCAGTAACCTGACCCTGCAAACGCGGTAATTGCAAGTGCAATCATAAGGCCTGTGACAAGCGCGAAAAAGATGCTGCGGTAACTTCTGTGCAATGCCAATCCCAACAAAACCGGCACCACAAAAGCAGCAAAATAGGTTACCTTGATCATCGCAAGCGCAGCCAGTGCCACCCCGGTGATGATCCCGTCAATCGTTGCATTTTTATAGTGATGCTGTGGAATAACAGACAAAGAGATCGCTACAAATGCAAAAGCCCAGGCCCAACGATTATAGTGCATCGAAACCGAAAGCGACTGTTGAGCTTCGCCGTGAATCAGAGCCAGCACCAAGACCATCACGAAAAGGCAAAAAAGATATGCTATTCCGATGCTTAGACGACTGATACCGATCCACCAAACGAAAGGTATAAGCACCAAAGCCATCACAATTTGCGCATAAATTACAGCGTGTCCGATTCCGAAACCAAGCTTTACAAAGGCGGCAATTGGCGCAAACGCAAGCGCGCCAATCGGCGTCATGAAATCGAGATGTGGCCATTGACCATCAGCCATCCGAAACACGATCTGCATCATGTGCAGCGTGTCACCTTCGTGCTTGGCAATGAACAGCCCGTCCTTTGCAAAGGCCAGGCCGCCCAGCACAAAGACGACTCCCAAAAGGAAGTAAAATAAGAGTACTGGATTAGGCCTTTGCGCCGTTGTGTACATTCCTGTCCCCAATCCTTTTTTAAAAGGATAACGCCGCAGACTCGCCGATGCAAAAGCCATATGCGGTTTTTGTTGTTCTAAAGCGCTCAGAAGGGTAGAATCACCCCAAAACAAAGAGCAGTTAGGGTCTTTCGATGAATATGCATGCATCTACGGTTGTCGCGCCTCCCGCACCCCGAAGCCTTGCGGAGATGAATCTTCCTCCGGTTATGATGCGGGACATCCTTTTAAAGACCATGTTTCGCCAGAACGTTGAACAGGTTAGCGAAATTGCCAAAGCTATTTGTTTGCCTATTCCGGTAACTCAGGAACTGGTAGATCATGCGCGGGAACAACGCCTGCTTGAAGCAACTGGTACACTTCACGCTTCCTCGGGAAATGAAATGGGATATCAGCTGACCGATGCAGGCAAGGCCCGTGCTCTGGATGCTTTATCGCAGTCGGAATATTATGGTGCAATGCCCGTGCCGCTTGATGTCTACAAAGATCAGGTCGAGCGCCAGTCGATCAAAAACATCCAGATCACCCGGGATCAGTTGACTGGTGCAATGGGTCATCTCATTTTGCCACCTGAGTTGCTGGATCATCTTGGCCCCGCCGTCAGTTCTGGCCGTTCCATTTTGATGTACGGCCCCCCTGGCAATGGTAAATCCTCCATTTCCAATGGTATTCGTGATGCGCTTGGGGACAAAATCTATGTACCCCGTGCGATAGAATATTCCGGTCAGGTCATTACCGTTTATGACCCCATCGTGCATAGCGCTGCGGAAACCCAGGAAGACGATCCAACATCGTTACGCCGGGCAAGCAATCGATACGACACACGATATGTCCGCTGCGAACGCCCAACGGTGATCACCGGTGGTGAGCTTTCGCTTTCCATGCTCGATCTTGTTTACAACCCAACGGCCCGGACCTATCAGGCGCCTTTGCAGCTTAAATCCACTGGCGGTGTCTTCATCGTGGATGACCTTGGTCGTCAGGAAGAGCCGCCACAGGCTCTGATCAACCGCTGGATTGTTCCGCTTGAAGAAGGCAAGGATATTCTAGCGCTTCAATCAGGTGAAAAATTTACCGTGCCGTTTGACACGCTGGTGATTTTCTCAACCAACTTCCATCCAAATGAAATCTTCGATAGGGCGGCCCTTCGCCGGATCTTCTTCAAAATCAAAATTGATGGACCAAGTCAGGAAGATTTCCTTAAGATTTTCGCAATGGTTGCCCGTAAAAAGAAAATGCAGCTTGATGAGGCAACCCTTGTCCATCTGCTAAAGAAAAAATACCCGAAAATCGACAATGTTTACGCGAACTATCAACCGATTTTCCTCATTGATCAGATGATGGCAATCTGTGATTTCGAAGGCATTCCCCATCAGATGACTCCTGAACTGGTCGAACGGGCCTGGGCGAACATGTTCGTCAAGGAAGAAAAGATTATTCACTGATGCTACAAGGCATCGGTGTCGCTGGATGTGGGCGTATGGGATACCCTATGCTTGTTGCGCTTCGCGAAGCGGGGTTTGAAGCACACGGTTTTGATATACGTCCGCCGTCGGATTACAACACGCCTGTGGATGTGATGACTGACAAGCCCGAGGTTTTTGCTGAGGGCCTTCAGATTCTTATCACGGTCGTGCGCGACATTGACCAGACAGAGGACGTGCTGTTCGGCGCTCAGGGTCTCGTGGACCGGGCTGCAGATTTGGAACAGATCATTTTATGCTCTACCCTTTCACCGCGTTACACAAAAGAACTACGAGGCCGCGTTCCAAACCACATCCGTCTGATAGACGCACCTATGTCAGGTGCTCAAATTGCAGCCCAGCACAAAAAACTGTCTTTCATGTTAGGCGGCTCAATCGGTGACCTCGATCACCTTCACCCTCTGTTCACAGCAATGGGGCAGCATTTCCACAGGATGGGCCCATTTGGGGCTGGGATGTCTGCGAAGGTTCTGAACAATCTACTTGCTGCCTCTTCAACCGCAATGACGCGACTTGTGCTTGATTGGGCAGACGATGCCGGTTTGAATGAAGCACAGTTTCTGGATCTTGTCCGCACGTCTTCGGGCCAGAACTGGTTGGCAAGCGGGTTTGAAGAAATCGAATTTGCGCGGGATGGGTATCGCGAAGACAACACTATCGGAATTCTCGTCAAAGACGTAGAAAGCGCACTTGATGGGGCGCCTGATAAGGCCGACGAAACATTACCGCGCGCTGTTCAAAATTTGATTCAAAACCTTTCTCCACGCGAAAAAAAATCTTGAAAAGATTTTTGTGAAAACTTTTTTAAAAGTTTTCGTCTCCGCTTCACTGTGATTACTCTGTGACAATGAGACGTTTGCCCCCTCTTTTTCAGGATTGGTTTTCCAGCAAAGGTTGGTCTGTTCATCCGCATCAAATTGCGTTGTTAGAGCGGGCAGATGAGGCTGCGCTATTGCTCATTGCGCCCACCGGGTGCGGTAAAACTCTTGCAGGGTTTCTACCAACATTGGTCGATTTAGCGACCAAATCCCACTCAGGCTTGCACACACTCTACATTTCACCGCTAAAGGCGCTGGCAGCTGACATCAGACGGAACCTCTCTACTCCGATTTCAGAAATGTCTCTGCCAATCCGCGTTGAGGACCGAACGGGCGACACGCCTCAATCACGCAAGAAACGTCAACGCGCTGATCCGCCCCATATCTTGCTTACGACACCAGAAAGTCTTGCGTTGCTTTTATCGTACGAAGATGCGCCCCGCATTTTTTCGGGTCTCAAGCGTGTCGTGATCGACGAGATTCACGCACTTGCTGAAAGCAAACGCGGTGATCAACTCATGCTCGCGCTCAGCCGTCTGCAAGCTCTCTGTCCGGGCATGACTCGCGTTGGGCTGTCCGCAACTGTTGAGAGCCCGACATCCATTGCGCGTTATCTGGCTTGTGCACCAAAACAATGCAGCATCCTGCAAGCAGACCCCGGCCCTGACCCGGACATCCAGATGCTTGAAACTGAGGAAGAGCCCCCATGGTCAGGCGGAGGAGCGAAATACGCAATTCCCGCAGTTCTTCGCCAAATTAAACAACACAATACGACGCTGGTTTTTCATAACACCCGGGCACAGGCGGAAATCTTCTTTCATAATCTCTGGCTCGCAAATGACGAAGCGCTGCCGATCGGTATCCATCACGGATCCCTCGCCCGCGAGCAACGCGAAAAAGTTGAGGCCGCAATGGTGAGAGGTGACCTGCGTGCAATCGTCTGCACCGGAAGCCTCGATCTGGGAATAGATTGGGGGGATGTCGATCTGGTGGTTCAAATTGGTGCCCCAAAGAATGTAAAGCGTCTTGTTCAGCGTATTGGGCGCGCCAATCACCGGTACAATGCGCCGTCAAAGGCGCTTCTCGTTCCTGCAAACAGGTTTGAAGTTGTCGAATGTATAGCCGCACTTGAAGCGGTGCGGGCGCATGACCTTGACGGCGAACCGCAAGGTCCCGGCCCGCGCGACGTCTTGTGCCAGCATATTCTAATCCGCGCGGCGGCTGGGCCATTTGAAGCCGAACGCCTTTATGAAGAAATCAAAACGGTTGGTGCCTACAGCTCGCTTAGCCGATCCAGTTTTGAAGATTGCCTGAATTTCTGCGCAACAGGCGGCTATGCGTTACGATCTTACGACCAATGGCAAAGGTTGCAAAAACGTCCAGATGGGTTGTGGCAATTACGCGACCCGCGTGCGACCCAGCGTATCCGTATGAACATTGGAACTATTCAAGACACCGATACACTTAAGGTCAGACTAAAGGGTAGCCGTAGTGGAAAACCTTTAGGCGAAATTGAAGAAAGTTTTGCCGCTGCCCTGACGCCAGGCGACACGTTTTTGATAGGCGGACAGATTGTCCGTTACGATTCACTGCGGGAAATGGTTGTCCAGGTCACACGTGATCGCGGCCCCAAACCCAAGATCGCTACATTTACCGGAACCAAATTTGCGACTTCAACTCAACTATCTGCCCGTATACTTGCGATGTTCCGTCAGGAAGACTGGCCACAACTGCCACAACATACGGCTGAGTGGCTTAAACTACAGCGCAAGGTTTCCAAACTGCCCGAAGCTAATAGGCTGCTTGTTGAAACATTCCCCCATGACAATCGACAACACCTGTGCGTTTACGGTTTTTCCGGGCGAAATGCGCAACAGACCTTGGGCTTGTTGCTTACGCAGCGAATGGAAGCAGAGGGATTGAACCCATTAGGGTTTGTTGCAACCGACTACGCGACGCTTATCTGGGGGCTTGATCTGATTGCAAACCCCGCACCACTTTTCACTGCTAAAAACCTTCGTGACGGTTTGGAAAACTGGCTTGCAGGTAATGCTGTTATGAAACGCACGTTTAAAGGCGCCGCTACGATCGCCGGTCTGATAGACCGCAACATGCCAGGTGCGCGCAAATCTGGCCGGCAAGCAACGTTTTCCTCAGACATTCTTTACGACACGCTGCGCAAATATGATCCTGATCATCTCATGCTCAAAATCACGCGGGAAGAAGCCTTGAGAGGTTTGGTCGATTTTGGCCGCATCGAAGAAATGTTATCTCGAACAGCTGGTCAAATCGATCATGTTGCACTTGACCGAGTAACACCCCTGGCTGCACCCCTTCTGCTGGAAATCGGAAAAGTGCCAATCAAGGGCGCAGCCGAAGACCGCCTGCTTGCAGAAGAAACCAAAGCCCTGATGCGCGAAGCGGGTCTAACCTAAAAGCTTGCAAAGTTTCTGAAAATGCGCATTTTGAACAAATCATGAACACTTATACCTTCACACTTGCAGGCGCAAAATTGGTGGCTCTTCCGTCAGGTGCATTGTGGTGGCCGGACGAAGCATTGCTTTGCGTTTCAGACTTGCATCTGGGAAAGTCAGAAAGGATCGCGCGAAATGGCGGGGCTCTTTTGCCGCCCTATGAAACGCGCGATACACTGTTCAGGCTTGATGCGGATATTCGCGAAACTACCCCAAGGACTGTGGTTTGCCTGGGAGATAGCTTTGACGATCTTGATGCAGCAAACGCACTAACGGAAGAACAAACGCTCTGGATTACGAGGCTGATGGCAGGTCGTCGGTGGATCTGGATCGAAGGAAACCATGATCCGGGCCCGATTGACTTTGGCGGTATGCATCTTGCCGAATTACACACCCCACCCTTGTACTTTCGCCATATTGCGCGTCCTGGAACGAGCGCAGAAGTTTCTGGACATTTTCACCCAAAAGCAAGTGTTTCTCGCCGAGGACACCGGCTGACCCGCCCATGTTTCTTGCTTGATAGCGACCGGGTTATTTTACCCGCCTACGGAACTTATACTGGCGGGTTGCACAGCGACCATGAAGCATTAAACAACCTTATGCGTGCAGAGGCCCTAGCTATTCTTCTGGCCAAGCCGCCACATCCTATCCCCATGCCACGTTCCTAGAGTAAACCGGCCGCTTCAACGTTGTGCCGGTATTTTCTGCTCACCGGTACCTTTGCGCCATCGTTCATAACAACGAATGGGCGACCTTTCTCCATGACGACGTCTGCGATCGCCCTACGCGCGACCCAATGTGATCTGTGAATACAAAACCCTTCGACACCTTCAACTTCGTCAGCTGCATCCCGAAACCGCATCAACAATGAATGCATGCCTTTATCGGTGTACACATCGACATAGTGATCCCGCACAGTAATGCGGGTCAACGGGCCTTGCATGTCTGTTGGCAGGCGCTGAACCAACCTGGATTCACTCGAATCGGATGCTGGTGTGGCTGCATTCAAATAATCTAACTTTTGCGTCCCCATACAAAGTGCTGCCGCCGTCAAAACAATTGTTCCAATTGGTAAATCTGTCCCAAATGGCGATGGATTTAACGCGCAAGCGACAATTGTGGTTGGAGTGAACAGAAGAACAAACAAAGTGGTCGCAGCGATGGCTGACATTGTAAACGACAGGTCAGGCCACAAATGTTTGACCCCAATTTTTACTCCCTCGCTAAAGATCAGAGCTGTACCGATCAGGCTCGCCCAATAAAGGCTTCGCGACAACAGGCTGGTTTCCAAGTAGGTTCCAAATGGTCCGGTGACCGCCGCAATCAAAGACAAAAGCATCCAAACCGCTAGGCAATTCCGGGTAAAAACTGCGCTCTTTAGTGACCAAAAATATGACTTCATACTCAAACCAAAAAACTAGATATCGCCTAATACGTATATAAATCACATCCTTAGAGCAACCCATTGCAATCTTTGGGTCCGATAAACGAAAATCAATCGCCTATTCCGAGCAATTAAGGACCTTCAACCAATGCAGTTCGAACCAAAAGCCAGAAATTTCGAAGCCCGTGTGCGAGCAAGTTTTGCTGCTCAGGGAATGATGAACACGCTTCAGGCAAAGCTCGAAAAGGTAGACGCAGGCCAATGCAAAATTACCGCGCCAATTATACCCAAAACCGGGCAACAACACGGATTTGCCCATGCTGGATTAAGTTTTTCAATTGGGGACAGCGCCGCCGGCTATGCAGCGCTATCACTAATGGACAGCCTTAGCGAAGTTGTGACCGCCGAAATCAAAATAAACCTCATCGCACCCGCAAAGGGGGATCATCTGGAAGCTATTGGTAAGGTCATTCGTCCGGGCAATCGCCTGTTCACGGTGCAAAGTGATGTCTATGCGATTGATGGTTCGATCCGCACCCATATTGCGATCTTGCTTGGGACGATGGTCGCTGTAAGAACCGCCTGACCGAAACCGGACTAGCAATTTGCACCAATAAACAATCTGCCAGCGTTCCAAAACAACGCCGGCAAGGTAACATTAAACTTTTTCAGTTTACGCTGTCAGCCCTTCTGGTTCCATCAGACCGTTTGCACGACAACAAGCCGTTAGAGTATTCGCCAGCAAGCAAGCAATTGTCATCGGCCCGACACCACCCGGAACTGGCGTGATCGCCCCCGCAACCTTGGAGACCGACTCAAAGTCAACATCACCCACCAGTTTGGTTTTGCCATCTTCCTTTTCGATGCGGTTAATACCCACATCAATTACTGTCGCGCCTTCACGAATCCAGTCGCCCGGCACCATTTCTGGCCGGCCAACCGCTGCGACTACTATGTCGGCCCGGCGTACAACCTCTGGCAAATCTTTCGTGCGGCTGTGAGCGATCGTAACTGTGCAGCTATCACCCAACAGGAGTTGTGCCATTGGTTTGCCAACAATATTGGACCGCCCGATAACAACCGCGTTCAGACCGGACAAAGAGCCATGATAGTCGCGCAGCATCATCAAACACCCAAGCGGCGTACAGGGCACCATCGATTTTTGACCGGTCCCCAGCAAACCAACATTGGAGATATGAAAACCGTCAACATCTTTCGCGGGATCGATAGAATTGATCACCAGGTCTTCGTTCAAATGTTTTGGCAGCGGAAGCTGAACCAAAATTCCGTGAATTGACGCATCATTATTCAATTGGTCAATCAATGTGAGCAGATCAGCCTCGGAGGTTTCTGCGTCAAGCTTGTGCTCAACCGATTTCATACCGACCTCGACGGTTTGTTTACCTTTTGAGCGCACATAAACTTGGCTCGCCGGGTCTTCGCCTACCAGAACAACCGCCAAACCGGGGGTAATCCCGTCTTCTTCTTTTATGCGCGTTACGTGGCTTTTGACCTTTTCGCGCACAGTGGCCGCAAAGGCTTTACCGTCGATGATATTGGCAGACATTCAGTTCTCCTTAGTCGGCGGGCACGCTTGGGCCCAGTATCTTTTCCTCACGCGAAATCGACCAATCGATCAACTTACGCCAAAGTTCCTCAGCCAGGTCCGGATCAAGGTCTCTGCCTCCGGCGTACCGCCTGACGTTGGTCACAACTTCTTCTACCCGACTTCCTATTCGCGCAGGCAGCCCATCGCCGGTTTTAAGCACCGCCGCCTGGTCAATATAGGCGGCGCGTTGTGCCAACAAATCAATCAGGCTTTGGTCCAGTACATCAATGGCCAAACGTAGCTCGGCCATTGTTTTACAGTCTTGTGGGGCACGCATTCGATCTTACCACTTTATTCAGTTTTCCGATCTCTAATAGCGTGCCCTTCCAATTTGAGAAACGCCTTAGAACAGGCCTTCAATCTGATTTTCTGCGTTCAGCATGATTGCTTCTGCCGATGGTACACGCGGCAGACCAGGCATCGTCATAATCTCACCACAGATAACCACAACAAAACCAGCACCAGCTGACAACCTAACTTCACGAACAGGCACCGAGTGGCCAGTAGGTGCACCGCGCAAGGTTGGATCCGTTGAGAAACTGTACTGGGTTTTCGCCATACAGATCGGAAGGTTGCCATAGCCCTGATCTTCCCAATCTTTCAATTGGTTGCGAATTTTCTGGTCCGCAAGAACATCATCCGCACGGTAGATACGTTTTGCGATGGTTTCGATTTTCTCCATCAGCGGCATGTCGTCTGGGTAGATGGGTGCAAAGCTAGCCATATCTGCATCCGCAATTTCGGCAACACGCTTTGCCAGATTCTCTGAACCTTCCGACCCAAGCTCCCAATGGCGTGAAAGAATTGCTTCAGAACCATGGTCGGTAACATAGGCTTTGATCGCTTCAACCTCAGCATCGGTGTCTGTGACAAAGTGGTTGATCGCAACCACGACTGGCACACCAAAGCTTTTAAGGTTTTCGATGTGGCGGCCAAGGTTTGCGCAGCCATCTTTCACTGCATTGACGTTCTCTGCACCGAGGTCTGCTTTCAGAACACCGCCGTTCATTTTCATTGCGCGAACCGTCGCCACAAGAACAACAACTGACGGCGCGATTCCTGCTTTACGGCATTTGATGTTCATAAATTTCTCAGCACCTAAGTCAGCACCAAAGCCTGCTTCGGTCACAACGTAGTCTGCCAATTTCAAAGCTGTTTTAGTTGCGATAACCGAGTTACAGCCATGCGCGATATTGGCGAATGGTCCACCGTGTACAAAGGCAGGGTTGTTTTCGAGAGTCTGCACCAGATTAGGTTGCATCGCATCTTTCAGCAAAACGGTCATTGCGCCGTCTGCCTTAATGTCACGGCAGTAGACCGGGCTCCTGTCACGACGGTACGCAACAATGATATCACCAAGTCGCTTTTGCAGGTCTTCCAGATTATTTGAAAGGCAAAGAATTGCCATGACTTCAGAAGCCACGGTGATATCGAAACCTGCTTCGCGAGGGAAACCGTTGGAAACACCACCAAGGCTTGCCGTGATCTGGCGAAGTGCGCGGTCGTTCATGTCGACAACACGGCGCCACGCGACACGGCGGGTGTCAATCTCAAGGCTGTTACCCCAATAGATGTGGTTGTCGATCATCGCGCTTAGCAAGTTATGTGCGCTGGTGATGGCATGAAAGTCACCTGTGAAATGCAGGTTCATGTCTTCCATCGGAATAACCTGAGCGTACCCACCGCCAGCGGCCCCACCTTTCATACCGAAACATGGGCCAAGCGACGCTTCGCGGATACAAATAGCTGCTTTTTTACCAATTCGGTTCAGACCATCACCCAAACCAACAGTGGTTGTGGTTTTACCCTCGCCAGCTGGGGTTGGATTAATCGCCGTAACAAGGATCAGCTTTCCCGTTTTGTTATTCTGAACAGAGTCAATAAATTCCTGGCTGAGTTTGGCCTTGTCGTGACCGTAAGGCAGCAGATGTTCTGAACCAATTCCAAGCTTCGCGCCGATTTCTTGAATCGGTCGCTTGGATGCCTCGCGTGCAATTTCAATATCCGTCTTGTAGCTCATGGGTCCCCCCTAAATTCCAATGAAGCAGCCGCAGGCCACTTGTCTACACCTGCATACCGAGCCTTGACGAAAGGGATAGGCGCATTTCCGACATATCCGACACCGGAATCGTCGGAGCCGCTTTTGCAGTGTCTCTTATTGGAAACAATGAGGGGCAAATTACCTTTTCAGGAAGTGTCACTCTGCCAGGCTGGCTGATCTGGAATGTGCAGCGTGAGCTTGTCTCCGACGCATAGTCTGCCTTCACGTTCTACCCAGGCTGTTACGCCCCCTCTTGCTTTAGCCGCAGTTCTGAAAAGTCCGCCTGCATCAGGGTGCACGTTTTCAATTACTTTGACAGGCAGGTGGTAAGGGCCATTTTCCAGATCAATCGTAATTGATGTCCCGTTTTCTGCAATCAATCGTGAAGACGGCGGCACATGTGTAAAATTGGGAACTCCGCTAATTATCATGAAAGCCCCAATCAATGTTGGGTCCAGTTTGCCTATCATCATTTCCGCGGCAACTACATCAAGTTCCTCTGCTCAGAGAATGGATAGCTGTCTCGTATTTTTAATTTCCGTGCCCACTGGATATTGCGCACTCACCCGCGAACAAGATGGTCGTGTCAGTCCCGAATGAGATTCGCCGCGAAAGCCCGAGAATTGTGCAATCACTTCCTGTTGTGGCTCTGAAACAATGCTCTGTTCGCGGTCAGGCACCAAACCAAGCCAAGTAATCTTAGCAACAATATCAGTCTTTGAAAGCCCCGCCATAAAATCGCGCTCTGTTATCTTACTCACTGTTATATGTGACAAAGTGGGGCGTTAAGTTTAGAGGTTCAATTCAGATTTAATTAAAATTGGAAACAAATTGGAAACAACAAGACACCGCAAACTAAGTTGCGGTGTCTTTATTAGAACTGATTTTAGATCGTTGGCTCTGGCTCCATCCCGCCTTCCGCCTTTGGTTTTGGCTTCGTTTTCGGAATAGCCGTAACGCTCGGGGCACTGCCTTGATCCGGCGTGTCATCGGTGTCACTTTCGTCATGCGGTGCCTCGCCACGAATGACCCGCTGAATTTCATCACCTGTCAGCGTTTCATACTCGAGCAAACCCTGCCCCAGGCGTTCAAACTCTTCCTTCTTGTCTTTCAGAATTTTGAGCGCCGTTGCATAACCTTCGTCGATCATTCTTTTGACTTCTTCTTCGATCAACTCTTTTGTAGCAGCCGAAATCGAGAAGCCACCTGCGCCATTGCCCATGTAACCTTCATGGGCCATCTGATAATCAATATTGCCGACTTTGTCGGACATGCCCCAACGAAGCACCATGGCCCGTGCCAAAGCGGACGCTTGCTGAATATCGCCAGCAGGACCGTTTGAAACTTCGTCTTCGCCGTATTTGACAATTTCGGCCGCTTTACCAGCCATGGTCATGGCCAGCTTTTGCTCACATTCGCTTCGATGCCAATTCAGGCGGTCAATTTCCGGCAGTGATACAACCATACCCAAGGCACCACCACGCGGAATGATTGTGGCTTTGTAAACAGGGTCGCATTTTGGCAGAGAGATACCAACAATGGCGTGTCCGGCCTCGTGATAAGCCGTTTTTTCCTTTTGCTCCGCAGTCAGAACCATAGAGCGGCGCTCTGGGCCCATCATAACCTTATCCTTAGCATCTTCAAAGTCGTCCATCACCACAAACCGACGCCCCTTGCGCGCAGCCATCAACGCGGCCTCGTTCACAAGATTCGCAAGATCGGCACCGGAAAAGCCAGGTGTCCCACGCCCGATAATGCGCAAATCAACGTCCGGCCCCAGCGGGGTTTTTCGCGCATGCACAGCAAGAATTTTTTCGCGGCCTTTGATATCTGGATTAGGCACATCAACCTGACGGTCAAAACGACCTGGCCGCAGCAACGCGGGGTCAAGTACATCTTTACGGTTCGTTGCGGCAACGATGATAACACCTTCGTTCGCTTCGAACCCGTCCATCTCGACCAGCAATTGGTTCAATGTTTGCTCGCGCTCGTCGTTACCACCGCCGTAGCCTGCACCACGGCTTCGGCCAACGGCATCAATCTCGTCAATAAAAACGATGCAGGGCGCGTTTTTCTTGGCCTGTTCAAACATGTCCCTAACCCGGCTTGCACCGACGCCGACAAACATTTCTACAAAGTCAGAGCCCGAGATAGAGAAGAATGGCACACCAGCTTCGCCAGCGATCGCACGCGCAAGCAGCGTTTTACCGGTTCCCGGAGGCCCAACCAAAAGCGCACCTTTCGGGATTTGTCCACCAAGACGGCTGAATTTCTGCGGGTTGCGCAGGAACTCGACAATCTCTTCCAGCTCTTCTTTGGCTTCATCAATCCCGGCGACGTCATCAAAAGTAACGCGCCCTTGCCGCTCCGTCAGCATTTTCGCCCGCGACTTGCCAAAGCCCATCGCGCCGCCTTTACCACCGCCTTGCATCCGGTTCATGAAGAATATCCAAACACCGATCAGCAAAATAAAGGGCAGGAAGGTAATCAGTAGCGATGTGAAGCCAGATTGTTCCTGCTGCTCTGCATTTATTGTGATCCCTTTAGAGATCAGCAATTCTGTGATCTCAGCGTCTTCAGGTTTAATTGTGACATAGCTCTCGCCATTGTTGCCCCTGAACATCACGCGTTCACCGTCAAGCACGACACTCGAAACATCACCGCCATCAACAGAAGTCACAAAATCAGAGTAGCTCACCGTCTGGTTTTGCAACGCCGATTGACCGCCACTGAACAAATTGAATAAGGCCAGGATCAGTAAAAACAGAACGACCCAGAAAGCGATGTTTCTCGCATTGCCCAAGGGGAATCTCCTCGAATTCTTTCAGCCACTCATATTTTTGGTGGCAACGTAGCTAAAATAGAGGTCAGAGCAACGATCTTCAATGCGATATAATCGACTTAAAGAAATGTTCTTCCCCCAGCACCAGTTCTACCCGCCATTCAGACGACAAATCAGCAAGCGGAGCGGCGACCAGCGCTTGCCCTTCCCAGACAGCAGGTGAGGCCAGAAGCGACGTGCGCGGTATGCTGGTTTCACGCCAGTCCGACACGCTTTTCAGGCCATTCTCACCCAGGAGGTGCACCGTCAAGTTTTTGTTTTTATTACCTTTAATGCACCAACGACCGTCCCAAACTTCATCAATTTCTGCAACCTCATTCCGCACCGCCTGAGCTTCTCTGTGAATGCGAAGGGCCTGCTTTTCAGGGCGCAAGATACAGCCATGCAACGTTACTTGCTCACCCGCGAAAACTTTTGCTGATAAATCCGCCAAGGCCGGGCCGCGCGGACCATATTCCGCCGATGAAACCCATTTGACCGCATGTGAAAGCAATCTGCGTCGGATTTCCGGAGATTGCGCTTGCAGTTTGGCCAAATCATAAATCACATCCCCATGTTCAATCCGTGCTAGATCGCGCGCTGCTTGTAAGGTCTGGGCTTCCAAGGCATTGCGCGCTTGTGACAGTCGTCCGGTTACCGCGCTCAGCAATTCAACATCGATTCCGAGGGGCTGCAATGCCGCCAGCACTTTGCGTGCCTTTATCCTGTCAAATCGCGTATCTTCGTTGGATGGATCATCAATCCAATCAAGGTCTCTAACTGAAAGATAATTTCGCAGCTGTTGCCGCGTTGCCGCCAGAAATGGGCGCGACCAGGTAATGCCGTCTGCCTTTCGCTGGGGCACCATGCCTGACAACCCATCTACACCAGCACCACGTGCCAAACGCATCAGAAAGGTTTCCGCCTGATCATCTGCTGTATGCGCTAAAAGCACCGTCGAGACCCCGACTCCACGAGCCCAATCTGTTATCAATGAGTATCTTGCACGGCGCGCCTGATCCTGAAGGTTCCCGGTGCCGTCCCAGCAAGTCCAAGTTAAAACATCGTGGTGAACGCCGATTTGGGTACAGACATCTGCGACAAATTGCGCTTCCTTGGCTGACGCGGCTCTTAGCCCGTGGTCAACTGTCACTGCATACAGGGTTATCCCTGCACATTTTGCAAACTGCGCTGCTACGTGAAGCAGGGCAATTGAATCTCCACCACCGGAAACAGCCACTCCCAGAGAGGTGACACCAGTTTCGTTAAATGATGAACTTAGTAGTTCAAAAAGTTGAGCGCTATCGGTCGTCACAAACAGCCCAGGCTAAGCATAGAAGATTGTGCATCCAAAGTTACGTCCGCGTCGGGAAAACGTACCTCGACTTGCTCTAACATTTGGCACGCCTCTGCCATCTGCCCTAAAGCGGCAAGGCTTGTGCCAACTTTGAAAAGAGCATTCGGTGCCTGAGGCCCGGTCGGTGCAGAGCTGAAGCTGTCGAGATATGCGCGTGCAGCCGGTCTTGTGTCACCAAGTTGTTCAAGCGCCTCGCCCCGCAAAAAATGCGCTTCCGCGCTTAACGGACCCCCGGGATACGTTTCTGTAAAGGCGGCAAAGGCGTCAGCAGCGGCCTGAAAATCACCGTCAGCCATCGCAGCCTGTGCATTGTCGAAATCAGCCTGTTCACCAACGGCCAACTCGGTGCCACCCGTAGCGGGAAGGGTGACTGCTGGCACAGTTACTCGATCAACACCGCCGAGGGTTGTGGTTTCGCCCAACTGGCTGATGTCGCAATCTGCTTCCAGTTCACATAGACGGAACTCCAGGTCCCCAATTCTGTTGCTTCCATCGGAAACGACGCTATCGACCCGGAACTGCAACTGCTCTGTTTTTGAAGTGAGCCGCTGCAATTCTTGCTCTATTGCGTCAACGCGTTCTAACGGACTATTGCCGCCAACAGAGGTGGTCGGCGCGCCTGTCGTTGACAGCTCTCGTTTCAAACGCTGAACTTCAACATAAAGCACAGACAATTCCTGACGAATATCCGCCAAAGTCTGATCCTGAGCCGCCACAGGTGTTGCCCAGGGAAGGGCTAGCACCGAAACAGTGATTAACGCAAAGAGTCGGGTCATTTCACGCTCCGTCAGCTGCCAAGGCCGCCTGCTGAGATCACTGTAACAGCACGACGATTACGCTCGTAACAGGACTCATTCGAACACACTTCAATTGGGCGCTCTTTACCAAAGGAAACAACGCTCAGACGGTTCGGGGCGACGCCACGCGAGGTCAGATACTCCTGAACCGCATTCGCACGCCGTGCACCCAGCGCAAGGTTATACTCCCGCGTGCCCTGCTCGTCGGCGTGACCTTCGATCAAGGCATCATATTCCGGGTTTTCTGCCAACCAGCCAGCCTGACCCGCCAATGTTGCACGGGCCCCGTCGCTAAGCGTGCTCTGATCGACTGCGAACAGAACTCTGTCTCCAATTGTCTGCTGGAAATACGCTGGAGAAATTGGATTTGATGGATCATTCAACCCGCCAGCAGCACCATTTGCGCCCGCACCACCATAACCCCCGCCTAAACGGCTTGGGTCGGTACAAGCGGCAAGCGTCAATGCCGCAACCACGAGAACTGCTTTTGATAAATGTTTCATGAGGATTGCCCCTTGTTATATCTCTGCTCTGTTTCGTTCACTATATCACTCTGCGCACCCTTTGGAAACGTATCCTTAGGGCAAGAGCGGCGACCACGAAGGATCAGAAGCCGCAGTGTTTGTGTTTACACGTCTCAGGTTACGGCCGGAAACATCAACGGAGTAAAGCGCAGGTGCACCACCTGCACCCGATGTTTCCCGCATGAACATGATGACACGACCATTTGGTGACCAGCTAGGCCCTTCGTCCAGGAAGGAAGCCGTCAGCAAACGTTCTTCGCTTCCATCGGTACGCATGACTCCAATGTGGAACCGACCCTGATTTTGCTTTGTAAAAGCAATCATATCCCCGCGCGGTGACCAGACAGGTGTTCCATAACGCCCGGTCCCAAAACTGATCCGGCGTGGCTCGCCGCCATTTGCAGGCATCGTATATAATTGTTGAGTTCCGCTGCGGTCGCTTTCAAATACAATTTGTCTGCCATCAGGCGAAAAGCTGGGTGCGGTCTCGATAGATGGGGCAGATGTCAGGCGTGTACGTTCACCGCTTTGCAGGTTCAGTTTGTAGATATCGGTGTTACCACCTGTCGAAAGTGAATATACGACAGTATTCCCATCCGGCCCAAACCGAGGTGCAAAGCTCATCGCACCTTGCTGATCGTCAAGCGCACGCCGTGAAACATTCCCGACATTCATAACAAAAATACGTGGGAATCCAGATTCGTAAGACGTGTAAAGAATACGATCACCCGTTGGCGAAAATCTGGGAGCCAGAACCAAGGAAGAACTGTCCGTTAGAAACTGAGGATTTGCGCCGTCATAGTCCATAATCGCCAACCGTTTGCGACGATCACTTTTCGGCCCTGTTTCGGAGACAAACACCACGCGGCTATCAAAGTAAGGGCCCTCTCCGGTGATACGGGAATAGACCGTATCAGCAACTTTATGGGCCAACCTACGCCAACTTGTCGTTGTACCGCCAAGCTGTAATCCGCCACCCATTTCGCTGCCCGCGAAAACATCGAAGAGCCGGAATTTAACGGTAACGCGACCACCTGCCGTCACATTGACTGAACCTGTGATCAGAGCTTGCGCATTGATCGCACGCCAGTCTGCATATTGCACAGGGCTGTCAAAGCTCGTGATGTTAGAAATAAATGCGTCGCTTCCGATCCGACGGAACAGCCCGGTTCCGGAAAGATCAGAGGCAACAACCTCGGCAATCTGTCGCGCCATATCATTTGCTGCACGGTTCTCGGCCACAAAATCGGGAACAGCGAAGGGCAAAGGTTCGATAACCCCTTCGGTGATTTCAATCCGAAGCGGCCCAGTGCGCTCTTGCGCCTGTAAGGTGAAGGCCACGGCGTTTATTGCCAGCGCCATGACCAAAACGGAGGTCAGTCGTTTTAATAGCGTCATCTGGTCCTCATTCTCTCCGGGTTGAAGGTAATTTCAATATCCCGCCAACGATCATATTTGTCAGTCGGCAAATTATAGCCACGCGTGCCACAGCGTATGATTGCGCGGCGCGCGGCGCTAAAGGCGATCTGTGTGGCAGAGTCATTCGGTCCGTCGGAATCGATCAGCCGGATTGTTGCCGCCTGAGGTTTGCCATCCCGGCTCATCTCTACTCCGACAACAACCGTAGTACGCATTGCTTCTGTCGAGGAAGACCCAAGACTCCAGCAGGCCCCAACGGCAAGACGCAGCGCATCCTTCTCACCTCTCGTCAATGGAGGTCCTGAAGGAACAGAAGCAGCTGGCGTGGGTGTGCGCTCAGAGGTGTTCGCTTCGTTCAAAGCTGTCTCGATGGAAGTATCAAGCGATGCGGGTTCTTCTGTCGTCTCCGCTACGCGCACAGGGCGTTCAGGGCGCGATGCAGGGCGGGGCGAAGACAGCGGCGCAGAAGACGGAGGTTCCGTTGTTTCCGGCACAATTTCGGTTGTCGCTTCTTCAGGAGCAGTTGCAATTTGCTCTTCCTGCACCTGCTCCGCCGGGACATCCGGCTCAGTTGCGTCCCGAACGGAATCGGAAATCTCAACATCCGGTTCCGGCTGCGCCGCTGGTGTAGGTGCAACACGCTCGGAATCTCTCGGAGTCGGGCGTTGCGATAGATTCGGGAGCAAGGTCGCTACATTCTCTGTTGTGGGAGTTGATGGCGTGATCGGAACAACAGGCTCAACTTCAACCTCTGGCAAAGGTGTAATTTCTGATAGATCTGGCGAAACATCGGCATCGGGTGGTGTTTCAGGTTCTGCAACCTCGGCTGTTTCCTGAGGTGCCTCAGTTGCAGGCAAAATTGGGGCATCAGTTTCAGGTTCTTGTTGCGGCGCCTGCGGTGCAGTCACATCTAAAACAGGGCTGGGGACCTCAACAGGCTGGCTCAGCGCGGCAAACTCTTCGGAACTAACAATCGACACTTCAGCGACCTCGAACTCGTTGTCATCGATATCGTCAAACATTCCTCCGAAGAGGATCAAGACGATTGCAATCAAATGCAATGCACCAGAGATATAAGTGCCCTTGTTCACGGCGCAGCCTTAGCCGCCCTGCCCTGTCAGATCGGGCCCACCCGTATCTGTTACAAGACCGATACTGTTAAAACCGCCCGCATTCAGCGCGCCCATGACTTGCACAACCTGTTCATAGGGGATTGACCCGTCAGCCCGCAAAAACACCTTATTATCAGTGCGCTCTGCCGAAATTGCCCGCAATTTTGGAATCAATTCATCCCGGTTTGTTTCTGTTGTCTGGATTATAGTGCGCCCATCTGCCGTAAGCGTGATCGTCAGTGGCTCTTCCTGCTCGCTTGGTAACGCGCTTGCGGCAGTTTCAGGCAGTTGCACCGGCACACCAACCGTAAGCAAAGGTGCCGCCACCATGAAAATTATGAGCAGAACAAGCATCACATCCACAAAGGGTGTCACGTTAATCTCTGACATTGCGTGGCTCTTACCACGCCCGCCCCGGCGTCTGCGCCCTTTGTCTTTCTGAATAACCCCGGCGCCCATATCAGCTATCCAACTGTCGGCTAAGGATGGTTGCGAACTCGTCAGCGAAAGCCTCGTAGCCGCTGATGATACGATCACTGTCTGCGGATAGCTTGTTATAGAAAATTACGGCCGGGATAGCCGCTACAAGCCCCAGTCCCGTCGCCATCAGCGCCTCTGCAATACCCGGTGCAACAACCGCCAGGTTTGTATTCTGCTGCTGCGCGATCTCAATAAAGGCATTCATGATACCCCAGACGGTACCAAACAATCCGACAAAGGGTGCCGTGGATCCAACAGTCGCCAAAAAGTTTAAACCCTTGTTCAGCTCTTCCGCCTCTTTGGCAATTGCGACATCCATAGACCGGTCAATCCGTGCTTGCGCGCCTGCAATCAGAACACCGTCCTGTCGGTGGCTGCGCCGCCATTCCATCATACCTGCCGCAAATATTTTCTCTGACGCGCCAGTTGGTTGCGCTCCGATCCGGTCAAACAGCTCATCAAGCGGGTCCCCTGACCAAAAGGCGCGATCAAACACCGACGCCTCAGAACGCGCGTTGCGATAACTGATAAGTTTCTGAAAAATGTTTGCCCAGGCCCAGAATGATGCAGCAATCAACATCAGGACAACAAGCTTCACAATCAGGGTTGCACGTGCAAATAGCGCCCACATGGAGAAATCAATCTCCTGCGCCGCACCAAGGATTTCGGTTTCCATATGCCTGCTCTTTTGTTTTGGCTGCCTTTTGACAGCTCTGATTAAACGCGAATCTAGCCCAGATTCACGGGGAATGCCATCAATTGTGCGTCAGTACTGTTTTTTTCGTCTATTCAGCCATTACTAGGCGAATATTTGCCGGAAGACGCGCGGCCCGACCATCTTCTTTCAATGCGATAAGTGTAACATCCGCACTGAATAGTACGGTCTCATCACGTTTAACATCCTGCTTCAGAACCAGCCTCGCACCGGAAACCGACAGAACCGCAGTTTCGACGTCAAGTTGATCATCAAACTTTGCAGGGCTGAGATAATCAGCTTCAACGCGCCGCACTGCGAAAACCAACCCGTCCCGGTCTTTCAGAACACTTTGATCAATACCCAGTCCGCGAACAAATTCTGACCGCGCTCTTTCGATAAATTTCAGATAGTTGGCGTAGTAAACGATACCCGCAAGATCCGTATCCTCATAGTACACGCGAAGCCTGAATTGATGGATCATCCCGTCTCTCCCAACCTTGCGAACAAACGCAATGCGTGGCTTGGGTCCCGAACTGCCAACGGCATCACCGGGTCATAAGCCGCACGAATTATACTAGCAATTTCCAGTCGCAGGATCGTTGCGCCCTCACCTGGCAGCACTGCCAAGGGTGACTGCTCTGCAAAGGCAACATCCGACCACAGCAAAATCGCCTGTACCGCCAGGCTAAGCGCAATCGTTTCGGCAGGTAACGC